>ENA-ORDC01000503-ORDC01000503.1-marine-metagenome-genome-assembly--contig:-NODE-503-length-38179-cov-6.164558_pt1 | contig 38179 bp, 33 predicted proteins | sample MGYA00237783_ERZ508515 | MGnify/ENA primary metagenome ERZ508515 (study PRJEB26186, sample SAMN06268792) | marine metagenome | isolation source: Eden Landing Ponds, San Francisco, CA, USA | place... | reverse complement strand
ATGCGCTACTTGGAGCGAGTGTGCCCTGTGAGTACAGCAGATCATATCCTTTGAACACGACTGCTGCCGGGAGAGGGAGGACTGCGAGAGGGACGAATCGCTTGCTGAACCCCATCGCGATATCAGAGAGAACCGGAATGTTGCCGTAACCGAGTGCAAACGCAATTGGCATACCGTACACGTAGACGTAAAGAAGAATCTCCCGGATGTAGAAGAGCGCTTCAAGCGCCCACATCGATAGTCCGCCAATGAGTGCAAATACCAGTGCCAGCCCTGGATTGGTTAACGACGTTTCGAGAAAGTTGAGCATCACGTTTCCAAGAGAGCTGAGACTTGGCATCAGGGCAATCGTGAATCCATCTACGATGTAGAGGCCGAGAACACTCAACCAATACCAAGTTGCAATCAAGAATGCGCCAACCCAGGCAGTCTTCTTTGTTTTTCGAGCTTCGTAGGCGTTCCCGATATTGAAGATCCGGATAGTGTGTCGCCCTTGGACACACATCACTAACAGAAGGAAGGCGATTAGCATTATTTCACCGCCAATCAAAGCATCTCGAATTGTTATCCAAGGGTCATTTGTCGGGGTGCCAAAGACGAACGGACCGTCTGTTTGTGGGGTCGGGGTCCCAAACATCTCCTCTGTTAGAGTGTCGTAACCGGTCTGGAGGCCTTCCATGAAGAGCCCAATGACCCAGTCGACGACATCCTTGAACCCCTCAAAAACGACATCAATTAGATCAACCATGGCTACGTCTCACTCATATCGATATCACAACCATCTGGTTCTGATGATGCTGAATACTGGATATTGTATCCTTTCGCAATGCGGGAGTCACCCACCTGTATTTCAAGAATGAGTTCAAACTCTCCACTCTGCTCATCGTCTCTACAGGATGTACCTGCACCCGGGACGAAGGCAAAGGGTGACCGAGAACTGTAGACCGTGATTTGTTCACCAGCGCCTATGATGACTTCACTGACTTCTGAGTCAGATTGTGGATCGTACAGGCCGCTAACATCATCACTGTCTGCATAATTCGTACCTTCTTCATCAGAGGGGTACGGGACATCCCCAATGAAGAGAAGTTTCGTTATTGTGTCTGGGCCACTCCCTCGATTCTCAACCGTCACGAAGGCTTCTTCCGTGATTTCATCTTTCGTCCCATCCCACATCTTTTCGGGCTGATTCCTCCCGATTCCCATCTCGACAATTTCGAGATCTGACTGAATGGCAAGCGATGTCTCTGCTACTGTCTCCTCATCCCTCAGCGCAATCACGCTGTATTCTCCGGGCTCGTATGCAGTCCCGATCTCGAACGAGACTTGTTGGACCCCTGCGGACACGTCACGGGTTCCGAAGAGTTCTCCGTTCGGCTGAATGAGATTGACCTGATCAACGTCAGCGTCGGGGGAAGGCTCGACGACGAGCGTCGTCCCTTCGACAGCGACTCGCTGCAGCGGGTTTTGGCCATCTGGAGAACCGTCCCCGTCACCGGACGTTCCAGACTCTCCATCATTGCTCAGACAGCCAGCAACGCTCACAAGCGCAGCGCCGGCGACTGTTCGAAGGGCATTCCGTCGACTGATGTGTGGGCTATTTCGTGTCATAGATTTCGCTCGAAGCGGTCTTTTGGACCGAACATTTTGAGGAGGCGATGTCCGGCGTAGAACATCACGAAGAATGGGATGAACTGCCAGAAAATCTCGAAGAGGAGCGCGAACCAGCCGTCGATGGTTCCGAGTGGATGCCAGCGGACAGTCTCCGTATCACCCACGTATGCAGGATTCTGGCTCAGCCAGGACTCTGGTTCGTACCGGACCTCGTCGATTCCAGGACCGTCGACGGTGACAATTGCAACACCGGACGCATTGGTCTCGACTCGCTGGTCGGCGATAGTGATGTATCCGTTCCGGGGGTCCTCACGAATGGGATTCGAGCGAGCACGATCGTCGAGGATGATCGGCGCTCCCGTCTCGTTGTCACGGAGTTCGATCCGGAGCGTGGCCTGTGACTGGTTCTGTTCGAGAACCGACACCGTGAGGTTGCTCCGGCGGAGTTGTCGTTCAGACCCTTCTCTGGGCTCGACAATCGATGCGTTGACGCCGCGAACGATGCCTGCAACGTGGAGTGCGTCCCGATCGACAGCCTCGGTTCGAACAGCAAGACCGTGGGTCGCCGTGTAAGGCTGGTTCACGACCTCGACGGTGACATTCCCATCGATGGTTCCCGCTGGGGAGGCTCGCTCACTCCCCCAGGTATCCACAATCTCCGGGCCGTCACGGACGGGTTCTGCACGCGGTCCAATCCGGGAAGGATATGCGTGAACGTAGACAGGAATCGCATCCGACTGCATTTCAGCGCTAGCGGTTCGATTGGACCGAACGAGCGTATCCCAGCCCGTATCGCGGGCGGTGTAGAATCGCCAGACTCCACGGACTCTTGCGTCACCTTCCTCAGTAAGAGTGTATCCTTGCCAGGGTCGAGACTGGAAGATGGCAACGCCGGAATCACCGTTTGGATATTCGGCGTAATAGGGGGACGCAGCAAGATCGTAGATCTCAACTTCGATCGAGTCTGAGACGTTCAGCGTTTCCTCACGATCGATCTCATCAATCTCGATTTCACGGATCAGTTCGGTTCTATTGGTCGCAACAGTCCCGTTGGTCGAACTGGTTTCATTCACTGCGTCGGTACTGTTGGTCACATTGATTCTGGAGACCACTTCGGTCCGTACCGTCTTCCGCAACTGGACGTGGATCTCTGCTTCGAGGGTGAGGGTCGTGCTCCAGTCGTCCTCGATATGATAGTCGATAGCAGGTGTGTGAGATCCATCGATTTTCGCAATGGTTTCTTCATCTGCTTGCAGCCGCACTTCCTCGATCTCGTGGTTCGTGAGCGACCACTCGACAGTCCTGTTCTCCGAGGAACTGTCGTTTGGGAGACGGACTCGGTAATCGACGAATCCGCGGACCGTGCCATTTGGGGCGATATAGAGTGGCGTCTCACCCGATTCAAGGTGGCCCCGAGTCGACGGCTGAACCGCGAATATTGTCGCGTGAGCATCCTCAATGAAGACACCATCTTCGAGGGATGCGTGAGGCGGATGGACGGACGTGTCTGATCCACCGGCGTCGAGATCTGTGAAATCGTTTCGAGTCCACGTGGCGGCAGTCGCAGGCGGCCGCTTGAACGTAATGTCTGTCCCGTTCGCGAGTTGGTGGATTGAGCTCCGCTCGTCTCCGTAGCGTTGGCTGTACTCTTCCTCGCTGAGATAATTGTCCGTATCACGAGACCAGAGCGTCGCTGACTCGTTCTCAGTGAGTCCATTGTCTTCCGTACCTGGCCGTGGCGGGTTCGCCGAGATGATCCCCGTGAGTACACTACTTACGCAGAGGACTGCGAAGAGGACGGTGAATTCCCGTTTTTGTAGGAGTCTCACGATAGGCTCTCAGGGACTTACCAGGGGACGAGATTGACACAGTCCGCCAGCGGAAGGCTCATCATCGAGCCTGCAACCGTGTACAGGGGGCCGAGAACGAGGAGAATCACGGCAGACCTCATCGCGGATTGCTTGTGACGCTTGAGTCCCTTCTTTTGCTCTGGGTCGAGCGTGAACATCTCGATAAGCGAGTCCGCTTGCCAGACGACAGCGAGGCCCAGAATGCCTAATCCAGTAGTGAGCTGAAAGAAGCCCTCGATCATTCCGGGAAGCTTGTCAGTACTGCAGACGGCGCCATCTGTGGCTTGGAGAGCGAGTGCGGGTTCAACTGCGACCAGTGAAATCGCTGTAAGCGTGACTGCAAATCTCGTCCCAGCGGTACTCCATGGAGTGCGTTTCGGCTTCTGTGATGGTGAATCGGTATCTGGCCCTTGCATACGTGTCTGTGTGTCGCTGTTCCATTGCGTGAGGTGGTGCGGGGTCGTAGCAGATCAGTGGAATCAGCGTTCAGTTCTATCTCTATCAGAGCTGGTATATGAACTTGAACATTCGAACGTATTTTTTCAGATTTGCTTGTATGTTCTAGAAGATGACGATACCTTTTGGGAGCGTATCGAATAGTATTTACATTGTTTCCTACAACAGATAGGTATCCATATGTATCGAGAAGTCAATTGGGCAGTACCTGCCGACCCATACATCCTCGAAGAGCTCGGGAAGTACGAAGGCTGGCATACGGCAAAGAATCTCGAGATCAACACAGATTTCAGTCGCCAATGGATCTCCCAGCGCTGTCCAGTCTATGTCGAATATGGGCTTGCAGAGCGCCATAACGAAGAGCCAGCGTTCCGTATCACGGACTTGGGCCTGCAGATTCTCAATGGTGAAATCGAATACACCGAGCTAAACCAGACGAACGACTAATGTATTAGAACAAATACCTTCATTATGGGCTTTTTGGATATTAAATACTGGTATATGATACCATATATTCTAAAATTCTTCCTCTACAATCATAGAACAGTTTGAAAACTCCACCAATGTGTCCATGTGAGGGAAGTAGAGGTCCTTTCTAGTGGCACTGTTGCTCTATAATCGCATCTCTCTAGAAAGATCGTCTAATGGCATTCTCAGTTGCACACTGCCTAGTCGAAAGATGAAGAAACAGCCAGACTATGGCATTCGGAACATATAATATTCTAGCTGTAGTGAATTAGTCTACACACATTACCAATTAGTTATTCCGTGGGTGAACGGGTGGAAAACCAGTGGTTGTCGGCCGTACGTGAACTGCATACAGCAGTAGCCGATGTTAACAGTACTGATGCTCTTGAAGAGCTCCACCACCAAATCGTCAAGACAGCTGCGGGGGTGTTCGACTGCGCTGTCGTCCGGTTAGCTCTTGCAGAAGAAGACGAGTTAGTGCCAACCGCCAGCTCTCAGGACGAACCTATCGAAGAGATTGTGCCCGTGCCCACGACGTTTGGCTATGCTGGCCAGGCGTTTCAGTCCAGAGAAATCGTCCGGATCAACGATCTCACCGACACGCGATCTGCGAGCTCGGCATCTTCATCGACAGCTTCTGGTGTTGGATCACAACCGACGTGCCACCGCCATCGAGCACTGTTGAGTATCCCACTCGAGGAATACGGCGTCGTGCAACTGTATTCGTCTGAGGCAGGTGCATTTACCGAACGCGATGAAGAGCGAGCAGCCCTGTATGCCGAACACGTCTGTACTGCTCTTGATCAAGCCTCGCAATACTACCGCCAGCGGCGTGGCCGCAGCGTCAAAACGGTCAAAGCGACGACGCTGACCGATACAGAGTCGCTGGCGGTGCTGGACGTGCATTGCTGTATCGAACGCGAACACGACACAAAGGCTGGCCCGCCGATAACGGCTTCCAAGACAGGCACACTGAGTACGAGATCGCCGCACTGGACGTTGAGTACCTCGTCCACTACCGCGGTTCAACATCGAAGGCAACCGCGAATAACGCGCTCATCCGGGCGAAGGGTTCCACGTAGCGATGGATGTCCGAGACATCCTACTCGACGGTCAAGCGAACGCAGGACTCCGCCCTGCGTTCGCGGTTCTGGTACCGCCAGTTCCGTGAGATCGTCCTTCTGTTCGCTCTCAACAACATCAAGAAACACGCCAAGACATTATGATTTGACTCCCGTACCGCATTTTCAATAGAGCATATTGTTCCAACTTCAAATGGAGTTCTCACCCCATTCGTCAAGTAGCTGAATCGGATGGTGTGACGGCCGCTCCAAGAGGTCGTCCAGTTGATCGAGACAGGAGGTCCCGCTGGCGACGACGATGCAGTCGCGGGCGTCATCATTGGTGAACTGCGCTTCGAGGTCACTCCCGACGGCTATGCTCACATCGTAGTACTGCTCCTTGTAGCCGAAACTACCGGCCATCCCGCAACACTCCACCTTGGAGGTCAGCACGTCGAAGCCACGGCGTTCCAGCACTTCGACGGTGTGGGGTTCGAGCCCTAGCGTGCGCTGCTGACAGTGGCTGTGGTACGCGATGCGCTCGCCGTCGCCACTCGCTAGGTCTGTGGCAGTAGCACCATTCTCAAGCAGACCATAGACGTACTCCAACACCTCGTAGCTGTTCGCCGCGAGCGGTTCGTATGCCTCGGCGTCCAGTAGCCGTTCGTACTCGTGGTGGAACATCGCCAGGTCACTCGGTTCGAGCACGACTACATCGCGGCCGTCCCCGATGTGGGGAGCAAGCGTCTCCGTGACGCGTTCGGCGTGGCCCCGTGCCGTCGAGATCATCCCCTGGGAGAGGGGTGCGCGGCCGCTGGAGGCGACCGCCGGGACCATCACGTCGACGCCCAGCGATTCGAGGACTCGGACCGCAGCCTTGCCGCGCTCGACCTGCACGCGGTTCGTATAGAGGTCCGGGTAGAGAACAGCCCGCCGCATCGGATTTTCGACTGTCACCTCACGGTCGGCGAACCACTCGACGAGCGTCTCGCGCTGGAACTGCGGCAGGTCGCGGCGGGCGTCGATCCCCAGCACGCGCTCCATAGCCTGCCGGGAGACCGTGGTGTTCGCCAGCCAGTTTGAGACGGGTGCGAGCGTCGATCCGATCTTCGCGACGGTCTCGAAGTTGCCGAAGAAGCGCTTCTGGAGCGAGGGTGATCCCTCTTCCTCGTCGGGTGTCAGCCCGTCGACGAGGAAGTCGAACTGGCCGTCTTTTTCGCCGTTGATCCGATCGCGGACGACGGTGTTGATCCAGGGGATGTCGATCCCGACCGGGCAGGCGTCGACACACCGCGAACAACCGGTACAGAGGTCGTTGAACTCCGCCGCCGTGTCGAGGCCCTTGATGCCGGCCTCCCAGCCAGTGGCGATGCCGCCGGAGTACGTCTCCCCGCCGAAGGCGTGGCCGCCGACCTGCTGGAAGTTCGCGCAACTGTTCGAGCAGGCCGAACAGCGGATGCAGTACAGCGTCTCTCTGAGGTCGTCGTCCTCGCGCATCCCCATGCGGCCGTTGTCGATCAACACGAGGTGGAACTCTCGCTCGGTCGACAGCTCCGAGAGGGGCGTCTCGTCGTCGGTGAAGTCGGCCGTGGGGGTGCCGACCGGCGGGGTGAACAGCGAGAGGTAGGATGTGATGTCCTGGCCCGTCCCGGAGCGCCCGATCAGTTCGACGAACGGCTGGAGGTCCTCGACGCTCGGGATCACTTTCTCGACGCCGGCGACGGCGATCTGGGTGTCGGTCGCGGCGACGGTCTTGCGAGCGTTGCCCTCGCTGGTCACCAGCGCCATCGTCCCCGTGTCGGCCGTGACGAAGTTCGCGCCGGTCATTCCCACCTCGGCGTCCTCGATCAGTTCCCCGAGGTGGTCCCGGGCGAACCGCGTCAGTTCCTCGGCCGTTTCGAGTGGCTCGTCGGGGTCGAACTGTTCGTTGAACAGGTCCGCGATGGCTTCGCGGGACTTGTGGATCGCCGGTGCGACGATGTGGGAGGGCGCTTCGTCGGCGACCTGCAGGACCCACTCGCCGAGGTCGGTCTCGACAACGTCGACGCCGTCTTCCTCCAGAGCCTCGTTGACCTCGATCTCCTCGCTGGTCATGGACTTGCTCTTGACGACGCGCTGGGCCTCCCGGTCGGCGACGACCTCGCGGACGTAGTCATTGGCGTCCTCGGCGTCGTCGGCGATGTACAGCGTGCCACCGTTGTCCTCGACAGTTTCCCGTAGCTGGTCGATCAGGTCGGGCAGTCGCTCGATGGCGTCGGCCTTGATCGCGCGGGCCTCCTGTTTCATTCCCTCATAGTCGTCGAGCCGGCCGGTCGACTCGTACCGGCCCTGATTGAACCCCTTCGTGTTCCGGCTGACTGCGGCCCCTTCCGTCGCGATCAGGTTCCGGAGCTCCTTGGCGTCACTCATTGTCGTCCTCCAGCACGATCATGTGGACCTCGCTGGGCCCGTGGGCCCCACGGACGAGTTCACCCATGTCGGCCGTCGCACTGGGTCCGGTCGCGATAACCGCGCTGTCGGCGCGCTCGCGGAAGGACTCGCCGAAGCGGTCGAAGGCGGCTTCCATCCCCGGGAGTACGTCGTTCGCGTCGACGACGGCGACGTGGCGGTCGACGAACAGGCTCACCAGCTCCGTGCCAGTCGAGCTGTCGGGGATCACGACCGACCCGTAGTCGGCGATGGCGAAGGACGCCGGTGTGACGCCGGTCTGGGCTGCTTTGAGCCCGGCCGGCGTCGGGTCGACTGTCACGTCGGTGTCGGCCAGTGAGACGCCGAGATCGTCCATCGGGACGCCGACTGCGGGCTCTCGGAGGTGTTCTGCGAGCGTCGCGGCGAACGAGGTGCGTGTCGTACGTTCACAGGGAACGTCCTGCAAGTCGAGTGCAGAGACAAGTGTGTCGAGTGGCGAATTGGACATATGATAACATAATGAAGCAGTATAATGTACTTTGCGGGTCTCGCGTACCCGAGTTGATGACAGCGCTGTTCACTGATGGCTACCTGGTAGTTATCCGATCATTGTCATTATTATATCGATTCGGCGGTGGTGCAGAGTGATTCTCAAGGTCTAACTCGCCGAATCTCGGCCACCCCTACCTGTATAAAGAGGTCGAAAATTGAGGCCGATATCTGTGCTATCTCACTCTGGACCCCACCAGCACTGAAAATGGAAATCCGGCGGTACAGGGGGTGAGAAGACTTCTGCACCGCTGCCATATCGATTCACTAGTACGTGCCGACCACGGATGGTGCGCACCGAAAATAGCACACAGTAATCACTATGGGTCGGTCAATAACATAATGATAACCCAGAATTTGGATGTGATCGTCAGTATCCCATAACGACTCTCTCACTGGTTGAATCTCGACCGAAGTAGTCACAGCAGAAAATATGAGTGGGTTTATATACCTGGTTGTTGAAAACCTATTCGCCGGTGCGAATATGCCGGTACGAAACTACAAAGTGGCACTACTGTGCGCTGTCATGGGTGAGCTAAGTGGCAGTTGTGTCATGGTCCATCTGGGTGACCCCCGATCCCCCCACCTTTTCATCGTAACAATCATAGATGACAACGTGGCGGGCAATTCCATCTGATCGTCAGTCATTACGATGACTCGTAACCCAGAATCTTGCTGAACCAGTTGCGTTATCATTCCGCAAGAGGCCGAGAAGGTTAAGATACTCCTGACTTCGTTGATGAAGATGTTTTATTCTATCCAAGCCTACCTGTCTATGTCGTCAGTCGTCGGCCGTTTCGACGGTGTTGACGAGCGTTCCGATCCCCTCAACTTCAATCTCAACAGTTTCGCCCGGTTCAAGCTTGATGTCCTGGAATGTGCCGACACCCTCGGGCGTCCCAGTGGCGACGATATCGCCCGGTTCGAGTCGCACGCGCGAGGAGACAAACGAGATCAGATCGGCGACGGTGCGTATCATCATCCCGGTGTTGTCGTCCTGCATCGTCTCCCCGTCGACGCGAGAGGCGATGTGAAGGTCTTGTGGGTCGTCGATTTCGTTGACAACGACCGACGGACCGACCGGTGTCGTCCGCTGCATCGTCTTCCCGGAGAACCAGTCGAGCATATCGTCATCGCCGACCTGCAGCCCGAGCTGGAGGTCACGCGCAGAGGTGTCATTGAGGATCGTGTAGCCGGCCACGTAATCCAGTGCCTCGTTGGGGTCGACGTGGTGCGCCGGCTCGCCGATCACCGCCGCCAGTTCGGCCTCGTAGTCGATTTCCTCAGTTACACGGGTATGGTATGAGATCGATTCGCGGTGGCCCACGAGCGTGCGCGGAAGCTTCATGAACACGAGTGGCCACTCGGGCACGTCGATATTCGACTCCTCGGCGTGGGCCTCGTAGTTGAGCGCCGCACAGAAGACGGTATTTTGTCCTGTCATCGGTGGCAGGTGAGTGATCTCGTCCCGATCGAAGCGTTTACCATCAACGTCCGCGGCGTTTTCAGGTCGGGTTAACGCGTCTTGGAAGTCGTCAAACTCGCTCGATACGTCAGTGACAATGTTGTCCTCAAACAGCCCAATGTATTCTGTACTCTCGACTTGGAAGCGGCCAATGCGCATAGAAAAAATATTGTGAGACAGACTCTTGATTGTTTCTTTCGCTGACCACGTGTGGGGAGTCGCAATAGGCTAGCGATCTGGGCCGTCTTTCTGGATCATCTCGTCGTTCCGGTTGGAGGCTGTCTCCAACCAATAACGCAGATTTGGAAGTCAATCAGAGCGGACAGATTCTCTCGGGTGGGAGTATCCTTACTCTCAGATGGATAGGGGGTTCAAACATCGACGCTCATCCGTAGCACATTGTTGATTTTACAGCGTCGTTCGAACAGCGTGTTTGAGAGCGTCTCGACTGGGTTTCCGAAACAGTTCCCGACGTAGTTGGAATGCCCTGAGATACTGCGTCAACTTGTCTTTCGAGACGCCTCGATGGGGCGAGAGCCACCGTCGCGTCAGCGACGCGTGGCTCTCGCAGGTGTTGACGTGTACTTCTTCATCGGCGTATTCGCCGTCGCCGTGGACGACGTATTCGCGGTCGAATGCGTCGTCGTCTTCGAGCGGTTCGTACGCTCGAAAGCCGTCGGTATAGACCGTGAGCGACTCCTCTGTGCGGTCAGCAAGCAGGAGTCGAATCGTCGATTCGTCGGCGGCTTTCGCTGGAATCACGTACCGCTGTCCGGTCCCACGATCGGCGATTATGAACACAGGTGGCTTGTCGCCATCGTACGAACCTCGCCCGCGCGTGGACAGGCCACGCGAGCGCGACTCCTGGTCGCGCTCGCGGCCTTTCTCCCCGGCAGAGACGTACACTTCGTCGATTTCGACCTGTCCGACGAGATCGAGGGAAGGCGCATCGAGCGCTCTGGCGAAGCGCTCGATGCGCCGGTGCATCGTCTTGTGTGTTACCTCGATTTCGCACTGAAGTTGCCGGAGACTCGTGTTAAACCGGAGGAACGCGTAGATCAAGAACAGTCACCGACGGAGCGCAATCTTCGAGTGAGCGAAGATCGTGCCCGTCTTGTCGTTGAATGTTCGGTCGCAATTCTTACAGAGATACCGCTGAAACTCTCTGTAGCTGCCGTTTCTGACCGTTCGGTCAGAACGGCAGCGAGGACAGGTAACACCGTCACGCCAGCGAACCTGCGCCAACAGGTCCGCTGCGACCGATTCCGACCCAAACACATCAAGCGAGATCATTCGTGTCGGGCACCGCTGACGCGGTGCCCTTGTCCTCTTCGACTCCACAGCGACCGCTCAGCAGTATCAACAATCTACTACGCAAGAGCGAACATCGACATATTCTATCAAGACTTCGGTCCAGCGCCCCTCACTGATTCAGTATTTCTGGATGCCAACGTAGATAACGTGTTCTGGAAAGGGACCGCCAACTGGCTGACTAGGTGTCTGATTCGGTGGCTATGCGGATTTAACGAAGGCCCGAATGGAAACTCAACATGACCGTTCTTTACAGTCACATAACTGAGGGTTGATCTGGGGTAGATAGATGGGTTTGGAAAGACCCATCCAGTTATTCTAAACGACAATACCCCTTTTTTGACTGTAGGGATTCTGTGGTCGTTAGATAGGCCACACATATTTGATCGACAATACTGGCTATCAAAACAAAAGTACTGTTGTTATTGAACCTTGAATCTATCTACTATCCGAATACACTACCAATGTATTTTTAGCATACCTGGTCGGAATACTATCTACTAACGATGGGTGGCATTTCCTGTGGGATTATAGATTCTTCTAATCTTTAAATTCCCATCTTAATATTTCCGATATTTACTCCAGATAAGTATAAATGCACTATTTCTGGATTCTTTGACTGATGGCACAGTCTGTTCGATCGGATCGTCTGTCCGGCTCTATTTCGGAGACAGTTCTGTTGTATTCTCAGCAAAGCCGTATGGACCGTTGTTTCGTTTGATTATAACTTAAATCTTCCAAACACGTGGTATCAAGAGGCGAGACAACCGGCCGCGTCATGCAGACGCTTCTTAGAGAGATGAATACATCACTGTCTGCTGGTCCCATATTCTAACCGAATACGAATAATTTGGTCGTGTCGCAAAGTCCTCTAGAGTTCAGTAGCAACTGGCTCCCGTGAGGAACGGGATGCCTCCGGTGTCCACCCAAGAGGTGTCCCATGCACGCCACAATCGACGTGCGGTTGACGATTAGCATCGACGAGGACAAAACGGTACCGCTCGCCACGCTCGCCGAGTTCATCACCGACCAGAACGTCGAATCAGTTCTCCTCGAAGGACTGGTCGAGAGCCTCGACGCGGGCCGCGTCGAGGCGCTCTGTGGTGAGAAACACGCTACTGGCAACGGTGACCGACGCTTCCAACGAGCTGGTACCGACACCCGCACAGCCGTCACAACCGCCAGTGAACACGACTTTGACCTTCACTACGTCGAAGATACTGCCGATAACCACGACGAATCCAGCTACTTCCGCCCCGTCGAAGACGTTCTCGACTTCGACGGGCAAAACCGCTATCAGCAGGACATCGCCGCCAAAAGCGTCGATCTCGCTACCTCGCTCAGCTATCGTGATGCTGCCGACCACGGCGACGGCATCCTCCTGGAGATGCCGTCGCCGACCACGATTAACCGTCGCACCAGAGAATACGGCAGCAAGCTCAAGCAGTTCCTTCCAGACTGTGTCGCTGACACAGACGCTGACGCGGTTATTCCTGACGGCACGAAGTGCCACAGCCAAAACGACGACCGCTCGTACCACTCCGTCCAGGCCACGCTCGGCGAAGACACTGCCGAGGAGTCACGCTCTCTACTGGATCTCTCGGTGAATGCTGAGTGGGACGAGACAGCAGCCCACCTCGATGACATCGACGCAGTCACTGACGACGCGACGGTCGTCAGTGACGCTGACGAAGGCGTCGTCACGGCCTTTACCGACGACCACAGCAATCACCAACTTGATCTCGTCCACGTCGGTCGGACGCTTGACTACAACCTCTGGGATGACGGTGTGTTTTCCTTGGATCGGCGAAACGAGATCGTCTCGGAGGTGATCGACGAGGTGTTCCATCTGAAGAACTCGGTCGCAAAGCATCGTCCAGACGAGGAGTTCGCGGCGATCCGCGAGCGGATCGCCGCGAACGACCGAGCGTATCGAAAAGACAGCCTGGCAGTTGGATCAGTACGGGTCAGAGAAGGCTGCGGAGTATCTTCGGCGGTGGGTGCCGTCGATCGTGACGTTTGCCGAGCAGGCTGTCGAGGGGTTCGAGGTGCCGTGGACCTCGAACCCCGTCGAACGGCTGATGGGCGAAGTCAGCAAACGGTGCAAGAATCAGTGGATGCGCTGGACAACGGAGGGATTAGAGGCGATACTCCAGCTTCGGCTGGTAAAGTACGCTGATCCAGAGCACTACCAGTCGTTCCTCAACGAACTGCTCCAGCGATCGACCAAAACAGCAATGAGCTGTGACCTCTCAATTGAGAGCACCAGAGGCAAACTCTAGACCGCTTTGAGACACGATCAATAATTTGGTGTCTAACTGGTTTTTGAAACGTGGCAGACTGCCTCTTGGGTCTGCCCGTCGTCAGGGCCGAGTATGACCGATCGGACACGTGCACACGTCTTCGTCAGTGGCAACGTACAGGGTGTCTTCTACCGAGCGAATACGCGCGACACTGCCCGGGAAGCCGGTGTCGATGGCTGGGTGAAGAACCTCGATGACGGGCGCGTCGAAGCGGTCTTCGAGGGGCCGGAAGACGCAGTCGAGTCGCTGGTTGAGTGGTGTCACGAGGTGAGTCCGCGCGCTCGCGTCGACGACGTAAGTGTGGAGTACGAGGACCCGGAGGGAGTCGAGAGGTTCGCGATCCGGCGGTGACGACTGGTCGCTGGCGAAATTAGTACGTGTCTCGCAGGTGCGTCACCGAAATGTCCTCCGCCAGCGCGACGCCGTCGAGGTTGCCATCGAAGGTGACCGTCCGTTCTTCGCCGGCCGCGAGGTGGAAGCAGTTGTCAGAGAAGACGCCATCCGCTTCGGTCTCGAGTGTGACGAACAGACCGGCATGCTCGGCGCTGACGGTCACCAGATCGCTTTCGACAGCAATCTTCAGTTCGGGTTCGGGGAGATCGAGGTGCTTGTAACGGTCCATTAGTTCGTAGTTGGCGTAGGACTCGGCGTCACAGTCGTACTCGACTCGGACGAGTACCTCACTGCGTTCGTACGCTCCAGTCAGATCCTCGACCGCGAGCGTCTCGACCACCCGGCTATCGGCTCCGTCGACAGCGACCGACTCGGTGTGTTCGAAGACCGTCTCGCCGTCGAAGGTGGTGCTCTCGACGGTCAGTGTTCCCTGGACTCCATCACGCTCGTCGTTGGTGACCCACACCCCGAGTCCGCCGTCGGTCTCGGTCATCGAGACCAGCACCGGGGCGAAGAAGCGCCGGGCGGCGTACTGCAGTGCCTTCCACCGGCCGCCGTACTCAATCGAAGACCACGATGCGCAGGGCCACACGTCGTTCAGTTGCCAGAAGATCGTCCCCATACAGAGTGGGCGTTCGCGACGCCAGTGCTCGATGCCGACCTTCATCGCCAGTACCTGCTGGATTTGGCTGATGAAGACGAAGGAATCGAAGTCGAAGGGGATCCGGAAGTAGTCGGCCATCCGCTGGACGATGCGTTCGTTGCCGCCCTCGGAGCGCTGGTGGTGTTCCATCAGCGGTGCGGTGGGATTCATCTGGTCGTCGTCGAGCACCGTCGAGAGCGTCTCCGAGGAAGCGAACGACTGGTAGCCGAACTCGGCGTCGAAGCGTGCGATCACGTCTTCATAGGCCTCGAACGGTTCGCCCGAGTGCCAGACGCGCCAGTCGTGCATCGTCCCGGTGTCGAACGAGAGCGCCTCGCCGGTGGGCATTCCGTCGTCGTCGAAGGCCGCCTCGATGCCACTGGAGGGAGAAGACGGCCAGTACGGTCGTGCCGGATGCTCCTCTTCGACGACCGTCGGCAGGAGATCGTGAAAGAGTTCGCGGTAATCGGCACACAGTTGATCGAGGTTCTCCTCGCCGTTGAACCACGTGTTGAGCCCCATCTCGACTTCGTTGTTGCCACACCACACCGCCACCGATGGGTGCGTCGAGAGGCGCCGGACCTGCTGACGCGCCTCGGTCTCGACGGTGGCGAGGTACTCGTCGTCGGCGGGGTAGGCCGAGCAGGCGAACATGAAGTCCTGCCAGACGAGCAGGCCGAGTTCGTCACACAGGTCGTAGAACCGCTCGCGCTCGTACTGGCCGCCGCCCCAGACGCGGACGACGTTCATGTTCGCGTCCTTCGCGCTGGTCAGGAGCCGCTCGTACTGTTCCGTTCGCTGGCGACCGGGGAGGACCTCCGTGGGGATCCAGTTGGCTCCCTTCGCGAAGTGCTGGTGCCCGTTGACGGCGATCGCGAAGGACTCGCCTTTCTCGTCGGGTTCCTGTACGATCTCGACCTCGCGGAAGCCGATCCGTTCGGTGTGGACGTCCTCGCCCAGCGATACAGTCAACTCCGAGAGCGGTTGCTCACCGAGATCGTGTGGCCACCACAGATCAGGGTCCTCGACGGTCAGCGAGAGAGGGATCCGATTCTGACCGGCATCGAGTGTGGTCGTCTTCGAGGTGGTCGCACCCTCGACGCTCGCCTCGACTTCGTATTCACCCGCCTCGGGAGTGTCCGCGTGGACGGTCACGTCGAGGGTCACGTCCTCGTCGCTGTGATCCTGACTCGTCGCCACGTCCGTGATCCGCGGCTCGCTGTGTCCGACGAGGCGCACGGACTTCCAGATCCCCATCGTCGGCAGGCAGGGCCCCCAATCCCACCCGTAGTGGTACTGCGGTTTGCGAACGAAGTTCCGGGCTGGCTGCTCGATCGGGTACTCCATCCACGGCACTTCGTGGGGGTGGGTGTCGTGGCGATCGACGCCGTACTCGACCGACGAGTGGAAGGTCACAGTGATCTCGTTGTCACCCGCCGTGACAGCCTCGGTCACGTCGAACTCGTAGCGGCGGTGTGCGTTGTTGACCATCCCGACCTCGGTACCGCCCACCTCGACGGTCGCGACCGTATCCAGTCCCTCGAACACGAGACAGATTCGGTCCTCACTCGCTAGCGACTCGTCCACGGCGACGGTCCGCCGATAGGTCCAGTCTGACTTCCCGACCCACTGCACGTCGAGTTCGTTGTCGTCGACGTGTGGGTCGTCGATCACGCCGTTTTCGAGCAGGTCAGTGTATACGTCTCCGGGGACCGAGGCTTCGCGCCACTCTTCGCCGCCGGCTTTCGAGAATTCCCACTCGCCCTCGAGTGATTGTTTCTGCATGATCGTAAATTCTCACAACCGAACCTATAGCTTGTGGTCCGACCACCACACAGTTACTACGGCCCCATCCGAACGCCATCCCCTGATCACCGGCTCCGAGATGGCAGTCGTCGACGAGAACGCCGCTGCGCTTGGTGTTCCACAGAAACAGTTGATGGAGTCGTCCGGCCACGCAATCGGGCGTTCAGTCGGGTCCATCGCCGACCCCGACGCGTCGGTCACCATCGTCGCTGGCCGCGGTAACAACGGTGGCGACGCCCTCATCGCCGGTCGGTTCCTCGACGACTACGACCTCCGCATACTCCTGCTCGGGCGGCCGGAAACGATCACGACCGACATCGCCCGGAAGAACTGGACGGCCCTCCAGCGGGTGGAGTACAACACCGAGCAGATCTGGGACGCCATCCAGTTCGATCTTGGTGACCCGGACGTGATCGTCGACGCGATGCTGGACACCGGGATCAGCGGCGACCTTCGCGAACCCGCCAGAACGGCGGCAGAGGCGATCAACGACCACGAGGCGACGTTTCTCTCGGTCGATGTCCCGGGCTGGACGCCGAGACGGGGACGCTGCCAGGGACCGCTGTCGTCCCCGACGAGGTCGTCACCTTCCACGATACGAAGCCGGGACTCGACGACCTCGACGCCAGCGTCACCGTCGCCGATATCGGCATTCCCGACGCGGCAGAGACGTTCGTCGAACGGGGCGATCTGCACCGCTTCGACCGCGATCCGGCCAGCCACAAGGGAGAGAATGGTGAAGGCCTCGTGATCGGCGGCGGTCCCTACATCGGCGCTGTCGGCGCAGGCCGCGCTTCGTGTGGTGCCGATCTGGTCCGTGTCGCCTGTCCGCGAACCGTTGCCTGTGAACTACAGGGCTACAGCGAGAATCTCATCGTACGGCCCTTCGAGGGCGAGCACCTCGCGCCGCTACACGTCGATACGATCTACGACCTCGTAGTCGAACACGACTCGGTCGTCCTCGGTCCGGGACTCGGCGACGACGAGGCGACGCTCGACGCCGTCGGTGACCTCCTCGAACGCTACGACGGCACGGCCGTCGTCGACACCGATGCACTCCAGGTGGTTCCCGAGACCGAGACGGACGCCGACCTGCTCTGTACGCCTCATCAGGGAAAACTCGAAGCGATGGGAGGCAAGACAGCGAGTGACTGGCGCGACCGTGCTGAACTCGTCGAGCGGTACGCCGCCCAGATCGGACAGACCCTGCTCGTCAAAGGTCCCTATGACATCGTCTTTTGGGCATCAAGGTGATATCGATATGCATCATCGTAGAGGGCAGGACAATGTTCGGGACAGGCAGGATATACATCTACCGGGAGATTCATCAGACCTCGTGTGATACTTTGAATATGGTCGGCCACACAACCTTCGACTACGACGGCGAATCAGCTATTATCACCGGATCGACGAAAGGGATCGGTCGAGGGATCGCAGAAGGGCTTGCCGATGCGGGGGCGCATGTCGTCATCAACGCACGCACCGAGGAAGACGTAACGAGGGTCGCTGGGGATCTCGACGAACGTAGCGAGGGCGACGTGATCGGCGTCACGGCAGACATGGGCAAGCCCAACGAGATCGAACATCTCGTGGAGACGGCGATCGACGCGTTCGGTGAGATCGATCTGCTCGTGAACAACGCCGCAGTCTGGCCTCGAGAGGAATCGCTGGTCGAGGCCTCCATCGACGACTGGGACTTCGCGATGGACGTGAACGTTCGCGCCCAGTACTACGCCGCCAAGCTCGTGGCGGACCATATGATCGAGGAAGGGATTGAGGGAGCGATCGTCAATCACACGAGCCAGACCGGCGACCGCCGGACCGGCCGGCGTGGTTTGTATGGCATCTCCAAGACCTCGATCAACGGCCTCACTTGGCGGATGGGCCACGAACTCGCCGAACACGGTATCCGGATGAACGCCATCTCGACGGACCTCACCGAAACCTATCAGGTCCACTACGAGGCCGAAATAGCCTCCGAAAACAATCCTGACCGAACAAAAGAAGACGTACTCGACGAGTGGGGGGAGGCCCGCCCGCTGGGCCGAATGGGTCAACCAGTGGATCTGGCGAACGCGGTCATGTATCTTGCCAGCGACAAAGCGTCCTACGTCGTCGGAACGATCCTCCGGGTCAGCGGCGGGGGAAATCTGGAGTGATACGATGAGATTTGTAGACACACACACCCACGCGTGGGGTGCCGACACCGACGAACTTCCCTGGCAGGCCGAGGTGTTGCCGCCGGGGTGGGACAGCGAGTACACGGCCCGGGGTCTGATCAGTGATATGGACGCGGCCGGCGTCGACGAGAGCGTGATCGTCACAACGCCGCTGTACGGCCGCGGCTCGCGGGCCAACGAGTACACCATGCGGGCCATCGAAGCGTTCCCCAGTCGGCTGTGGGGAGTCGGATTGCTGGACTTCTTCCAAGACGACCCCGAACAGGTGCGGGCGGACCTCCGTCGGGTCGTCGGGCATGAGCGGATGCTTGGCGTCCGGATGCACGCTTGTCTGGAGTACGCTGAGTACCCCACCGAACTGAACCGCACCACCGACTGGATCATGGACGACGCACTCGAACCGGTCTGGGAAGAAGCCGCCGCGCTCGACACTGCTATGTTCATCTTCCCGAAAGCCGAGCAACTATCGATGGTCGCCGACCTCGCCGACGCCCACCCCGACGTACAGATCGTCGTCGACCACATGGCGTTCCCCGACGAGACGACCGATCCTGACGAAGCCCCATGGACTGACTTCGAGGCAGTCGCTGAGTGCGACAACATTGCCGTCAAGGTGAGTTCGCTCCCGCGGTCGGCCGGGACAGACTGGCCCTACGAGGACCTGCACGGCTATGTCCGGAATCTGATCGAATGGTTCGGTCCCGAACGGTTGATGCTTGGATCGGACTACCCGTGGATGGACGACTGGGCGGGCTACGCGAACTGTCTCTCGTGGACCGAAGATGCCGAGTACCTCTCAGCACGAGACCTCTCGTATCTCGCCCACCGGACCTTCGAACGAATTCATGACGCGTAGGCGGGACGGACACAACCTTCTTTACCCGCTCATTCGTTACCTATAGTATGGCATCCGACACAGAAAGAGCTGTGTACATCCAGCAAATCGACCCTGAGTGCAAAGAAGAGTACCTCGAAGCCCACGAAGACGTTCCCGAGGGCGTCTCGGAGTCGATGCGGCGTGGCGGCGTCACGGAGTTCGAACTGTACGTCCGCGACGATCTGGCGGTCTGTCTCCTCGAAGCCGAGGACATCGACGCCTACCTCGACGAGATCGACGGCGACGAGGCCGTCGAGGAGTGGGAACGCTACACTGCCGAGTTCAAACGCGAAGGAGTCGACATGGACGACCCAGACGAACCGATCCCATTCATGGAACGTATTTGGACATTCTCTGCGAGTGCCGACCGGTAACACAACAGTCTGTATTAGCGTGTGCAGCGGATTGTGAGATTCCCGATCAACTAAATGGGTAGTACGTCAAACAATCATTCAGTTAGAGATCTCAATAAATGAGGTTGATTTAGCTGGCACAGTCATAGTCAGTATCAGTTCGTCGCCCTCTACCCGGTAGGAGCTATTCAGACTGATTTCTGAGTCCAGTTTCAATTTACTTTTCGGGGAGACGAACCCTTCATGATTCAGACGCCATGACCCGGATTGATCTTTGTCAGTCCAATTTGTGACCGATACGCCAAGCTGGCCCTGCTTTGGATGCTCCCACGGGACGACAACAACTGGGTAAATACTCTTTTGGGTTTCTGGGTGTTCGACGGCTTCCATCTCTGTGGGAGGTGTCGCCGCACGTAACCGCCTTCCTGCAGCAATATACTCCCAATGCTCTTCTAAGACGAGAGCCGTTTCGAATAGATATTTTCGCTTCTCGATCTGCTCATCGGCCAATAATTTTTTCATAATTGTGTTGGTAAACCATCCTAATTGGACGCCGTAGGAGAACATCTGAGCGACCTTCGCGGAGAACAGATCGTTTCCAATATCCGCCTCCTCGAATACGCGACCGAATCGTAACGCGTACTCTCCGTAAATAGTGGGGAAAAGCGGGATGTCTTCTGCTTCAGGTGATTGAAACATTAGGTTCCCAGAGAGTGAACCCAGATATGGTTCAGCATTCGATTCACTCGTTAACGCGGCCATCGATTCATCAGCCTGTAACTGATCGACGAGAGTGGCAAGCAGACGTTGATACGCCTGAACCCCATACGCACCCCCACCGAGTGGGTGATTATGATCCGGATCAAAACAGAGACGAGGACCAGAAGCAGATATTTGATCTAAATAGACACCAGCGACCCCAATATCGTCGACGAGTCGTTCGACAATTTGTTCAACCTGTGTCGACCAGATGTCGGTGTCGGGACACATTGGCAATAGATGCTGTCCGTTCCCATATTCTTCGATATAGGGTAATTGATTTGATGGTGAATACCGAGCGGACGATTGCATCGCGAGACCAGGTTCCAGGTTGTCACGTTCCCAGGCATCACTGTTCATATCTGCGATCCTCGCATTGATATACGGCATCACCCGGATATCCGCCTCGTCTTGAAGCCTCGCTACCATTTCTGCCCAATGATCTCGTGGAACGTAGTCCGGATAACTGGTATCGAACGGAGACTCGTGCCATCGGTACCAGTGCACTCCCAACGAGACAGGCGACGCAGCAGCAAACTGACGAAGAAGTCCTTCACCATCAGTAACGTCGCCTCTATCCGACCAGTACCGGACCCAGAGACTCATCCTCTTGAACCATTCGGGGATATCGTCTCGCTCCACAACTGGTCCATTATCGATCCAAGGTGCTTCTCGAAGTGCCCACTCCCGATACCGCTTCGCGGCAGTGTACCAGTCTCCCGTAAACAGTTCAAATACGATGTCGTATTCACATTCGAACTCGGTCTGATTTCGCCCCATCCCCTCTGGATGATGATCGACCTGAAACGAGAGCTGGCTTGAATCAGAAGGCGATGAGACATCGAACGTCTTTGGACGCCCGTCGGGGTCGTGAAATCCTGCGTAGAACCCATGGCCGGAGTTGATGACAGAGAAGAACTGCATCGTCCAGTTGGCACTCGGATACGTCTCTAGCTGTGGATGATTCGTCGTGAGGTCACTCTCTGCTGTCGGGTTTCGTATCCGCTCTCCCCATCCGTGGGGGAGAACGAGTTCGTCATCTTTCAGGTCGCTCCCTTCTTTACGGATATTCCCACCCGACGGAAAAGAGAACTCCCAGAGCGTTACCCCGTCACCCGAGAAGGAGACTGTCGGAGACCAGTGTACAACAGGTGCCTGTTGTGATAACTGTAACTCGAGTTCGACCGTTGCTTTCCCCTGTTTGGATTCGAATTCGAGCGGAATGTCCTCCCAGCGGAGGAGCCCAGTTATCAGATCATCTCCTTCGTCAACGTGGTAACTGAAGCAACTTTCGTCGGCAGTGGAGACAGGGCGACCACGATCGTTCTGAAATGTGAGCAGACTGTCTACGTGTAATGGTTGCCCCTCTTCGTTACGAAACTCGGCTGTCCAGAAGGGGGTCTCTTGGTTCGAATTGATGAAGTAGGTAACGGAGTCCTCGAGGCTGGTTACTGATTGGAGAGTACAACCCTCGTTTTTTACTCCAAATTCGACTTTGATCATATCACTGCCTATCTGGAAGTCCGACTCGGGTGTGGACTGCATAAATATCAGATGCATCTATACCCTATTATATGTTTCCACCACCGTTGAGCTTGCCCTACTGTCTGTGTCGCACTAGCCATTGAAACGAGCGTCGGGTGCTGAACTAAAATGGGTCGAGACCGGCTTAGTTGATCGATCCCCTTGCCAGGGAATACCCGCTGACTCGTGGATGAGGAACGAAACGACCACCAGATAGTGTTTATTGTAGCGATTTACCAGCACGAGCCGACCACGGGATCAATGCGAGCCGGAATTAATCACTATTAGACGGATTCGGCTATCTGTAGTCGAACTCCTCATCCGAGCCCTCCTCATTCCCTTGAAAAGTCTCCAGTTCCTTTTCGCCCTCGAGTTCTTTCTGCCGGAACTGTTTGCAGACGTACAACATACCAAGGTTGATTACCAGAAGCGATCCCAACAACAGAAAATTGAACAACACGATATAATACGTTCCGGTGCTGGGCCTGACGAAGGCGAAGGAGAACGTCGTGAGGACGAGAAGAATCATAATGATGGCAAGGGCGAGTCGCCAGAGAGGGGTGAACGCGCACATCTTGTCCCAGAATTTGACCATGCTTATGATATTGTTACCACCACGGAGTATGTACCTTTGGTCTCCGGAACATCAGTCTCTCATACGGAAAGTTGTAGGCGTTTACCCAGTCGAACGCACGACTGCGTGCGGTGGATCTGGTAAAGACCTACAACTTTCCGTATCAGTCATTCGTAGATGTACGGGCGACACCCGTCATCATGAGCGACGGCTAAAACCCACAGATCAGGACGGGATCAACCAGGACATCACTGGGGTACTCCATCATATGTAGCCACGGCGGTTACAGCCCTCTCCAGTGTAGAATCCGAGAAAAACCGCATTGTTGCGCGACCAATCTACCGATAGTAGCCATTGAAATTACTGCATCCCAGATTGGACGACCGCAGGTAGATTGAAAGTGAGAATCGGACTGTTACTGTCGGTGCAGACCTTGGCAGCGATCGTGTAGCAATGATTCAACGGCCAGCGTAGACGCGTCCCTGTAGATCATCTACTCCGTCTTGGCCCGCATCTCGCCGACCCGCAACGGCCAATAACTCGCTGCCGGGGGTTGCATCGAGGGCGCATCGGGCTCGGGGAACTCCCAGTTGTCGACACGATAATAATGCACCTGGGAGTACTGGCGTTGAGGGATACGAGGCATCATCTGGTTGGAGACCCAGGCTAACTCTCTAATCAACTCCGTGGCTTCTTCTTGGTCGGTCGCTCTCTCTAGCTGTACGATTTTGTCCTCAACATTGATCGTCTCTAGCTCGCCATCCGGATTGCCGATAGGCATGGGAACTTCCCATTCGACCGGCTGATTCGTCACGTCGAGTCTGGCTTGCGCGACCAGATCGTTTCGGAGTGTAAAGTACGGATGGGCACCGCCGCCGCCCCACGCATGAGTCACCATATCATAATCGTTGTTCGGGATGACATCTCCCCAGAAGGTGGTCTCACCGTGCTGTTGCAACTGCGCGCGAATCCCAAATTTCTGAAGCGCGCCAACGACGGATTGCCCGTGAGAGAGCCACGTACCACTAGATGAGGATGCAACTTCAAGTTCGAACAACTCTCCATCGGGGGTGTTCCATAGTCCGTTTTCTTTGGAGAACCCTTCAGCTTCCAAGAGTTCCGTGGCTCGGTCTTCGTTCACCTCCTGATAGGCATACTGGGTGAAATCGCCCGCAAGATCGCCGAGATGCCGTTCGATCGCATTAGTAGAGAGGCTACAGGGCACTTCCAGAGGTGTACTTTGTTCGGCGATGTTCGGCATTGCCTGTAGTACGTCTTGCCGATTAACAACGTGAGCCAGTGCTTGACGAACTCGAACGTTACTCAGCCACTGGTTCTCGAAATTGAAACACATTCCTTCGCCGTTATTCAGCGGTAGAACTTGCAGTCGGGCGTAATCTTGCAACGCGTTTTTCTGCTCCGGCGGTAGAATAATATCTCCTCCGTCAACGTCCCCACTCAAGAACAGGGGTAACGTGTCCCCGTCTCTGAAGATGAACTCGACGTTCGGGTAGTTGATGTCGTCTGCTGTGATGTGTCCGTTCGAGTAGTCTGAATACCGTTCCAAGACGAGTTCTGTTTCACCCCGATCCGAAAACTGGAATGGCCCGTTTCCAACTGGCTCTTCGAGGGTGAAATTGACGAGGTCTTCCTCGACGGCCGCTCTCTCATCGTCAGTCGTTGCATCTTCAATTCGCCCAGCATATTCTCCAAAGACGCTATGTGGCTGATTTACCCGCCGCTCAGCGAACAGATTGTGCTTCAGCAGCTCAGGATTGATCTCAGATGCAACCGTCATTTCGACAGTGGTTTCGTCGGCTGCACTGACTGATTCTATCGAGTTCCAGACCGGATCATCAAAGAGCTTCTCAATTCGGAGCTGGGTCACTATATCCTGGGCAGTTACCGATGACCCATCGTGCCACGTATAGTCTTCGTTCAGTTGGATCTCAATAACATCCCCAGCAGCCACCTCACTCGGGATATTCCACTCCTGAGCGATTAATGGGATGAATCCGCCATCTTCATCGTATTTTGCGAGCTGATCAAAGAGATATTCCACACCAGGGCCTTCGTTCTGTAACCGGTGTGGATTATACTGCGCGTCTTGAGGACGTACACGCGTGTAGCTTGTGAAACTAGAGTCGACAGGGTCACCACCGGAAGCCGTGTTGCCATCAGTGTCTGAATCACCACTGGCGTCCGTGTTGCCATCGGTGTCTGTTCCACCATCTCCTGAACATCCAGCAAGACCAACGATCCCTGCACTGCCTGCTGTGACGATAAATCGACGACGCGACTCACTAACTGGCGATGGATATGCCTCTTGTGGCATATTGTAACATGATCTCTCGACATATATAAATCCTTTTGTTTGTATCGCTCCCGAGTTACCTTGTGGCAATTGTCCTCTTATTATCGCAAGAATATTTCTCCTTATCAGAGTAGCGGCAAGATGGCATTGTCGTCTCTGGAGACGGTACACACCCCAAGCCATTGGATACAGTCACAGCGTGGAATTGCATTCGTCCTCTGCCTCCTGCCGAAATACTAATTAGTATCGTGGACGATGGGTAAATGATGTTTGAACAAATATACGAGCGATTCGATCATCCCATCATCGTCTGGCTCGTCATTATCGGTGTGACGATGTTCGTCGTTGGCGCGATCATCGAAACGCTCGGGAGACAAACTCTCGCAGGGTATATCGGCCTGTTCGCAACAATGACGTTGCTCTTCGCAGTCATCACCTTTGGCCCACTGCTCGTGTTGAAGAAGACTTCACCGCTGTTCATGAACTACGACTCCGGGAGTACCAAGCAGACCTGAGCACCGGATCATTATTTTGTAATAACACAAGTTGCGGCTGACACGGATTTTCATCCGTATACTATGGTGATCGCAGTCGTCGTATGGTCTTCCCGGTATTGATTTACGCCAGTCAATCTGATAGGCTGGTGGGCAGTTACTCTTCACGAGACGGAAAGCACTCGTGGTGCCGAACAGACAACAAAAATAGTACCTTCGGTCAGTCGTCCGCCTCGGCGTTTGATCCGATGTCGTCAGTATCGAATATGCTTTGGTCAATCTCTCCTTCCTTGACGATCGGCTCACTGTCCCAGTACTCGTGAGACTCGTCGTACTCGCGGAAACAGGCTGTCTTATGTTCCTCGGCATCATCGCCGTCCTCGTCAAGTCGTGGGCACTGCTCGGTACAGACCTCACGCGCCTCGGGACAGCGTGTATGGAATCGACAGCCACCGGGTGGATCGACCGGGTCTGGAATGTCGATGCCACGTAGTGGCGGGTCCTCAACGGTTTCCTCCACATCGAGGTCGGCAGTCGACCACTGGAGCACCTTCGTGTAGGGGTGCTGTGGATCGTTGATGATCTGCTCTGCGGGGCCGATCTCGACAATTTCTCCGAGGTACATCACACCAATCCGGCCGCCAGCCTTCGCTGAGATGTAACGGGCGTTCGAGAGATTGTGCGAGATGAACACGAACGAAGTGTTGAAAATGTCCTGCAGTTCGAGCATGAGGTCCATGACCTCTACCCGCAGAGAGACATCCAGTGCCGAGACCGCCTCGTCGGCGAGGATCACGTCCGGGTTCATCAACAGCGCCCGGATCAGTGCCACGCGCTGTTGCTCACCGCCTGACAACTGGTGGGGGTACCGCTGGGCGTAGTCCGCAGGTGGTGACATACCCACGTACTCCAGCATACTGAGGACCCGTTCCTGACGGTCTTTAGGGTCCATGTCTGGGAACCACCGCTCAAGTGGTGCCTTGAGGCTCGCCTGGACTTTTCGATTCGGGTTCAGTGAGCTACCGGGATCCTGGTGGATCATCTGAAGCGACCGACGGATCTCGTCGAAGGGGACATCGACATCACCGTGGCCGTCCTTGGCGTCCCAGATGTCCTGATCACGATACTTGACGCTCCCGTCGGTCGGTCGCTGAGCACCGATTGCCGCTTTCCCGAGAGTCGTTTTTCCGCACCCGGACTCGCCAACCAGTGACACTACGTCGTTCTCGTAGATATCGAGTGAGATGTCGTCGACGGCGTGAACTGTTTCGGGCTCCTCAAAGAGATTGAGGATTCCGCCGTCTGCGGATTGTTCGAAATGGACGTCGACATCTTCGAGCGAGACGACCGCCTCGTCTGACTGCTCGCCGACGATATCGGTTACTGTGCCCACGCCGTCGTCTCCTATCGACAACTGAATCGCATCGGACGAGTCCTGCCAGTTGAAGCAAGCGGCCTCGTGATCATCTGTGACCTCATGATAGCCTGGGTCCTCCTGTTTACATTCTTCAGTTGCGATTGGACACCGGGGGTGATACGAACAGCCCTCGGGGACGTTCACTGGATCTGGTGCCTTACCCTTGATCGGGCGCATCTCGGCGAGCGAGGTGTCTAAACTGGGGACCGCCTGCAAGAGCGATCGAGTATAGGGATGTGCAGCACTGCGGATGATCTCGTTCGCTGGGCCGACCTCGGCGAATTCGAATGCATACATCACTGCTAGTCGGTCTGCAAGCCCGGCAACGAGCGGCAGGTCGTGTGTGATGAAAACGACTGTCAGGTCGTATTTTTCTTGCAAATTCTCCAGCAGACTGAGGATGGACCGTTGCATCAGCAAGTCCAGTGCCGCAGTCGGCTCATCCATCACCAGTACGTTCGGTTCTAGGACCAGCGACAGGGCAATCAGTGCCCGCTGTTGCATCCCTCCAGAGAGTTCGTGAGGGTACGCGTCCAGGACTCGGTCGGGCTCCAAATACAGTTCGGTGAGCAGCTCTCGGGCGTGGTCCATCGCCTGCTGCATGTTGTAGTTGTGCGCCTCAATAGTCTCCTTGAAGTGGTCTCGGAGCGTGATCGTCGGGTTGAACGAACTTTGGGCCCCCTGGAACACCATCGCGATTTCTTCCCAGCGGAGTTGTCGGAGTTCCTCTGGAGCGAGACCCAGCACGTCGACCGGTTCGCCTTTCTCAGGATAGTAGGTGACTTCTCCAGAGAGAAGACCCGGCTCGGGAATCGCGTCCAGAAGTGAGGCAGCGAACATGGACTTGCCGCTACCCGACTCGCCGACGATCCCGAGGATTTCGTCACGCTCGATATCCAGCGTGACCTGATCGAGGACACCTGACTCGCCCCGATCCATGTCGAACGTGACGCTCGCATCGCGAATTTCCATGATGGGATCGTCAACTTCGATTGCCGATACATCAGTGTCTACATCTGCCGTCTTCGTGATCGTGTTTTCTGTTTCGCTCATTGGCTACCTCTAATCTCCGTTTCGACGTTCATATCCTCCTCGTCAGCCTCGATGTCAGGGCCAGACGTGTGACGTGCACGGACCTGCGGGTTGAACAGACGATCAGTCCCCTGGGCGAACAAGATGAGCCCGAACGACAGGATCACGATCGTGATCATTGGGGCAAGCAGCCAGTGGATGGCGCTCAGAGTATACAGCGCGCCGCCACTATTGTACGCGAAGTTCATCATCACACCCCAGTTGGCCTGAGTGAACGGAAGGATTCCGAGGAAGTACAGCCCGACCGAAGAGAAAATGACTGTCCTCGCGGAGTTGACGAAGTTGACAAGGATGTACGGCATCAGCCCGGGCAAGATGTCCTTCAACAAGATCGTCGATGTCGAAATTCCCATCAGCCGTGATGCCTCGACAAAATCTTCTTCACGGAACGTCAGTACCTGAGACCGTATCGCACGAGCCAGCCCCGCCCAGGCGTTGATAGTGAGGATAATTCCAACCACCCACGGATCACGGGGCTGAAGGATGACAGCGAGGACAATTGTCAGTGGGAGGCCAGGTATTGTCATAAGGATGTCAGTGACCGTCATCAGCAACCGGTCGACGCTGCCACCCTTGTACCCGGAGAAGGTCCCGACCAGCGTCGCCATTACGGTAGCGAACACGGCACCCGAGACAATCATCTCCAGCATCGGGGGCGTTGCGTGGACGATCTGGGCAAACAGATCGTTACCCTGCGTGTCGGTCCCCAGCGGGAACTCCCAGTTCTGGAATGGCGCGAGGAGTCTTGGGCCCTCCGCAGTCTGCGAGGGTTCGACGAGCCAGACACCGACGGTCCCCATCAGGATGTACAGTAGGATTATGAACAGCCCGACGCGGGCGCGCCAGTCGCTCCATATGATCTGGATGGGTGCAACGACCCACTCTTCGATCGTCATCTGGTACCGCTCGCTGCGGCTCATTGTCCCTTCAGAGACCGTTTCGAAGGGGGCATCTATTTCCTCGGCAACCGACCCGCCGTCAGGAACCGTCCGCTCAGATTCGTCAGTAGGCCTCACGGTCACCACCCCCCGTTCCCGCACGGGGATCGATTTTTCCGTACGTCAGATCGGCAACGTAGATTCCGATCACTACGGCAACCGTGATGAGCAGAAACGCACCCATCATCAACGGATAGTCACGGGACTCGATTCCCCGGAACATATAATAGCCGATACCAGGATACGTGAATATCTCTTCGAGAATGACCGACCCACCGAACAGGAAGCCAATCGAAATCATCATGCCGGTGTACATCGGCAGGATCGCATTGCGTCCGACATACCGTAGCGCGATATCGTGAGGTGGAAGCCCGCGGAGCCGTGCGACCCGTATGTAGTCCTCGCCGAGCACTCGTATGCTGTTGCCCCGCATCGCCAGCGCCTGGATCCCAAATCCAGTGACGACGATCGATACGATCGGGAGGAACGCGTGATGGAATGCATTCGCGAGGAACTCGAGGTTCATCCCTATAGTAACGTCCGAGGAGAACCGACCGCCGGTTGGGAACCAGCTGAGTTGGTACCCCAGGAGGTACACGAGCAGGACTGCCATGACGTAGTACGGGATCGAGTTGAGGAAAACCGAGACGAGTGTCGTGCTCACGTCGAACCGGCTCCCTTCGATATACGCCATCACAGCCCCGAGAGTAATTCCAATCGCGAAGGTGAGGGCTAGCGAAATTGCCATAACGAACACCGTCCAGGGCAACGCCTCCGCGAGAATTCCGGAGACAGGTTCGTTGTACCACATCGACACGCCCATGTCCCCCTGTATCAGTTCAGTCATGTAATCGACGTACTGTATGTACAGTGGATCGTCTGGACGGACGTTCGTGTATGACTCAACCATGGAATTGACCCGTTCCATGTCCGCGTCAGTGCCCTGCTCTTGGATCATCTGTGCTCGAATGAAGTCAATTGGACCACCGGGCATCAACCGGATGAGTCCAAAGGACAGTGATGCAACTGCGAATACAGTGAAGATTGCTTGCGCAGTCCGTTCTGCGTAGTAATTGTCAATCATGTCTCGAACATAGAGAGCACTTTGCTTCTCATTCACTTAAGGTTTGAGGGTTTTAGAAGCACTGTGTTTAGTTAAGCGTGAAAAGCGGGGTGAAACGGTTTCTTGCCGGCCTATCGCAGAGATTGCCTGTCTCACCCGACACAGAGAGTGGATATATCGTGCGTTCATCCGGCTGAGTGGCCACTCGAGAGGAAGCTGATCAAGCGGATCGCACGTTTCGGACCTGTCGGTGTCGAATACAGCCAAACTACCGGAATCCCGAACGATCCAGCGTTCGCGGAAGGCGATCCTCCTCGATGCGGGATGAGCAACCACTGAACGATCTATCGAGCAGTCGGCGGAGACGCCGGAGAAAGCTATTTGTACACCTGTGGAGATAGCCGACCTATGTCGGACTACCAACCGACCTGGAAGTCGCTAGACAGCCACGAGATACCAGACTGGTTCCACGACGCGAAACTGGGAATTTTCATCCACTGGGGCGTCTATTCCGTCCCTGCCTGGGCGCCGTCAGAAGCCGAGATCGACGGCGAAGACGCCTCACCGTACGCCGAGTGGTACCCCTGCTATATGTATGAAGAGGGGTCGCCGACGCAGGAATACCACCATAGACAGTACGGCGACGACGTCGAATACGCCGACTTCATCGACGATTTCACGGCAGCGGACTGGAATCCCGACGAGTGGGCAGATCTGTTCGCTGACGTAGGGGCGAACTACGTCGTGTTGACCGGCGAGCACCACGACGGGTTCTCGCTCTGGGAGACACACTATACGAAACACAACGCGGCTGAACGCGGACCGGAGCGCGACCTCGTCGGCGATCTCAGTGATGCGGTCCGGGATCGCGACCTGCGTTTTGCCGCCTCCTATCATGCAAACCTCAACTACTACCAGCCCGGGTACGAGGGCCGGTTCGGTCACCCCGATTTCCAGGGTGGTGAGATCGGTGATGAGGACGCTGGCCCTGGGCCGGAGTACGTCGACTTCATGAACGCCAAACACCGGGAACTGATCCGAAAGTACGAGCCGGATCTGCTCTGGTTCGACGTTCCGATGGCTGACGCCGACCATCTGAACGCGAAAGATCTCATCGCGGACTACTACAATACCGCAGAGGATTGGGGGAAGGAAGTCGTCGTCAACGACCGCGCTTCCGTCGATGCTGTCGGCCCGACGATAGAAATCGAAGAAGGTGACGACGGAGAGTTCCATGGCGACTTCATCACACCAGAGTACACCTCCTTTGATGAAGTCCGTGAGGAAAAATGGGAAGCCTGTCGAGGGATCGGCAACTCCTTTGGTTACAACCGGGCCGAAAGTGAAGACGACCATCTCACCAGCGAGCAACTCGTACACTCGTTCGTCGACATCGTCTCGAAAAATGGAAATCTCCTCCTGAACGTCGGTCCGAAAGCCGACGGGACGATTCCCGAAGTCCAGCGTGACCGGCTCATGGCGCTCGGCGACTGGCTCGAAGTGAACGGCAACGCAATCTTCGGAACCCGGCCGTGGGTGATCGCTGAGGACGGCGACACTGTCGAAGTTCGGTACACGCACCGAGACGGGGACCTGTTTGCGATCGCACTCGAGTGGCCGGGAGATCATCTATCGCTGTCTGTTCCGACCTACGTCGATCTGTCCGGGCCTCCCGAAGCGGCGCTGCTGACGCCCGAGGGAGAGATCACAGTCGATGCGACGTTGACCGGCAAAGAGCTCTCACTTGCGCTCCCTGAACGGCCAAGCACCGACCACGCATACACAGTTCGGTTGTCTGACGTTGAGAACCCACGCACGGAGTGACCAAGGAGAGAGCACGGCCTCAAACTGGTGACGACGACAAACATATATATCGTCACAAAGAAGTTGTCCTATGGCACCCGAAATATCACGGATCGAAAGTGTTGAGTTCTCCTATCAGCTAGAAGATGTCGGCACCGACCAGCACGGATTCAACCTCGTCTACGAGCCGGGTGAAGTGACCGACCGGAAACTGTTCGCGATCAAGATTCACACCGACGAGGGAATCACCGGCGAGTACGTCGGGGGCAACTCACCGGGGGCGGCACAGATCAACACTTTCGCCGACTACCTCGTCGGGAAAAATCCGCTGGACCGCGAGAAACACTGGAGCGAAATCAAACGCGCACTACGCAAGTACGACCGGATGGGGATGGGTCCGATCGACATCGCCCTGTGGGACTTCGCCGGGAAGTACTACGGCGCCCCGATCCACGAACTGCTGGGAACCTACCGCACCGACTTCCCCGCCTACGCGTCGACGTACCACGGTGACGAGAACGGTGGCCTCGACTCGCCGGAGGCATTCGCCGACTTCGCCGAGGAGTGTCATGAGATGGGGTTTCAGGGGTTTAAGATCCATGGTTGGGGTGGCAGCGAAGGATCTCGAGACCTTGACCGCGAGATCGAGACCGCGCTCCGTCTGGGTGAGCGCGTCGGCGACCGGATGGACCTGATGCACGACCCGGCCTGCGAACTGGAGACCTTCGCCGACGCCCTGAAGCTCGGCCGTGCACTCGACGAGGCCGGCTTCTTCTGGTACGAGGATCCTTACCGCGACGGCGGCGTCTCCCAGCACGCCCACCAGAAGCTCCGCCAGAGCCTCGACACGCCGATCCTCCAGACCGAGCACGTCCGCGGACTCGAACCGGCGACGGACTTTCTCTCTAGCGAAGCGACGGACTTCCTACGGGCCGACCCCGAGTACGACGCCGGGATCACCGGTGCGATGAAGCGCGCGAAGGTCGCCGAAGGGTTCGGGCTAGACGTGGAGTTCCACGCCCCGGGTCCCGCACAACGGCACTGTATCGCCGCGATCCGCAACACGAACTACTACGAACTGGCACTGGTTCACCCCGACTGTCAGAACACGCAACCGCCAGTCTATGAGGGCGACTACTCCGACATGATCGACACTATTGACGACGACGGGACGGTCTCAGTCCCCGACGGTCCGGGCCTCGGCGTCGACTACAACTGGGACTACATCGAGGACAACAAGACTGGTAGCGTCCACATCTACGAGTAACGTCGCACTACAGCGCTTTTTTAGACTTCGGACCCTCACCAGGATGTGATCTCAACATCTCGCAGCGGCCGGTCTAGCGGGACAGAGACCTGCCCACCTGTGTAGTGAGAGATGTAGAACCCCACGATGATCTCGAGCGAGCGCAGTGCCTCGCGGCCTGTCGATGCATTGGACTCCTCGCCCTCAAGCAGAGACTGGATATGACGAGCGGCGTTCGCGAACGCCCCACGGTAGTCCTCATCCCACGTCCAGGCACCTTCAATACCAGGTAGCGGTTCCTCGACGTGTTCGCCGTCTTCGAGGCGCCAGTAGCGCCACTCGCCGTCGTCGTTGTTCATATATAGTTTCCCCTCACTGCCGATGAACTGGAGCATCATCGACGAGTCGTCGCGTGGGATTGTACAGTCGATGGTGGCGAATGTCCCGTCGTCCAGCAACGCGAACCCGCCGCCAGCCGAGTCATCAACCTCTCGCTTGGCGTCCAGCGAGTCGATCGCCTCGTTCTCCCCTTTGACGTAGCCGCTCACCTGTTCGGCCCGGGCGTCAAGCAGATAGACTAGCGTGTCCAGCAGATGCGTGGAGTTGCGCAGTAGTTCCATCCGAAACTGCGTCGAGACGGAGTGGACATCGCCGAGCAGGTTCTCCTCCTGGAGGAGCGTGTGGAGCTTCTGGAGTTTGGTGGTGAACCGAAACGAGTGGTTGACGACGAGTTCCGTCTCAGTCTCCTCACAGGCATCAATCATTGCTTCGGCGTCGGTGACTGAAGAGGCGATCGGTTTCTCACACCACACGACATCAGGACTCGCATACGACCGAACGGCGTCGGCCACGTGGTCGTGGTGAAGTAGCGAAGGCGTACAAATAGAGACGACATCAAGATCTTCTTCGGCGAGCATCTCCTCGTGACCGAGATATCGCCGGCCCTCTGGGATATCCCAGGCGTCCCCGAATGTCGTCAGGTTCTCCTCGTCGATGTCCGCAACTGCTACAAGTTCGATGTCGGTTGTAGCGTCGTACCCGCCCGCGTGACTCGCACGAATCTTTTCGTTTCCAATCGCCTCGGTGTCGTGCATCCCGAGAATTCCCATGCCAGCGATACCGCCGGTACCGATGATCCCAGCGCGATAGCTCATATTAACTCAATAGCGATTTTCGCGGGGTATAGTATCAAGCTTGTGCCTGTCGAAGTGGAGGAAGCGATCATGGAGCAGCACCATCAAAGATCAATGATATCCACAATAAGTTGACGAAGATTTATTATGAGTAAGATTGTTTAATGGGTATGGGAGACAAACCCGATACACCGATGGTCAAGACTGCTCGTACCACGTTCCAAATCCTCGAAGAAATCAAAGCCCAAAATAAAGTCACCGTCACTGAACTTACCAACGAATTCGACCTCTCGAATAGCAGCATCCATAATTACCTGAAGACGCTAGAACAAGATGGTTACGTCGTCAGGGAAGGGAACGAGTATCGGGTCGGACTCCGGTTGCTTGATCTCGGAGGATACGCGAGACATAAACAGAAGATATATCAATCTGCCAAGGATCAGGTGGCGAAACTTGCCGAAGAGACCGGCGAGATGACGAACCTCCTTGTTGAGGAACACGGCCGGGGAATCTACCTCTACCGAGCCAACGGGGAACAGGCAGTCACGTCAGACTCTTACATCGGACACCGAGTCTTTCTCCACAATACTGCGCTGGGTCAGTCGATTCTCGCGCACCTCCCACGCGAGCGGGTCGATGAGATTATCAATAGACACGGTCTTCCGAAGACTACCGAGAACACGATCACGGATCGCGAGGCTCTTGCTGAACGACTGGAACTAGTCCGTGAGGAAGGTGTTGCCTTTGACGACGAGGCTAGACTCGTCGGACTTCGCTGTGTCGCCAAGCCAATTGTCAATAAGAACGGAGGAGTTGAGGGTGCTATCAGTATCTCTGGTCCGACAAGTCGGTTTCAGGGTGATCGCTATCGTGTGGAACTACCGGAGAAACTCGAGAGCGCAGCGAATGTGATCGAGCTGAATATCAATTATACCTGATTGGGACAGGCCGTGTATTGGTATTTCGATCACCGAATATTTGTCTCGTTACCGTCTTCTATTGGGATTCCTATCAGGTTCTATAAGCTGTGAATAATTCGGCACTGTCTAGTTGAGGGATTGAGGAACGAGGAGGCCGTAGCGAGAAGTGTCCATGCAACTCGCAGACCTCCTCAGCGAAACGTTAGACGAGGACAGTCAAGATGTTTGGGAGAACGAGCGCACCCCGACACCCGTCCGGCGATTTGGGGTGCGTCTCCACACGGCGGGGCTGTCGATCAGGGAGACGGTAGCGATCTTAGACTTGTTGGGTGTCGACCGTTCTCACGGTGCGGTCTGGAACTGGGTGCATACGCTGTCTGAATCCCAGAGCGACCCGCCGACGGCGTCGCCGTCGGCGGGTCGCGGTCGACGAGAAACAGATCGAGGTTGACGGCGAAGAAAAGTGGCTGTTTGCGGCGATCGACACCGACTCAAAATTACTGCTCGAAATCGACGTGTTCAGCCGCCGCGGGACCGACCCCGCTGCGGCATTTCTGCATCACCTCACCGAGAAACACGATCTCGCTGATACAGAGTTTCTCGTCGATGCTGGTGGCTATTTGACTGCCCTCGCACGCCACAAATTGAGCGGTCGGCTCGCCTATCGAACGCGGAACCACATCGAAAAATGGTTCCAGACCGTCACCGTGCGAATCGACCGCTTTCACACGTACTGGCGGGGCAGTCTATCGAGCGCCAGACAGTGGTTACGACGCTTCAGACACCACTACAACCACGAACGGCCGAACCAAGCGCTCGACGGACGAACGCCAGCTCAGGAGGTCCAGAACTAGACAGTGCCAATAACTCTGATTGTTCGCGCACACGAATAGTAGTAATGTGTTGGTGCCGAGCATGCCAGTATTCCTGGAAGAGGGCAAATAGTGGCAATGACGATGATTCATCTAATGCTGACCCTCCAGGGAAATTATTTCATATTATATATAGCGAATAATTCAAAGAGTACAACTCAACGGGACAGATAACATAGTCTATATTCTGTAGCTCTGGTCCAGAATTACTTGATAGAGGCCAATTTTACTATAGCTTTTGTTACCAACACTGTCATCACAGCAATCAATATTACCTGAGGTAGATTTGCTACTAATAACAGTGGTACTGTTATTATGGACTCGTCGAAATTATCCTTCCAAAATAACAATAGTACCGTTATTAGTAATTTTCAACATCATTTTACACGTGAGGAACGCCCATAATCTATAGCGAAGAGTGCCCAAGCGAGAACGAAGAGACAGAATGAATAGAGGTCAAAGCATTTGACTGCATTGAATCGCTGTACGGCGTTGGAATTCACTATTTGACGGCACGCTTGATGTTGTAGACGAGACACATCAGGACGATCTCCCGGAATTCACGATACCATTCACGCGCTCGCACGGCGATAGTGATAGACAAAAGATTTGTATGGCTTGCGGTTGTTAGTTGAGCTATGCCGCGCTCAAAGGACGTGAAACGACACCTAAGCGAAAATGAGCTAGACGCGGCGATTGACGAAGCGCAAAAAGCCGAAGAAACACGACTCGTTCGGCGCCTTTGCCTCATTAAGAACCTTTACGCCGGTGACTCGGTGACGGAAGCGGCAAACCGCGTTGGCACCACCCAGCCAACCGCCAGTCGGTGGACAGATCGATGGAACGAACACGGTGTTGACGGTCTCCGTCCTGACTTCGGCGGTGGACGACCGCCAAAACTCTCTGAACAGGAGCAAGAGCAACTCTGTGAGGTGCTCGAAGCCCATCAACCACTTACCACGACGCACGTGCAACGATTGATCGAAGAAGGCTTCGGGGTCTCATATTCACAACGTCATATCTCTCGACTTCTCAAAAAACTAGGTCTGCGATACGGCATTCCTCGCCCGGAGTCGCCAGACCGACCAGACGATGCTGACGAGGTCCTCGAACAACGGTTAGAGGCCGCGCTCGACGAGCTAGACGACGATATCGTCACTAACGGCGGCGTCGTCATCGGCTTTCTCGACGAAGCTTGGCCTCGCCCGACCGACAACAGCCGGCGGTTGTGGGCATTCGAGGAACCGACGCTGTGAAAAGAGACGCCAACGCCGTCGTTCGACGACGTTGTCTTCAGTTTCTACGCGCTGAACGGCGACAGCGTCGTCGCCTGCAAAGACGATCTCAGCTTCACTTCACACTTTGCTGACTATGTTGATGACGTGGTTGAACAGCTGAATCTTATCAGAGTTGCGTTGCCACGATACTCTCCAGATCTGAATCCGATCGAACAGATCTGGCGGTGCGTGAAACGTGATCTCTCACCACGTGATGCTGCTGATTTAGACTCCTATCGATCACTAATCGTCGAAATCTTCCACAACTACGCCGATCAGCGTAGCTTCGCCGAATCGTGGATCGATCGCTTCTTATATATTCAAAAGTTTTGACGGTCACTAACGCCGAGCGAGCGCTTGACAGCCGAGTTGACAGTCTCAGTCATGGAGCGCTGATTGTAGCGTTGTTCGTCGATTTCCGACCCGCCGACGAACCGACAGCACCGTGGCACGGCCGCTACCTGGCTCACTGGGGCAATGAGACACCCCTCTACGACGCCGTCACCGATGCCGTGTCGACCGTTACCGGCGATACCCGTTCGGCAGTCGCTTCTCGCTACGACCAGGCACATGCGTTCGCGCTCAGTCAACTGTTCGGTGAGGAAGACGGAGCGTCGCCGCCGTCTACCGGTGTTGTCAAGTTCATCGTCTCCGAGTGTGTCGTCTCGGTTCACAGCGACGGACGGCTCTTAGTCAACCCCACTGATCGTGAACGTAACGCGATTGACTAATCTCACACAGATATGCATAGAGTCACCGTGAACAGCAGACCCGATACAGGATTAACCGCCGGACTCGATCGAACAATCGTCAACCGGAGACTGAATCGGGTTGATGGACCAGCCAACGCCGAACCTGAATGCACTCCCGAGACCACCTCTACAACATAACATACATGCAACATCTTGGACTTAAAATACGGATGGCCGTCGTCGGTGCACTTCTCGCGGGATTCTACCTCGTGGCCGTCGCCGCAGCGATGGTCGCGTTCGGCGAGGGCATCCTCCCGATTGCT
>ENA-ORDC01000502-ORDC01000502.1-marine-metagenome-genome-assembly--contig:-NODE-502-length-38246-cov-15.890382_pt1 | contig 38246 bp, 40 predicted proteins | sample MGYA00237783_ERZ508515 | MGnify/ENA primary metagenome ERZ508515 (study PRJEB26186, sample SAMN06268792) | marine metagenome | isolation source: Eden Landing Ponds, San Francisco, CA, USA | place... | reverse complement strand
CGAGGCCATCCGGTCGATCTCGCCGAGCGCCTGCTTGAGGTTGCGCTCCTTCGAGTCGCGCGTGCGGAACCGCTCGTTCCACGTGCGCAATCGCTGCATCTTCTCGCGTTGGCGGCCGGACAGCTGGTTGCCGTAGGCGTCCTTGTTCTGCCAGCCGATGTTGGTCGACAGCCCCTTGTCGTGCATCATGTTCGTCGTGGGGGCGCCGACGCGGGACTTCTGGTCCTTCTCCTTGGAGTCGAACGCGCGCCACTCCGGCCCGTGATCGATCTCGTCCTCCTCGACGACGAGGCCGCAGTCACGACAGACCGTCTCGCCGCGTTCGGAGTCGTTCGTCAGCTTCCCGCCACACTCCGGGCATTCGAGCTGTTCTCCCTCCGACTCGGACTGCGTCTCGTCCTCGTCGGCGGTGGTGGTGCGCGATCGGTCGTCCGTGTAACTTCGGACGTTCTCACTCATTGTTAGGATGGGGTGAAATCGGAGACTCAAGGCTCCGATGGGGGGTTCGCCGTACCAACTACACGGGCGGAAGCAACTTATATCTGCTGGCGGATTTCGCCGTCCTCAGGGTCGAATTCGGCCTAACGACGCCGGTTTGCCTCGAGGGATGGTTCCGACCGAGGAGCGCCGACGGGTCGGGAGCGATGGGACGAGACGGCCCTCGGTCGATCCCCGACCGGAGGGAGGCGATCAGTCCCCGGGAGGCCGAGGAGTCGGGGGTATCGAAACCCTTACTCGCGGTCCGGGGCACTCCCCGTACATGACAGCGACGGACGAAGGTGCCGAGTCGGAGGCCGACGCCGGCGTCGTCGACCCCGACGAGGTCCGCCACGTCGCCGACCTCGCGCGGGTCGACCTCGACGACGAGGAGGCGACGGCGTTCGCCGAGCAGTTCGCGGACGTGCTCGACTACTTCGCGGCGCTCGACGAGGTGCCCGAGGTCGAAGACGAGCCGGATCTGGTGAACGTGATGCGGACCGACGAGGTCCGCGACGGCCTCTCCCAGGAGGAGGCGCTCGCGAACGCGCCCGACTCGGAGGCGGGCTTCTTCAAGGGGCCGAAGGTCTCATGAGCGCCGACGACGCCCCCGGCACCGACGCGGTCGAGGACCTGAACGCGTTCGTCACGCGCGAGACCGTCGAGAGCGACGCCGACGGTCCGCTCGCCGGCATGACGGTCGCCGTGAAGGACAACATCTCGACCGAGGGGATCCGCACGACCTGCGGCTCCGCGATGCTCGCGGAGTACGTGCCGCCGTACGACGCGACGGTCGTCGCGCGGCTGCGCGAGGCCGGCGCGACGATCGTCGGCAAGGCGAACATGGACGAGTTCGGGATGGGCGGGACCACGGAGACGTCGGCGTTCGGACCGGTGAAGAATCCCGTCGACCCCGAGCGCGTCCCGGGCGGGTCCTCGGGCGGCTCGGCGGCCGCCGTCGCCGCCGGCGAGGCTGATCTCGCGCTCGGCTCCGACACCGGCGGCTCGGTCCGCAATCCCGCCGCGTTCTGCGGCGTCGTCGGCATCAAGCCGACCTACGGGCTCGTCTCGCGGTACGGCCTCGTCGCGTACGCCAACTCGCTGGAACAGATCGGGCCGCTGGCGAACACCGTCGAGGACGCCGCCGCCCTGCTCGACGCCATCGCCGGCCCCGACGGACACGACGCGACGACGCGCTACGACGCCGCGGAGGGCGGCGCGCCCGGGGCGACTGGCCTCCCGGACGACACCCATCCCGCCGACGCGACCGAGTACGCCGCGGCCGCCGACGGCGACGTGGACGGCATGACCGTCGGCGTCCCCACGGAACTCGTCGAGGGCGCCGACGACGCGGTCGTCGAGGTGTTCGAGGACGCGCTGACGGATCTGGAGGCGAAGGGCGTCGAGACCGTCGACGTGTCGCTCCCCTCCGTCGAACACGCGGTGCAGGCGTACTACGTCATCGCGATGTCCGAGGCCTCCTCGAATCTCGCTCGCTTCGACGGCGTGCGCTACGGGGTCGAGGGCGGCGAGGGCAACTGGAACGAGTCGTTCGCCCGCTCCCGCGAGGAGGGCTTCGGCGACGAGGTGAAGCGCCGGATCCTGCTGGGAACCTACGCCCTCTCGGCGGGGTATCACGACAAGTACTACAAGAAGGCGCAGGACGCCCGCGCCTGGGTGAAACAGGACTTCGACGAGGCGTTCGCCGAGGCGGACGTGCTCGCGACGCCGACGATGCCCGTGCTCCCCCCGAAGCGCGGCGAGAGCCTCGACGACCCGCTCTCGCTGTACCTGATGGACGCGAACACGGTGCCGGTGAACCTCGCGAACCTCCCGGCGATCTCGGTGCCCGCGGGCGAGACGGAGGGCCTGCCCGTCGGGATGCAGTTCGTCGGTCCCGCCTTCGGCGAGGAAGCGATCGTCCGAGCAGGCAGCGCCGTCGAGGAGTAGGGAGACTCCGGCCCGACGCCGTGAGGCGTCGCCAGCGGATCGTGGTGTTCTCGCGTCACCGTACGCGTTCGTTCATCTCTCGCTCCGATTCCCGTTCGACCCCGGCGCGGGCGGCATCGTGTTTACAGGCGTCGGGATGTCGTTGCTCCTGCTGCTCGGGTCGGCGCTCTCGGAAACCCGAGGACGGCAACGGTCGCGGCGATAGGCCGACGCGAGCCCCCGCCCTCGCGGTTCACCGCCGCCAGTACTCCGGCGTGAAACAGACGAGCACCGGGATGATCTCGAGGCGGCCGATCCACATCAGGAACACCATGTAGAGACGGCTCGCCTCGGTGAACCCGAGGTAGCTCCCCATCGGCCCGACGACCCCGAATCCGGGACCCACGTTCCCGAGCGTCGCCGCGACGGCGCTCATCGTCTCGAGGACCGAGAAGCTCTCCGGGAGCCGAGTGCCGTCGAGGAACAACAGCAGCGTCGATATCAGGAACAACACGAGATACAGCAGGGTGAACGCGAAGATGCCGCGGACGCCGCGCTCGTCGAGGGCGCGGCCGTTGAGGCGGAGTGGCCGGACGGCGTCAGGGTGGGCCGTCGTGAACAACTCACGGCGGAGCGACTTCAAGATCACCACCCACCGGATCACCTTGATCCCGCCGCCGGTCGACCCGGCCGACCCGCCGATGAACATGGCGAACAACAGCGCGTACTGCGCCGGCGCGGACCACGTGTTGAAGTCCATGCTCGCGTACCCGGTCGTCGTGACGATCGAGACCGTCTGGAACATCGCGTGTCGAAGCGAGGGTTCGAGGCTCCCGGAGATGACGGTCGTGACCGCCGAGAGGTAGGCGGCGTCGTACGTCTCGCTCGCGGGAGCGACGGCGACGAACGCGCCGGCGAACAGCAGCGCCGTCACTAGTGCGCCGATCACGCCCATCGCCCCGACGTACGTCCGGAACTCCACATCCCCGAGCATTCGCCGCGGGTCGCCCGTGATGACGCCCCAAAACAGCGCGAAGTTGACGCCCGCGGCGACCATGAACGGAATGATGACCCACTGCACCGCCGCGGAGAACGCCTCGATCGAGCGTGCCTCCGGCGAGAACCCGCCGGTCGGCATCGTCGTCAGCCCGTGGGCGACGGCGTTGTACAGCGTCATGTTCGGGGCGAGACCGGGCATCCCGATGGCCGGGCCGGCGAGGTGCATCCCGTACAGGAGGAGGATCTCCAGCGCCGTGATCCCGGCGTAGACGCCCCACAGCACGCGCGCCGTCTCGGCGATCCGGGGCGTGAGCTTCTCGATCCCGGGGCCCGGCGCCTCGGCGTCCATGAGCTGGGCGCCCCCGACCGACAACTGTGGGAGGATCGCGACCGCGAGGACGACGATCCCCATTCCGCCGAGCCACTGGGTGAGCTGGCGCCACAGCATGACCCCGCGGGTGTGCGACTCGAAGGAGATGTCGCCGAGGACGGTCGCCCCGGTCGTCGTGAAGCCCGACATCGCCTCGAACAGGGCGTTCACCGGGTTCGCGAGCGTCGACTCGGGATGGACCGCGGCGACGACGCCGGGGATCCCGTGTGCCTCGACGAGATACGGGACGGACCCGACGACCGCGACGGCGAGCCAGGTCGCCGCGACCATGAGAAAGCCCTCCCGGGCGCCGATGTCCGGGTCGGGATCGAGCCGTTCGAAGCCGGTGCCGACGAGGACGGCGAGGAGGATCGTCACGGCGAACGGCGCGACCGACTCACCGTAGTACAGCGAGACGACAAGCGGCGCGAGCAGGGGGACCGAGAGATAGCGGATGACGGTCCCGACGAGGCTCAGACTCGCCCGATACTCGACTCGGAGGTTCACTCTCGAAGCGGGCGGGCGCGTCCAAGTTGAACGTACCGCTTCGGTCGGCACGCGACACGAACCCGGTCGCGACGCGGCGCGCAACCGTGAAGTCGCCGCGGCGTCACGCGTCGGTATGGACACCGTGCTTCACGTCGCCCCCGGCGCTCACGGGGTCGCCTACGCGGTCGTCGTCGCCCTCGGCGGCGTCGCCGGCGCGGGACTGCTCGGGCTCGGACTGGCGGCGTTCCTGCGCCGTCGATCCCGGTCGTATCTCCTCGTCGCGCTCGCGCTCGGCACGCTCGCGCTCCGGGCGGGGCTCGCGGGCGCGACGGCCTTCGGCCTCGTCGGCGCGGAGGCGCACCACTTCGGCGAGCACGTCCTCGACGTCGTCATGGCCGGCCTCGTCGTCGCGGCGGTGTACTACGCGCGGACGGTGAGGACGGAGGCGGCCTCGTGAGCGACCACGCGTCGCCGACGGCCGGGCGCCCGACCCGCGAGCGCGTCGCCGACTACGTGGTCGCCAACCCCGGCCTCCACTTCAACGAGCTGGTCCGGCGCCTGGACCTCGCGCCGGGGCAGGCGCAGTACCACCTCCGCCGGCTCGCCCGCGCCGACCGCGTCGTCGGCGAGGAGGTCTCCGGACGCACGCACTACTTCGACCCCGCGCTCGACCCGCCGGAACGTCGCCGGATCGCGCTGTTCAGACGCGAGACCGCCCGCGACGCCGTCGTCGAGCTCCTCGATCGGCCGGCTCCCCCCGACGCCGTCGCCGATGCCGTCGGCGTCGCCCGCAGCACGCTCGAACACCACCTCGACGGCCTCGTCGCCGCCGGGGTCGTCGAGAAGCGCCGCGACAGCAGGGGACGTGTCACGCTGGCGCTGACGGACCCGGAGGCGGCCGCCAGAAGCCTCCGCCGGATCGAGCCGTCGCTCCCGGATCGGCTGCTCGACCGCTTCACGCGGCTCGTCGACGCACTGCTGGAGTAGGCACGCGCCGCTCGGCGTCGACCCCCGCGTTCGACGCCCGCACCACAACCCCCTTTTCGGCGACTGCACTATGACGAGTATGACCGACACGGACGCCGACGACACCGCGGACGCCGGCGACCCCGCGGGATCGTCGCTCGACGGCCTGTCGCGGCGCGAGGCCCTCAAGGCCGCCGTCGCCGTCGGCGGCGCCGCCGGCCTCTCCGCCTGCGTCGACCGCCTCGACGGGGAGGAGCCCGTCCCGGCCGGCGACGGCGCCGACGCCCACCCGGCGCGGCAGTACGCCTGGAACGACCACGTCCGGACCGACGACGCCGGGAACTGGCAGCTCCCCCGCCACCAGACGCTCCTGTACCTCTCGCTGCCGGGCGAGGGCCCGCCGAGTGGGGACGACCGCGAGACCGTCCGGGGCGCGCTCGACGCGCTCGACGAGGCGTACGCCTGGACCCACGAGGGGCTGCTTCACTCCGCGGCGTACTCCCCGTCGTACTTCGACCGCTTCGAGGCGGAACTGGCGGTTCCAGACGACGTGTCGCTCACGGAGCCGACGCCGCTTGCCGACTTCGAGACCCCGGAGTTCGACACGCAGGACGTGCTCGTCCACCTCGCCTCGGACCGGCCGGACGCGCTGTTGGCGGCCGAGGAAGCACTCCTGGGCGAGGCGGACGGCGCCAACGGCGTGTCGTTCCCGTCGGCGCTGACCGACGCGCTCGAACTCGACGACCGCCGGACGGGCTTCTTCGACCCGGGGATGCCCCACGAGAAGGCCGACGACCTCTCGGGGGTTCCCGAACCGAACCCGGTTCCCGAGGACGCGCCGCTGTTCATGGGATTCATCGCGGGGTTCCGCGGGAACCAGGCGACCGAGGACGCGGTCGCAATCGCCGAGGGACCGTTCGCCGAGGGGACGACGAAGTCCGTCGGCAACTGGCGACAGCGGCTCGACGACTGGTACGGCGAACAGGACTTCGATCAGCAGGTGATGGAGATGTACTCGCCCGGGCACGCGACCGAAGGCCTCGTCGAAGGGGTGGGCGCGAACCTCGGCGACGACTCGGGGATCGACCGATTCCTCGACTCGGTGGTCGAGGACGCCCGGGAGTACGGTCGCGTCGGCCACGCGCAGAAGGCCGCGAGGGAGAACCGCGACGAGGCCGGGAACCCGCTGTTGCTCCGCCGCCACTTCGAGTCGGCCGACGACGACATCGCGAGCCTGCACTTCCCGTCGCTGCAGCGCTCTATCGACCAGTTCGAGACCGTCAGGCGGTCGATGAACGGCGTCGACGCGACGGACGCGACCCCGGCGATCCGACAGCGCGTCAACAACGGCATCCTCGAGTACATCTTCCTGCGCCACCGCGGCTACTTCCTCGTCCCGCCGCGGTCGTTGCGCGCGCTGCCGACGCCCGACGGCAGCGAGGGGTAAGCTGTCTCGGGCGGAGAACACCGTGACCGGACTCAGAAGTGGACGAATGCGACGACCGCTCCGATCGCAGTCAGCGCGGCACCGATACCGATCCCGGCGCTGCGCGTGCGGTCGGTGAGCGCGCCCTCGCGAGCGAGTAACAGCGCTCCGGAAGCCAGCAGCAGTCCCGCGAGCCCGATCCCGAGCCCGGTCGGGGAGGCTCCGGCGAGCGGTCCGGTCGGGGTCGCCGTCGAGTGGCTCGGATGCGCGAGCGCGTGTCCGGGAAGCGATCCGAACGCGACCGCTGCCGCGAGCGCGGCGACGATAACTCTCCGTCTCATCGTTCGGCCTGACGGCCGGCGAGCATAACACGGTTTCGACGCGCAGTACGGCGACGCGCCCGTCCGCGTGTACATATCCGTCGCCCGGCAGTGCGCTGGCTTCCGAGACCCTGCGTTCACCGTCCGAGGTCGGCTTCCGGTACTCGTCCGTACGACTGCCCATCGACGGCGTTCGACGGGCGTCCGACCGATTCGACGGGCGTACCAGAATCGCCTTTCGTCGCGAGCCCCGAGCACGATCATGAGCAGACGAACGGATGTGAACAGACGGACGTTTCTCCGCAGCGCGGCCGCGGCCGGCGCGGTCGCGGGCGCGGGGGGCCTCTCCGGATGCCTCGGCTTCGAGCTCTCCTCGAACGACGGGATCGCCGGTCAGCCGCCGATCGTCGAGGACCGCCCCGACGGCGTCTACCTCCCGAGTCACGTCGAGGGGATGGCCATGGGTGGGATGGGCGAGGCGGGGGACTACCGCGTCGGCGTGTTCTACTCGTACGCACACCGCTTCTGGAACGTCAACGGCGAGTCGGTCGAGCGGACGGACATCGAGTCCGACGACGACGTGCACCTCATGGCGAGCGTCTGGGACCCCGAAACCGGGGAGGTGCTTCCCGAGACGGGGCTGTCGGTCGAGATCGAGCGTGACGGCTCGCTCGTCTCTCAGGAGGTCATCTACCCGATGCTCTCCCAGCCGATGGGGACGCACTACGGCGCCAACTTCGGGCTCGACGGCGACGGAACCTACACCGTGAACGTCTCCGTCGGCGGCGTCCGCACCCGGCGAACGGGCGCGTACCGCGACCGGTTCGGCGATCCGGCGGACATCCCGGTCGAGTTCGAGTACAGCCAGTCCGACCGCGACGAGATCTCCTTCCGGACCCTCGACAACGCCGGCGAGCGCGACGCAGTCGATCGCATGGAGATGGAGATGATGCCCGACGCGACCGCCCCGCCGGTCGATGGGCTGCCAGGGGAGGTGCTCGGCGAGGCGAACAGCAACGACGCGATACTCGTCGCGACGGTGCTCGAGGAGTCGCCCACGGGGATCGACGCCGAGGGACCGTACCTCGCGGTGTCGGCGCGTACGCCGTACAATCGGATGCTGATCCCCGCGATGGGACTGGAGGCGACGCTGTCACGCGACGGAGACACCGTGTTCTCGGGCGAACTCGCCCGGACGATCGATCCGGAGCTATCGTACCACTACGGGACGGCGCTGGAGGGCGCGAGCGTCGAGTCGGGGGACGACCTGACGCTGACGCCGACTGTGTGGCCGCAGGTCGCGCGCCACGAGGGGTACGAGACGGCCTTCGGCGCGCTCATGGGCGGGATGCCCGAGCGGACGCTGACCGTGGAGTAGCGCGGCCGGGACGGGTCGGCTCCCCGCTCTCGATCAGAGTTTCTCCGCGACCTCGTCGACGACGCTCTGTTCGAAGAAGACGACGACGTGGTCACCCTCGCGGATCACGGTGTCGCCGCGCGGCGTGACGAGTTCGCCACCGCGGGTGATCGCGCCGATGACCAGACAGGGAGGGAAGTCCTGAATCGACTCGCTGATCGGCCGATCGACCAGGAGGGAGTCGGCGTCGATCTCGACCTCCATCACCTCCGCGCGGTCGTCCTCGATGAGCGCGACGTTCTCGGCGCCACTCTCCTGAGTGAACCGGGTGATCTCCTCGGCGACGACGGCCCGCGGGCTGACGCCCACGTCGATGCCGACCGTCTCGAACAGGTCGACGTAGGCCGTCTGATCGACGACCGCGACGGTCCGCTCGACGCCGAGGCGGGTCGCGAGCAGACACGACAGGAGGTTCTTCTCGTCGGAGTCGAGCGTCGCGATCAGCACGTCCGCGTCGCCGACGCGTTCGCGTTCGAGGAACCCGACGTCCGTCGCGTCCGACTGCATCACGACCGTCTCCGGGAGGTCCTCCGCCAGCTTCCGTGCGCGGTCCTCGTCCTGTTCGATCAGCCGGGGGGAGAACCCCCGCTCGCCCAGCAGGCGGGCGGTGTGATAGCCGATCTCCGACCCGCCGACGATGACGACCTCCTCGCTGGTCCCGACGTGTTCCTCCGGCGCCACTTCGGCCGCGAAGCCGCGAACGCTTCCGGGCGACCCGATGACGACCGCCCGGTCGCCCGCCTCGATCAGCGTCTCGCCTCGGGGAATGACGATCTCGTGCTCGCGGATGATCGACGCGAACGTGAGCGAGTCGAACTGGTCGGCCTCGCTGACGGTCTGGCCGACGAGCGGGCTCTCCTCGCTCACCACGAACTCCGCCATCTGCACCTTGCCGTCGGCGAACGGGTCCACGTCGCGGGCGGCGGGCAGCCCGATGACGCGGACGATGTTCTCGGCGGTGAGGAGGTTCGTACACACCATGAAGTCGATCCCGAACGCCTTGCGGGACCGTTCCCACGTCCGGAGGTACTCGGTGTGTTTGATCCGAGCGATCGTGAACGCGTCGCTGACCGCCTTCGCCGTGGAGCAGGCGACGATGTTCGTCTCGTCGTCGTCGGTCGAGGCGACCACCATGTCGGCGTCCGCGATCCCGGCCTCCTCGAGCGTCGAGACGGCGGTGCCGTCGCCGTTGATCGTCAGCACGTCCAGCGAGTACGTCAGCTCCTCGCAGCGGTCCGGGTCCCGTTCGATGATCACCACGTCGTGGTCGTCAGCTAGGTCCGCCGCGATGCTCTCGCCGACCTGTCCCGCGCCGATGATCAGGACTCGCACGGCGCGACCACCTGTTGCATAACGGCCCCTGTTCGGCGGAAGGGAATGAGCGTTCCGGAGTCCCGACAGAAACCCGACCGAGGTATCGACGTCGCCTGCGGCGCTTCCGCCGGGTACGGCGCCGCTCGATCCCTCAAAGCGACTCCGTGCGGTTGCGGACCTCGAGGCGCACGTCGCGCTCGCGGCCCTCCAGATCCGCGACCGCCCGGCGGACCACGCGCTCGGCCTCCTCGGCGACGAGGTCCTTCACCTTGTCCAGCACCCATCCGAACGAGACCAGCGGCGGCAGCGACACCGACGAGGAGTCGGCCGAGTCCGCGTCGAAGTTGATCTCCAGCGTCACTCGACACCCCTCACGGGCGTCGTCGGGGGCGTCCGCCGGAAGTTCCTCCAGCGGTTCGATCTGCCACGAACCGTGCGCGCGAATGTCCTTCACGATCCGCCAGTCGATCCGCGCCGGCGGGTCCACGTCGGTCACCTCCGAGCGGGCGGTGTAGGTGAGCTTCCACCACGCGAACCGGAGGGCGTAGCGAGAGCCCGGGCCGCCGTCGCCGCGCGTCCGCGAAACCCGGTCGAGGTATTCGGTGTACCGCTCGTAGCGAGGGAGCTCCAAGAGAAACTCGTACGCCTCCTCGGGGGCGACGTACACGTCCGTCGAGACGACGAGCTCGTCCATGCCATCGGATCCGCCGGCCGAGAGGTAAGGGTTCGGGCTACGGGACGCTCGCGGACCGATCGCGACTGAGATGTTTTGGCCTGCCAAAAAATCGACGGCCTTTTGTTTGTTTAGGGAAGCCAAAACGCAGAGACATGAACCGCAGAACGTTCATCGGTACGAGCGCGAGCGCGGTGGCGATCGGTCTCGCCGGCTGCGCCGGCTCCGCAGGCGACGACGCCGAATCGCCCGAGTCCGACGACGCAGAACCGACTACGGAACCCGACGCGACGACGACGGCGCCACCCGAGCAGCGCTACACGGTGATGATGGCGCCCGTCGGCGACGTGACCTTCGAGGCGGTGCCGGAGACGTTCACCGTCTACGAGTCCGGCTACGCGGACATGGCCGTCGCGCTCGGAAAGGGCGAGGACCTGCTCGCGGTCGGCAACACTGGGCGGTTCTACACCGATCACTACGACGAACTCGACGGCGTGACGGTCGCGAGCGAGCCGACGCAGTTGCTCGGCGACTCCTACGCCATCGATAGGGAGCTGTTCTATGAGCTCGACAGCGACGTGCACCTGATAGACCCGCAGTGGCTGATCAACAACGGCTTCGGGCTAGAACAGTCCGACGTCGACGGCGTCACAGAGGACGTGGGCCCGTTCGTCGGCAACACGGTCTTCCGGCGCACCGACGGCTGGCACGACTACCGCTACTACACGCTGTACGAGGCGTTCGAGAAGGTGGCGCAGGTGTTCCAGCGGACCGACCGCTACGAGGCGGTGAAGTCGGTCCACGACGACACGCTCGCGACGGTGAGCGCGGAGCTACCCAGCGCCGACGACCGGCCGAACGCGCTGTTGTGTTTCGGCGCGAGCGCCGAGCCCGAGCAGTTCTACCCGTACCGGCTGTCCGACCGCGGAACGAACAAGAAACAGTTCCGCGACCTCGGGATCACGGACGCGCTCGCGGGCACGGGCGTCTCCGGGCTGTCGACCAACGACCGCGGGCAGATCGATTACGAGACGATGCTCTCCGTCGACCCCGACTCGATCCTCCTGCGCGGCCACGAGGGCAAGACCCGCCAGGAGTTCGAGGACACGGTCGTCTCGTTCATGCAGGACCACGACGTGGCCTCGGAACTGACGGCGGTCCGGGAGGGTCGCGTCTTCCGGGGCGGCCCGATCTACCAAGGACCCCTTCAGCACCTGTTCAACCTCGAGCGGTTCGCGACCCTGTACTTCCCCGACCAGTTCTCGGGTGAACTGTTCCCGCGAGACGACCTCGCGGCGGCGGTCCGCGGCGAGGCCTGAGTCGGAGCCCGCCCCCGACGGACGCCGTCGCGACGGGCGCTCCTCGCCTCCGCCCCGTTGCTCGACCGACGCGGGGCGGAACGATCCGGTACGCTTTTAAATTTTTAGGCTTACCTAAAAATATGGACAGAGACAGACGCCGATTCGTCGGCGGTATCGCCGGTGCGCTGACCGCGGGACTCGCTGGATGTACGGGCGGCAGCGACGGGAGATCGACGGCGGGCGAGGCGACTGCGGGGACCGCAACGGCGTCGCCCACCGAGGACACTCCCGATCGGACGACGGCCGCGAACGACGAGTACACCGTCTCGATGGCGCCGGTCGGCGAGGTTCCCTTCGAGTCCGCCCCGTCGAGCGTCTCGGTGTACAGCCTGCTGTACGCGGACATGGCCGTGGCCTACGGGGCGGGCGACGCGGTGAACTCGCTCGGCTTCGACGCGACCGCCGGCGGCACCACCCTCGACGCCTACTACGAGCGCCTCGACGGCGTCTCCTTCGACTACGAGGACCTGACGCAGCTCAACACCGGTTCCGGTGAGATCCGTGTCGAGAAGGAGCTGTTCTACGAACTGGACTCGGAGCTCCACTTGATGGATCCGGCGCTGATCGACTCGTTCGACGGCTGGGATCGCGCCGACGTCGACGAGGTCGCGGAGAACGTCGCGCCGTTCTTCGGCAACACGTTCAGCCGGACACACGGGCAGCCCCCGGAGGAGTGGCGCGACGACTACGAGTACTACTCGCTGTGGGACATCGCGGAGCGTGTCTCGCGGGTGTTCGACGCGTCCGATCGGTACGGGGAGCTGGCCGCGGTCCGCGAGGGGATGGTCGAGCGGATCCAGTCGGACCTGCCGCCCGAGTCGGCGCGGCCGTCGGTGGCGTCGGTGATCTTCATCGACGGGACGTTCTACCCCTCGCGGATCAACGCCGCCGGGTTCGCGAACGCCCACGTCAGGCCGCTGGGTGCGACCGACGCCTTCGCCGGAACGGACGCCGGCTTCGGGACGACGTACGACTACGAGACCCTGCTGGAGGTGGACCCGGACGTGATCTTACACCAGTACGGTATCGCCTCCTACTACGACGTGGCGTCGATCCGTGAGACGATCGCGAGCGACCCCGCCGGCGAACAGTTAACCGCGATCGAAAACGGCCGCCTCTACCCCTCCGGGGATCCGGTTCAGGGGCCGTTGATGAACCTCTTCCAGTTAGAGATGACCGCGAAGCAGCTCTACCCCGAGCAGTTCGGCGAGTGGCCGGCGTACGAGCACGGCGACCCGTACCCGGAGATCCCCGAGGAGGAGCGGCTGTTCGACCGCGAGCGCGTCGCCGAGGCGGTCGCCGGCGAGGTCGAGTAACGCGACCCGACTCACGACGATGATCGGCACCACCCTCGGCGACCTCAGACGGCACATCGAATCGCTCGCGGATCCGGACGGCGACTATCGGCTGATCTGTGCGCGGACCGGCGAGCGTCCCGTTCCGGCCGACGGGCTCGCGTTCGACACGCGCGCGACCGCGCGGGCCGCCGTCAGGAGCGCCGAGCAGTACCGCGCGTCGCTCCGTCGCTACGACCCGCAGCTCCCGGTGTACGACATCGTCGCCTGTGAGGTGGTCGAGCAACGACCGGCGGCGGGACGGCCGGGGAACGCCTCCGCGATCCCGGAGGCGGAGGGCGGCGCGGGCGCCTCGGACACGACTGCGCCGTCCACGCCCGCCGAACCGGACGCCGGTGCTCCGACGGCGACCTCGGCGATCGACTTCTGTCACACCGTCGCCGGCGTCGTCTTCGAGTCGATCGCCGACTCGACTCACACGGCCCTGCAGGACGCGATCATGGACCGCTACCTCGCATCCGCCGAGGAGGTCGACGAGCCGAACGACCTCTGCGTTCGACTGCTGCAGAGCATCGCCGACGAGTTGACAGCCCGTCTCGACGCCGACGAGGTGGCCGAGGTGCTCCGCGGGGCCGGCGGCCGAATGCCGGGCGCCGACCTCGAGGACACCGATCCCGTCGAGCGCGTCCTCGCGGACCTGGAATCGATCGGGATGGTGGGCTCGTACAGCGTCTCCGCGCCGACGGTCGATATCGACGCGGAGACGCGCGAGTGGGAGATCGAACTCCGACGATGCACGCTCGCGGACGACGATCGGGTCGTAACGGTACCCGTAGTCGTCGCGATCTTCCGCCGGGCGTCCGTTCGGTCGCTATCGGTCAAGCCGGTCGAGTCAGGCGATTCCGGAACCTGGCGGCTCGCTGTGACGGCGAATCGTCCGGGCGGCTCGTCCGGCCTCACCAGCGTCGGCCGCCGGCCGTGAGCTGTTCGATCGGCCGTCCGGTCGCCGCGGTTCGTGCCCGGTCCGACACGCTTTTGAATACTTAGGTCGCCCTAAATCACATGCAACGGAAGGGGAGCAACCGTGGCCGGTGAGCCGAGAGAGACCGGCGAGGCGATCCCCGAGGTGAACAACCCGCTGTCGTGGATCGACACGTCGCTGCTCACGGTCATCGCCGCGAGCGTTGCGGTCGTGGTGGTCTCCGGGCTCGTGCAGGTGAGCTTCGGCGCGTTCACGATGTCGATCACGACCGCGTGGGCCTCCGTGTTCGACCCGGCGGTGTGGACGAACCCGCAGGTGCTGTTGCGCCTGTTCCTCGGCGAGGGGTTCGGCAACGCGGTCGCGAGCGCGCTCGGGATCTCGACGGCCGCCGTCGACCTCTCGAAGGAGACGCTCATCGTCTGGCAGATCCGGATGCCGCGGGTGATCGTGGGGGTCATCGTCGGCGCGAACCTCGCGGTCTCGGGCGCGGTGTTTCAGGCCGTGACGCGCAACGAACTCGCGTCGCCGTTCATCCTCGGCGTCTCCTCGGGCGCCGGGTTGGCGATCCTGCTGACGCTCATCGTCTTCACGGGATTCGCGGCGTTTCTCCCGCTGGTCGCCGCCGGCGGCGGCGCGGTCGCGTTCATCCTCGTGTACGCCATCGCCTGGAAAGGGGGGACGAACCCGGTCCGGCTGATCCTCGCGGGGGTCATCGTCTCGACGGTGTTCAGCTCGCTCCAGACCGGGCTGTTCTTCTTCGCGGACGACCTGGGCGTCGTCCAGTCGGCCATCGCGTGGACGACCGGGTCGCTGACGGGCGTCGACTGGGAGCAGGTGCGGATGGGGCTCCCGTGGACGCTCGTCGCCGTCCCGCTCACGCTCGTCGGCGCCCGGCAGCTGAACGTCCTCCTGCTGGGCGAGCGGACCGCTCGCTCGCTGGGAATGTCCGTCGAGCGCGTCCGGTTCGCGCTGTCGGCGGTCGCGGTGCTGGCGGCCGGCACCGCCATCGCCGTCGCCGGCATCGTCGGCTTCGTCGGACTCATCGTCCCACACATGGTCCGCCAGCTCGTCGGGTCGGACTACAAACGCCTCGTCGTCGCGTGCGTGTTCGCCGGCCCGGCGCTCGTCACGCTCGCGGACGTGGGCGCCCGGCTCGCGCTCTCGCCGGCACAGCTGCCGGTCGGTATCGTCACGGGCCTCATCGGCGGCCCGTACTTCCTGTACCTGATGCGCAAGCAGGACGGGCTGGGGGACCTATGAGTACGGACGACGAGTCCGACGCGGGGACGCCCCCCGCGTCGACGGACGCCCGGGTCGACGGCGACGATGACCGCGACACCGACGCCGAGGGCGCCGCCGCCGAGGCGTCCCCGCCGCTGTCGATCCGCGACATCGCCCTCTCGTACGGCGACGGCGACCCCGTGGTCGAGACGGACCGACTGGAGGTGCCCGCCGGCGAGATCACCGCGCTGATCGGCCCGAACGGCAGCGGCAAGTCGACGCTGTTGAAGTCGATGAACGCGGAGCTGACGCCGGACCGCGGCGCGGTCACGTTCGACGGTCGCGACGTGGAGGAGTACGACACGACCGAGTTGGCTCGGAAGCTCGGCCTGCTCTCTCAGGAGCACGTCGCGCCGGAGTCGACGACGGTTCGCGAGTTGGCGACCCACGGGCGGTACCCGCACCGCGGGTTCTTCGAGGGGATGCGCGAGGAGGACTACCGCGCGGTCGACCGCGCCATCGAGCGCGTCGGCGTCGAACACCTCGCGGACCGCCAGGTCGGCGACCTCTCGGGCGGGCAGGCGCAGCTCGCGTGGCTCGCGATGGTGCTCGCACAGGAGACCGAGGCGCTGTTGCTCGACGAGCCCACCACCTATCTCGACCTACACCACCAACTCCGCGTGCTCGACGCCGTCAGCGATCTGAACGAGGACTACGGCGTCACCGTCTGCGTCGTGCTCCACGACATCGGTCAGGCCGCACGCTTCGCGGACAACCTCATCGCGCTGAGGGACGGCGAGCCCTACGAGTGGGGACCGCCCGACGAGGTCATCAACGAGCAGCTCCTCCGGGACGTGTTCGGCGTCGAGGCCGAGGTCGGGTTCGGCCCGAACGGGCCCCGCGTCACCCCGAGGCGGGCGATCGACGAGTGAGCCGCGGCGCCGGCCGCGTTCGCTTCGCCGCGCCGGGAACGCAACGGTAAACCGTCGCCACCGCGCAGTTCCGCCGACTCCCGTGTCCGTCGCCTCGAACCTCGCGTTCATGGTCGCCCTGCTCGCCGCCGGCGTCACCGCGCGGCGGGTCGGGATGCTCACGCCGCGTCGTCGCGACGGGCTCACCGACGCCGCCTTCTACCTCGCGTTGCCCGCGCTGGTGTACAGTTCGACGTACGCACAGCCGCTCGGCGAGGTGCTGTCGGTCCGACTCGTCGCGGGCGTGGTCGGCGCCCTCGCGCTCGGGATCGGGATGAGCTGGCTCGTTCACCGACGGCAGGCGGACGCCGCCGCCCGCAGCGTCGCGGTCGTCCAGTCGTACCACGCGAACCTCGGCTTTCTCGGGCTCCCGCTCGTCGCCGCGACGTTCGGCGCGGGCGCCGTCGAGGCCGGGAAGGCGAGCGTGATCCTCGGCGTCGGCGCGCTCGTGCACGTCCCCGCGACGGTGACGATCCTGTCGCTCGTGAACGACGCCGACGCGGACCTCGCGAGCGAGGCCATCTCGCTGCTTCGCAACCCCGTTCTCGTCGCGCTGACCGCCGGGCTCGCCTCGGCCGCCGTCGGCTGGGCGCCGCCGGCGACGGTCGCGACCGGACTGTCGTGGCTGGCCGAACTGGCGCTCCCGCTCGCCCTGCTGGGCGTGGGTGCGTCGCTGGCGCTCGACGGCACCGCGATCGACTACCCGACCGTCGGCGCGGTGACCGGGACGAAACTGCTCGCGATGCCGCTGATCGCGTTCGCCGCCTTCTCCGCGCTCGGCGGCGATCCCTCGACGATCCGCGCCGGCGTCGTCATGTTCGCGATGCCGACGGCCGTCTCGACGTTCGTGTACGCTAGCGCGCTCGGCGGCGACGACGGGCTCGCGTCGGTCAACGTGTTCGCGACGACCGTCGCCTCCGCGGGGACCTTGCTTCCGATCCTCCGGCTGGTCGGGTAGCGGGGTTCCCCCGCGTCCGGTTCGTCAGGGCTCGACGACGACCTCGAACCGGGCGCCGTCCGCCTCGCTGTCGGTCACGTCGACGCTCCAGCCGTGTGCCTCGACCACGCGCCGAACGATCGTCAGGCCCAGTCCGGTCCCGCCGGACTCCCCGGAGTGACCCTGGTCGAACGGGTCGCCCATATCGTCCGGCATCCCCGGCCCGTCGTCGGCGACGTAGAACCCGGTTCGACCGTCCGCCAGGCCGCCCACGGTGACCTCGGTGTCGTCGTCGCCGTGTTCCACCGCGTTGCGAAAGAGGTTCGAGAAGACGTCGGTCAACCGCTGCCTGTCGGCGTCGTACGTCCCCGGGGCGTCGACGACGAGGGTCGCGCCGTCGGTCCCGACGCCCTCCCAAGCGGTCCGGGCGACCGACCCGACACCGACCACCTCGGTGTCGCCGATGTCCTGCCCGGCCCGTGACAGCCCCAGCACGGTGTCGATGATCTCGTCGATCCGGTCCGCGGACCGGATCGCCCGGTCGAAGTGTTCGTCGTCACCGGTCCGCCTGGCCATGTCGATCGAGCCGGTGAGGACGTTCAGTGGGTTCCGGAGGTCGTGGGCGACGACCGACGCGAACTCGTCGAGGCGGTCGTTCTGCGCGGCGAGGTGTCGCTCCCGCTCCATCCGTTCCAACGAGGCGGCGACCATGTCCGCGAGCGACCGGACGAGCACGACCTCGTGGTCCGCCCAGCGGTCGCGGTCGGATCCCCCGCCGAACACGAGCGCCCCCCACAGCTCGTACTCCCGGACGATCGGAACCGCCAGCAGGGTTCCGCGGGCGTCGCTCCCGTCGCTCGTGTCGTTCGCAGTCGGCCCCTCGGCGGTCGCGCCCCCGCCCCCGGCCTCGGCTCCGGCGACGCGAACCGAATCGGAGCCCTCGACACGGCCCAGCCCCTCGCGCACCAGCGGGCCGACCGCCATGGGCAGCGGCTCGTCTGGGTCGAGGCCGTCGCTGTGCCACGCGTAACGCCGAGTGAACGTCCCGGACCTCGGCCCGCCGTTCGACTGTCCGTTCCCGTCGACGATCTCGTGGACGCCCGCGTACTCAGCCCCCAACCCGGTCGCGACGCTCCGGAGCGTCCACGTGAGTTTCGTATGTAGTTCGTCAGGGTTCGCCGACAGCAGCGTCGTCGACGCGTCGATCACCAGTGCCTGTAGATCCGCGTGACGAGCGGTACCATCGCCGGCGTCCCCGTCTTGCGGCGGCGATCGGCTCGTCCCCGCGACGCCGTTCATACCGGTCGCAGGTGCCGGCGAGGTATATGGCTGTGCGTCCGAGTATCACCGCTGAAACCGTGGCCGTCCGGTCGATTCGGACCGGTTCGCCTAAGTCGCCCGCAGCGGTTTCGAGCCGTAATGAGCGCCGAGGAGGAGAGCGCCTTCGACGTGTACCGCGACCGCGTCGACCGGCCGCTGTATCGCCTGTTCACCGAGTACGGCCTCGACAAGTGGCCGTGGCTCCTCGTCGGCATGACCGCGAACGTGATCGCCCGCGGCGCGAGCCTGTTGCCGCCGCTGGTGCTCGGCGTCGCCATCGACGCCGCGTTCACCGGCGACCAGCCGTACACGCTGCCGCTGGTGCCGGCAGCGTGGCTCCCGACGACCGGGCCCGACGTAACGCAGTTCTGGTTCTCCGCGTGGCTGATCGTCGCCTCCTTCGCCGTGACGGCGGCGCTGACGTGGGTGTACGGCGTCGCCGCGAACAACTTCGCCCACCGCGTCATGCACGACGTGCGGACCGACTCGTACGCGAAGATGCAGGACCTGGACATGACGTTCTTCGACGACAAGCAGACCGGGGAGGTCATGTCCGTCCTCAACAACGACGCGACGAACCTCGAGCGGTTCCTCGACGACGCGCTCCAGAACTCCGTGCGCCTCGGCGTCATGCTGTTGGGTATCGGGATCGTCCTCTTCGAGCGCAACGCGCAGCTCGCGCTCGTGACGCTCGTCGTCGTTCCCGGAATGGTGTTGTTCACCTACTGGTTCATGAAGGCGGTCGAGCCCAGATACGCCGCCCAGCGCGAGGCCGTCGCCGACCTCAACACCCGCCTCGAGAACGCCCTGGGGGGAATCCAGCTGGTGAAGACGACGGGCACCGAGGAGTACGAGACGAGCCGCGTCGAGGACACCTCCCACGACTACTTCCGGAAGACGCTCGCGATGCTCCGCCTGAACTACGTGTACCGCCCCGGGATGGAGCTGTTCGCGGGGATCGCGTTCGCGACGACGTTCGTGGTCGGCGGGCTGTGGATCGTCTCCGGAACGGCGCCGGGCCCGCTCACGGGCGAGCTGCGCGCCGGGACGTTCGTCACGTTCCTGTTCCTCACCCAGCGGTTCGTCACGCCGCTGGCGGAGGTGTCGAACATCGTCTCGCAGTACGAGAACGCGAAGGCCTCCTGCGAGCGCGTGTTCGGCCTGCAGGACATCCCCGCCTCCGTCACGGAGGCGCCCGACGCGGTCGTCCTCGACGACGTGGCGGGGGAGATCGAGTACGACCACGTCGACTTCGGCTACGAGGGCGAGGACGACCTCGTCCTCCGAGACGTGGACTTCGGCGTCGACCCGGGCGAGACGGTCGCGCTCGTCGGCCCGACTGGCGCCGGGAAGTCGACGCTGTTGAAGCTCCTCATGCGCCTGTACGACGTGGACGACGGCGCGGTCCGCGTGGACGGCCACGACGTGCGCGAGGTGACGCTGCGGAGCCTCCGCGAGTCGGTCGGCTACGTCAGTCAGGACACCTACCTCTTCGACGGGACCGTCGCCGAGAACGTTCGCTACGGTCGCTTCGACGCGAGCGACGAGGCGGTCCGCGAGGCCGCGAAGGCGGCGGAGGCCCACGAGTTCATCGCCAACCTCCCGAAGGGGTACGACACCCGGATCGGCGAGCGCGGCGTGAAGCTCTCGGGCGGCCAGCGCCAGCGCCTGTCCATCGCCCGCGTCGTGCTCCAGGACCCGGACGTGCTCGTCCTCGACGAGGCCACCTCCGCGGTCGACACCGAGACGGAGCTGCTGATCCAGCGCAGCCTCGACCGGCTCGCCGAGGATCGGACGACGTTCGTCATCGCCCACCGGCTCTCGACGGTGAAGGACGCCGACGAGGTGCTCGTGCTGGAGGGCGGCGAGGTCGTCGAGCGCGGTGGCCACGGGGAGCTGTTGGCCGCCGACGGGCTGTACGCGAAGCTGTGGGGCGTGCAGGCCGGCGAGATCGAGTCGCTGCCCGAGGAGTTCGTCGAGCGGGCGCGCGAGCGGCAGGCCGAGACGCTCGCGGGGTCGGGGCCCGCGACGGACTGAGCGAGGCCGAGTGAGCGGAACGAACGAGGCCTCGGTAGAACGGCGGCGAGGTCTCCGTGCCGAGCCGCCCATAACACCCTCCGGTGAGTGAAACGAACGAGGCCTCGGAAAAACGGCGTTCACAAATCGGTTCGCGATTTGTGCGCTCACGAGACCTGCGGTCTCGTGAACGGCGGGAGATCCCCGAGTTGTCGACACCGACGGTCAGACGTCCTCGACGAGTTCGCCCATGCGCTCGATCGGGACCGCGCGCATCGTCTCGGTGTCCAGCCCGTGCCCCTCGATGGCGATCGCGATCTGGAGGGCCGCCTCCTCGTCTGGGACCTCGAAGGTGAGCTGGAAGTCGTACGCGCCGACGAGCGCGTAACTCTCTCCGAGTTCGCCTCCGAGGCGCTCGATGTCCTCGCGGACGTCGCCCCAGATCGACACCAGTTCCTGCGGGTTCTGGAACTGCGCCTCGTTCGCGTCCGCGAGTACGGTGTATGTCGGCATACCTCACGATAGAGGGTTCGCGACGAAATGTCTTCCCACGCTCCCACCGACGATGGAATCCGTCACGACGGGACGGATCGTGGTACTGAAGCCGGCGTGAACTGACCGGTGGGCCATGACCGACACGACGCTCGACACGGACGCCGACTACGACGCGCTCGTCGTGGGCGGCGGCGTCGCCGGCCTCACCGCGGCGACGTTCCTCGCGCGCGCCGACCTCGCGACGCTCGTCGTCGACGGCGACGAGTCGATCCTCCGACGCAACGCACACTTGGAGAACGTCCCCGGCTTCCCGGCCGGCGTGAACCCCCGGCTGTTCGCGGACATGCTCCGCGAGCAGGCCGAGCGCAACGGCGCCGAGATCCGAACCGGATTCGTCGAAGGCGTCACGGGCGAGACGGACGAGTTCACCGCCGCTGTCGACGATGGCACCGCGGTCACGGCCGCGCGGGTCGTCGCGGCGTCGTGGTCGGACCTCGACTACCTCGACGGCCTCGGCGTCGAGGCGCGCGACGCCGGGAGCAAGCGCTACGCCGAGGAGCACGCGCTCAGTCGCACCTCCGTCGACGGCGTGTACGCCGCCGGCCGGATCGCGGAGCGCTATCACCAGGCGGTCGTCGCCGCGGGCCACGGCGCCGAGGCGGCGATCACCCTGCTGCACGATGCCGCGGTACCCATCTACCACGACTGGGTCGTCCCCGAGGGGTACTTCACCGACCGCGGACGCGAGGTGCCGCCCGGCTGTGAGGAGATCGCGGCCGCCGAACAGGAGCGCCGTGCCGCCGAGTCCCGGGAGACGATGCGGGCGTACGTCGCCGAGGAGCACCCCGAGCGACAGCGCACCCACCCGAGCCTCGTCGACGACGACCTCGGTCGCGTCGACGACGAGTGGTACGAGGACGGCGGCGGCGGTGGGACGAGCGTCGGCGACGGTGGCGGCGACAGTGGCGGCGGGCCGATCGGGAACGACGACTGATCCTCCCGAGGCCGCTCGCGCGACACCGCGAGGATTTACCACCCGTACCCGCCAATCCACCGCCAATGAGCGATCTCCTCGCCGACACGAACGTCGCGCTCGGCGTCTCCGGCTCCATCGCGGCCGTGAAGGTGGTCGAACTCGCCCACGAACTCCGACGCCACGGCGCCTCGGTCCGCGCGGTGATGACCGACGCGGCGACCGGGATCATCCACCCGTGGGCCGTCGAGTTCGCGACCGAACACGACGTCGTCACCGAGATCACCGGCCGCGTCGAGCACGTGGAGCTGTGCGGTCGCGACGGCTGGGCCGACGTGCTGTTGCTCGCGCCGACGACCGCCAACACCGTCGGAAAGGTCGCCGGCGCCGTCGACGACACGCCGGTCACGACCTGCGCGACGACCGCGCTGGGGGCGGGCGTGCCGGTCGTGTGCGCGCCGGCGATGCACGAGCCGATGTACGATCACCCCGGCGTGTTGGACGCCATCGACCGCGTGGAGTCGTGGGGCGTCGAGTTCGTCGACCCCCGGATCGAGGAGGGGAAGGCGAAGATCGCGACCGAGGACGCGATCGTCACGGCGACGGCGCGAGCCGCCGGCGATCGACCGCTGGCGGGGAACCGCGTCGTCGTCACCTCCGGGCCGACGAGCGAGGCCGTCGACGACGTGCGCGTGCTCACGAACCGCTCGTCAGGTCGGACGGGCCGGGCGGTCGCCCGCGCGCTCGCTTCCCGCGGCGCCGACGTGACGCTCCTGCACGACGCGGACGCGGTGCGGGGCGCGGGCGACGACGGGGACGTTCCGTACGCGGACGTGGTAGACGTGGAATCGGCCGCGGAGATGACCGACGCCGCGCTCGCGGCGTGCGCCGACGCGGACGCGCTGATCTCGGCGGCCGCCATCTCGGACTACACCGTCGACCAGCACGAGGGGAAGATCCGGTCGGGCGAGGCGTCGCTGACGCTGGAGCTCTCGCCCACACCGAAACTGCTGGACACCGTTCGCGAGGAGTACCCGGATCTCACGCTCGTGGGCTTCAAAGCCGAGCCCGGCGGCGACGACGAGACGCTCGCCGCGAAGGCGCGCGAGACGCTGGAGCGGGTCGGCCTCGCGTTCGTCGTCGCCAACGACGCCGCCGTGATGGGTGCGGCCGACACCCGGGCGCTCGTCGTCCGCCCGGACGGGTTCGACGCCTACCGGGGGTCGAAGCTCGGGCTCGGGCTCCGTGTCGCCGACGAACTCACGACCGCGGTGAGGGAGGGGTAGATCGGGACCGTTCCCGCGCTCTCGCATACGCGGGATCACAACGGTTTTGATCCGCTCATTCCAACGACGGGGCAACAGCCCGTGATATCAACCAGCTACCGCCGACGCATCCGACGCGATCGGGACGGCTGCCGCAAGCCGGGGGGGACGCCGTGACCGACGGGGATGCCGAGCCCGCCGGCGACGCCGCGCCCGTCGGCGACGTCGTGGTTCCCGTCGAGGAGTCGAGCACGCTCCGCAACACGGTCGGGTACGTCGTCCGACAGGCCGTCGAGTCCAGCGAGCCGTCGACGCTGCACTTCGTGTACCCGCTGTCGAGTCGCGGGACGGTCGGCGACGCGTACGACCGCGCGACCGACCTGCTCGAACGGATCGAGCTGTGGGTCGAGGAGGATCGGGAGGAGAGCGGCGACCTCGTGTCCGTCGAGACGGCCGTCATCGCCGCCGACGAGTACCTGTTCAGCCCCGGCGACTACGCCGACGCGATCGCCGAGTACGCCGACACACGGAACGTGAGCCGGGTCGTGCTCGACCCCGAGTACCGGCCGACCGGCACGACACCGCTGCTCCCGGCGCTGGAGCGGGAGATACGCGGAACTGGCCTCGAGGTCGAGGAGGCGCCCGTCGAGCGTGAGACCCGCCGGGCCCAGATCGTCCGACGCTCCGGAGTCGGCCAGTTCCTCCTGTTGTTCGCCGTCTCGGCGGGATTCTATCTGTTTCTCTCGGGGTGGTCGCTCAAGCCGTACACGATCGTCACCGGTGTGGTGTCCGCCGGGGCGGTCGCCGCCACGCTGTGGCACGTCTCGTTTACCGGCGCGGTTAACCCGCGTCGGCTGACCGTCCAGTTCGGACGACTGGGCCTGTACGCGGTGTTTCTGTTGTGGGAGATCGCGAAGGCGAACATCCAGATCGCGTACGTGGTGCTTCACCCGTCGCTGCCGATCGACCCGAAGACGGTCGAGTTCGACGCGGACGTGTGGTCGACCGTCCCGGCGGCGACGCTGGCGAACAGCATCACCCTGACCCCGGGGACGCTGACCGTCGACGTCGAGCGGCGACACTTCACCATCCATTCGTTGACTGCCGGCGCGCGCCAGGACCTCCTCGACGGAAAACTCGAACGGGCCGTCCGGTTCGTCTTCTACGGCCGAGCAGCCGCCCGGCGTCCGACGCCGAGCGAGCGTGAGGAGGTGGAGGAGTGAGCCTCGTCGCCGACGCCCTGCTGACGGCGGCTGCGGGGTTCATGCTCATCTCGGTCGTGGTGCTGTACCGCGCGGTGAAGGGCCCGACGATGCAGGACCGCGTCATCGCGGTGAACGTCGTCGGCTCGAACACGGTGGTGGTCGCGGCGCTGATCGCGGCCGCGACCGACACGCCGGGCGCGCTCGATATCGCGCTCGTGTACGCACTGCTCAACTTCGTGATGAGCATCGCGATCTCGAAGTTCACCGTCGAGCGCGGGGGGGTACTGTAGATGGTGACCGTCACCGAGGCGGCCGTGATCGCGTTGCTGTTCGGCGGCCTCTTCTTCGCGTTCGTCGCCGCCGTCGGCCTGATCCGGCTGCCGGACCTGTACACGCGGGCCCACAGCGCCTCCAAGAGCGACACGCTCGGGGCGGTGCTCACGCTCGGGGCGGCCGCGATCGCGCTCGATGCGGGCGTCGACACGCTCAAGCTCGTGCTGTTGATCTTCTTTATGTTCATCACGAACCCGACCGCCGCCCACGCGATCGCGCGGGCGGCCGCAGACCAGGGCATCGAACCGTGGACCGCGGACGACGCCGAATCCGACGGGCCCGCGGCCGGCGCAACGGTCGACGCCGGCGGCGACTCGACAGACAACGACCCGGACGACGCCGTCGCGGACGGGGGTGATCGCCGGTGACGCCCGTCGAGTGGGCGGTACTCGCGTTCGTTCTCGGGGCGGCGCTGGCGACGGCGCTGCTTCGCGACGTGCTCGCGTCGATCATCGCCTTCGCGGCGTACAGCCTCGGGGTCGCCGTCATCTGGCTGCTGTTGCGCGCGCCGGACGTCGGGCTGACCGAGGCCGCCGTCGGCGCGGGCGTAACGACGGTGCTGTTCCTGTTGACGATCGCCAAGACCGTCAGACCCGCCAGCGACGACCTGTTCGTCGACGTCGACCTCACGGCGGCCGGCGTCTCCGCGCTGCTCGTGGCAACGCTGGCGACGACGCTGTCGGCGCTGCCGCCGGTCGGCTCGTCGTCGACGCCGGTCGCGACCTCGCGGGTGACGAACTACTACCTCGAGAACGCCTACACCGAGACCGGGGTCGAGAACGTCGTCACGGCGGTGCTCGCGGCCTACCGCGGGTTCGACACCCTCGGCGAGGCGGTCGTCGTGTTCGCCGCGCTCATCGGACTGCTGGTCGTGCTCGATCGGGGGGTGCTGGCATGAGTTCCTCGTCCACCGCCGACGGCGACGACGAGTTCTCCGTCGCGAACGGTCCCGATCGCCCGTACGTCGAGAGCCCGATCATCATGGCGACCGTCCGCATCGTCGCGCCGTTCGTGTTCACGCTCGGCGCGTTCGTGATGTTCCACGGCGCCGACTCCGCCGGCGGCGGCTTCCAGGGCGGCGTCATCGTCGGGACCGCGATCCTGATGATCGCGATCGCCTTCGGCGTCGGGCCGACCCGCGACTGGCTCTCCGCGTCGCTGCTCACGGTGCTCGTCGTCTTCGGCGTCGCGCTGTTCATGGGGATCGGCCTCGCGGCCGTCGCCTTCGGCGGGTCGTTCCTCGAATACACCGCGATTCCGGTGGCACACTCCAGCAAGTACGGCATCGAGCTGGTCGAGGTCGGGATCGGGATCATCGTCGCCGTGACCGTCCTCGGGCTGTTCTTCGCGCTGGCGGCCGGCCACTCGAACGAGGACGAGGAGGTGGAGGAATGATCGACGCGCTCGTCGACCGGGCGTACTTCGTCGTCGCGTTCCTGCTGCTCGGGATCGGCGTCCACATGGTGATCGGGGATCGAAACCTCGTCAAGAAGGTGATCGGAATGAACGTCTTCCAGTCGGGGATCTTCCTGTTCCTCATCGCCTCGGCGTACGTGACCGGCGCGTCCGCGCCGCTGTTGTCGGAGCCGGGGCCGTACGTGAGCCCGCTGCCGCACGTGCTCATCCTGACGGCCATCGTCGTCGGAGTGAGCCTCACCGCGGTGGCGCTGGGGCTCATCGTCCGCATCTACGGGGAGTACGGAACGCTCCGCGCGGATCTCGTCACGGAGGTGAACGACGGTGAGTGACCTCCCCGCGCTGCTCGTCGTGCTCCCGATCCTCGGGGCGCTCGTGTCGCTGCTCGCGGGGGTCCGCTGGGACCGCTCCGGCTGGTACGTCGCGGCGGCGACGCTGTCGGTGCAGGTCGCCGGCGCGGTCGCGTTCGCCGCCGACGGGCTCTCGGGTGCTCCCGGGAGCTACGCCGTCGGGGACTTCACGATCCCGTACGGGATCGAACTCCTCGTCGACGGGCTGTCGGCGACGATGGTCGTGCTGGTGGCGGTCGTCGCGCTCGGCGTGCTCGCGTACGCGCGCCACGCCGGGCCGCGATCGAACCAGTTCTACTCGACGTATCTGCTGCTCGTCACCGGCCTCACCGGGATGTCCGTCACCGGCGACGCGTTCAACATGTACGTCTTCCTCGAGATCACCGGGCTGACCGCCTACGCGCTCGTCGCCAGCGGCGAGGGCGGCCGCTCGGCGGTCGCCGGGCTGAAGTACCTGCTCGTGGGGACGTTCGGCGCCTCGCTGTACCTGCTCGGCGTCGGCTACGCGTACGTCGCCACGGGGACGCTGAACATGGCCGACCTGTCGAGCGAGATCGCCGCCGTCGGCTACGCGTCGCCGCTCGTTCGGGCGTCGTTCGCGTTCGTCGTCGTCGGCCTGTTCGTCAAGGTCGCGATGTTCCCGCTGCACACCTGGCAGCCGGACGCGTACGCCGGCGCGCCCGACTCCGTGAGCGCGCTCATCGCCTCGCTCGTGTCGACGGTGAGCGCCTACGCGCTCGTCCGGATCGTGCTCACGGTGTTCACGCCCGAGTTCCTCGACGCGGTGGCGTTCGCGCGCCCGCTGCTGGCGGCGACCGCCGCCGTCAGCATCGTCGTCGGGAGCGGCCTCGCGGTCGCGCAGACGGAGATCAAGCGGATGCTCGCGTACTCGTCGGTCTCCCAGTTCGGGCTCGTCGTCGCCGCGCTGTCGGTGACGAACGCGACCGCGCTGGTCGGGCTGGCGGTCCACCTCGTTGGCCACGCGGTGATGAAGGGCGGCCTGTTCCTCGCGGCGGGCCTGGTCGCCACCGGCGTCGGCGGTCGATCGGTCGCCGACTACGACGGCCTCGGGTCGCGGATGCCCGCCGCGGCGGCCGCCTTCGGCGTGCTCACCCTCGGAATGGTGGGCGTGCCGCCGGCGATCGGCTTCTTCGGCAAGTGGTACATCGTCGTCGGCACGCTGGAGGCGGGGGCGTGGGCGCTCGCGGTCGTCATCCTCCTGTCGACGCTGCTGACGCTCGCGTACTTCGCGCGCCTGCTCGAACGGATGTTCTTCCGCGAGGCACCCGCCGGGACCGAGACCGGCCCGGCCGACGCCGCCGTTGCCGACGGCGGCGAGGGACACGACGCCGGCGTCGACTCCGCCGCTGACAGCGGCGTCTCGCTCGGAATGGTTGCCGCCGTCCTCGCGGCGGCGCTGCTCGCCGTCGGCCTCGGGGCGGCCGTCCCGGCGTACGAGTCCGCACTCGCCCCGACCGTGGAGGTGCTCCTCTCATGACCGATATCACATCACTCAGACCCCTCGCGGCCGTGCTCGTCTCCGCCGTCGCCATCGGACCGATCCTGCTGTCCGGCAGCCGACCGAACGTCCGCGAGTCGTGGACTGCGGTCGCCGCGCTCGCTAAGTTCGGGATCGTCGCCAGCATGGTCCCCGGCGTGCTCGCCGGCGACACGTACGTCACCGACCTCGGGTCGTTCCTCCCGGGCGCTCGCTTCGCGCTGGAGGCGGACGCGCTTGGCATCCTCTTCGCGCTGTTGGCGAGCTTCCTGTGGATCGTCACCAGCAGCTACAGCATCGGCTACATGCGCGGGCTCGACGAGCACGGTCAGACTCGCTACTTCGCCGCCTTCGCCGCCAGCGTCTCGGCGGCGGTTGGCGTCGCGTTCGCGTCGAACCTGCTGGTGATCTTCGTCTTCTACGAGCTGCTCACCGTGGCGACGTACCCGCTCGTCGCCCACGACGAGACCGACGAGGCGCGCTCGGCCGCCCGGAAGTACCTCGCGTACACCTTCGGCGGCGGCGTCGCTGTTCTCGCCGGGACCGCGCTCGTCTACTGGCTCACCGGGACCGTCGCGTTCACGCCCGGCGGGATCGAGGGGCTCGCCTCCGCGGACCCGCTGTTCGCCCGGTTGGCGTTCGCGCTGCTCGCGTCCGGATTCGGCGTAAAGGCCGCGCTGATGCCGCTGCACTCGTGGCTGCCCGACGCGATGGTCGCGCCGACGCCGGTGTCGGCGCTGTTGCACGCGGTGGCGGTCGTCAAGAGCGGCGTCTTCGGGATCGCGCGCATCGTCCTCGACGTGTTCGGACCGGAGACGGTCGGCGACCTCGGGATGGGGCTTCCACTGGCGGCGGTTGCCGCGTTCACGCTCGTGGTCGCCTCGGTCATCGCGCTCAGGCAGGACAACCTCAAGCGTCGGCTCGCCTTCTCGACGGTGAGCCAGCTGTCGTACATCGTGCTCGGGCTGGCGGTGCTGGCGCCCACGTCGCTGGTGGGCGGCCTGCTGCACATCCCGGCGCACGGGTTCATGAAGATCACCCTGTTCTTCGCCGCCGGCGCGCTCCACGTGGAGACCCACACCGACGACATCTCCGACATGGCCGGGATCGGGAGACGGATGCCGCTGACGATGGCGGCGTTCGCCGTCGCGGCCGCCGGGATGGCCGGCATCCCGCTGGTCGCCGGCTTCGTGAGCAAGTACTTCCTGCTGATCGGGTCGATCTCGGCGGGCCAGACGCTGTTCGCGGTCGCGCTGCTCGTCTCGGGCGTGCTCAACATCGGCTACTTCTGGCCGGTCGTGTACACCGCCTTCTTCGAGTCGCCCGAGGAGACCGACGAGAAGCCGCTGATCGAGGGACCGCTCGGCGGACGGCTGTCGTGGGGTCGCGCGGCCGTCGCTGAAGCGGACGACACCGATCCCGACGCGGTCGCGGACGGCGGCGGCGACGCCTACGGTCACGAGGGCGGCCACGACCACGCGGGCGGCTGGGAGCGCCGCGGGTGGACCGGCGGCGAGTCGACGTGGTTCATGATCGCGCCGATCCTCGTCACCGCCCTCGGCTCGATCGTCCTCGGGATCGTTCCCGACGGCGCGGTGTTCCTCAGGATCGTCCGCCTGATCGTCGCGGGCGCGACGGGGGTGACCGTCTGATGGTGGCGGTCGATCCCCTGATCCCGCCGTTCCTGTTCGTGCTTGCGGCCGCACTCGTCGTCCCGCTGCTGGGCCGGCGCGGGGGACACGCGCTGGGCGTGCTCGCGACCGCGGCGGTCGTGCCGTACGTGTGGCTCGTTCCCGGCGGGGAGCACCTCCCGACGCTGCTGTTCGGCTTCGACGCCGTCCTGTTCAATGTGGACGGCTTCTCGCGGCTGATGGGCGTCATCTTCGGCTTCATCGGCGCGGTCGCGGTGCTGTACTCGTGGGCCAGCGGGGCCGACGAGCGCCAGACCGCCTTCGCGCTGGGCTACGTCGCTACCAGTCTCGGCGCCGTCTTCGCCGGCGACTGGCTCACGCTGATCCTCTTCTGGGAGCTGATGGCCGTCACCAGCACGCTGCTGGTGTGGCACTACGGCGGCCGAGCCGTCCGCGCGGGCTTCCGGTACGCCCTGCTGCACGGCGTCGGGGGCACGCTCCTGCTCGGAGCGATCGCCTGGCACTACGTGGCGGCGGGGACGTTCCTGTTCACCGGCGACGGACTCGCCGGCGTCGTCGCCCCCGTGCTCGCGGCGGTGGGCATCGGCGTCAACGTCGGCTTCATCGGGCTGCACGCGTGGCTGCCGGACACCTACCCCCGGCCGCACATCGCCGCCAGCGTCTTCCTGTGCGTGTACACGACGAAGACCGGCGTGTACGGCATGTTCCGCGCGTTCCCCGAGGGGGAGATCGCGGTCGCGTACATGGGCGCGCTGATGGCCGTCTTCGGCGCCGGCATGGCGCTGCTGCAGGGCGACATGCGCCGGCTGCTCTCGTATCACATCCAGTCGCAGGTCGGCTACATGGTCGCCGGCGTCGGCCTCGGCGGCGCGCTCGCGACCGCCGGCGCCTTCGGCCACGTGTTCAACCACATCCTCTACAAGAGCCTGCTGTTCATGACCGTCGGCGTCGTCATCTACCGCACGGGGGAGGAGCACCTCGAGAACCTGGGCGGCCTCTGGCGGCACCTCCCGGTGACCGCGTTCGCGTTCCTGATCGCGGCGCTGTCGATCGCCGGCTTCCCCGGGTTCAACGGCTTCGTCTCGAAGGGGATGGTGCTCGGGGCGGCACACAAGAAGCACTACGACGTCATCTGGTACCTCCTGCTCGCGGGGGGCGTCGGCACGTTCCTCTCGTTCATCAAGCTGGGGTACTACGTGTTCCTCCACGGCGAGTACGACGGGGACGTGCGGCCGGCGAACGTCGGCCAGAAGGTCGCCATGGTCGCCGTGGCGATCCCGTGCGTCGTGCTCGGCGTCTACCCGCCGGCCCTGTTCAGGGTGCTGCCCGACACGGGAAGCTACGAGTACACGACGTACACCGTCGGCCACGTCGAGGAGGGGCTGATCCTCGCGGCGCTCGGCGTGATCGGCTTCGTGATCCTGAAGAAGCCGCTCTCGAAGGTCGGCCGCGTGCCGGACGTGGACGCGATCTACAACCGTGCGGGCTTTTACGGCACCCGCGCGCTCGTCGTCGGCGTAACCGAACTGTACGCGGCCGTCGATCGGGCGGTCGTCGCCGGGTCGAGTGCCGTCGCCGGTGCCGTCCGGAACCCGGCGGAAACGCTCGACCGGATCGGCGCAGTCGGCGTGATCGCCGGCGACGACGCGTTGACCAACGGCGCACGCGAGCGAACCGAGGTCGACCTCCGGGCCGGGTTCGGGACGAGCGTCCTGTTGGTCGTGCTGTTGGTCGTCGTCGCGCTGCTGTTGCTCGTCTGACCGCGCCGAATCCGTCCGGGCGGCGCCCGGATGGGCCGCGCGGGCTCTGTTCTCTCCGTTTTCGCCGGCGCGGTCGATAGCCGATTGGGCGGGAGCTCCGCCTGGACCGACCCGCGGCCTCGTGTGATCGGCGCGGACAGGCGCGGACCGACGGGCGACCCCGTCACGGTCACCGTCATCTGGACGGCCGGGACACATCGCGATGAATAGTGGTCTCCGGTTTGTCGCTATTCGAGTATTAACCTGCTACATTCGGTTTATAACAAACCACAGCCGGCGTCCACCGGGAAGCGACGGCAGCGCGGCGGGGCGACCGCCGATCGCGCTACGGCCGACAGCGGCTTCACCAAGACAGATGGACCTCGCTTCCCTCATCCCACAGTACAGTACAGAATCGACACCCGACGAGCGGGCCGTCTCGCCCGTCGTCGCGGTGATCTTGATGGTCGCGATCACGGTCATCCTCGCGGCAGTCGTCGGGTCGTTCGCTCTCGGGCTGGGCGATGAGATCAGACAGGTCCCGCCGACCGCGAGCTTCGACTTCGAGTACGCCGAGACCGGCGACGGGACGTACGCGGTCACCGCGACCCACCGGGGCGGCGTCACCGTCTCGTCGTCGAACGCGCGGTCGCTCACGTTGACGGCCGGATCCGATCAGTCGACCGAGTTCGGGTTGCCCGTCGCCGCCGGCACGTCCGCCACGTTGGACGGGGACGACACGGTTCCGCCGGACACGACGGTCCGCGTGATCTGGATCGCCGCCGACGGCGACAGCTCGCAGACGCTCGCGACGGGGACGACGCCGCCGTAGCGACCCGGCGGACGCAGTCGGCCGAACCCCCGCGTGACCGGACGATCGCGACCGACCCCCGCATGACCGGACGATCGCGACCGACCGCCGCGTGACCGGGCGTGCGTCACCGTACCGCGGGATGCGTACTCGATCACTGCCGGGATCCGCCGCGCTTTTCACCTCGCTAGCGGTACCGGCGACATGGACCGCCTGCGCCAGTCCCTGCTGGACGCGCCGATCATCGAGAAGGGCGAGTACCAATACTTCGTCCACCCGATCAGCGACGGCGTCCCGATGCTGGAGCCCGAACTCCTCCGGGAGATCGTCATCCGGATCATCCGGAAGGCCCAGATCGAGGACGTCGACAAGATCGTCACCCCAGCCGCGATGGGGATCCACATCTCCACCGCCCTGTCGCTGATGACCGACATCCCGCTGGTCGTCATCCGCAAGCGCGAGTACGGCCTCGACGGCGAGGTCGCGCTCCAGCAGGAGACCGGCTACTCCGAGGGCGAGATGTACATCAACGACGTGTTCGAGGGCGATCGCGTGCTCGTGCTCGACGACGTGCTCTCGACGGGCGGCACGATGAAGGGGATCCTCGACGCGCTCACCCACATCGGGGCCGACGTGGTCGACGTGGTCGCGGTGATCAAGAAGGCCGGTCCCAACAAGCTCGACGACACCGATCACTCCGTGAAGACGCTGATCAACGTCACCGTCGAGGACGGCGAGGTCGTCGTCGTGGACGAGGACGGCGACGGCTGAGGCGGCCGGCTCCCGCGTGTTTTTCACGCCGGCGCGCCCAGTGACGGGCATGGTCTCGACTCGCTTTCTCGGCGTGATCTCCACGGCGATGCTCGTCGTCGGCGCCCTCTCGATCGGACAGGCGTTGCACCTCTCGGTCGTCACCGGCGAGGTCGGCGTGACCTCGACGCCGGTAGTCGTGTACGGCGTCGCCGGCGTCGTCGCGATCGCGATCGGCTACCGCGCACGGAGACCGATCGCCGAGGAGTACGCCCTCACCAGCGACGCCCGGGAACGCGGCGAACACGAGCGACCTCGCCGCGACCGCGCTTCCTCCGCCTCGTCAGGGTCGACGGGGACCCGCTCCGAGGCGGACGCGGACGCCGAGGGAGCCGCCGGCGACGGCTCTCAGTTCGACCCTGCGATGAGCCCGCTCGGCGACGCCGAACCCGGCGAGGCCGAACGCGACCGACGCGACGGCGGCGACGAACGCGGCGATCGATAGCAACTCTGTGGTCTGACGGCCCCGCTTCGACTCGGCCCGTGCCACCGCGTAACGGGGGAATTAAGACCCGCGAATCCGCTACCAGCACACACGAATGTCCGTGAGCAATCGTGTCCCCGATACCCTCAAAGGTCCGCTCGGCGCCGCCTCGCTCGGCGTCATGATCATCGGGCTCGTCGTGGGGTACATCTTCACCATGCTTGGGATCACGCTCTTTCTGGAGCTGAACGGGATCGAGGGCATCTCCGAGCTGGAGTCGCTGACCGTGATCGGAACCGGCCTCGCGTGTATCGTCGCCGGCTACCTCGGCTGGAAGGGCTTCATGGGGTTCGCGTACTGAGATGCAGTACGATATCCGCGAACACCCGCAGGCCCCGCCGGTCGAGGAACTGCGCGAGTTCACGATGGTCCCGATCTCCCGCGAGGAGATCCTGTCGCGACGCGAGGAAGGCGCGACCCTCGAGGAGGTGAACCTCCGCGAGGCCCGCGAGGACGTGCACATCGAACTCGAGCCGGACCCGACCGACCGCGGCAGCTACGACGACATGGGCACCGCCCTCTACCGCCTCGTACAGCTGTTCGGCACGCCGAACGTCCCGGGATACGACGCCGGCGACGACCTCTCGGACCGCGACGACACGACGTTCAAGTACCTGATTCGCGTGATCAACGAGTCCGACGCCGACGAGCGCACCCTCCCCGACGAGTGGCTGATAACCGTGTACGACTACCACGTCGAACTGGGCGTCGGGATCGCCGCATGGGACGACGACGGGCTCGACGCGGGCGAGTACGACGATGCCGTCGAGATCGTCTCGATGGCGCTGGCGACGAACATCGTCACCGAGCCCCTCCAGTGCGTGTACAAGGACAAGTGGTTCTGAGAACGGCCGCGATCGCGCCGTAGGCCGCCCGCCCACGTTCAGTTCCCTCGTCTCGTTTCTCTGAATCCGACGCCCGTATCGGCGAGCGATCTGGTCTCACCGTCCGGTCGTGTAGTGCATCACCGCGAACACGCCGGCCACCCCCGCGACGAGCAGCCCCGCGAACGCGAGGACGATCGTCGACTCGTCGTAGAGGCCGCCCCAGTAGCCGGCGTACGCGAGCGTCACGAACGCGGGCACCGACAGGAGAAAGAACAGCGACGAGAGGTACGACGCCAGCGTCGGGTCGTTGCCGTCGTTGGCGTAGGTCCCGCGCTCGCGCACCGACTTCTCCTCCGTCGGGATCTCCTTCGGCATGTGCCCGCGTAGCCGTCACCGACCCAAAGGCCTGTCGTCGCCCGACGCCCGCACTCAGGCGGTCACGCCGTCGTAGACGATCGCGATGAGGTAGCCGAACAGCAGCAACGGGACCTGCCCGAACACCAGCAGGGTGATCACGTCACGAAGCTCCGGCAGCAACGCGATCCCGCCGAGCGTCCCGATGTCGAGCAGGAGGTACGGCGCGACAGCGGCGGCCGCCGTCAGCGCGGCGCCGGCGACGACGGCGACCGCGAGCGCGAGGACGCTCGTTTTGAGGTTCTGACACAGCAGCTTCACCAGCACGCCCGCCGCGAACACGAGCGACCCCATGACGGTGTCGCCGGCCCATCCGGGCGCGAGCGACCCCTGCCACAGCGTGTACGTCGCCATCGCGGCCGACAGTCCCGCGAGCAGCCCGACCGCGAGCGCCGAGACGAGCCGCTCACGTCGGGACCCGTACGAGGCACGGGCGGGGTGCGTCAGCGCCGTCCACAGCCCGGAGGTGCGCTCAGACATTCGCCTCGAAGCTCCGATCGCGGACGGTCACGGCGAACGTTCCGGACGTCACCGCGCGGCCGGACTCGATCGCCGACTGCGCCTGCTCGACGGTGTCGGGGCGCACCGACGCGGTGAGCGTCACCGTCGTCGTCGCGCCGGCGGACACCGTCGCGTCCCTGTCCCCGGCGAGCCGCTCGCTTCGCGGTACCGTCAGCGCCTCGCTCCCGGCCGGGTCGCCGTCGTACACGACCAGCGAGCCGGCGCGGAATCGCGCGTCGACGCTCGTCGGGTTCCGCACCTCCATGGTCACCCGCAGCTGCGGGTCGTCGCCGTCGACGAGTTCGTAGCCGGTGGGCTGGAACGCGATGGAGTCGCGCTGTTGCCACGACAGCTGTGCGCTCGCCGTCGCGACGAACGCGGCGGCGCTGACGACGAGCACGACCGCGAGCGCTACGAGGAGGGCGCGCTGGGTTCGCGAGGACCGAACCACCCGTCAGTCCTCCGCGGGGGCCGCGTTGAGCCCGCCGTCGGAGCCGCCGATGCTCTGGACGCCTCCGTCCTCGTACCGGTGACACGCGACCTCGCGCGTGCCCGACGGGAGCGGCCGCGGCTCGCGGGAGGCACACGGCGTCGTGATGACGTCATCGAGCGCCGCCTCGGCCGCCTCCGCGTCGCCGTCGATCAGCGACTCGGCCGCCTCGTCGAGCGCGGTCCGAGCGTCGGACGGCAGATCGAGCGAGGAGGCGTCCACCCGGTGCCCGCCGGTCTCGATCTCCGTCTCCGAGCGGTACTCCTCGGGCACGTCCAGCGTCAGCCCCCGTTCGACGAGCGACGTGACCGGGTCGTCGCCGTCCCCGCGCGCGTCGGCGGGGTCGAGCTCTCCGCGATCGAGCTTCAGCTTGAACTGGAACGCCCGTCGGAACGCCTCCTGACTGCCGCCCCAGCCGTCGGGCGGGATGATGTGGGCACACCGCGGGTGATACCGACAGCCGCTCGGCGGGTTGCGCGGCGAGGGAACCTCGCCGGTCGCGTTCGCACGCCGCCGGTCGTCGCCTAACTCCACGTCGGGAACCGCGTCGAACAGCGCCTCCGTGTACGGGTGTTTCGGGTCGTCGATGACGTCGTCGGTCGGACCCTGCTCGACCATGTTGCCGAGGTACATGATCCCGGCGCGGTCGCACATGTACCGGATGAGCGAGAGGTCGTGACTGATGAACAGGTAGGTGAGATCGTACTCGTCCTGGAGGTCCTGCATCAGGTTCAACACGCCCGCGCGGATGGACACGTCCAGCATCGACACCGGCTCGTCGCAGACGATGAAGTCCGGGTCGACGACGAGCGCTCGCGCGATCGCGACACGCTGCCGTTCGCCGCCGGACAGCTCGTCGGGGAACGCGTCGAGGTACACCTCGGCGGGTCCCAACCCGACGTCCTCGAGCACCCGCTTCACCCGCGCGCGTCGCTCGTCGTACCCATCGACCATCTCGTTGATCTTGAGCGGCTCGGAGACGGTGTCGTACACCGTCATCCGCGGGTTGAGCGACTCGAAGGGGTCCTGAAAGATCATCTGGACCCGCTTGCGGAACTCGCGTTCGTCCTCGCGGGTCATGCCGGTGATCTCCTCGCCGTCGAAGCGGATCGTCCCATCCGTCGGCTCGTACAGTTTCACCAGCAGCTTCCCGAGGGTCGTCTTCCCGCAGCCCGACTCGCCGGCGATGCCGACCGTGTCGCCCGGATAGATGTCGAGCGACACGTCGTCGACGGCGCGGACCGGCTGCGGCTCGCGACCCAGGACGGTGTCGATGATGCCCTGTGACTGGTCGAAGTGCTTCCGCAGCCCCTCGATCTCTACTAACGGTTCTCGATCGTCTGATCGGTCCATGTGGATTCGTTGAGTGCGTCGGTTCGGAGCTGTTCGAGGTCGTCGATTCGGTAGCAGGCCGTCGTGTGTGCTCGCCGGTCGGTCGCTTCGACCGCCCGGCCGTCCGCGTCCGCGGCGGCGACGTCGTACATCGGGGGGTGCGCGGCGTGGCACTCCTCGACGGCGAACGGACACCGTTCACGGAATCGGCAGCCCTCGTCGGGGTCCCGTAGCGTCGGCGGCGTCCCGGGGATGGAGACGAGGTCCTGATCCTTGGAGGTGATCGTCGGGAAGGAGTTCTTCAACCCGAGCGTGTAGGGGTTCGCCGTCTCCTCGAAGATGTCCTCGGTTCGCCCGGACTCCATGACCTTCCCGCCGTACATCACGGCCATCCGGTCACAGATCTCCGCCATCACCGAGATGTCGTGGCTGATGACGAGGATCGAGACGCCGAACTCCTCCTGGAGCGCCTCCAACTCCTCGAGGATCCGGTCTTGAATGATCACGTCGAGCGCCGTCGTCGGCTCGTCGGCGATCAGCAGATCGGGGCTACATGCCATCGCCATCGCGATGACCGCCCGCTGTTTCATTCCGCCGGAGAACTGGTGGGCGTAGTCGTCAGCCCGGTCCGGCTCGATGCCGACGCGCTCGAGCAGATCGCGCGCCCGCTCGTCCGCCTCCTCGGCGGTCGTCTCCGGCTCGTGTCTGAGGATCGCCTCCACGATCTGGTCGCCGACCTTGTACACCGGGTTGAGCGCGTTCATCGCCGACTGCGGGATGATCGCGATGTCGCGCCAGCGGATGTCGCGGATCTGTTTGCTGTCGAGCCGCGCTAGGTCCGTCTTCCCGTCGGCGCGAACCGGCTTGTCCGGGTCGTCGATGACCGACTGCTTCGGGTCGCCGTTCTCGTCGGCCCACTGGGGGAGCGTCGTGTCGAACCACACCTCCCCGTCCTCGATGTACCCGTTGTCGTCGAGCAGGTGCACGAGGCTCTTCGCCAAGGTCGTCTTTCCGCAGCCGGACTCGCCGACGAGCCCGTAGGTCTCTCCGGGTTCGACGGAGAAGTTCACGTCGTCGCTGGCGTGAACCGACGAGCCGTCGTCGACCGCGTATCGGATCGAGAGGTCGTTTACTTCGAGTAGTGTCATTGAATATCAGATCACCGCTG
>ENA-ORDC01000500-ORDC01000500.1-marine-metagenome-genome-assembly--contig:-NODE-500-length-38281-cov-8.795964_pt1 | contig 38281 bp, 39 predicted proteins | sample MGYA00237783_ERZ508515 | MGnify/ENA primary metagenome ERZ508515 (study PRJEB26186, sample SAMN06268792) | marine metagenome | isolation source: Eden Landing Ponds, San Francisco, CA, USA | place... | reverse complement strand
CTCGTCGACCGGGAGACGGCCGAACAGAACTACGCCGAGATTCAGGAGTTCGTCGAGGGAACCGTCGCCGAGGACGCACCGATCGTCCCGATCAGCGCCCAGCAGGGCGTCAACATGGATCTCCTCATCCAGGCCATCGAGGAGGAGATCCCGACGCCCGACCGCGACCCCGACGCCGACGCCGAGATGCTCGTCGCGCGCAGCTTCGACATCAACCGCCCGGGCACGACCTGGGACTCGCTCCTTGGCGGCGTCCTCGGCGGCTCGCTCGTCCAGGGCGAACTCGAAGCCGACGACGAGATCGAGCTGCGACCCGGCCGCGAGGTCGACGAGGGCGGCCAGACGGAGTGGCGCTCGGTCGAGACCACCGTCCGGTCGCTGCAGGCCGGCGGCGAGACCGTCGAGACGGCGACTCCCGGTGGGCTGCTGGGCGTCGGGACCGGTCTCGACCCCGCGATCACGAAAGGCGACGCGCTGGCGGGGCAAGTCGCCGGGCCGCCGGGCACGCTGCCGCCGACCCACGAGCAGTTCACGATGGACGTCGACCTGCTGGAGCGGATCGTCGGCGAGGACGCCGGCGAGGTCGACGAGATCACGACGGGCGAACCGCTGATGATGACCATCGGGACGGCGACGACGGTCGGGTCGGTCACGAGCGCCCGCGGCGGCGAGGCCGAGGTCGCGCTCCAGCGGCCCGTCTGCGCTCGCGAGGGTGCGACCATCGCCATCAACCGCCGGATCGGCGGCCGCTGGCGGCTGATCGGGATCGGCACGCTGCGGGAATGAGCGTCGTCATGGACACGAACGCACTGATGATGCCCGTCGAATGCGACGTCCGCGTCTTCGAGGAACTCGAGCGACTGGTCGACGCGACCGAACTGCTGGTCCCCGAGGCCGTCCTCGACGAACTCGCGAAACTGGCCGACGGGGCCAGCGAGGAGGCGGCGGCGGCGAGCGTCGGGCTGGACCTGGCGCGCGAGCGCTGTCGGGCGGTCCCTCACGAGGCAGACTACGCGGACGACGCCGTCCTCGAGGTCGGCGAGCGCGAGGAGGTCACCCACGCCGTCACGAACGACGGGCCGCTGCAACGCCGGTTGCTGGCCGCCGGCGTTCCGGTAATTAGTTTACGCGCCAGAAACAAACTCGCAGTCACTCAATCATAACATGTACAAACGGGTTCGTCTACGCGACACAGTGGAAGTGCCACCGGCACACTTAGCGGAGGTGACGCCGGGGCTCGTCAAGCGACTCCTGCAGGACAAACTGGAGGGGCGCATGGACGAGGACGTCGGGTCGGTCGTCTCGGTCATCGAAGTCCACGACATCGGGGAGGGCGCGGTCGTCCCCGGCCAGGAGGGCGTCTACTTCACGGCGGAGTTCGACGCCCTGACCTTCGACCCGCAGATGCAGGAAGTCGTCGACGGCGAGATCGTCGAAGTCGTCAACTTCGGCGCGTTCGTCGGTATCGGGCCGGTCGACGGCCTGCTCCACGTCTCTCAGATCTCCGACGAGTACCTCGCCTACGACGAGGAAGGCCAGATGCTGGCCTCGCGGGACACGAACCGGACGCTGGGCGTCGGTGACGCCGTCCGGGCGCGTATCGTCACGAAGAGTATCGACGAGCGCAACCCGCGGGACTCGAAGATCGGTCTCACCGCCAAACAGGTCGGTCTCGGCAAGCACGGCTGGCTCGAAGAGGACCGCCAGAAGCGCGAGACGGCGAGCGAACCGGGTGAGGACTGACAGCCATGGCCGACAGACTCGTCTGCCGCGAGTGTCACCGCGTTCAGGATTCGGCGGAGGCCGACACCTGCGTCGCCTGTGGCTCCTCGTCGCTGACGGAGGACTGGGCGGGCTACGTCGTCATCACCCACCCCGACCGCTCGGAGATAGCCGCGGAGATGGGCGTCACCGAACCGGGCAAGTACGCGCTCAAGGTCCGATAACGACCGTGACGACGGTTCTCGAACTCCAGCCGGCGCTCCGCGATCGGCTCAAGGAGCCCTTCGGCCCCGTCTCGACAGACACGGCCGCCGTGCTCGCGGTCGCGGGCGCGCCGCTGGTGACCGTCGGCGACATCGTCACCTACCACGTTCTCGAAGCCGGTCGCGTCCCCGACCTCGCACTGGTCGACGAGCGCACCAAGCGCGCCACCGTCGACGACGAGGTCAGCGACGCCGTCGCCGACGACCGCTTCGACCGCATCCTCACGGTCGACAACCCACCTGCGACACTCACTGCTGCGTTGCTCGACGCCGTCGTCGAGGGTCTGGGTGAGGGGACGACGCTCGTCCGCGTCGACGGCGAAGAGGACCTGGCCGCGCTCCCCGCCATCGCCGCCGCCCGTGACGGCGCGAGCGTCCTCTACGGCCAACCCGACGAGGGCGTTGTCCACGTCACCGTCGACGACGCGGTCCGCGAACGCGTTCGTTCTCTCCTCGCAGCGATGGACGGCGACAGCGACCGGGCGTTCGCGACGCTCGGTGTCGACCCCGAGTAATCTGTTCTGTTGTCTGTCGACTGTCGATGGGGGCCACCCTACAATTTAACAACGATGGGGGGCAGACCATCATACGTGGATGGTACCCTACGACACCGTCGAGGAGTATACGACAATGCGCACGAACGGACGAAAGGCCACGAGCGCCACACCGAAGACGAGATCGAGGAGATAGCGTTCCCAGGGATGGCCGATTTGCTCGCCCGGTTTCAGCGGGAAGTCGAGGCGTTACCGCCATGATGGTCTGCCACCGGAGAGCGGTGTCGTCGGATACCACCTTCCACCCCTAGCCATGACCGAGCACACCACACTCACAGTGCGAATCGGCAACGGTGAGGAGACGCGTCGAGAGACGCTCGACCGCGTCCGCACGCTCGAACGGGGCGCGAGACTGGACGACCGATACGTACTCGTTCTGGAGGACGAGGCCGACCTGCAGCGACTGCTGAGTCCAGCGAATCTCGGACTCCTGCGGGCGATCCGGGCACACGAACCCGAGAGTATGCGAGCCGCGGCGGATCTGGTCGACCGTGACTTCAAGGAAGTACACCGTAACCTCACCGAACTGGAGACGCTGAACGTCGTCGAGTTCGAGGAACGGGGACGCTCGAAACGACCCGTCGTGCGATTCGACGAGATCGACGTCGAAGTCTCGCTCACCGACGACGGTGACGGGAGCGAGTCCGTGGCACCCTGACTTCTCGTCGTTCACCGTCACAGACTGACCTGCAGCTCGAACGGAACGGAAACCGCGAGACAGCGACCGTCCCCCCAGGACAGTCGCACTGTGGCTGACGCCTTATGACCGTGACGACCGGGCCTCGCGCACCTCGGCGCCGTCACGGAGTTTGTCCTCACAGAACGGGCAGACGCGGGGGCCGTTGTAGCCGTCGGGCGTGAACACGCGCATGTACGCCTCGGTTACGAACGACCCGCAGTTCTGGCACTCCGGCATCCCATAAACAACTCTAATCATCATGCATATTTGTTGCGGCCGGTCTGGTCGATCCTGTTCTGTCCTACGACACGACTGTCTCGCGTACGAGAACGGTCACCCCGGTCGGTGGTCCGCCCAGAAGGCGTCGCGTTTGGTCTCGACGAACTCCCCGGTGAGGCGGGTGAACTCCTCGCGCTCGGCGGGCGAGAGGTACTCGTGGACGGAGTGGCGAGTCCCGGGCGCGTAGCGCCGGTCGGCGAACGCGCGGACGCCACACTCCTCGGTCCCGCGGATGACCCGCCCGATGGCCTGGCGCGCGCGCCGGACCGCGGGGACCGTCAGCGCGTACGCGAAGGCGTTGTCCTCGCCGAAGGCGTCGGCGTAGGCCCGTCGAACGGCGCGGACGCGGGGCGACCCGACGTTGACCAGGGGGACGCCGACGACCAGCGCCGCCGCGAGTTTCTCGCCGTCGTAGTCGACGCCCTCGGTGAGCGTCCCGCGCGTGCTCGTGACGAGCACCTTCCCCGGCCCGCGGAAGAAGTCCTGTTTCAACTCCTCGGTGGCCTCGTTGCTCGAACTCTCGTCGACCAGGACGTCCTTGTCGACGGTTTCGGCGAGGTAGGCGCCGGCCCACGTCGCCTCGCGGTAGTTGGGCATCGCGACGAGGACGTTCCCCGGCGAGCGCGCCACCGCGCGCAGGACGTGGGCGTACTCGTCGCGAGTCCGGTTCCACCCGTCCCCGAGCGGGTCCATCTCCCCGGGGTCGCCCCGATTACGCGCGGTGAACGGGTCGGCGTCGACGAGCCAGCTCGCCCTGTTTTCGGCCGGGAAGCGCAGCGGATAGCTCTTCGTGACGACCGGCCGGCCGGCGTCGTCGGGTGTCTCGGAATTCTCGCTGTTCGCCGCCGATCCACCGTCATCGCCGGGCCCCGACCCGCCATCGCGGAGCGATTCCAGCCCCGAGACTTCGGTGAAGACGTCGAGTGGCGAGAGCGTCGCGCTCATGAGGACGCCGCCGCCGAGCGCGTCGAAGACCTCCATGAGTGACTCGCTGGGCATGCAATCGAAACACACGAGCCCGGCGGTGTAGGCCCGCTCGTAGGCCGGGCCCGCCGAGGTCGGGTCCTTGGGGGCGTGTTCGAGTTCGATCTCACGCAGGTAGCGGGCGTGGTCGCGCTCCCACCAGCGGGCCATGATAGCGCCGGTGGGCGCACAGACCGACGAGCGCGAGAGCCCGAGCCCCTCGATGGCGTCCTCGACGGCGGCGCCCACTGTCGCGAGCGAGCGCCACACGTCGCCGTCGTAGCCCTCGCGTTCGGCCCACCGGGTGAGTTCGTCCGGCTGTTCGGTCTCGGGGTCGCGCAGGGGTACTTCGACGTCGTACTCTGGCAGCGTCTCGGCGGGGTCGCCGACGCGCCAGTCGCGCTCGAACTCCTCGTCGAGGTGCGAGGCGACGCGCTCGTCGAGCCACCCGAGGACGTCGTCGTAGAACTCGCGGGCGCGCTGGACCGCAGAGAGGGGCACCTCGTGGCTGGCGAGGCGTTCGCGGACCGCTTGCTTGTTCTCGTCGCTCTCCCGGGCGCGCGAGACCAGCGTCGCACAGTCGTTGCGGGCGCGGACGAGCGTGTCCCGACCCACTCTGTCCGAGAGCATGTCGCGGACGCGCTCTTCGACCCGGTGGGCCTCGTCGACGACGAGGAACGTGCGCGAATCGAGGATCGACTCGACGAGCGGCCGAGTCCCCGGGTCGAAGAGGTGGTTGTAGTTACCCACGACCACGTCGGCGTTCTCCAGCAGGACGCTCATCACGCGGTGGGGACAGGTACCGCGCTCGGTCGCCCCGGGCAGGTAGTCGTCGGCGGTGACGACCGACTGTGCACCCGCCGAGAAATCGACGGGCGACCCTTTGTTCCGGGCGTACCAGTCGGCCTCGAACGGGCAATAGAGGGGCGGGTCGTCGCCCTCGACCATCGACTCGGGGGCCTGGGGCTGGCTCCGGGGGTAGGGGGATTCGGCGCCCGCCGTTTCGAGTGCGGAGTCGAGCGTGCGGTAGGTCTCGGCGTCCCGACGGGCCTCGCGAACGAGGTCGCTCGCGCGTTCGGGGTCCCACCAGACGTCGTCGGGTTCTGCCGGGATGGCCGCCTCGGCGACCGGCGCGTCGTCGGATTTCCCTTCGGATTCGACGAGTGCCGCGGTGTCCTCGCGCAGGTCCTCACAGCGGTCGTGTGTCGAGGCGTCCTCGGGGAACGCGCCCTCGCGGCCGTAGGGACAGAGGTCACGTTTACCCGTCAAAGCGACACCCCGCAGGGGTTCGGGTGCGTCCTCGTCGGCGTCGAGGCGGGCGTTCATCGCGCGCAGGTCCTCGACGAACTGGGCGCGTTGCTGTTTGACGGGCGTGACGACGACGACGCGCTCGTACTTGCGAGTGTGTTCGACGAGCGCCGCGCCCGCGGTCAGGGCGGCCATCGTCTTGCCAGTCCCGCAGGGGCCTTCCATGGCGAGATAGCCCTCCCGTTCCCCCACTTCGATAGCCGTCTCGATGGCGTCGGCCTGGCTCTCGTAGGGCTCGTCGAACGCGAAGAAGTCGCGCCAGCCCTCGGCGGGGTCGGCGGTCTGCCCGTCGCTACTCATCTACTCTCCGCTCGGGCGTCCTCGCCTATGAACGATCGGATACGCTCGATGGACGAGACTGGGACCGACGGTGAACCAGACCGGGATCGACGATGAACCAGCCACCGTGGCGCGCGCCGTCGAGCGTTTCATCGCGAGACGTATCGTGCGAGGGATGAGCATCGAGCGGGCGGTGCAGAGAGCGAGACGCGCAAGAGGCTGGGGAGGCGTGAGGCCGTCGCGGCGCGGTGCTGTGCGGGGCGGTGCGGGGCGGAGCGGTTGCGGTTTCCTGGTGGACTGAAAGGGCGAGGCGCGCTCGCGTTCGTGTAGTCGCCTGCGCGGGCCCTATTCTCGCGAGTGCGGCGCGGTGCGGGTGTTCGAGCGAGAATATCCCGCGCAGCGACCGCGAGCGGGGCGAGGGCTTTCATCCATCACTGTGAGTAGCGTTGCTGTCGTCTCGTAGCGAGCGGGGCGAGGGCTTTCAGCCATTACTGTGAGTAGCGTTGCTGTCGTCTCGTAGCGAGCGGGGCGAGGGCTTTCAGCCATTACTGTGAGTAGCGGTCGTTCCAACCGCTAGCGAGCAATCGACAGAATATCACCGGTTTTCGTCGAGCCAGCGTTCGATCTCGTCGACGTTCGGGCCACGACGATGGATCGTCCCGGCGGACACGTCGACCACGGTACTGCCGCTCCCGCCGGCCGTCTCGCCCGCGTCCACGACGGCCGCGACCCCGTCTCTGATCTCGTCGCTCAGTTCCTCGACCCGGCGGACGCTCCCGGTGCCACTCAGATTGGCGCTGGTGGCCGTGACGGGCACGCCGGCACGCTCGTAGAGGGTGAGTGCGACGTCGTGGTCCGGGATCCGCACGCCGACGCGGTCGCGACCCGCCGTGAGGATATCGGGGACCGCGTCGCCGCGTTCGACCACGACGGTCACGGGGCCGGGGAGGAACTCACGCATGAACGCGAGTTCGCGCGTTGTGGGACGGGTGTACTCGCGGGCAGCCTCAACGTCCGGCACACCCAGCGAGACGGGTTTTTCGCGGGACCGTCCTTTCAACTCGAACACGCGCTCGACTGCCTCGGGGTCGACGGCGTTGGCGCCCAGTCCGTAGACCGTCTCGGTCGGATAGACGACGAGTTCGCCTTCCCGGAGTGCCTGTGCGGCCGCGTCGACGTCGCTCATCGCTTTCGAGTGAGATGGTCGCCGTGAAAAGCGTGGCGTGATTTCCCTGTCTTCGTCGCTGTCGACGGCGTCGTAGACGACTCGGGACGAGTCAACTCGACCGCACTCGACGTGGTGAGGTGAAAGCCCTCGGCCCGCTCACTAGCAATTGGAACGGCCGCCACTCACACTGCGAGCACACCGAGGGCTTTCATCAGACGAGGATGACCGCGGTCGCGATGTCCTGAACACCACCAATCCGCACCTCTACTCCTCGCACGTACAGATTCGTGCGCGCCAGAGAGCACAGTACGAGGGCTGTGGACCGAGACGCTCGATATCGCTACGGTTCGTCGAACATCTCTTCACCGTCTTTGAGGTTGGCTTCGGCGACGTCGCGGTCGAGGGTGACGCCGAGGCCGGGTTCGTCGGGGAGTTCGAGACGGCCGGGTTCGAGGACGTTCTCCTCGACGACGTCGCTCCACCAGTCGACTTCGCGGGCGTGCCACTCGAGGGCGAGGAAGTTCGACGACGCCGCACCGACGTGGGCGCTGGCGACCGTCCCGATGGGCGAGGCGACGTTGTGCAGTGCCAGGGGCATGTGATAGGCCTTGGCCATGTCCGCGACTTTCTTGGTTTCGAGCATCCCACCGGTTTTCGGGACGTCGGGATGGATGATGTCGAGGCCGCCGTTCTCGATGAGTCGGCGGGCGCCCTCGACGCGGTAGGCGTTCTCGCCGGCACAGATGGAGGTGTCGGTCGCCTGCGTGACGTCCATCTGGATGTCGTGGTTCTCCGGTGGGACGACGTCTTCGAGCCACCAGACCGGATACGGTTCGAGCGCGCTGGCGAGGCGGCGGGCAGTGTCGGGCGCGTACGACCAGTGACAGTCGAAGGCGACGTCGGCGCGGTGGCCCACGCGGTCGGTGACCGTCTCGACTATCTCCTCGCGGTAGTCGATGGCACGGGCGTTCATGTGCTTGTTTTTCGGGTCGATCTCGTGTCGGTCGGGGCTGTCGAGGTCGAACTTGATACCGTCCCAGCCCTCGTCGACGACTTCCTCGGCTTTGTCGGCGTAGGCCTCGGGGCGGTAGGGAGCGTCGTCGTCGGACGCCTCGGCGTCCCGGAGGTGCTCGCCGGCGTGGACGTCACAGTAGACGCGTACCTCGTCGCGGTGTTTCCCACCCAGGAGCTGGTAGGCGGGCACGTCCAGCAGTTTCCCCGCGAGGTCGTGCAGTGCGATGTCGATACCGGAGATGGCGGTGACGCCGATGCCGTTCATCGCGCCGAGATACGAGAGGTGGTCGTACAGCTCGGTCATGCGGGCGTCGAGGTCGACCGGGTTCTTGCCGATCAGGAACTCCCTGACGAAGTCGACGTAGGCTTCGGCTTTCGGGCCGATGACGAACTCGCCGGTGCCGGCGACGCCCGCGTCGGAGTAGATCCGGACGAGTGTCCACGTGAAGTTGCCCCCGATCCGCGTCGTCTGCACGTCGGTGATCGATACGTCTCGGACCTCCGCTGGTGTGGCCATATTCTCACCCATCGACCCCCGGGACAAAAGCCTCCGCCTTGGGGAAACGTGCGGTGGCTACCGCCAGCGTGACCGTCCGGGCAAGCGGCGAATGTCGGAGCGCGTCTACAGCGTCTCGTAGCGCTCCCAGACCTCGGTGACGCTGTCGCCGTTCCGCAGGTCCCGTCGAACCTTGTTCTCGGTTTCGAGTTCCTCCTCGCCGCGCTCGATGACCTCCTCGACGATGTCGGGGTCGATGACCGCGATAGACTGATAGTCGGCGAATATCACGTCGCCGGGGGAGATGGTGACGTCGTGGACTTCGACGGGGACGTCCCACTCGCGGAAGCCGACGCGGCCGAAGGACTCGATGGCGCTGTGGCCGTCCGACCAGACGGGGAACCCGTGGTCTTCTATCATCGTCGAGTCACGCGTCGGGCCGTCGATGAGCGCGCCCGTCGCGCCGTTTTCCTGGACGACAGTACTCAGAATCTCGCCCCAGAGGCCGACCTCGGTGTCCTTGGGCGCGGCGACGACGACGAAATCGCCGTCCTCGGTGGCTTCGAGGTACTGGAAGAAGTCGTTCTCCGCGGCGTCCGAGGAGTCGCCGTCGGGTTCGTAGCCGATGTCGACGCGCTGTGCGGTGTGTGCGGTCCCGACGGTCGGTTCCTTCGACCAGACGGGCCGGATCCGTGTCCCGGGGATGACGTTGTCGTCGATGCCCATCTCGTCGGTGATGTCGTTGATGAGGGCGCTGTGGAAGTTTTCCAGTGTGTCTCGCTGCTCCGCTGTGAGCGTCATACCGGGGCAAGTCGAAGACAGATGAAAAAGGTGCGTGTGCCGGCAGGGCTCTCCTTCGGCGGTTCGCCGTCAGTGTCGACTCCCTTCCGGGCAGCTCACAGTTCGTCGAGGACCTCGTCGGCGAACTGAGCGAGCACTTCGCGCACGTCGCGGTCGGGGTCGGTCTTGCGGACGTTGACCATGACGTGGTCGACGCCAGCGTCTCGCAACTCGCGGACGTGCTCGCGAAAGAAGTCGGTGCCGGCGGCGAATCCCTGATGGATCCGGACGGGGTCGGCCGTGGGGTCAGAGTCGACGGCGGCGTGGAGCACCTGCGTGTAGGGTTTCTCGCCCGCCAGTTCACGCCAGTCGGCGACCTGGGCGGCGACGTCCGCGGGGTCGCGCTGGTAGTAGACCCAGCCGTCGCCGTGCTCGCCGATCCACTCCGGGCTCTGGCGGGCGTGGCCCGTGACGAGGAGGGGAAGCGTCCCGGTCGTCGGCTTGGGGACCAGATCCAGCGACCCGTCGAGGTCGCCGAACGGTGACTCGATCTCGGGGTAGGACTCGCTCCAGAGTCGCCGGAGGACGCGGACGTGCTCGCGGAACAGTTCGCCGGTCTCGTCTTCGTCGACGCCGAAGGCCGGGAACTCCGGCGGCCGGTCGCCGCTGGCGACGCCGAGGACGAGCCGGCCATCGGAGAGACGGTCGACCGATGCGGCGGCCTTGGCGACGTGGACCGGGTGGCGCACCGGGAGGATGATACTCCCCGTCGCGAGCGCCACCTCGTCGGTGCGGGCGGCGACCTGCGAGAGGAACACCCAGGGGTCGTAGACCTGCCCGGCGTCGTCGAAGTTCGGCCAGAACAGTGGCACGTCGCGAAACCAGAGCGCCTCGAAACCCAGATCCTCGGCGAATTCGGCGAGGTCGACCTGCTCGTCTATCGGGATAAAGGGACCCTCAGCGGTCGTGATCGGGAAGAAGAGCCCGACCGAGAAGTCGTCGCCGAACATGCGGCGATAGCCCGCGTTCGCACAGTCCTCGACCGACCCCGGCTCCGTGTACTCGGCCATCGATCCGCCGTTGGACGCGCCCGCCCCTGTACCTGATGGTACCGGCTGACCGGCCACCCCGAAATCCGGTGTCGCCCCGTCGCTCGTCCGGTTTCCGCCCCGCCGAAACATTTAAATTCGAGGCGTCCGAAGTTGTAAGTGAAGCATAAACTAAATCTAGATAATAACTCTTTTCCGGGAGCACCAGCTACAGACAGAAGCCGTCAGTAGCGCGCCCAGTTCGTCGAACGCGGCCCGAACGCACAGTCGAACGACCAGCCACAGCTACGCCAACATGACAGATATAGTTTCATTCGAGCCCGCGAGCGAGTCCGTATCGACCGAGTCCATCGACCCGCGAACGGTGGCCGACCGACCTGGTGTCGACTACTGCGAGGAGACGTACACACACGAGGAGCGCGACCACTGCGAGGCCGGTGCGGCCGGCCGGGCTATCGTCGGGGTGACCGACGCCGAGGGGGCGCTCTTGCTCTGCGTTCGTGAGAGTGGCGACCACGCCATCCTGCCCAACGGCATCGTCGACAGCGACGACGCGTGGACCGACGTCGCTCGCGAAGCGGTCGAGACGCTGGGTGTCGCCGTCGAACTCGCGGGCGTCGAGCGTGTCCGCCGCGTCGAGCACGTCCACGAGGACGGCACCCATCTCGACACGACCCACCACGTCGTCCTCCGGGGGTCTCATCCCGCAACGGAACGTGACGGGGACGAGAGCCAGGACGGTTGTGACGACTGTGACGGACCCGGCGGTCGCGACGAACCGACGATCGCCTGCGACGACGAGTGGACGGCGACGTGGGCCGCCGAGCCGCCGGTCGATCTCGAACGCGAGAGAGACGGCGTGTTCGACGACATCCGACTGTTCGTGGAGTGACCGACTGTGACCGACACAGCGTCCACCGGAACCATCGACTGGAACCAGTACTGGGCCGAAGCCGACGAGGAAGACCGCGCAGGCGCCACGCCCAGCGCGCACCACGCGACGGGCGTCGTCGAGCGATTCCTCGAGGCGACCGGCGTTCCCGAGTCGTTCGCCGACGTCGGCTGTGGCACCGGCCACGTCGCCTTCGACGTCGCCGAGCGCCACCCCGAGACGACTGTCGTCGGCTACGACGCTGGCGAGCCTGTGCTCGCGGAGAATCGCGAACGCGCCCGGGAGCAGGGCATCGCTAACCTCGAATTCGAGCACACAGTCCTCCCCGAATTCGACCCAGACCGGGAGTTCGACGTCGTCTTCTCGTATTTCACGCTCTGTTACGTCGCCGACGTCGAACAGGCGCTCCAGAACCTCTACGACACGGTCGCGCCCGGCGGCTATCTCGTTTGCAACTACCAGAACCGCCTTGCGCGAGCCCACTGGCAGCAAATGGCCGCCGACCCGGACACCCACCTCGGCGAGGAGTCGTCGTTCGACCCCGACCGCTTCGAGGAGCGCTTTCGACTCTTGCTCGACGGCGAGAACCTGCTGTCGTACGACCGCATCCACGACGCACTCGGGACGTGGCCCCAGAGCGTCTGGTCGGTCGTCGAGAGACCCGACGTCCGCTGGGCCTGGCGCCACCACCCGCTGGTGTACGTGCCGAAGTAGCCGATGACGGACCCGACCGACCACCCCTTCGACTGGAACGCGTTCTGGCGAGACGCATCACAGTCCGCACGGCAAACCGCACGTCCCGGCCGGTTCGACAAACCCGACCAGTTCCGGCGTTTCTTCGACTCGCGGGGCCGACCGGCGACGGTCGGATCCGTCGGCTGTGGCCCCGCCGACGCCGAGTTCGAACTCGCCCGGCGCTACCCCGACATCGACTTTCGGTGTTACGACGGCGCCGAGTCCGTCGTCACCGAAAACCGTGAACGCGCGGCCGCCGAGGGACTCGACAACATCTCGTTTCGCGTCGCGACCCTGCCGGATCCCACCATCGGCCGGCAGTTCGACCTCGTCTACTGCTACGCGACGTTGACCTACGTCCACGACATCGAGCGGGCGATACGGAGTCTCTACGACCTCGTTCGCGAGGACGGTCACCTCGTCTTCGACTATCCAAACCGGCACACGCGGTCCACGTATCGAGGTCTGCTTCCCGACGAGGTGCCCGAGGAGGGCCGCTTCGAGGAGCGCTGGTCGTTCGTCCTCGATGGGGAGAACCTGCTCTCACACCGTCGGATCCACGACGTGCTCGGGACGTGGCCGCGGAGTTTCTACGCCGAGATCGACCGCGAGGACCCGCCGCGGGACAGTCCCTGCGTGTTCGTCCCGAAGTAGGACGGATCTCAGACCGGGGAATTTCGGTCGTGGCGCGCGCTGTCGCGGGTCTGAGTGGTCTGCAAAACTGCGGGATACAGAAGGACTACACGAACAGTGTTCAATACAGGTGCGTAGGTATCAGGTGTTTCGTATTGAGTAGGTGTGAAAGAAACAGCGACCGCTGACTGCACCGCACTCGCAACTGAGAGTTGAAAGCCCTCGGACCGCTGGCGGTCGCTGAGCGGGATATTCTCGCTCGGACACCCGCACCGCGCCGCGCTCGCGAGAATAGGGCCCGCTCAGGCGACGCTCCTCGCTTCGCTCGGCGCCACCGGCCCTCGCCCTTTCAGTCCACCAGGAGCGATTTCGTTGTATAGGCAGTCTCGACGTGGAAGGTTCGGTAGCCGTCGCCACAGACTGAATCTCCTGGCGGACTGGAAGGGCGAGGCGGGCTCGCGGGCGAAGCCCCGTGGTCGCTGAGTGAGCAACTATCTGCGCGGGCGGTGCTGAGAGCGCGGATATCTCACTCAGCGGCCGCGAGCCCGCCGAGGGCTTCCATCTCACACCGATAACTGCGGTTGCGGGACCTGCGACTGCGGTCGCCGCTGCTGTACCGTCTCGAACTGTTACGTTCACACGCCCTCTGTAACATCCAGATCTAATGCAGCTCACTCCGTCCCGCGACAGCATCGTGCGAGCGAATCGGTTGGGGAGGCGTGTGGTGTACGGTGCCGTGCGGTGTCCCTGGTGAACTGATAGTGATTATTGTAGTGATTTACCGGTACACGCCGACCCCGGGGTCGGCGCGATCCGGAAATAATCTACAATAAGCACTATGAAAGGGCGAGCGGGTCGAGGGCTTTCGGCGCTCGCTGTCGAATCCGGTCACATCGAGAACTGGTCCCACCCGAAACTGTGCCCTGAAAACACGCCACACGGCCGGGAAACGCCTACAGGCCACCCGTGACCAGACCAGTCTATGCCAGGGCCAGTCTTCCTGGAGGGCGACCGCGTCACGCTCCGGCCGGCCGACCGCGAGGACACCGAGTTCCTCCGCCGGAATGTCAACGACCCCCGTGTGCGAGCGGGCCGAACCGACGTCTTCCCCACCGGTGAAGACGACGTCGACACGTACCTCGGTGGCACCATCGGCGACCACTCGGTCGGGTTGCTCGCCTGCGACGACGGGGACCCCGTCGGATACGTCCTCGTCAATCGCGAGCGGATGGGCGACACCGAGTACGACCGCGGCGAACTCGCCTACTGGATCGCCCCCGACGAACAAGGCCACGGCTACGCGACCGAGGCATCCCGTATGCTGCTCGACCACTGTTTCGACCGGCTCGGACTGCACAAGGTAGTCGCCCGCGCCTTCGAGTCGAACGAGGGGTAGTCAACTGTTGACAGATACAGTAATATTTAGTATGATATAGTATATAATAGGACATAATGAATCAAGCCTCAGATGAGTCTCGTAATACTCATTGTTCAAGATGCGAATTCGAGGACTTGATGGCACTGTACCACCTGAATACGGTGGCAAAGGGATACGCCAACTCTGCGGAAAAAGCATACAACGCAGGATTGAAGCGGAAGGCACGAATCCACAGTCAGCGAAAGAAGGCACTATACGGCCTCAAACGTGTTATATTGGGAGAACTTGTCGAAAATGGTTGTGTTGACAATATACGAAAGCACAAGATCGACGGACGCACGTACTACTGCGTGTATGTGGGCGAGTTTTCCTTTCACACACCAGTCTCGGAATGGGATGACCCACCACGAGATGCGCCCGAATCTGCCACAGAGTTGGACTCGTTTGGTGCCGACCCAAGCAATCGCTCCACCGATATGCGTGATCGAGAAGCATTAGAACGGGTCAGTGAAACATTTGAATCGCCTAACTACCATATTGAGTCGCCGTTCACAGACGATAACTACGGTGCTACATTCGTTGGATGGTCACACCTTCCCGGTTCGCTTGAAGAAGGTGATCGAGTTCCTGGCAGATATTTACATGACCACAACGGTGAGGGAGATTTCGGATTAGAGATTGGAGATACATTCCAGACTCGCAAAGGGCAGTGTGAAATCGTAGACCGCTATCATGCGTACCTGTCTCCCCTTCGAGATCGATCTCCCGTCCTCCAACGTCCGGTGTATGATGTTCTCCTCGATGGTGAGCTACAAGAATCAGTCAGACAACAGCGGATCATTGATGATTGGTGGATGCTAGCCGATAGTATTGATACCCCACTTCCAAATGTTGACGGAAAACTTGGAGAGACAGAGTATATCCGTGGACATATTGAATCACACGTTGATACGTCGGTTGAGTTTGAGATTGGTGATCTAATTGAACTACAACCGAACGGTCAGGAAGATTCTGTCTACTGTCGGATTACAGAAGTTCACGTCTCGCATAATCTTTTGATTGGGCAGTACGAGCCAGTCCCACCGACAGAAGAAGCACCTTTGGGATTGTCTATCCATGAAATCGCAGATGATGTGGTCGCTGTTCATGATGAGCCACCAGTGCAGGAGTGAGAGTTACAATGCCACGATCATATTCCGTAGGCGAATTTGCTGACGAGCTTGGTGTTCATCGTCAAACCGTGAAGCGGTGGTGTCGAGAAGACGAAATCGACTACACACGAACACCGGGCGGTTCTCGACGGATACCCCGGCGAGAATTGCTACGCCTCTCCGGTGATGCCCGCCCCACAGACCGTGTTGCCCTCTATGCCCGCGTTTCAAGCCACGGCCAGAAGGAGAATGGCGATCTCGATAGGCAGATTGAGCAGCTACGTGACTACGCCCACGCCCACGGTTGGACGGTCGAAAACACATATACCGACGTTGGTAGTGGTCTAAACGAAGACCGCCGTGGCCTCAACTCACTCCTTGATGTTGTGCAAGAAGCCGACTACGGACGCATTCTCGTCACCTACGAAGACAGACTCACCCGCTTTGGGTTCTCGTATCTTGAACGGTATTTCGACTGCTACGGTGTCACCATCACCGTCATCGAAGACGAGACGGACAAATCTGCACAGGAAGAACTTGTTGATGACCTCATCAAGCTCGTCGCCAGTTTCAGCGGGAAACTCTACGGTATGCGCTCATCGAAAAAACAACAGGTCGTCAACACTGTCGAATCTGAGGTGACAACCGATGAGTGACCACCTCTCGCTCCCGATACGCCTCCCAGATGAGGACGGAAAACGATTCGAGCGACTGGCAACACTCACACAAAGTATCGCAAACCACGTCCTCGAAGACCACTGGACGCCAGAACATCTCGACGGGATTGCTACCGCCTCCCATCAGGCGTGGAAATACTTCGATGAACACGACCCGTTCGAAGACCTCAGCCTGTATCTCCCCTCGCGGTTTCGACGGTGCATCTTGCAGAAAGTCGGTGAAACGCTCCGCAGTCACGCCGACCGCCGGGACGCCTTCCAATCCATCCGAGACGTACTTCCTGACCACAAAATCCGACGCATCCACCGCCGTCGCATCAAAGACCAACTCTGGGACGACGGTGACTACCTCTCCTCAGGCTACGTAGACATCCTTATTGACCAACTCAACAGTTACTACGACCAACACGGGACGTATCCAGCCACGTATCTTGAGATGCAGGACTGTCCCGAGTACGATAGCGGTGTATTGCCGTTCTCTGCGGATGATGGCCCCACGAGCGGGCAAGCTGTCAAATATCAGTACGAAAGCGACAACGAGACACTGGCTATCCGACTCAAAACACCGGACACACTATCACCGGAGACACGAGGAGACTGGTCGTGGACGGAGTACGAGCGCGGTGGTTACGAAGCGTTTCATGACCTCCTCGATCACGGAGAACTCTCGGCTCCTGAGTTCCAACCCTCCCGTCGCAAAACTGGTGACGCCTACTACGAACTCTCCTTCCCTGTCGAAGTCGAACACACAGAGGAGACTGACGGCACCGACTGCGTGCTGGCGCTCGATGCCGGGATGCGGAAAGACATGACTGCCGTGGTGTTCACTGACGATGGTGAGCAACTATCCACGCCACATTTTATCCAGTTCACTGACCGCGAGAAGATGCGGCGACTCCACCGCGAACGAACTCGCCTGAACGACCGGCTTACGGCGTTGCGCCGGGCCGGTCGTGCCCACACCGACGAATTCGCACACATCCAGAGCGAATACGAACGGGTGAACAACAAGATTCGCCACAAACGCGAACAACTGACACACGACGTAGCCAACCACGTTCTCGCACTCGCACTCGCCTACGACGTAGACGCCATCATTCACGAGGATTTGCGCTCGCTCTCACCGCCGAGTGACGAAGGCGAGTTGTCGTGGGAGTTGTCGTCGTGGGCGCGGCGGGACATCATCGAGAATATCGAGTATCGGGCAGAGAATGCTGGTATTGCTGTCGAGCGAGTGTACCCGGAGGGGACGAGCCGGGCGTGTCCTCGGTGTGGTTCGACCGGGCACACCTGCAAGTCACCCGACCACCAGCAAGAACGCTGGTGGGGCGGGCACTTCCGGTGTGACAACACCCGATGTGGTTTCGAAGGCGACCGGGATTACATCGGGGCGCTGAACGTGGCTCGCGTGTTCTTCAGCGAGACGGACGAGCTAGACCACGGTTTCACATCCTCCTACAGGGGGGATTCTGAAATCGTGCTAGCTCGCCGTTCCGCTGGCACGCGGCTCACGTTCGGGTCTGGAATCGTAGCCTACGAACCCGAACAGGCAGAGGCGACCACTGGTGGTGGGTCGGCTGTCATAGCGCCCGCCGTCGCCCTGCCCAAGTCGAACGCAGATGGTAGCGATGGATGTGGCCCAGCCGTCCAACAGTGTACCCGTTTCCTACGGTGTACTACTGAAAGCTACTGAAAATTGGAACGGTCCCAGCGCGTGATCGAGAAACTGGGCTTCACGCGCGAGGGGACCTTCCGCGACGAGGTGTTTCTGGGTGGCGAGTGGGAGGACTACTACCGGTACGGCCTGCTCGAATCGGAGTGGGACGGCGAGTGAACCGAGTCAGTACTGCCCGTCGAATGCGTGGTTCACGAGCGTCGCCTCCGCGCGCCGTAACAGCGTCGACGCCGTCGAGACGGCACAGTCCAGTTCGTCGGCGACGGCCTCGATACCCCCGGTTCGTGGCACCTCGTAGTAACCGACCGCCCGTGCAACAGCGAGCGCTTCCCGCTGGCGGTCGGTGAGCGAGGGACCGAACGCTCCCGGTGCGGTACCCACACCGAGTATGTCCACGTCGAGGGCGTCGGGAAGCGCCGCGACGACCGCCCGGACGGCCGCGCCGTCGCCGACGAGCGACAGCGTCATCGTCCGGTCCGCGCGGAACTCGACCGGCGGGACGACGACGACCCCCGGTTCGTCGAACGCGTCGACCAGCAGTCCGTCGGCTTCGCGATTGTGGGCGCGGACGTACAGGAAAAACGCCCCCTCGCTCTCCATCCGGATGTCGTAGGACGCCACCACTGGCTGGTCGGCGAGCGCAGCTTCGTACGCCGCGGCGTCTCCCTCGACGTAAAACACGAGCGTCCGTGCATCGCCGGCCGCGACTCCTTCGAGGAGTACCTCCCTGTCGACCGCGGGCGACTCGCAGACGAACGCGTGCATCGGGTGGATCGTCTCGGCGGTGTACTCGACGGCGAGGCGAACCGACTTCACACACCGGACTCGATTTGCGACGTATAAAAACCCGAAACATATCGTGAACAATCCTGTCGGTACCGCGTGCGGATCAGTACCCTATGGCGGCGAGTGACGGGGAACGAGCGACACAGCTCGAACGGAGTCGGCGGGTGTGGGACCTGTGGAGTCGGTTCTACGGACTCAACGACCGCGACACCGAACCGATCCGACGGCGTGCCGTCGAGACGCTCGACCTGACGGACGGCGAGACGGTCCTCGACGTGGGGTGTGGCCCGGGGTCGAACTTCGAGTTGCTGTGTGAACGTGTCGGCCCCACCGGTCGCGTCGTCGGCATCGACTTCAGTCCGAAGATGCTCGCGAAGGCTCGAACACGTGCCACCGACGGTGGGTGGAACGTCGTCGATCTGGTCCGGGCCGACGCGACGCGGCCGGTGGTCGTGCCGGGGTCGGCCGACGCGGCGGTGGCGACACTCGCGATCAGCGCGATGCCGGACGCCGTGGCGGCGGTCGAGCGCCTGGCAGAGGCCCTCCGTCCGGGCGGCCGTGTCGCCGTCTACGACGTGCGCCCGGTCCCGGCAGGACCGTGGCGTGTATGCAATCCCGCCCTCCGACTGGGCTTTCGGGTCCTCGCGAACCGGAACCCCCAGGCCGACGTGCTCGGCGCTCTCGACGCCGTATTCACGGACCTGCGGGTCGTCGAGACGTATCTCGCCGGGACGAACTACGTCGCGACAGCCCGCAAGCCGGCCTGATACGGGTTATTGTAGCTTATTTCCGGATACCGCCGATACCAGGGGCGGTGCGTACCGGCACATCGCTACAATAAACCGTACGAGGTGTCGACTCGCTCGGTCACGGCGTCAACCGTCCCACAGAAACCCACTCGATCCCAGCGTTCTCGCCCCCGTCGATCAGCGCGAAGGCCATCTCCTTGCGGACGCCGTGGGCCAGCCGAACGTCGAGGGCGAGGTCACGCGGCGCGAACGCGTGGTCGGTGTCGAGGACACGCACGAGCAGTTCGGAGTGGCCGAGGTTCTCGACGGACTCGACGTGGGCGTAGGTCCGGAAGTCCGCGCCGAACTTGAAGCCGGTCTTGGGGACGACGCCGCGCTCGCGCAGTGTCGTGTACGCACGCAGTCGACGGTCGAACCGGTCGCCTTCCACCGACCGACCGCGGTCGAGGACGGCCTCGGCCCCGCCGGTGACGGCCAGCGCACCCTGCCTGACGAGATACGCCGCCTCGACGAGTGACAGTTGCAGGACGTCGCCGGCCTGGTCGTCGAGTCGCTGGCCGTAAAACCCCGACTCGTAGAGGCGAGCCGGCGGGTCCCAGACGAAGACGCGCTCGTCGAGCAACTCGGCGGGTACCTCGTCGGGCAGGGACACCTCGTTCGACCCCTCGATTTCGGGTCGAGCGGTTTCGAGATACGTGATCTCGCTCTCTTCGTCGACGACAGCCAGAACGGCGTCGCCGAGGTCGGTCGCGGCGACGGGCGCCCGTTCGCCGACGACCGTCACGCGATAGGCCACCTCGCCGTCCCACGGACCCGACCCGCGCGGGTAGACGACGAAGTCGACGCGCTCGCCGGTGTCCACCTCGACCCCGTCGGCGACCCACGCCTCGCGGGCGGGCGAGAGGTAGAATCCACGGTCACGCAGATCCTTGTAGACGAGGAAGGCAGTCTCCGAGACGGCCGCCGACGTGAGAAACGTGCGAAATGACTGCCCGTCGACGCCCTCGAGGTCCCCCCGATAGAGGAGGTGGGCGGCCTCGACAGGCGCGAGTTCGAGCGCGCCGCCGTCGACCGGGTGTCCGTACCCCCGCGAGTCGTAGAAACGCTCGCGGGCGCTCTCTCCGGCGCGGACGACTCCGTCCGAAAGCGTCGCGTTCATACCTCCGATGACCGGTCGCGGGGCAAAGCCTCTGCGGTCGCCGGCGCATCGATCCCCGACTCGCTGTGACGAGTCCGCAAGCGCGTGGGAGACTGGAGGGCGTGGTCTCGTCCTGGCTCGTTTCGGCGACGCACCGACCCCGTACCCCCACTCATACGGTTTCTTGTAGATTATGTCCGGATAGCGCCGACACCGGGGTCGGAGGGTACCGGTACATCGCTACAAGAAACCGTATCACGTACCGGTTACCGGTACGTGGTAGCGGCGCGCTCGCGCCGAAATCGGGGGGCAACCGCATGCCTTATTACACCCTTTCGGAGCGAAGCATCGCATATGAGCACGACAGTCACAGCGTGCCCGGAGTGTGAGGGGAGTCTGCGAAGCGACGACCGCGAGACCGTCTGTACGCGGTGTGGGCTCGTGGTCGCCGAGGACAACATCGACCGAGGGCCCGAGTGGCGTTCGTTCGCGGACGACGAGACCGACCGCGAGCGGACGGGGGCGCCGCTGACCCGGTCACGCCACGACCGCGGTCTCTCGACGGAGATCGGTCGATCGACCCGCCTCAAGGGACGCAAACGTCGCCGTCTCGCCCGGATGCGACGCCAGCACAACCGGACGAAGATCGGCTCGAAAGCCGAGCGCAACCAGGTCTACGGCTTCACCGAGATCCGTCGCCTCGTGGGTGCACTCGGTCTCTCGGATCACCTCCGCGACCGGGCCTGTGTCCTCTTCGAGTCCGCACAGGACGCCGACCTGCTGCGCGGGCGCTCGCTGGAGGGGTTCGCCGCCGCCACGGTCTACGCCACCTGCCGGACGAGCGACGTCTCCCGGACCGTCGAGGAGGTCGTCGCCGACGCCAAGGCCACGACCGCCGAGTTACGCGCGGCCTACGACGCGCTCAACCGCGAACTCGGGCTACCGACGGGCCCGATCGACCCCCGCGAGTACATCCCGCGCTTCGCGAGCGAACTCGACCTCCCCAGCGAGATCGAGCGCCGTGCCCGCGACCTCGCGGAGCGTGCCCACGAGGACGGCCTGGTCGCGGGTCGCAACCCCGCGGGCGTCGCCGCCGCCTGTCTCTACACCGCCGCCAACCGGCGCGACTACCCGCTCACCCAGGAGACGGCTGCCGATGTCGCCGACGTGACGCCCGTGACGCTACGTACGACCTACCAGAACCTCGAAAACTGAGCCGCCCGCGCTTTTCGACGAGCGTTGCTCCTGCCCCACGAGCCACGCGTCATAGTGCTTATTGTAGCGATTTGCCGGTACGCGCCGGCCACCCCGCCGGGGAGCCGCCAAGACTGCGGGAATCGAGAGTGGCAACTTTCTCGCGACTCCCGCTGCTGCACTGTATTTTTCCGGCTCTCAGAGCCAATACCGTGTGCTCCACCCACACCAGTCATTCCATGCACCGATCCTGTCGAATACTGACCTCGCCACCGCCGTGAACTATCCGTCTTCGCCCCTCTCTCGCTTGTATTTTCCATATCCTCCGAACCTGTGCAGCGCACGACGGCCACGAACGTCGGCGGTATCTGGGCCTATCGCTGCTGGACCCGGAGACCGCCGTCAGGGGCGCTGGAGCGTCGGGACGACGGCGAGCGGGACCGGACAGTTTCGGACCAGTCGCTCGGCCGCGCTCGGCAGGACGAGTTCCGAGAGCGCGGCTTTCCCGCGCGTCCCTGCGACGACGAGGTCGACCGGGCCCTCGTCGAGGTACTGGAGCGTCGCCTGGTCGAGCGCACCGTAGCCAAACGCCGTGTCGACGGCCACGTCGCGTTCGGCCGCGATCCGGTCGGCCGTCGTGGCGAGTTCCGTCATTCGCTCGTCGCGGGCGTCGGTGCGGTCCAGCAGGACGCTCCGGTCGCTACCCCACACGACGGCCATACACAGTACCGTGACGTCGGCGTCGGGGAACGTCGAGCACGCAAAGGCCAGCGCGTTCCGCGAGCGGGCGGACTCGTCGAAGGGGACGAGGACCCGACGTCGCGTCTCCTCGGAGCGCGCTTCCGTCGGCAGGTCCACGTCTGCTCTGACCAGCACGGCGGGGATCGTCGGCGTTCGTGCGAGGCGCTCGCTCACGTCCCCGGTGAGAAAGTCGAGAACGCGGCGGAGCCCCCGTCCCTCCACGTCGAGCACGAGGAAATCGACGTCGTGGCTGTTCCAGTAGTCGACGACGGCCCGCGCGGGAGCGCCGACAGCGAGTTCCGTCGCGACGGACCGGTCGTAGTCGTCGGCGATGCGGCGGGCGCTCGCGAACACGGCGCGCTCGGCGTGCTCGCGTCGTGTCGCCGCCCACTCGGCGAACTGCTCGGAGGAATCGACCCACCCTCGTGCCGCGGTCTCGTCGTCGTCGCGGGTGAGGGCGTGGAGCGCGACGATGTCGTCGCCCGGAAACGCCCCACAGGCGTAGCGGAGCGCTCGTTCGGACCGTGCCGACCCGTCGAACGGGACCAGTAGTCGCCGCGTCCGGTGCTGGTCGGTCTGCGGGGCCGTCGCATCGCTTCGCTGGGACATGGCTTCGTGACGAACCGACGAGCGCGCGGCGGATAAGCGAGGTTGTGGTCGAATGGTGGGTTCGTTCCCGGTCGCCTGCCAGTCGGTCGACAGACACCGTCGGTTACTCGTCTCCCACCCGGGCTCCCCAGACCGAGACCGGCGCGCACCGCTCCGGGGAAGCGTTCGTACCAGTTCAGCGTTTTCGAGGTGGAGCCTTCGGCCTCAAGTCGAGAGGGACCTCGGTCCCTCTGACCATTCGAACGGGCCTCCGGCCCGTGAGAAGAGAGCGACCGAAGCGTAGCGAAGGGAACGAGTAGGCCGGAGAGGAAACCGACACAGTCCGACGCAACCGGCATACTGCGACCGCCCGACTCCCGAATATATAAGTATCGCCCCCTACTCTCTGAAGTATGGGCGTGCGTCGCACTGCCGTCGTGAAACTCGCCGTTTCCGACGAGCAACGCGACGCACTCCACCGAACTGCTGAACAATACCTGTACTGCGCGAACCGAACCGCCGACTACTGCTGGTCTGGCACCTCATTCACCCAGTGCAGGACCAACAAACGGGAGGTTCGGGACGCACTCTACTCCGAACTCCGAGAGGAGACGGAGTTACAGGCACAACTCGTCCAAGCTGCGATACGTCGCGCCGTCGAAGCCGTCAAAGGCGTTGTCGAACGCTGGAAGAAGGGGCAGCGAGTCTCCCGCCCAACGTTTACCGCTAAGACGATGGACTACGACACGCGAAGCGCGACCTTCTACCGCAACGAGGTGTCGCTGGCAACTGTTGAGGGCCGGGTCGAACCGTCGTTTGTTCTCCCGGCAGACAGCCCGACGCCCTATGAGCAGTACGTACTTTCCGAAGACTACGAGTTCCGCGAGAGTACGCTTCGGTACGACGCGGCAACAGACGAGTTCTACCTCAACATCTCGACTCAACGGATTGACGGCGATGGCCCAGAGGTTCCGGCAGATACCGGGCACCCCGATCAAACGGTCCTCGGTATCGACCTCGGCGTCACCAATCTCGCCGTCTCCTCAACCGGGCGCTTCTGGCAGGGAGACAACTACGATCACTGGTGCCGCGAGTTTGAGAAACGACGGGGGGAGATGCACCAGCGCGGCACTCAAGCCGCACACAACGCTCTGCTTCGCCTCGGCAAGCGTGAAGAAGCATGGCGAAAACAGTACATCCACACCGTCGCCAATGAACTTGTCGCAGAAGCCGTCGGACACGACTGCGACGTTATCGTGTTCGAGGACCTGACGGACATCCGCGAACGGCTTCCGCAGGCGAAGTGGCACCACGTCTGGGCGTTCCGACGCCTATTCGAGTACGTCTCGTATAAAGCACCAGACCGCGGTGTCTCCGTGGAGCAAGTCGAGCCTAATCACACGTCTCAACGCTGTTCTCGGACGGATTGTGGGTTCACGCACGACGATAACCGCCACGGAGAACGGTTCTGTTGCCAGAAGTGCGGCTACGAGGTAAACGCGGACTACAACGCGGCAAAGAACATCGGGCTCCGATACGCTCGGAAGCGGATACACAGACTCCGTTCCTCGCCCACGTCGGGGAGCGGAGACGCAGAAGTAAACCTGCGTATAAATGGTGGGACGGTGAACGGCAAGGGTCACCAGCCTATTGCTGGCGATTGATTGCCGGGAGTCCACATCAAAGCCCCACCCTCAAGGACCGAGGCGCGTATGCGCCGAGGGAGTAGGGTGGGGTAGTTTACGCGTAGGCCTCGAACTCCTCCCCGAAAGCGAGGAAGTAGGCAGTCCCGAGGATTCCGACGACGGCGGCGACGGTGAAGGCGACTGTCGGGTCACCAGTCCAGACGGTGACACTGCCGAAGGGGAGCGAGGTCCCGAACAGTGTCTCCGGGATCGTGAGCCCGTCCCAGAGTATCCCGCCGAGCGCGGCGCTGGGGATGACGACCGTGTTGCGCAGCAGGTAGTAGGTGCCGGTGACCCGACCACCGGCCCCCTGTTCTGCGGGGCCGACGATGAGGGCCTTGTGCGACGGTAAGCCGGCGAATCGCAGTCCCGAAAAGGCGAACACGAGGACCAGCGCGAGCGCGCTCTCGGGCGTGTTGACGAGCACGATGGGGAATATCGCGTAGACGGCGAAGCCGAGCGCGACGACGGGTTTGAGACCGACCCACTCGGCGATCTTGGCGGCCGGGGCCATCACGAGGAGCGCGACGAGCATCTCGACACCCAGGAGATAACCGAAGAAGGCCGCCGGCGAGAGGTCTAGCGCGTAGGACCAGTCCCCGAGCGAGAGCGTGGTTTCGAGGCCGACGCCCAGGAATTCGGTGACGACGAGGATGAAAAAGACGTAGACCATGCCGTTGGCAAAGCGGACCAGGGTATCGCCGACCAGCAGCGGACGGAGTTCGCCGGGCATCGCGCGCAGGTCCGAGCGGATCTGCTCGACGCCCGCGAAGGTGTCCCCGAGCGAGTCCTCGCTAGCGTCGTAGAGGGCGTGCTGGACGACGGTCCCGAGGGCGCCGAACAGCACTGCGACGCCGAGAACGTACTGGAAACTCACGGTGAAGACGGGACTGAGACCGAGCAGGACCGCGGCGAGGACCGGGCCGACGAGGAAGGCGGTGCGGCGGAACGTCTCCGTGCTCGCAAAGCCGGCGGCGAGTTTCGAGGGAACGGTCGCCTGCTTGACGACGGCGAACGTGGCGCCGAGGCCGAAGGACTTCCAGGCCTGCGCGAGAAAGAGGCCGACGAAGACCCACACCCAGGGTTCGACCGCGACGGGGCCCAGAGAGATGGTTCCGAGGCGGGGTGCGACGAGCCAGAACGCGAAGCCGAGCGTCGAGCACAGCCCGAAGAGCGTGAGCGCGTACCGGGAGCCGATCCGGTCGGAGACGGCGCCGCCAGGGTAGGGGTACACCGCGGAGATGAGGTTCCCGACGGTGCCAAAGAGGCCGACGACGAGTCCCGTGGCACCGAGTTCGACGAGGTACTGCGGGAGGAAGCGACTGGTCATCTGGAAGCCGAGGCTGAACGCGAACATCGCCAGTGACAACACGAGCACGTCCGGTTCCAGCGCGACGAACTGCCGGAACTGGTCGAGCGCGCTGACGGATTCCTCGTCCGTTCCCATCGGGCGAGCGTGCGTGTGCGGGGGAGTTAGGTGTTGCCTGTCCAGCAGCGTCGTGGAAGGTGTTGCCTGTCCAGCAGCGTCGTGGAAGGTGTTGCCTGTCGTGCACCCTACTGGACAGTCGGTTCGCACAGCCAGTTTCGGGAAGGAAAGTCCTATCACGACAGGGGAGAGACAGGCTGAAGACGCATCGTATGGCCACCGAGAACCCCGTCCGCGTGCTCCACGTCGACGACGACCCGGCCGTGTTAGACCTGACGGCGACGCTGCTGGAGCGGGAAGACGGCCTACAGGTGGAGACGGCGACCAGTGCCGACGCGGGACTGGACGTGCTGGCCGAGGCGGAGTTCGAGTGCATCGTCAGCGACTACGACATGCCGGGGACTGACGGGCTGGAGTTTCTGACCGCCGTCCGCGAGCAGGGCTGTGAACTGCCCTTTATCCTCTTTACCGGCCACGGCAACGAGGCCGTCGCCAGCGAGGCGATCTCGGCCGGCGTCAGCGACTACCTCCAGAAGGGAACCGGCACCGAACAGTACGAGGTGCTGGCCAACCGGATCCGTAACTACGCCGCCCAGTACCGCGCGGAACGCGAGATAGAGCGTGCCCGGCGGCGATACGAACTCGTCGCACGGGCGGTCTCGGACGTCATCTTCGAGTGGGACGCCGAAAGCGACCACATCGACTTCTCGGGCAGGTTCGGTCAACAGTTCGGTGTCGAGCCACCGGCCGATCCCGACCAACAGTGGTGGGTCGAGCACATCCACCCCGCCGACCGGAGCGACATCGTCGAGCACCTCGACGGTGCCCTGGCCGCCACCGAGTCCGATGTCCACGTCGAGTACCGCTTCGACCCCGGTGACGGCGACTACCGGTACATCTCCGAAGACCGCTATCACCACTACGAAGACGAGGAACTGGTCGACATCGTCGGCGCGTTTCGGGACGTGACTGCCCGGCGCGAACGCGAACGTCGGCTCGACGCGCTCCACGAGGCGAGTCGAGAGCTCATGACCGCCGAGAGCGTCGACGCGGTCGTCGAGACGGTGAGTCGGGCGGCCGAAGAGATCCTCGACCTCTCGCTGCACGCCGTCTACCGCCGGGACGGTGACGTGCTGGTCCCGGTCGCGACCACCGAACGCGCGAGGGAGGTGTTCGGCGGCGTCCCGACACTCGAACGCGGCGAAGCACTGATCTGGGAGGTCGTCGGCGGCGACGAACCGCGCGTGTACGACGACCTCGCCGACGTCGGTGGGCTGTACAACCCCGACACGCCCGCAGGGAGCGAGTTCCACGTCCCCTTCGGCGAGTTCGGCGTCTTCGTCGCCGGTTCCACGACGCCCGACGACGTCACCGAGAGCGAGGTCCGACTCGCACAGGTGTTACTCGCCAACGCCGAGGCGGCGCTGGAACGCGTCCGAAACGGCGGTTGAGACGGCGCTCTGTACCCGTGACTGTGCTCGGAAACATGGTTCGCTCGAAAACACGGCCGTCCGTCGACGGCGTTCACCGGTGACCGAACCCGGAACGACTACTCTTGGCGCTCCCCAAACAGGACGTCGCCGACGTCACCTTCCGCGCGTCGCAAGACGAGCGAGAGGAGCGTGAACAAGGCGGCGATTCCAGCGACGATACCAAAGCCCGTCCCGGTCGTCGTGGTCGTCCCCGCCTCCGTGCCGGTTTCGTCGTCGGTCGAGTCGGTGCTGTCCACGGTGTCGTCCGTGGCAGTCGCGTCGGTTTCGAGGTCCGTCTGTTCGTCGGTTTCGAGGTCCGTCTGTTCGTCGGTTTCGGCCGTTGTCTGGACGGTCGTCTCGTCGGTCGTGCTTCCGTCCGAGGGGTCCGTGTCGCTATCGTCGGACTCCTCGGCCGTGATCGTGATCGAGTCAGTCACGCTGTTGCCGGCCGCCCGGACACCGTGGGTGTAGTCGTCGGCCGTCTCGTATCGCACTATGAACGAAACCGTCGTCGACGCTCCCGAGTCGAGCGTGAGTTGGTCGGTCGATCTGACAGTCTCGTCGACGAGGAACTCGGCGGTGACGGTACCCCGTACCCGTCCGGTGTTCTCGATAGTCGCGCTCACCGTGACCGTCTCGTCCGCCGTGGCCTCCGAAGGCGCATTCAGACCGGACACCGCGACCGACGACCCCGCGAGTGCGGTCGGCTCCGGCGTCGCCGTCGGCGTTGGCGTCGGGGTGGGCGTGTCGGTCGGCGTCGGAACGTCCGTCGGCGTGGCCGTTGGAGTGGGAGTAGCCGTCGGTGTCGGGGTGGGAGTGGCCGTCGGTGTCGGGGTGGGAGTGGCCGTCGGGGTGGATGTTGTAGTCGCAGTCGGCGTGGGACTCGGCGTTGCGGTCGGCGTGGCAGTCGGCGTCGCCGTTTCCAGGAGGCGGTCTCGCAACGTCAGTGCCCCGGTCGTCTCGGAGGTCGGCGCGGCGTTCCCGACGTCGTCGGAGAGCGAACTGGCGCTGGCCGGTCCTAGCGTGACCGTCTCGACGCCCGAGGCAGGTGCGTTGTCCACCGAGACGTGAACGCGAATCGTCGTCTCGCCGCCCGAGAGCGCCCCACCGCCGGTAGTCGTCAGTTCGTCGATGGAGACGCCGGTCGCCGATCCACCGTTCTGGCTGAACGTGGCGGTGAGGTCGGCGGCCTCTAGCGGGCTCGTTCCACGTGACCCGTAGACGCCCTCGCTGAAGCTCACGTCGACGTAACTGTTGTCCATGGCGACCGTCGCCTCCGAGACCGTCGGATAGGCGGCAGAGACGGTCACGCTCGCCGTATCCGAGACGCTCGCGTCACCGTCCCAGGCGAACTCGGGGCTGTAACTCCCCACCGTCCCCTCGGTAAAGGAGAACGTCACCTGCCCGTTCGTGTCGGTGACTGCCGTGTCCGCGTTCGAGAGGCCAGAGAGGCCGTCGGCGTTCGTCACTGTGACGGTGACGCCCTGGCCGGCGTCGCTCTCGCCCTGGTTCGCCGTCACGGTGATCGTTTCTGTGGTGCCCGTCTCGACCGCGGCGTCGGCGGCCTCGACTGAGTCGACAGTGATCGCCGCGGGACTCTCCCACTGGAAGCGCGGATAGCCGGTCGTTCGCTTCCAGGTCCCCTCGAAGTCGAAGCCGGACATCGTGGCCGCCGGGGCGAACCCCTGCATCTCGCCGGTCGTCAGCCCGTCGCTGTCGGGACTACCCGCCGACGTGTCCTGTCCGGTCGCATCTCTGTCCCAGTAGCCGTCGGTCAGCGTCCCCGAGTTGGACGCGACCAGCCCACCCGTTCCAGTACCGGTGACGGCCCCGGTCGCGTAGGACTCCTCGACCGTTCCGAAGTTCGTACCGACGAGTCCCCCCGCGTCGTTGTCCCGGTCGGTGACGGGCTGGCCCGTGACGGAAGCAGTCGCGTACGACTTGCTGATCGTTCCGTCGCTGATCCCGACGAGCCCACCGATATCGCCGTCACCGGTGACGCTGCCGCTCACTTTCGCTTCCGTGACTGTCCCCAGGTTGGCCCCAGCCAGCCCACCGACATCGCTCTTACCAGTGATATCCGTGTTTTCGAGAGCGACGGTCTCGATCGTCCCCGAACTACCGACGGACCCGAACAACCCGACGAGTCTTCCGTCGGAAAACGTGGTTCGGTCGATGTACAGCCCCGTAATAGTGTGTGCGTTGCCGTCGAACGTCCCGGTGAACGGGAAGTCACTGGAACCGATCGGGTCGAAGCCGTCCCCGTCGTTCCAGGCACTGGTCCCGCTCGCGTCGATGTCGGAGACGACTTCGTACTCGCTGTCGAGCGCCGCCGACCGACTGTCCACGTCGCCGTGGTTCTCGCCGATACACTGTAGCTGGTCGGCGTTGCTCACTTCGAACGGACTGGCGGTGTTTCCAGCCCCGGCGTAACTGACACTCCCACAGCTGGGCGCGTCCGCCGTCGCGGTGCCCACGAATCCGATGGACGGACCGACGACTGCCAGTCCGACCAGTGCGACGAGGTACACCGAGCGGAGTTTCACCGCCGGTGTGCTCATCTGCCCCCCTTGTGGCGCTCGACCCGGGCACGAGTGGTCGCTACCGGATATCCCGTCGCCCCGGGTTCGTCCATCCGCTGCTCGCACTGCCCGTCTCCTGTCGTCTGACAGCCCATGTACGACTTTCGTGGACACCGTTACTAAAAACAGACACCTTCACATGCTGGTATTTTCGAGGGCGGGCCCAGTCACAGTCACACCGCGATGGCCGCCAATCGGTCGGTTTCGGCCGAAAACCGGACTTGCGGACGAAAAACGAGACGACGGGCTGCCCTATCCGAGGAGGTAGCCGAGTTTCGGGTACTTCTCGACGAGGGCGGTGCTGCCGATCTCGTAGCGCTCGACGAGGGCGTCCAGGCCGAGGATGCGGCCGGCGCCGAAGGCCGCGACGGCGAGGAACACGAGCATGTACGCGAAGTCGCCGTTGATCAGACCGTGTTCGACGGACCAGTTCCCGAAGTAGAACATGGCCATCATGAACGCGCCCCAGAAGGCCGCGAGCCGGGTGAGCAGGCCGACGAGCAGTCCGAGCCCGATGAGGAGCTCACCCCACGGCACCGCGACGTTCAGGAAGGCGACGAACCACTCGGTCGTGCCCATCCAGAGGAACACGTCGGCGAGGGGGTTGCCGTTGGTCGCCGCCGAGTGCACCAGGTACCCGTCAGCCGTCCAGGCGTTGGTCAGGATACCGCCCTCCGCGACCTTCACCCACCCCGCGTACAGGAACGCGTAGCCCATCATGAGCCGCAGGGCGAGGACGAACCACGCGCTCAGGCTGTGGGCTTTCCCGTGGACAGTCAGGCTGCCGATCCTGCTCTCGAACTCGTTGACACCGGTCGTAGTCGACATAGTGTTGTTCTCCAGGTAGACAGACGCGAACAGCCGATATATACCGGATAGGGGATTCTCTCCGGCCGGGAACGCTTCTCGGATCCCGGGAATTGCCACCGAACACGAGAACTGGCGTGCGAGCGCGTCACACGGCGACAGGACCGGCGTACCGGCTGTCTCCGAGCACGAAGTTCGAAGGCCTTTTGAGCGCTGGCCGGGAATCCCAGGTAACTCGCTGGGGACGGGCACCAGCGGGCACCTGCCTGTGCAGGCCGGGATGTGAGTCGCGCGCGAGGACGACGTCCTCGACACCGAGGCGGGTCACCGCCGAGGCGACTTGAACCACACAACGCCCGAGGTGAAACCCATGGCACGAAGCTTCTACTCGCACATCCGGGAAGCCTGGAAGGACCCGGACGACGGCAAGCTGGCGGAGTTGCAGTGGCAACGAAAACAGGAGTGGCGCGACGAGGGCGCCATCGAGCGCATCGAGCGTCCGACCCGCCTCGACCGGGCCCGTTCGCTCGGCTACAAGGCGAAACAGGGCGTCGTCGTCGCCCGCGCGGCCATCCGCAAGGGCGGCGCGCGCAAGCAGCGCTTCACGGCCGGTCGCCGCTCGAAGCGCCAGGGCGTCACGCGCATCACGCGCCGGAAGAACCTCCAGCGCGTCGCCGAGGAGCGCACCACGCGCGTCTACCCGAACCTCCGGGTGCTCAACTCCTATCCCGTCGGACAGGACGGCAGCCAGAAGTGGTTCGAAGTGATCATGCTCGACCCGAACCACCCCGCCATCCAGAACGACGACGACCTCTCGTGGATCTGTGAAGACCAGCACGACAACCGCGCGCTGCGCGGCCTGACGAGTGCCGGTCGGCGCAACCGCGGGCTCAACAACCGCGGCAAGGGCGCCGAACACATCCGTCCGAGCGTCTCCGCCAACAAGAACCGCGGTCGGTAACGCCGCGACGCGGTCGACGACCGCTTTTTCGAGAACGCTCACTCTGATAGTGACTACTTCGGGTTCCCGGCGAGAAACGACCGGACCCCCGACTCGGTCTTCGCGCCCGGTTCCAGCCACGGCATGTGGCCGTGCTCGGGTACTTCTTCGAACGTCGCGTCGGCCATCCGCTCGGCGACCGGACGACCGGCCTCGGGCGGCCAGAAGGCGTCTTCGCTGCCCCAGAGGAAGCAGGTGGGCCGGGTAATCTCGACCACTTCGTCGCTGATATCGAAGAGTGGGTGCATCCGCCCGAACGAGCCCTGTTCGAGGTTCAACGAGCGGAGGCTCTCGGTTCGGCCGGGCAGGTCCCGGGCGGCGGCGAGTGTCTCGTAGAACGCCCCGGAGATCTCCGAATCGTCGACGACGAACTGGCCGACCGATTCGCGGGCGGTCTCCAGGGGGTCGCCGCGGTCGTTCAGCCAGAAGAGCAAGCGGCTGACGCCGTGCATCGTGAGCAGACGGAAGACGAACGGGAACTTCCGGGAGAGTCCACCAGGTGCGCCGACCAGACACAGTCGGTCGACGCGGTCGTGGTCGATCGCGAGCAGGAACGCCTGCTGGCCACCCAGCGAGTTGCCCACGACGTGTGGGCGTTCGAGCCCGAGGTCGTCGAACAGTTCGACGAGGTAGTCCACCAGGAACGTCCGCAGGTCCTGGCCGCCGTAGCTTGGGGCCGCCGACAGCCCTCTGCCGGGCCGGTCGGGGACGTAGACACGATACTCGTCGGTCAGTGCGGGGACCATTGGGAGCCAGGTCGCCGCGTGGGTCCCGACACCGTGGAGGAGGAGTACGGCTTCGCCGTCCGGGTCGCCGGCGACGAGATAGTGGATCCGACCGACAGCGTCGGTCTCGACAGTGCGAGATTCCACGTCGACGCCGCAGTACTCGGCGAGGCGGGCCTGGCACTCGGCATAGCGGCGCTCGGGTTCGAGCTCCCAGTCGTCGGGTGGTCGGACCGTGTGACTCGCACCCTCGACAGTCGAACTCGTCCCGTCGACACCGTCTGTCATGTCACTGACTACAGCTGGATCGGAAATAAAGACGGCGGGCGTGCGGTGTCAGTGCAGTTCTTCGACGAGTGCGCCGAACTCCTCGGTCGGGAGTGCCTCCATGGTCTGGACGTCGAGCCCGTGGCGTTCGAGCACCACGTCCGCCCTGAACGCGGCATCGGTCGACTCGGCTTCGAGGACGACGACGAAGTCGACTTCGTCGAGGATGACGTACGCGTCCTCGACCTCGACGCCGACCCCGGCGAGTTCCTCGCGAACGTCGCCCCACGTCGCTGCGAGTTCCTGGACGTTCTGTACGTTCGGGTCGCTCACGTCGACGAGCGAGACGTATCTCGTGGCGGTAGTCTGCTGTGGCATGGATGGAAGCTGTCGCGTTCGGTTTCGCCGCCCGATACGTCTGTGCGGCTCACTCGTCGGCCGTCACCTGAACGACGTGGCCTGTGCGGTCGAACCGTCCGCCGGGGGCCTAACCGAGTGAGACTGAAAGGCGTTGTGGCTACGTCCCGCGAGACGAGCGACCACCGAGAACCGGCAGCGAAAACAGCCGAAGCGTCAGGCAGGCTGGTGGGAGACGCTGTCGGCGTGGCCCGACTCGCTCTCCTCCCCGCGGGAGACGGTACTGACAGCGTAGAAGGCGGCCTCGGGGTCGCGGTGGCGTCGCCAGTGGACCCAGGTGCGCGCGAGGAGGTAGCCCCGGCGCAGTCGGGAGAGCTGGGGCGTCTCCGTGAGTACGTCGTAGCCCCGGTCGGCGATCAGGCGGTGGTGTTCGGCGTACAGCACCGCCGCGAGCAGGACGCCGAACTGGGACTCCTCGGGGAGATATCGGATGCCCGCGACGCCCTCGCGATAGAGCCGTTCGGTCCGGTCGAGTTCGTGGCGCATCGCCGCGACGAACCCCTCGGTGACGTTGGCCGTCCGGAGATCGTCCTCGGTGACGCCGTAGCGGTCCAGCGTCTCCTGTGGGAGATACACCCGGCCGTAGTCGTGGATGTCCTCGCGGACGTCCCGGAGGAAGTTAGTGAGCTGGAACGCCTCGGCCAGCGCCGCGGCGTGCGGGGCGGCCTCGGTCCTGGTCTCTTCGTCCATGTCCATCGCGACCATCATCATGTTCGCGACGGCCACAGACGACCCGCGCATGTACCCCTCCAGGCCCTCGTAGGTCTCGTAGCGGGCCTTGTCGATGTCCTGGACCATCGCGTCGACGAAGACGTCGATCTCCTCGTCGGCGATACCGCGCTCGGCGGCGAGGTCGTGAAACGCCGCGAGGACGGGGTCGTCGGTCTCGCGCTCGCCCAGGGCCGCCGCTCTGATCCGTTCGAGTTCGTCCCGCTGTGTCTCGGCGTCGGGGGCGTCCGTCCGGTCGACGACCTCGTCGGCGACGCGGAAGAACGCGTAGAGGACGTACGTCGCGTGGCGAACCCGCTCGGGCAGGAGCCTGGTCGCGAGGTAGAACGTCCGCCCCGTGCGCTTGTGTATCTGCTTGCTCGTGTCGATGTGGTCGCTGGCTGGCATGGGTTGGTCCTGCCGGCGCGGCGCCACGAGAGACCGACGGCGTGACGGGGACCCGCTACGGGCCGCGACTCCGGCTTTCTACTATCTATGACGCCGACGTATTTAATAAACAGCCACCCCAACCTGTTTGGGTTCCCTTTCGCTGGAGGGCCGAGGGTTTCCCGCGCTCCTGTGGCGAGTGACGACCCGCTCGTCCGGGCAGGTCGGTGGCCGTGTTAGCGGTCTACTCGGCCGAGCGGGTTCAGGAAAAGGCCGTCGGCGACCGCCAGCGCGCCCACGACCGACGCGGGCACCATGAGCGTCGTGACATCGAACGGGGAGACCTGCGACGCCGCGAACGCGACCAGAAACGCCGCAGGTATCACCAGCAACAGCAGGTCGTACCGCGAGAGTCCGTCGTCGGTCCGCTCGACCGTAGTCGTCCGTGGCCTGTTCCTGGTTGCCATCGTTCGATACCTCCTGTCCGATCGTACCATCCCCATTCCACTAAAATGTTACTCGTGTTCAGTTCTCTGAACACACGTTAAACCGCTGACGAACCGTCAGTGAACCGCCACCGAACCGTTATTGAATAGCAGCAGACAATTCTCATATTATTTTCGTAGCTATCTCTCGCAGTCTATCGAACGGAGTACGACGAAGCGCCGTGCTCGTTCGTCGAGAGTCGGTATCGAGATATCGGGCGAAAAGCGAGCGGTTCGGAGAGAACCGAGCGGGGTCAGTCCTCGTCGACGACTTCGATGCCGCGGTTGTTGACGGCGTCGGGGTCGAGGCCGACTTCGTTGAGGAACTGCTTGTACTCGCGCTCGCACTGTTCGGCGTCTTTCTGGTAGTCCGAGGCGTGGTCACACAGCGCCGCGATGCCCTCGGGAACGTCGTTGGTGTGGACGATCCAGTGGTTGATCAGGTCCGAGAGCCGGCGGATGGGCGAGGTGAAGTGGCCGTAGATCTCGAAGTTCAGCGCGTGGTGGCCGCCGAACGGGTCGCTCATGTACTTCGCGCGGGGCATGACGAACATCACGGCGCGCTGGATCTTGCCCAGCTGGCGTTGGGGGGCCTGTTCGAGCGTCGCGTTGACGGCCTTCCGGGGGTCGTCCCAGGAATCGGCGGGGATGGAGACGCCCTCCAGATCCTGAATCTCACGCAGCGCTTCGTCCCACTCGTCGGGGGAGGGCTGGGGGTGGACCCGGTACATCGCCTCGACGCCGCGACCCCACATGAGTTCGTGCGTGACGGCCTTGTTGGCCTTGAGCATGCACTCCTCGATGATGGTGTGAGCCCTGTCGCGGCGGGGATTCAACACGAGAGAGCCGTCTTCCTTGCGCTGTTCGTGCATCCGGTCGGCGAGTTCCCAGGCGAGTTCGTTCTTCTCGGCGAGGTCGACCTCGGGGTCTTCGAGCAGGTCCTCGGCGGTGTCTGGTTCGTCCAGCAGCGTCTCACACTCGGTGTAGGTCAGGCGAGCGTCCGAGCGAACCACAGATTTGTAGATATCGATCTCCTCGTAGGAGAGCGTCTCCGGGTCGAGGTGCATCTCGACCGTGTGGGCGAGTCGGTCCTCGTTGGGGACGAGCGAGCAGACCGTCTCGGCGAGGACGGGCGGGAGCATGTGGACCGTATACGCGGGGAGATAGACGGTGTTGGAGCGCTCGCGGGCTTCCTCCCACATGGCGGTGTCGGGGGTGACGTAGTGAGAGACGTCGGCGATGTGGACCCAGAGGACGTACTCGTCGTCGCGTTTCTCGATGGAGAGAGCGTCGTCGAAGTCCTGGGCGTCGACGGGGTCGGTCGTCCACGTCGTCATCTCCCGGAGGTCCGCGCGTTCGTCGACTTCGGCCTGGATCTCGCTGCCGACGTCCTCGGTGCGGGCGGCGGCCTCGTCGAGTACCTCCTGGGGGAACTCGTCGCGGATCTCGAATTTCTCGAACAGTTCCTCGCGCTTGTTCTCCAGGTGGCGCGCGAGTTCCTCGTCGATCTCGACGGGGCCCTGGCCCTCGATGGTACCGGCCTGGGCCTGTGCGTCCTGGTCGCTCATGCTCCGGCGTATGACGACGGTGGTGATATGTCTTCGGTGGTCGCGCGGCGCTGGTCGGACGGGTGAATTCGGGTCGATTTAAGTCCGGCGAGCCAGTCGAACGGAGCGTGAACGGACGGACACACACCCGTCGTGCTGTCCTGAGCGGGGTCGCCGGAACGGTCGCCACAGGCGTCGTCGCGAACGACGCGAGTGCGTCCCGGACCCCGATAGCAGGCGAGGAGTGGCCACAGTACGGATACGACGCCGCGAACACTGGATACGCCCCGGACGGGACCGTCCCGGGTCGAGGCGTGACCGAAGCGTGGTCGTTCCAGGTGCAAGAGCGGACGCTCATCTCACCGGTCGTCGCGGCAGGAACAGTCTACGTGACGACCAGATCGGGCACGCTGTACGCGGTCGGCACGACATCGGGAACGGAGCAGTGGTCGGTCGATCACACCGGCGACAACGGGTGGACGTCGCCGCCAGCGGTCGTCGGTGGCACGGTCTACTTCGGAACGGTAAACGACGACCTCTACGCGCTGGACGCCGCTAGCGGCGACGTGCAGTGGCGCGACGAGACGGACGATTCGCTGAACTGGGTCCTCTCGCCGACCGTCCGGGACGGAAGCGTCTACGCGGGGTCGAGTAACGCACGAGCCAGCGCCGTCGATGCGGAGACCGGGGCCGTACAGTGGGAAGACGAACTGCCCGACCCGGCCACGACGCCCGCCGTGGCGGACGGAACGGTCTACTACGGAAGTATCAACCGCGAGGGTGGGAGAGTCACGGCGCTGTCGGCCGCTTCGGGAACCCGCTCGTGGACCAACCCGCTCTCCGAGAGTGCGAACCTGATCGCCGCGCCGGTCGTCGGGGACGGGCGAGTGTACGTCGCGAGTGACGACAGCAACCTGTACGCGCTGGACGCCGACGAGGGCGACGTACAGTGGACCTACGAAGCCGGCAAAGACGCCAAACGAGCGTACGTCCCGCCGACGGTGGCCGACGGTACGGTGTACGTCACTCACGACCAGGCGGCCGTCTCGGCCGTCGACGCGAGTTCGGGCGACGCCGAGTGGACGGCGGAACTCCCGGAGTGGTCTCACTCCAAACCCGTCGTCGTCGGAGACACGGTACTGGTCGGGACGGACGGCGGGACCCTCGCCGCGCTGGCCGCTGGCAGCGGCGATCAGCGATGGACGCACGAATTCGACAGCGACAGTCCAGTTTCGACTGTGGCCGTCGTAAACGAAACCGTCTACGCCTCGGTCGGCGACACGATGTACGCGCTGGTCGCGGCGAGTCCCCCGAGCGACACCGAGTCCACGGCCGCTACTGCGACCCGGAGACGGACGACAGCCGGGTCGGAAACCGACGGTGGGCAGACGACCCAGCGACCGGTGTCGCCGTCCGCGACCCGCACCGCGAACGCTCCGGGTGAGGGCGAACGGTCCCCCGGCAGCGAGAGGGCGTCCGACACCGTGGTCTCGGAGACCACCGCCGCGGACGGTGAGGGATTCACTGCACCAGTGGCGCTCCTCGCCAGCGGGGTCTCGGTCGGGATCTCGCGCTGGGTCCGCGACAGCACCGGGACCTCCGACCAGTCCGACTGACCGGACGGTCGGCGTCGGTGCCGGCGTGGAAAACGCGGACCCGTCTCAGCGTTCTTCGACGGATTCGTCGCGTCGTTCGACGAGGTCGAGGTAGGCGCCGACGAACGAGCGGCCGTCGCCGTCGGCGGCCATCGCGGCGTCTTCGAGGAGGGCTTCGAGGTCGCCGCGTGGCTGGTGACAGCGGTCGCTGTCGCAGGGTTTACAGAGGTACTCGAACTCCTTGTCACGGCGGTCCCAGCGGTCGCCGTACTTGTCGTACTCACGGG
>ENA-ORDC01000491-ORDC01000491.1-marine-metagenome-genome-assembly--contig:-NODE-491-length-38564-cov-11.413568_pt1 | contig 38564 bp, 39 predicted proteins | sample MGYA00237783_ERZ508515 | MGnify/ENA primary metagenome ERZ508515 (study PRJEB26186, sample SAMN06268792) | marine metagenome | isolation source: Eden Landing Ponds, San Francisco, CA, USA | place... | reverse complement strand
CCGAGACGGACGCCTACCGGGGCATGATCACGAAGGTCCACGACGTGGTCGCCCACGGCGAACCGTCCGTGGAGACGGTCGAATTGCTCCTCGAAAGCCGGGCCGAGCCCGCCGAGGGCGGAGAAGACGTCGACGACGATTGGGTCGGCTGGAACACCAACTACGACGATATCTCGGGTCTTGCCGAGGCGCTCGTCGACGAGGAGACGACGCTGCAGGACGCCGGTCTCTCGCCGACGCTACGTCTGCATCCGCCCCGGAAAGGGCATGACGGCATCAAACACCCCGCCAAAGAGGGGGGCCAGCTCGGCGATCACTCGACTGCGGAGATCGACGCACTGCTGGAGGCGATGCGATAATGACTGACAAGAGCAAACGCCAGCGCGGTTCGCGCACGCACGGCGGTGGCACGCACAAGAACCGACGCGGTGCCGGTCACCGCGGCGGTCGCGGTGACGCCGGCCGTGACAAACACGAGATGCACAACCACCCGCCGATCGGCAAGAGCGGGTTCACGCGACCGGAGAAAGCTCAGGACGACGTCGCGACAGTCGAGGTCAAGACGCTCGACGAGGATGCGGCCTTGCTGGCTGCCGACGGGGTCGCCGAGCAGACCGACGGCGGCTACGAGATCGACGCCCGTGACGTCGTCGAGGACGGCCACGAGGTCGACGTCGTGAAGGTGCTCGGTGGCGGGCAGGTCCGCAACGAGTTGACCATCGTCGCCGACGCCTTCTCCGATGGGGCTCGCGAGAAGATCGAAGCCGCGGGCGGCACCACGGAGCTGAGCGACCGCGGCGAACAGCGACAGGATAAAGACGACGCCGACACCGACACAGCATAAGAATGAGCTGGAAGGATACCGCCGAACCACTACTCACGCGGATGCCGTCGGTCGCCCGCCCCGAGGGCCACGTCCCCTTCAAGCGCAAGCTTGGCTGGACCGCCGGCGTGCTGGTCCTGTTTTTCTTCCTGAGAAACATCAACGTCTATGGACTCGGCACCGGTGGCTCGAACGCGTTCGGTCGCTTCTCGTCGATCCTCGCGTCCCAGCAGGGATCGATCATGCAGCTGGGGATCGGACCGATCGTCACGGCGAGCATCGTCCTGCAGTTGCTCGGTGGGGCCGACCTGCTCGGGCTTGATACCCAGAACAACCCGCGGGATCAGATCCTCTACCAGGGCCTCCAGAAGGTGCTGGTGCTCGTGATGATCGTGCTGACGGGTTTTCCGATGGTGTTCGCCGCGGACTTCCTGCCGGCCGAATCCGTGATGGGACTGCCCACTGGGGCGGTAAAGTGGCTCATGTTCGCCCAGATCTTCGTCGGCGGTGTCCTCATTCTCTACATGGACGAGGTAATCAGCAAGTGGGGCGTCGGTAGCGGGATCGGCCTGTTCATCGTCGCCGGCGTCAGTCAGAGTCTCGTCGGCGGCCTCATCAGCATCCCACAGATCGCCGGGAACTGGGGCTTCATCCCCTACTGGATCGGTGCTGTCTTCGGGATCGTCGACATTCCGTCACCGCTGACAGCTCGAGGGATGGGTCAACTGCTGTTCCATACAAGTGGACAGAACTATATCGGGCTCATTGCGATTCTCACGACGGTCTCGATCTTCGTGATCGTCGTCTACGCCGAGTCCGTTCGCGTCGAGATCCCACTCAGCCACGCTCGAGTGAAGGGTGCACGGGGTCGCTTCCCGGTGAAGCTCATCTACGCGAGCGTCCTGCCGATGATCCTCGTCCGGGCGTTGCAGATGAACATCCAGTTCATGGGCCGACTGCTCAACTCCCAGCTTGGCGGGTTGCCTGCCTGGCTAGGAGCTTACAACGACAACGGGCAGGCGGTGAGCGGGTTGTTTTACTACCTCGCACCGATCCAGAGTCCCCAGGAATGGGCGTGGTTCGTCTTCGGGGGGCAGATCACCCAGGACGTCTGGCAGATCATGATCCGGGTCGGTGTCGACTTGACGTTCATGATCATCGGCGGCGCGATCTTCGCCGTCTTCTGGGTCGAAACCACGGACATGGGCCCGGAGGCGACGGCACAACAGATTCAGAACTCCGGGATGCAGATCCCCGGGTTCCGCCAGAGTCCCGGTGTCCTCGAGAAGGTCCTGGGTCGGTACATCCCACAGGTGACGGTCATCGGCGGGGCCCTGGTCGGCCTACTCGCCGTCATGGCAAACATGCTGGGTACCGTTGGTGGCGTTACCGGGACCGGCCTGCTGCTGACGGTGAGTATTACCTACAAGCTCTATGAAGAGATCGCCGAGGAGCAACTCATGGAGATGCACCCCATGATGCGGCAAATGTTTGGATAGTTAGGGTACCCACTGGGGCCCTATATTTATTTTCTGCGCGAATAGCTGCGGGTGTGAGCGACCGCAAGAAAGTCAAACTGAATGTGAGGGTGCCCCCCGAGAAGAAAGAAGAGTGGCGGGATGCACTTGAGGAAGGGGAGACGCTGACGACGCTGGTTCGGCGCGCGGTTTATCGAGACATCAGAGACGAGTACGTACACGAATCCGAGTTGGGTGCGTATGGGGGAGTCGAATCTGACGGGGTCGAATTAGCTGAGCAGATGCATCAGAAGGCTATGGAGGAAGTTGAGAACCGGACCGAGGCTCTCCAAAACCAAATTGACGAGATGATGGTTTCAGAGGGGTACTCTCAGGAGCACGTCGAATCGACGGCCATGGATGCCTATAAAGAACTCCTTGAGGCACCCGAACCGCCCGCGGAGGCGGAGTCAACGGTGGACACTTTGGACTTGCGACTGAAAAAGGCTCAGGAACAACTCTTGAGCACCGCAGAGGTTGCCGAGAAGAAGGATATCGGTGGCTCTGTCGAAAAGGTAGCCGAAGCATTGGACGCCCCAGAACCGTTAGTGCGCGAGGCACTGATCTATCTTGAGAAACGATCGACCCTGTCAGTGGAAAGCGTCGTTGTCGATGGTACGCGGCATTGGATGACTCTATGAGGAAGAGAAACGACAACGGGCAGTTTGCAACGCCCGACGAAAAGCAGATCTCCCCCGAGAGTGAGGAACTTCTGGGCCTCTACCTAGACAGTCTCAAGTCGCAGAAGCAAAGCATCAAGGGGTCTACGTCGGACACTCGTGGGAGGGAAGTTAGGTATTGGTTGGCTTATTGTGAGCAGCAGGGGGCACTGTTCAGATAAGGTCTGAAGAACGAGGCGACTCAATTTCTAGGTGTCCATGCCCGAAACCGAGTGCCTCATCGAATTTAGCGGTGGCTTCGAATTAGAGTTTGTGGAGCGAGGGGCAACACCCGAACCGGCGATGAATCTGGGTATCCAACTGCATGCGGCGGGATTGTCGCTGTCGGATACCGTTTCGGTCTTAGCTGGATTGGGTGTTGATCGGTGTCGTTCCACTGTGCATATTGGGTGCACAAATCCGGTCTACAGCCGGCCAGCGGCAAGAACTCGAATCACGTTGCGGTTGACGAGACTGTGATTCAACTCAACAACCAGCGCTTTTGGCTATACGCCGCAGTCGATCCTAATTCGAACGAATTCTTGCATGTGAGGTTATTTCCAACCCGAACGATCGTCCTGACAAAGCAGTTCCTGCAGGAATTGGCCGAGAAACACGACGTCGCCGACAGCCTGTTTCTCGTTGATGGCGCACCCTGGTTGCAGGCGGCATTGTTTAATCTTTCACTCCGATTTCAGCATGTTACGCATGGAAATCGGAACGCCATCGAACGGCTGTTCAAAGAACTAAAACGCCGTACCGAGCGGTTCGCCACGCATTTCCGCCATGCAACTGCTGACTCCGGGGAAACATGGCTCCAAACCTTCGCCTTCGTCTTCAATCAGCTAATCTGAACAATGCCTTCAACCCCAAAACTATTGAGAAGGAATTAGACAATCATTTCGAAAATGTGGAAATACGTGGATACTATGTGCTCTCTAACGCGATACCGTTCCCATCAAAATATTAATATTTGTATATTGTCACTCAGTAGTACGATCTGTCGTGAGTTTTGAGGATAAAATACCCCGCTCTCATACCTTTTCTTGGATTCTTATTGGTCATGGCCAATGAGCATGTATCCCTCCCATTTGTCTTTTGCTGAGCGAAAAACCACGTGACTGCGGCGGCTTATTGAGGATACTTTTCGAGAGGAATGAGGAGGCGACGAGTGTGTACAAGGACACCTCCTCATCGAGGATCATGCGTCGGCTTACTACACCTGTTTTCCTCCGAGTTCCTCGAAAAGCACGCCGAAGAACTCGGCGTGATCGAGTGAGAGGGCAAGCTTCAGACCCAGTCCTCGTGTGGGCGCTCGTGTTCGGCTTTGCGAGTCGCACTCGCCTGGCCTGTCAACGTGTGGACGTGGCTCGTATAGCGGCGACGAGCCACCCGTGTTCATCATTGCTGACCGCGGCACCGGACAGCGGTACGTAATCCCGGCGAAAGCCGCAGACAAATCGACGATTCGACTCCTGCTGTCCGACCGTCAGCAGGAGTCGATGACAGTCTATACCGACGGCTTTCGGGCGTACGAACCGCTCGAAGCGGACGACGCATTCGACCGCGAATACGTCGTCCACGGCGACGGTGAATACGACGACGAGGTGCATGTCAACACCTACGAGAGCCACGCGTCGCAGGTGCGACGCTGGCTCTCGCCCCATCGAGGCATCTCAAAGGACAAGTTGACACAGTATCTCAGGGTGTTTCAACTACGGCGAGAGTTATATCGAAAACCGGGCCGAGAAGCGCTCAAACACGCTGTCCAAGCAACACTCTGAAATCAACAATGTGCTACGCATGAGCGATGAAATTCTAATGGTTCTACGACCTATTCTAAGAGTTTTAATTCGTTTCTTACTCCCAAGCAAAATCTGATTAGTCAATAGAATCGATCTCATCTTCTATGATATTGATCCCTTTTTCGTACATATCCAATTTCCTGTCTCAATTAGATCAGAATACTCCTCCTATCTCTAAACCCAGATTTGTTAATCGGAGAACGGACTGTTGTCATGTTGATCACGCTTGATGCTCCACCTTAGGAACTTTATGACAACGATGGCGCCAATCACTACGTGAAGAACCAAAAGCCACTTCTGTAATTCGTGGGCCAACATTGACGGGGAGTCTAAAAACGGCACAGTAAGATACCCATCATATAGAGTGTGTAGGTACGTTTTTGGAGATGTCGCAAATAGATGGAGGAATTGCGTCAGAGAGGCGATCGCGCTGAAGGCGCAGGCATAGTGGATGAACTTTGTTCCTGTTAAATCATAGTGTTTGAATCCATACCACCCGAGTAGCATCGCAAACGGAATCCATCTATATCGGTTGGCAGCAAGAACATACGGCACAGTGAACCCTATCACAAGGAAACGAGCCGTGAGGTTCGGGAGATACCCAAAGGTTGCATACCCGATAACAGACAGGATGACGACAATAAAGATGAATTCAGTAAATTGGATTTGGTAGTTGAAGAGCTTCAACGACATCATTTGTAGAAAACCAGCAGAAGTGAATGATTTTCTATAGAGGAAAAACCCCATCGTATCCGGGATACTCAGTACTAACCCTGCGTTGAACGCAACAACGGGAGCGGCTCCAAAGACAATATCTCTAATCCTCTCACGTTGATGAAATAGTAACGGGAAGAAAAATCCTGCTGGCCAAATCTTAATTGAAGCAGCAAGGGCAAGCGCCATGCCAACTAAGATCCATCGTTCGCGATTCATCGCCGCGACTGCTACCAAGACCAAAGCGCCAACAATGACGTCTGCCTGACCAAAAAAGTAGCTTCCAAACCAGATAAGCGGATTAAAAAGAACAAAGAGAGCCCACGCATTTCGATGCCGTTTTTGTATCAAGCCAGTTGAATAATATGTGGATATCAGGACAGCAGAAACATATATACCGGATAATACCACAATAGATGCCGCCTGATTCTGAAGTATCTGATTTCCAACGATCGGGTAGAAGACGATCGCGAGGAGTGCGTAGAAAGCCGGAGGATATACGATACCAGGTTGGCCGCGATATAAAGGCCCTCCGTTGATAAGAGAGTCGGCTCCGTGGAGATAAGCAACTGGATCTGAAGAGTTGTACACCTGACTCACAAACAGAGTTCCCAAAACGAGGTAGCAGAGTCCGAACACGATATGGGGCCACCTCAAGGAGATGCCAGTAGTATCGAACGTATTGGATATAATGTATGACTCTTCATCAGTCTCGGACATGGGTACTACACTGGATTCAGTGTTAGAGGCTTAAATAGCTCGAATGAGTTCCACCTCCCGGATTCTGAAAATTGGTCAGTCTTCGTGATTACCGTTTGTATCGGTTGTATGGAGTTGATAGACAGAAATTCAGACTACATTTTCAGAATTAATTAATAACACCATGTATAGTAGCCGATAGAATTTTTACTCGAAGTGTGTTGCAGTGGTTAGTGAATCACCTTGACGAGATATCTATCGAAGAGTTACAAACAGCTCTCGACAACGTAGAGGGAGAGAAGCCGACACAACGGCTTCTAGCGGCGATCGCGTACAAAAATGGAGTATCGCAAACCGAGTTATCCGGGTGGTACGATGTCCAGCGACGCACAATCTAAAGCTGGCTCAAGCGATTCGACACCGACGAGTCGCTTGAGCAGGCTGTTTCTGATAATAACCAAACTGGAAGAAAGCGTAAACTCTCAAAATCACAGCAAGAAAATTCGAAGAAACTGTTCACGATCAGCCCGAAGAAGCTGGTATCGACGCGCCGGCGTGGACGCCGGCGCTCGCACAGGAATATCTTCAGGAGATGTACGATGTCGAATACTTAATCCCGAGTTGTCGGCGGTTGCTCAAAGAAGCGGGATTGAGTTATCAAAAACCACGCCGTTCAGCCGCCGAAGCCGACGAAGACGAGCAAGAGGAGTTCCGCAATAAACTCAAAAAAAGCGGCGGGAAATGGACGCCACGGTAGTTTGCATCGACCAAATATATCCGTCTAGGTTGAACCGCGTGCCGCGTAGTTTCCGCGCGGCACGCGGCCGTCCGTCGAACTCTCCGGACAAAGCGATTGGACGTGTCTTTTGGGCGCGATCACCGAGGACGGTGATCGCTTTTTCTCCCGATTCGAAGAGTACGTTACCGCCGATCACGCGAAACATTTCATTCTCGCAGTATGCAACGAATTTGAAGATGACTTGATCGTGGTACTGGATGGAGCGCCGTACTTCCAAGCCTCGGCCGTCACGGACCTAGCGGCCCGTGACGACCTCGCTTTCGTGATGTTACCGGCGTATTCGCTAGAGCTGAATCCTGTCGAAGAATGCTGGCGACAACTTCAAGCGTCTCTTAGCTACCGGTTCTTTGACTCACTTGACGAACTTACGACAGCAATTGATACAGCTCTCGACAAACTCTCTATTCCAAAAGTGAGCAATTATTTCTAACTACTATTATAGTTTTCTTACCGGTTGGATCGCCTGACCCCAACCCAATCGAGCAGGTCTGAAAGAGTCTCAAGTGGGAAGCCTCACCGCTGATCGTCGAGAGCGCGAACGCGAGCAAGCGATAGCGACAGCAACACGAGATGCAACGGTGAGACTGCTGTATGTCGTGGTGAGTCTCCTCTTACAGAACGTTTGACGGTATCTCCACTATGAATAGGTGGCGACGCCCCGCCGAGGCGGGCGTCACCTCTGATGGTGGCCGTACGAGGAGTTCGTGAATATGGTTCGACGAGTCGCGTGGACGGCCCTTGCGGTGCGTCAGGCCGTCCCCGCGAACCGGCCACCTGACGACCGGTTCCGTCGGTAGCCACTGACCGAGCAAGCGTCTGCGTAAGTGGCAACGCTGTCGCGTTGGCGGTTGACCGCCGCCGCCGACAGCGACAGTTCTGTCTTCGTTCAGCGTTACTCGATTGCTATCGACGGCTCATCACAACAGAACAGGTGGTTCAGGTGGGGCTAACTGGCGATGCTTTGTGAGGTACTGAGTCTAGACAACGCATATGAGATTTTCACTGGATCTCTCATCCAGGTGATCTGACATAATCTTCCCGACTAGGATATTCGGTAAATTAATATACGCAACTACCACAGCATATACAAAGTCAATGAACGGATTATGGCATAACCTCTCTACTGAGCCACGCTGTGAATAAGATGGCATCTGTGTATCTGCTCGGGAGTGAGGGAACGGGCTGGTCAATAGACTACGACTACAACCACACCGAAATGTTCCTCCTGAGCCTCGGCCATAAGATCTCGAATCCTATCGCAGCAGATTTAGTGCACGCGGTTTGGTGGAACAAAATCATACGGCGGCGTACCCTTCCCCTCCACTACAAGCCTGTCATGGCGGTCGTCACGAACGAAGTGGACACCGACAGCAAAGATTTCAAGCGCGGACAGGACATCATTGATCTCTGGATTGTACCCAGCGACCGTGCCTACGAGAAACTTGATCCCTACGTTGACGTGAAGTACCAGCCATTCTACGTTGACGAACGCGTGTTCCAGCCACTCAATTTGGATCAAGAGGAACTATGTGCCGACCTCGGGATCAATTATAAGCGACTTGAAAACCGGTTTGTAATTGGTTCCTTCCAGCGTGACTCTCTAGGGGAAAACCTCCAAGCCCCGAAGTGGCAGAAGAACCCCGAATTGCTCGTTGATATACTAAGCGAACTACCTAATGACGAGGTACTGCTCTTTTTAGCGGGCCCGCGAAGGCATTGGATCATTAATGAATGCGAGCGACGTGGTATCCCTTACCTGTTCTACGGTAGTGATCCCGAACCAGGCGTCGACGACCTCTCGTACAACGTCTGGGGGAAATGGACAATGAACAAACTTTACAACCTTATCGATTGCTACATTGTTCCCTCAACGAGCGAGGGTGGGCCCAAAGCTATTCTGGAGAGCGCGTGGACGAAGACACACGTTCTCAGTACCGATGTTGGCCTTGCTTCCGATATCATCGATGACTGGTGCATCTACGAGAATAGCGACGAGGCTGTAGAGAAGGTGATTGACCTCATGACTAATGATACCGATGATATTTTACTTGAGTACCAACACAAGAAGGTTGTAGAACGCGCTAGCTACACCGCGATGCTCAAACGGTGGAATAACATTTACGAATACTTCGAGACGGCCCATCTTTGAAGCGATAATAGCTGTTCATAATCCCGGAAATGAGAAAATGGTCAAACCTACAATCCATATCTGCTACGACTTCGCCGATGGTCCGTATGGTGGGGGGAACCAGTTCCTGAAATCTCTTCGCAAGTACCTGAAAGAACGTGGCGTGTACGTTGCGGACGCCGCAGACGCTGATGTTGTCCTCTTCAATAGCTATCCAACTGACAACGAACAGTTATTCTCACGACTCAAAGCACTAAAACAGACTGGCACGCTCGTCATCCATCGGGTCGATGGCCCAATACAAGGATTGCGAGGAACTCCCGGATTCCTCGATGACGCGATCTACACTGCCAATAAATACCTCGCCGATGGCACTATCTACCAGTCTGACTGGAGTCGAAGCGCGCACAGAGACCTCGGAATGCCCGAATCACCCTTCGACCGAACCATCCTGAATGCACCGGATCCAACATTGTTCCATCGCGAGGGTCACAACCCGCTTTCAGAGGAGCGCATCCGGATCATCGCGACATCGTGGTCAGGTAACGTCCGCAAGGGCTTTCCCACGTACGCGTATCTAGACACCCACCTCGATTTCAGCCGGTATGATATGACGTTCGTCGGCAACTCTCCAATTGAGTTCGACAACGTCACCCACCGGGATCCGGTTCCGCCCAAAGAAGTCGGGAACTTACTCCGCGAACACGATGTTTTCATTACGGCCAGCAAGAAGGACACTTGCTCAAATTCCCTGATTGAGGCACTCCACTGTGGACTTCCAGCAGTGGTCCGGGACGACGGCGGCCATCCTGAAATTGTCGGCGACGGTGGGATTACCTTTGAGGACAAGTCTCAGGTTCCGGACGCCCTCAACGAACTTGTCGCGAACTATCACGACTACCGGGATCGCATCGATCTTCCGACCATCGAAGAGGTAGGAGCGGCATACTACGACCTTGCCGCGGATATCTACGAGGCCCAGAAACGTGGCGAGTACATGCCAAAGCCGCTCTCGGGATTAAGGGGATATCGTTTCCATGGAATTATTTGGGGCCGCATCCTCCGCTGGAAGGTTGCTCGAAAAGTACGAACGAAACTCGGCAACAAATGATTTGTAACACGTCTACACCTAAGGCTCAAGAGATCGACCCCTTGAAGAATTGCCACCGATGAAAGTTGGTATTGTCTTCTCACTGGGCACGTCGCTTGAGGACTGGGAAGAAAGCGGGATGCTCTCCCGTGAGATTCGACTCTACAACGAACTCGCGGTGAGCGTTGACTCGGTGACGATCTTCACATACGGTGGTGAGGCTGATCTGGACTACGCGGATCAGTTTGTCGAGAACGTTCGCATAGTCCCGAAACAATGGGTCGATAATGACATCCTGTATTCACTCCTGCTTCCCGTGATCCACGCGAAGGCGTTCCGCGACGTAGACATCGTCCGGACCACGCAGTTCGCGGGCTCTTGGGCAGCAGTCGCTGCCAAGCATCTCCACCGGAATAGTTTCATCCACCGATCCGGGTACATCTGGTCGCTCTTCGATGACCGATCGAATGCGAGCAAATACTGGATCAAGCGTCTCGCAGAGCGGCTCACCTGCCGAGTCGCTGATGCTATCCTCACTTCCTCGCCGCACGGGTACGACTACATTGAGTCGAAGTACAACCCCGATTGCGAGCACCATGTGGTACCCAACTACGTAGAGATTGAGAAGTTCCGGCCTGTCGAGAGCCCTCCCGATCCGGGAACGATCTGTTTCGTCGGCAGACTGTCCCCACAAAAGAACCTCGAAGCACTGATCGAAGCTGTCGCGGAGACGCCGTACTCGCTCACGCTCGTCGGCGACGGTCCTTTGCGACCCGATCTGAAAGCGCTCGCACAGCGACTGGAGGCCGACGTGACTTTCGAGGGTAACGTCCCAAATGAGGATGTTGTCAATATCGTCAATCAGCACGCGGTGTTCGTCCTCCCATCCCACCATGAGGGGATGCCGAAGTCGTTGCTTGAAGCGATGGCCTGCGGGCGGGCAGTCGTAGCCTCGGATGTCATCGGGAACAACGATGTCATCACAGACGGAGAGAACGGCATTCTCTGTGGCACAGACGCCGACTCAATCAGAGACGCACTCAATGATGTCTTCGCGGACAATGCACAGCGTGAACGGCTTGGGCGGAACGCACGTAAGACGATCGTGGAAGAGTACAGCCTTGAAGAAGTCATTAACCTGGAACAAGACGTCCTCCGATCAGTCGAGAAAGCATGAATTGGGACGCTTGCACCGTTAAATATATACGGATCACGATGGGGGATGTTGTATGCGCCACCCGACAGTTCCATCCGTGCAGCGACGATGGAAGGTAACTCTTAAATGTGTGGGATAATAGCGATTTGTCGACTCAGCTCCTCGGCGATCAATCCCTTATCTCTCAACGTCGACTCGGCCTTGTCGTGTATGCAACATCGTGGCCCGGATGACAGTGGCGTCTACGAAGCGCCTGGCCAGGCAGCGATTCTCGGCAACCAGCGTCTTTCGATCATTGATCGGAGTGATGCGGGACATATGCCGATGGTCAAGCCAGCCGACGAGGTTGCGGTAACCTTCAATGGGGAAATTTACAACCACGTCGAACTCAGGGAGGAACTCCGTGACCACGGCTACTCGTTCGACAGCCGGACGGATACCGAAGTCCTCCTGAACGCGTACCTCGAGTGGGGACAGGATTGTCTGGACCGACTGAACGGGATGTGGGGCTTTGCCATCTGGGACGGCCGGAAAGAAGCACTATTCGTCTCAAGAGATCGTCTCGGGATCAAACCGTTGTACTACACGCAGCTCGACGATCTTTTTGTCGTCGCCTCTGAGATTAAGCCGATCCTCCAGCTCTCGGAAGTGCCGGTCGCACCGAATGAAGATGCAATCAGGACGTTCCTCGAGCGCGGCCTTATCGACGGGACGGCACAAACGTTCTTCGAGGACATTCGACGGCTCGATCCAGGAAGCCAAGTCGTTGTGACCGACGAACTGACCCACGAATCGTACTGGGAGCTTGACGCTGATGCGCCGCACTTTGACGATCCGGCCAACGAAATCGGTACCCTCTTGTCGGACTCGGTTCGGCTACGGCTGCGCTCGGACGTCGACAATGGCATCTCGCTCAGCGGTGGCCTCGATTCGAGTTCCATCAGCGCACTTGTCGCCGGCCGGAGCGATGAGGTCAGGACATTCTCGTCAATCTACGACGATCCGGAGTACGATGAGCGCGAATATATCAGACAGATGGTCGACTCATTTGATCTTGACGGAACCGAGATCACTCCAGGTACGGATTCGTTTCTCGACACTGTCTCCGAAATTCTCACCTTCCTCGAAGAACCCTCGAAACACTACGGCGTTTACTCACAATGGCACGTGATGGAACGTGCAGCCGAAGACGTCACAGTCATGCTGGACGGCCAGGGCGCGGACGAACTGTTTGCCGGATACTATTCATTCTATCCGACATACCATCGCAGCCTCCTAAATCGGTCCCGCGATAGACCCTCTCTGTTCTTCCGATTACTCGGCGAGAGGATCGGGGCTACTCGATTTCGTGGCGGCGTCTCCAGCATCTTCCCGTCCTCATCAACGTTCCTCCCGTCGTGGCTGGCGAGCGATGCTGCCGAGACGGCTGAGGACCTCAGCGAGAGTGTGTTAGCCGAACCGTTCCTCGAAACGACGACTCCCCTTGAATACGAAGCTTTCGACGGGTTCGATGAAGGCCTCAACAATCAGCTCGCCACGTCAACACTCGTGACGAGCCTGCCAAGTTTACTGCGCGATGAAGACAAGATTTCTATGGCGTTTTCGATTGAGTCGCGGGTGCCGTTCCTCGACCACCGACTTGTGGAAGCGGCGTTCCGGACCTCGGAGGATAAGAAGATCTATTTTGGCTGGACCAAACATGTGCTCCGAAAAGCAGTCACAGACATCTTGCCTGATTCGGTCACCTGGCGACGTGATAAGAAAGGGTATCCGACGCCACTGAAGCGCTGGATCGGTGAGGGGAACGGAGACATCGAACGTCTCCTTACAAGCGACTCGATCGCCTCTCGTGGTATCGTTGACGCGGATCAACTAGCTGCCGTGTACGACCGCCACGTCGCTGGTGATATTGACGCAACGGACCTACTCTGGCGGGTCCTCCAAGTTGAACTCTGGTACAGACTCTTCATCGATAGCGAACGGTTTGCTCAGCCGACATCGGGACAGGTGGCTACGAATGGCCGAGAGTAAGTCCCGCGAGACGCTACTCATTACGGCGGAGGACTACTATCCGGTCGGTGGCGGCATCCAGCAGTATCTCCGCGGGCTATCTGCGGAACTAACAGATCGTGGCTACGATATCATCATCCTAACCCAGTCCTACGAGGGTGAACCGCCCGTTCGCGAGCGACCAGAGGCGACCGTTCACTACTCTGACTTGCTCACTGGATCAATGAGTGAACCGTTCGACGTTCGAAAAAACGCCCCAGAAATAGCCGAGTTCATTGCAGACGTTGACCCGGCGGTCGTCTACTCGAACAACCACAATTCTCTCGCGCTCATTGATGCCTGCGAGATTGCGGATGTGCCGGTGGTTTACGGATGTCACGGCGTCGGCTTGCTCTGTTCGTTCGGCTTCCGATTTCTGAAACCCGACGGGGAACTGTGTTACAACGAGCAGGGGTACCGCGAGTGTACGGACTGCTTTTTTCGCCAGGATCGCAACATCCTGAGCAACCTCGCGCGATTTTCGTTCAGTTCTCGGCACATCCACAAGCACAAACGAGCACAAAAGATCCTCACGCGAGCAGACGCCCGGATCGCGAACTCACAGCTCTGTGCAGACTTGCTGCCGACCGAGGAGATGACCTTCAGCATCCACCTCGGTGTTGATACCGAGCAGTACGCACCACGCTCCGACCCGTCGGTCGCTGAGCGGTTTGACGTCACTGAACCGTACCTGTTCGTTCCGGGGCGGTTGAAAAACATCAAGGGCCAGAAGTATGTCGTCCGTGCTCTCGCACGCCTCGACGACGAATGGGATCTTGTCATTACTGGTGATAAGGACCTCTACGCAGCCGATGAAGAAGAACTCGGGAAGTATGGCCGTGAGGTCCGTGACGAAATCCAGCGCCTCGGCGTCCAAGGTCGGGCGACAATGACGGGCTTCGTCGAGAAGGAAGTCCTGACCGAACTATACACGGCTGCCACCGTTACAGTTGTCCCCTCGATATACCTCGAAACGTTTGGATACACGGTGGTTGAGGCGCTGAGCTGTGCGACCCCGGTTGTCGTAACCGATAATTGCGGGGCGGCCGAGTGCGTGGACGACTCGTGTGGTCGCATCGTCCCTCGGATGGATCCAGATGCGATTGCTCGTGCTGTCACAGAGATACGACCGGACGCTGACGCGATGGGGCGACGCGGCCGCGAGCGAATTGAGTGCGACCTCAACTGGAAACGGACTGCTGACCGCGTCTTGGATGTCTTCGAGCAGGTGTGGAGGTAGTCGGGACGTGCACGTTGTCGTCTTGTCTCCGCTCGAACCGTACCCGCCGAGGCAAGCAAACCAGCAGGACATTGCTGGAAGGATCACCTTGCTAGAAGCCATGGGGCACGAGGTGACGCTGGTCACGTTTCGCGACCCCGACGACAACTCGGGTGCACCCGAGTCTGCATTCGAGGGTAGAACCGAGTGGCTTCCAATGGGTGTGACATCTCGGTTGTGGTCCCCGTATCGCACCCACAGGCTATTCTTTCGAGCAGCAAACCTTTATAACGAGCGGGCACTCTCGCAACTCCGGTCCCTGCTAACTGCCGTCGATGCCGACCTGCTCTGGTGTGAATACAGCGCGACAATGCCGCTCGCACATCATGTCGTCGTCCGTGACGGCTTCGACTGTGCGGTGGTCTGTCGGGAGCACAACGACGAAGTCCGTCACCAGCTCGACCAGCGCTACGTCGAATACATTCTCTCTGACGCGCGGGTGCCGTCCCTCTCGACGGTCAAGGCTACCCTGACGGATCTCGTGGGCACGATCCGATGTGAATCGCTCCTGTTCGAGACAGCAGACGTCGTGGCCCCCATTTCGAAGAGAGACTGCCAGACGTTCGCAAAGCGACACGACTCCGATGTAATCACGCACATCCCGTTCCACTCTCCCAAAGAGTTACCGCAGCACGAGGGTCAGGAGACCGACCAGTTGGACGCCGTGTTCCTTGGGAGTACTTTCAAATACGTCCTGAACGAGGAAGGGGCAACATTTCTGGCCAGTGACCTCGTCCCTGAACTCCAGCACCGCAATATCGATGTCAGGATCCACCTTCTCGGCGATAGCCCACCGGCTGTCGCCCAGGATGTCGACGATCGATGGCTACAATGTCACGGGTTTGTGAACGATCTCGACGCCTTCTTGAACAACATGGACATCTCTCTCGTTCCAGTGTTTCACGGGACTGGCTTCAAGGTGAAGTGCTACGAGTCGCTTCGCCGGGGATTCCCAGTCATCGCTTCGCCACGGGCACTTGACGAATTTGACGGCACCAACGGCGAAACGTACGTTGAGGCGACCACAGCGACGGAGTTCGCCGATGCACTCGAACGGCTGCAAGATGTGGCACTCCGGAAAGAGATGGGTGCGGCTGCAGCAGCACAGACTGATCGGTCGTTCTGTCGCAAGCGCACCATTTCTGTTCTGGAAACACTTCTGAACGGCCTTTGAGACTCTCCTGGTGATCGTTCTAGTCGAATACCTGGCTTGGATTCGTGCCTCTCACACTGATCAGACATGATTATCGCCCACCCAGATAGCTATCGCCCACACAGATAGTTCGAAAGTTCGTCAAAGGGAGCGTAGAGATCCAGCACTCTCCCTGATGGATTATCCAAAGTGACACTGTCTAGATCAACGCAATCCGGCGAATTAGTGTCTCTCTGTGGATATAAGGGGCTCCCGTTTTATCAATCGATCCCGTGTTCTAAAACGGAAATAAAATTTTAAGTAAGCTGATACCGTTATCTGATAGAATTCTATGTTTAGTTCAGGTGGCATTACGTCCTCCGATATTGATGGGCAGATTACGCATATTTCATGGTTACACCGGTGTAATTTTGGTGGTGTTGAACGTCGTGCTCACGAGATTGCTATGCGACTTGGTCACAGGGGCTTTTCTACCGAAATGATATGTGCAGATACGCTAGCCGGTTGTGGGGGAGGGAGGCTCGGTGCATATGATGAACGAACAATCAGGATAATCTGTGATCCCTACCGATTTGGGCTAAAAGATATTTGGGAGCGATACTTTATAGACGCAGCCACCAGACGGTTGGCCGGTTCTGATGACGCTTCCCTCGTACATGGCCAAGGCGTAAACGGATTGCCTGGAATTCGAAATGATATCCCGACAGTTATCTGTTGGCATGGGGCTGGCGCTGACCAGCTCGATATGGATGGGACACTCGGCGACTACTGGAGAGAAACAACGTTCGGAGCTGATCGGATACTTGCCATTTCAAACCAGGTGAAAAGTGACCTTGTTGAGAAAGGTGTGTGTGTGCTGATAAGATCACTGTAATCTACAATGGTGTTGACTTGAAGGGAATACGGAACTTGACAGGTAAAAAAGCGCGAAGTGAACTAGATCTCTCCCAGTCCCAAAAGTATCTTCTCTCTGTTCATAACTTGGTAGCCAAGAAGCGAACTGAATCATTACTACAGAGCTTCAAATCTATCCAAAGTCTCTTTCCGGATTGGAAGTTACTTATCGCCGGTGATGGTCCTAATAAAGAACGCTTGCAGTCCCAAATTCAGAAGGAAGATATTCGGGCCGAACTCGTTGGACACGTTACTGACGATGTACTGTATTCCTTGTATAACGCCTCTTCGGCCTTTGCGCTTAACAGTATCAATGAGACGCTCCCAATGGTTTATCTCGAATCGATGGCCGCAGGACTCCCACTCTGTGTAAGCAGGTCCGGCCACACTAATGAGATCGTATCACACGGTAAGCAGGCACTCTTGTCTGATGAACTAGATGACGAGGGATTCAAGCAAAACGTAGAGAAAGTACTTTCCGATGATAACTTACGGACACAATTGGGGGCTAATGCTCGAGAGTCTGCCAACCAATACAGTTGGAAAGCTATAACCGATGAGGTTCTCAGTGTCTACAATGAGGTTCTCAATCACCGTTGAGGTGGTAGAGCGTAGTGTAGAGAAGACGAAGTGCTTTAGTCGATAACGTCAGTAATGTTTAGTTAGGAGCATCGTGCCAGCAAGCGAAACTCTGCAACCAATATGCGGCTGTTTCCGGGTTGAAGTGGCTGAAACAGTTCGAGAACGGTGAGGTTTGGCTGTTGAGTTCTCGAAAAACTTGTTCAGCGCTATTCTGATTTCCGTGGCGTTCGTATTGAAATCGGAGTCCGACTAGTTGCAGTGCGGCTTGGAGGTGTCCAGCACGATCAACTAGAAACACGGCTTCAGCCACTTCGTGTTTCTCGGCTAGTTCCTGGTGAAAGCGTTCAGTCGAGATAGTTGTCGTGGTGACAAATAACCGCAGGTGGAGAATATCGTTCGTTTCTGGATTGACAATGGCGCACAGTCAGAATTGCTGATCGTTGATGCGAATCGCGGTCTCGTCAACGGCGACGTGATTCGGACTCTTTCCCCTGACTGGCCGTAAGTCGGTTTTCTGCACCCAGTCGTGTATCGCTTTCCGCGACCGGTCGACACCCAAATACGTCAGAGGCACCACGGTATTCGAAAGCGACAGCCCCGCAAGATGTGACTGAATGCCCAGCGCTATCACCCGCTCGGGTGCCCACTCGCGTTCCACAAAGTCCAAATCAACTCACTCTCTATGACCACTGAGGTGGGCGATTTATGCTATAGATCAGCTAAAAATCGTTCCGCCTCACTTTTCAGGCTTAACTATACACCGCCGGTGTTCACTTCACAATTTTGATTGTCATTGAACGGGCTCGCTGACTCGTGGTTTCAGTCACTAAATGTACCCAAGGTCTTCGAGATTCTCCTCGATTTCGGCCGTGATGTCGTCCGTATCGACGAACGTCGATTCGACGAAATCGAGTCCGAGTTCCTCGTCAAGTCGTTCAAGGAGTCTATCACGCACCGCCGCGTCGGGGTCGGTGATTTTGGTCTCCCCAGGGAGGCTATAGAGTCGAATGCTGCCGTCCGACCGGAGCGTGAGCTTGTAGTTGTCGGTCCTGACACACTTCACGCCGAGTTCCCGCTGCCGAAGCTCCTCGCTTGTCAGACTGACCGAGTACCGGGAGACGCGGCCGTAATCCTCCCGCACACCGTACTCTGCGAAGATAGCGTCTCGCGTCTCGCCGCCGAACATCGAGTGGCCGGTCGTCTTCGGCGACGACTCGATATCTACCAGGTCGGCCACCGTATCGAACACGTCGATGTGCGAGACAAGGTCGGACCGTCTGTCGGGTTCGACGGGGCCACCAGTGATGATGAGCGGGATGTGGATCATCTGGTCGAACAGGAAGTCACCGTGGTAGAGCAGGCCATGCTCACCGAAGTACTCGCCGTGGTCAGAGGTCAACAGGAGAATTGTGTCCTCGTACTGACCCGATTCTTTCAGATACTCGACGAACTGTCCAAGCTGATCGTCTAAATACTTTAGACAGCCTGCGTACCAGGTCCGTAGAATCTCCATCTCTTCATCTGTCAACCAGTCCTGGTTCCCGTGATACTCACCCCCCCTCCCTGCTGCCGCTTGGAAAACGTTACTTGGCCGGACATTCTCTCCCTCGAGACGTTCCAGTGACCGATCGAAGAGACTCGCGAGGTACTCGAAGCACTGCCACCGCGGTCGGCTGTACTCAACGTCCTCCAGCTGCTCTGTGATCTCCTCTTTGTACGGGCGTGGCGGGTCATAGTCACTGTGAACTGTGGTAAAATTTATAAATCCGTAAAATGGGTCGGAGCCAGCATCGTTCATAGCTCGTTCAAGATAGTTGAATTTTAGGTTCGTAAGATCGTCTTCGCCATCTCTGAGGAGTCGAACGAAGTCCTTTCGTACAAGCGGGTCATTGGCGACGGTTTCGAAGTATTCCCGCTTTCGCGCGGGCTTTATGTCCAAATAGTACGGTTCGAGGTATGTATCGTACCCGCGTTCGAACCCGTAGTCGGAACTGATAAGGCTGGGGCCGGTGATTCCGAACGTCTCGTACCCCGCCACAGACAGGTGTTCGGGGAGATAGGGACTCTCCGGGGAAATCGATGCATGGCCGGTAATAAGCCCATTCTCGGAGGGATACTGGCCGGTAAACAGTGATCCATGGGAGATTCTCGTATGGTGGCCAGCGCTAAATGCTCGTTCAAAAAGGACACCGTCGTCCGCAAGCTGATCGAGCGTGTTTGTCTCGACACGGGTCGTATCTTGGTAACAGGATAGGAAATCAGGACGAAGCGTATCAAATACGAATAGCAGGACGTTTGGACGACTCATAAATGATAGGTATCGATAGAACCGCTATTATTTTTTGGATTGGACTGCGTCAGCAAGATTTCAGACAGATTCAAGCCTGATGAACATACGTTATTTAATACGCTTATTAGCATGTCTTCCAACGATACCCATGCCACACGGGATGAACAACTCTCTGCATTACGTGATGCCATTAGGTTTCGGCCCGTGTATACCGCATTCGTTCTCGGACTCGGTATCGTGACGGCATTTTTAGAAGGAATTGGACTTAGCTTTATTATACCTGTCGTTGAACTCGCGAGCGGATCAGTTTCAGCAGCCAACGGGACATCGGACAGTAAATTTCTGGACCTATTTGTTCAACTGTACGATCTCTTCTCGTTGCCACTGACACTCGGTACGGCCATTCTAGGAATCGTCTTAATTATGACGCTTCGGTACGTTCTCACATTCGGGTTCGACTGGGCGCGGGCGATTCTCGCGACGGACTACGAGCGCAGTATGCGCCAGCGAGCGTTCGAGAGCGTTATGAATGCCGACATTAAGTACTTTGATCAAAACGGGTCGGACGAAATTATCAACGTGGTCGTAACTCAGGCCAATTTTTGTCGGGGGATCCTAATGAATATGGTCAAACTCGGTCAGGAGGTAGTTCTTGCGTTTGTTTATCTCGGCATCGCTGTCTATCTCTCGCCAGTGCTCGCGATAGCAACGCTGGCAACTCTTGGAACGATCACGTACCTGATGCGAAGCGTAGTAAATCCTGGATACGGTGCTGGCAACCGAATTGCCCGGGCGAACGAAGAACTACAGACGACGACTCAGGACGGTGTGCAGGGCGTTCGCGATGTGAAACTCTACCAGCTCCGGAGCTGGGTCGTCAACAACTTTGATGACATCATCGGAACCTACACCGAGAACCGAATCGCACTGCAGCGCAATCAAAAGGCGATCAACAACTTTTATCAGCTCATCACCGCGATTACCGTCTTCGTCCTGATCTTCTTTTCCTTGCGAATTACTGATATGACGCTTGGTGAACTCGGCGTGTTTCTGTTCGCGATGTTCCGACTCTCTCCCCGAGTCAGCACAATAAACGACAAGGTGTATCGCATTGAGGGCGACCTCCCACACCTCGTTCGTACCCTGGAGTTCATTGATGGGACATCGTCATCGATAGAACCAGAGAACGGGTCCCGTACATTGGAAGGTCCTATTCAGAATATCGAATTTGACGATATCACTTTCTCGTACCCCGGCGAGGGTGAAAAGACGATCAAAGGGGCGTCATTCAAAGCCAGTCGCGACGATTTCATCGCATTCGTCGGGTCGTCCGGAGCGGGTAAATCCACGATCGTTGGCTTACTTTCCAGGTTCTACCGCGCCGACCGGGGAGAGATCACGGCGAACGAGATCCCTATCGACGATATCTCTCTCTCGGAGTGGCGATCCAAGCTTGCGGTTGTTCGCCAGAACCCATATGTCTTCAATGACACATTACGATGGAATATCACGCTCTCCGATACGGATGTCGACGAAGACTGGCTCGAAAACGTTTGCGAGATCGCACAGGTGACCGAATTCGTCGATCAACTTCCGATGGGATTGGACACCGAGATGGGCGACGACGGCGTCCGTCTCTCGGGCGGGCAACGTCAGCGAGTCGCCCTCGCCCGGGCCCTTTACCGGCAATCAGACGTGCTTCTGCTCGATGAGGCGACGAGTAACCTTGATCGGAACATCGAAGATCGGGTGCAGCAGGGGCTCGAATCGATCGAGTGGGACCCGATCATTATCGCCGTCGCCCACCGACTCTCGACAGTCCAGAACGCTGATTGCATCTATGTCATGGAAAACGGCCGGATCGTGGAGTCTGGCACGCACGAGACTCTCCTCGATGATGACGGTACCTACGCGAATCTCTACACGCAGACGGAAATCTCAACGTAGGGGACTGATCCACCTATGCATTGCGACAGGTATATTATGCCGCGTTCGATGAACTAAGGTTACAGAACCAGCCGTGCAATTGACACCAGATTTGGAGGTGACTGCAACGACGGATGCCGGGTAACGAAAATGTAGCGCTGTCTATCCTCATCCCGACATTTAATCGTGCTGATACACTTGACCGAGCGCTAGCCACCGTCTTTTCACAGACGCTTGACTCGTTCGAGGTTATCGTGGTCGACAACGGCCCCTCGACCGATAGAACGCCGGCTGTCATCGAAGAATATGAGTGCGACCAACTCCAGTACGTCCGAACCGAGGAACAGGGGTGCATTGTCGCCAGGAATATGGCCGCAGAACGGGCGTCTGGTACCTACTTGCTCACCATTGACGACGATATCGAACTTCTTGAAACGACGACGCTGGAACGTCTTGTCGATATCTTCCGGGCGAATAACGGGGTTGGCGTTATCGGAAGCATCGAACTGCCAGACCCAGAATACGAAGTCCAGTCAAGTGATGACGCAATCGACGTCGGCCGGATCACGAACGGGGGCGACGTCAAAACTGCCTTTGAGACTCTCGACGGACATGGTATTACATCTGTCGACCATGTCCGGAGTGCATTCATGGGCATCCGCCGAGACGTGTTCACTAGTATCGGTGGCTTCGATCAGTCCTACCACGCCCGTGGCCTGGGCTTCAGGTACGAGACGGATCTCTGCATGCGGGTCCAGCAGGCGGGATACGACGTTGTGGTCGATCCTGAGATCAAAATCTGGCACAAGGGCGCGGCCCGGTCACGTGGCTTCGAACGCAATGACGACGCCGAATACTATTATTTTGCGAGTCGCAACCACGCTGTGTTCATGAACCGGTTCTTCTGGCACGGACAGCTGCGCCACCTCCTCAATGACCTCATTTTCGGGTCGTATCGTGTCCCTGGCGTCGCCCGGATTGTCAGGCGTGCCATTCGACACCGTGACGTTGGCCACCTCGCGTACACCGTTCCCGCGACGGCCGGCAAATTAAACGGATTTCTTAGGTACCTCCGTCAGGAGTGATGGCGGCCACCAACGAGGTCCCACAGGACAGCTTCGACCTGGGAGGCCTGTTCTGTCATTGAAAATTGCTCCAGAGCCATCTGGCGGCAGGTCGACCGATAGTCGACATCCGCCTCAAGGACGGATCTGGTGGCACCCGCAAGGGCGTTGCTGTCTCCAGCCGGAAACACAGCACCCGTTGTTTCTTCGATGAGTTCTGGCGTCCCTCCCAAGTCGGACCCCACGACTGGCACACCACTTGCGTACGCTTCCAGGACGACCATTGGACAGGCCTCGAATGAAGTCGAGGGGACGAGCAGTGCAGAGAGCGTCTGGTAAAATTCGTGGGTGTCGTCGACATAGCCAAGGAAGGTGACATGGTCAGACAATCCACGCGCCGCAACAAGCTCGTGAAGGTGCCGTTCGTACTTGCGCGTGTCTTCACGCGGATGACCGGCGATCCGTAATTCGACATCTATCGACTCTTGCAAACGTTCGGTCGCCTCTATTGCGGTTTCGTGGCCCTTTTGTGGAATTAAATCTGCAACCATCCCAAGAACATATTCGTCGGTCGACTCCACGTCACCGGGTGAAAATTGATCGACATCAACACCATTATAAACTACCCTCATCTTTTGTTGCAGCATCGAAGATTGGTTCGCTGTGGCTCCCGAAACGGGGAGGATCGATTTAACAGCGGGGAACTGACCGGTGGCCTCCAACACATACCGAGAGAGCGTGTCTGACAAGATATTATGCCAGTGCCAGACCACCGGTGTCCCCGTAAGCTGACCCACGAGTGCAGCCCAGGGGAACACGCGTGTACTGTTTGCGTACAGCACGTCAAATTCCTGGACGAGAGACACCATCTGCTTCAGCGCGACCGGCGTCCGGCGACAAAATTCGAACACGTCACGTATCCCCTTCGTACCCAGTTCATACTCACCAACTGGAACGACATGATACGGAAGGTCACGTTTGCGGAGTGCGTCGCTAAGTGCGCCTTCGCCTGGCACTGCAAACTCGAACGCGAACGTAGCATCAAGTTCGTCCACGAGGTTCAGCGCGACTGTCTGTCCGCCAGCAACTTCCGCAAGCGCTTCCCAGACGAGGACTGAAGGGTGTTCTGGAAGCATGGTTCAGCGGTCAGTTCAGACGAATTTCCTAATTGTGTTTCTTGCCTGTGCAGGGAGTAGGTATTTGAGCGTCGGTTTGAGCAGATAGCGTCCCGCTGTCAGGGGGTACTGGCCTCGCCTGATTGCCTCGATCCGAGCGCGAATCGCACAGCGGAGTTGCTCGTCTTCGGCATTCAAAGATACGCAGTCGGACGTGTATCGTCTCGTCGCGAGTGTCTCTGGGATGTTGACGATTTCACCGTGCTGGGCAAGTCGAAGCCACAGATCGTAGTCCTGAGCCCGAGAATATCGGATATCGTAGCCACCGACGCGGTCCACTACGTCGCGTCGGAGGATTGTCGATGAGTGTAACAAAGGATTGTATTTGATCAGTACCGACCTGACTTCGTCGCTATTGGTCGGGAATTCTACGTGATCGATCTGTGTTCCGTCTTCGTCGATCACGTCGTACCACGTCCCGGCGACGACGACGCGTTCGCGGCGCTCCATAAACTTAACCTGCCGCTCAATACGCTCGGGAGCTGAAATATCATCGCCGTCAATCCTGACGACGTAATCGCTCGAAATTTCTTCCAAGCCTCGATTGAGTGAGGGCGTCAGTCCAATGTTACTCTCATTCTCTACGAGGTTGATACGGTCGTCGCTCGCCGCGTACTCCGTGAGTAGTTCACTCGACCCATCCGTGGATGCGTCGTCAACGACAACGAAGCGAAACGACGACCATGTCTGCTCTAAAATGCTCTCGATAGCTGTTTTGAGGTGTGGGCATTCGTTATAGACGCACATCAGTACCGCAACAGATGGTGTCGAACTCATCGTTGTCCGACCGAATTCTTCCAGTTCATTCTCTATTTCTCACCACGCGCGTCAGTTCTCGTCAGTCGACCCTGACTTGCCAGACCCCGAAAGACTCGAGATAGTCTCATTTTGGAGGGTCGGCACTTAGGGTTTTCTGGCTGTCCCGAGCTATTTCACAGTAGCGTCATGTGAGATGTTTGTATAAATGCTGTAAATATCGCAAACGTTTTTTTTTACTCAACCTGTCTAACTCGGTAATGCTTCAGTCACATTTCCTACAGAACTCTCATTTCTACAAGAAGTTGCAGTCGGTAATCGCCTTGATATACTTTTCCGTTCAAACATCACTTCTCCGTACGTGGTGTTCTAATCTTGAGAAGCAAATCAGCCAAGTGGCTTCGCAGTGGAAAAGTACTCTGGTTGCCGGTCTGCCCTCCTCCCGCGCAGTCCGTGGTGCAAAATGGCTGATACTAATCACGTACCAGTCCCATGTTGTTTCAAAACCATTGCGCTCGGCAACGACGATGTCGTATCGCCTTCGGGGATCCATCCCACGCCGTAGTGGTGAGGCGGTTCTGATAGCGGGTATCGTTTTCTTTTATACAATCGCGTTTTCCGCCTCGCACGATACAGGTGGTGAAATCATGAAGCTCTACATACCGTTTTTTTCAAATGGTATCATCCCTGGTGTCACCAGTGGTGTGTCTCCGTTCCTCCAAGGCCCGACAGTGTTCGTGTTCGGCTTTTTTTTCACTCGTATCGCCGACATCCACCCAGTCATCTCACTCAAACTCATTCGGATAGTCTTCGCCGTGACCTCGACACTGCTCGTTTTCGAACTCGCAAAGGCCGTTGGACTCTCGCGAACCGAGGCTCTCTCCGCCGCAGCTATCTTCGGGCTGTCGATATACCAACTCAACTTCATAGCCGGCGACCAGTTCAAAAACCACGTAGGGGTCACGTTTTCGCTCGGCCTGTTATTGTGTGTCTTTCGCCACATCAACGATCGGAGACAACCTTTCCTGCTCACGGCTGCCATCCTACTAGTGACGATTCTGTCTCACCGTGTCTATCCGTTTTTCATCGCAGTGACCGTAGCCGTCTACCTCACGGCGACAGTACTGAAGTACCTGTATTCGCTTTCGTTTTTTACTGGGAGCGCTATTAGTGCGCTCTCCTTTGTTTTAGGTGCCGCGCTCACCACCGAACTGATACTGTACGGTATCCAAATTGGTGGGATAAACCTCTATATCCCCCAAATTGCTGGCCTCTTTTTGATGTCCAAAGAGTCCTACAGTTCTGTCTCTTTGATTAATGAACTCTATCAGCCCGGGATCCTCTTTTATAATATTTGGTTGGTATTCTCAACCGTAGGGGCCGCTGTTCTGTTCCGGGGTCGCAGGCTTGATTCGCGAGTTAAGATTATGGTCAGTGCGTTCCTGCTCTTAGCAGCGCTATCGAAAAACTACTGGTTCAGCTTCCCACTGACTCCCGGTCGATTCCAAATTCTTATCCCGCCGTTCCTCGCTATCTTCTCCGTAACGCTGTTCTCGGCTATCGACGATAAGATTCGCACGATGACTGGACACGTCCGGACAGGTGTCGTGCCTGTGGGCACAGGCGCGTTAATCGTCTCGAATCTCATCCTCACCGAACTCTCTATTCTCCGGTCAGTGTACTCTGCACCGCTTATGAATAATTTCGACCCCAATTACGTATTTGGTGCTGTACCGTCTTCAAATGTCTTCCTGTACGGGTTCATTTGCATTGCCGCTGTCCTCGCGCCACTATTTTACGAAGCCATTGTAGAAGAAAATCAGCCAACACGCCTCCTTCGCCGCTGCACTATTGAGAAAGGATTTGTCATAGTTACGTCATTGCAACTATATTTCTGGGCTAGCGATCAGATGGCACCCTTGCCAGTCAGTCTCGGTATCGTCGCGTACACGGTTGGATTCGGTGTTCTCTACATGGGTGACTCGCCAACTGTCGACGCCTTCGGCTACTATATCGTGACTGGACTGGCTGGATTCGTGCTTCTGTGGGTCGTCATGTTGCTGCTCGTTCCATCCACCACCTACGGGATAGTAGCCTGTCTCATCGCGATGGTAACTGTCCCATTCATGCGACAATTTTCTGCACCGCTATCATCGTGATCCTCCTCAATCGTCCACTAGGAACTACATCTGTCTTCATAAAAGCGTCACTCCGATCGAACGCTTTTTAGGCCGGTCGAGACAATCAACAGAACCGACAGAACCAGTCTTGTTTCATCTTATGAACATTCTTCAGGTGAATAAGCTCTATTATCCGGCGGTTGGTGGGATTGAACGCGCGGTCCAGAATATCGCAGAAGGCCTACCCGAATCGTACATATCTCGGGTGTTGGCTGCGCGTCCTCGGGGCCTCGGCCGTCACGAACGACACAACAGCGTCGACGTTTTCAAGGCGTCAAGTCTCGGCATCCTCCAGTCGGTCCCAATCGCTCCCTCGTTTCCCCTGCGCTTGCGAACCGCTGCCCGCTCTACTGATATCGTTCACCATCATCTCCCCAACCCACTGGGTGTCCTCTCACAATTGACTGCTGGTACTGGCGACACACCCATTGTTGCTACCTACCACAGCGACATTGTTCGCCAATCGACTGCCCTCCGCGTCTACCAGCCTGCCCTACACCGCTTTCTTGATTGTGTCGATCGTATTCTTGTCACCTCCCCACCCCTTCTCAATCACTCTGAATTCCTCAAGCCACACACAGAGAAGTGTACCGTTGTTCCACTATCGGTTGATTTGTCCAGCATAGACACCGAAGACCCTACACCACTCGATCGCTCCATTGAGGGCCCCATAATCCTCTTCGTCGGTCGTCTCAACTATTACAAGGGGCTCGAAAATCTCGTTGATGCCATGTCGTTGATTGATGCGACGTTACTCGTCGTCGGCGATGGCAACCGCCGCGCTGCACTGGAACAGCGCGCCCATGACCATGGTGTCTCTGATCGCATTCACTTCGAAGGCTACGTCCCTGACAACGATCTCCCGAGCTACTATAACTCTGCCGACCTCTTCGTCTTGCCCTCGGTTGAGCCCAGTGAAGCGTTTGGCATCGTCCAACTCGAAGCTATGGCTCGTGGTCTCCCGATTATCAATACCTCGCTCCCGACTGGTGTCCCCTGGGTCAGTCAGGATGGTAAGACCGGCCTCACTGTCCCTCCGCGCAACGCGTCGGCTCTCGCCGACGCCATCTCCACTCTCCTCGTTGACGACGTCCGTCGGCGTAACTACGGTCGTCAGGCCCGCGCTCGCGTTGAGTCCCATTTCACCCGCGAACGTATGCTCAACGACATCCAAACCGTATACGAAAACGTCGCCCAGTCGGAGTCGTTTCGCTGATGGTCAGCTTTGGCCATAAACATCGAAAACTATGAGAAACCTTGCACAGGCGTTTCACGAGTTTGCCATGATCCACATAGAAGGGTCAGATGTACCCGCCGTCGCCGACGGCGACAACGAGTACGACAAGTCCACGATGATCGGGCTACTCTTGCTCAAAGAGAGGATCAACAAACCACTCCGGTAATTTGTTCTCTGTTGATCGCAGGACAGAAGCCGAATACAACGACGGTTTCTACAACGGAGTACCGGAATCATGGATTGAGCAGCGAGTCGGTGAGGAGGTATCATTATCCAGGGTCGAATGGTTAGAACGGATTGGAGAGGTCCGACATGTAGCAGACGACTTACTTGTATTCTGTGACTGATAGCTATCCAAGACTAAATTCGTACTGTCGCTCCGCTGGAGAAGATTGTTGCCGGCGTCCGCAAATTCAACATCCCGCCCAGCATCCATCTCCACTCGGTAGCCAAAATAGACTCACGACCCCTCAGGAGGATCGCACTAATCCCTCGTACCACTCTCTATTCGACCGATACCATTCAATGAACTCCTCGACACCATCCCGAATCGTCCGCGTCGGCTCATACCCAAGCAATTCCTCAGCTTTCGATCGATCCGCGTGCGTGTCTTCGGCGTCGGCATCATGCCGCTCAGCAAACTCCAACCCTAACTCGGGTGCAATCTGATTGCGAATCTCCTCGGCCAGCGTCAGAATCTTGATGTTGTCCGTACTCCCGATATTCAATGCTTCACCATCGGCCCCATCTTCCGAAAGCAACGTTACGTTCGCCTCCACAACATCCTCGATGAACGTGAAATCTCGCGTCTGTGTACCATCCCCATAGACTACCGATGACTCGCCGTTCAGACACCGCGAGACGAAATTCGCGCCAGATGTTCGGATAATCTTCTCGGCAAACCATTTCTTTGCGAAACGGTTCCGTCTTCTCTCTCGTTTCGATGTCCTCAGCGTCACAGCTGGTCGGACAATCACTCGATCGATCCGCCGGCAGGCAAACCTCTTTTCCGATCCAGCGCTTAGGACGGATCATGTCGACCGGAATCCTGCTGTTGAACTTCGGCGAACCAGCGACGCCGGAACGCGAGGCTGTCGTCTCGTATCTCGAACGCATCTTCTTCAACAACCGCGAGATCGAGGGCGACACGACCGAGGCCGAGGCGCGCGAGCGGTCCCGCGAACTCGCCGAGCGCCGGGCCGGCCCGCTGATCGAGGAGTACGAGGTCATCGGCGGGTCGCCGCTGAACGAACAAGCCCGCAAGCAGGCCCAGGCCCTGGAAGATCGACTCTGCGAGCGTGGCCGCGAGGTCGAGACCTACATCGGGATGCAGTTCACCGAGCCGTTCATCGACGAGGCGCTCGACAGTGCCATCGCCGACGGCCACGACCGGATCATCGGGCTCCCGATCTACCCGCTGTGTGGTCCCTCGACGACCGTCGACGCTCTCGAGGAACTCCGTGCGGCCGCCGACGAGCGCGACTTCGACGCGCTCCAGGAACTGTCGGGCTGGCATCGCCATCCTGACTATCCACGCCTGCGGGCCGACGCGATCGAGGCGTTCGCCGAGGAGCGGGGCGTCGACCTGACCGATCCCGAGACGGCGCTCGTCTTTTCGGCCCACGGCACACCACAGCACTATCTCGAAGAGGGCAGTCGCTACGACATCTACGTCACCGAATACGTCGAGACCGTCGCGGGACTGCTCGGGATCGACGAGTACGAACTCGGCTATCAGAACCACGAGAATCGAGGCATCCCGTGGACCGAACCCGAAATCGAAGACGTCATCGAAACGGTCGACGCCGAGCGTGTCGTCGTCGAGCCGATCAGCTTCATGCACGAACAGAGCGAGACGCTCTCGGAACTCGACGTCGAATTGCGGGAGGAAGCCGAGGAGGCGGGCTTGGAGTTCCACCGTGTCCCCATCCCGCACGACGACGAACGGTTCGTCGGCGTGCTGGAAGATCTCATCGAGCCATTTATCGCTGATTTCGATCCTGCGGTCTACCAGTTCCGGCAGTGTGAGTGTCGGGACGAACCGGGGACGATGTGTCTGAACGCACCCATTGAGTGAACGCTGACAGGATCACCACTCGATCGATTTGGCCGTTTCGACGAACGCCTCGACGCTCTCGATCGGCGTGTCCTGGTGGACGCCGTGACCGAGATTGAGAATGTGGCCCTGATCCCCGGCCGCTTCGATCACCTCACGCGTTCGCTCGCGGACGGTTTCCGGACCGGCGAAGAGGACGGACGGATCGAGGTTTCCCTGAACAGGACGATCTCCCAACTGTTCGCGGGCCATGTCCATCTCGACCGTCCAGTCGAGACTGACCACATCCGCGCCCGTCGCCGCCAGCTGGTCGAGGCGGCCACCCATGTTCCGGACGAAGAGAATCGTCGGGGCATCGATGTCTGTCAGGATCTCGCGATGAAGCGGTTGGATGAACGCCCGATAATCCTCCGGTGGCAACACGCCCGCATAGGTGTCGAACAGCTGGACGACGTCCGCACCGTGGTCGACCTGATACGACAGGAACTCCCGGACGGCATCGGCAACGATCGAGAGGAGGTCCGCGAAAGCCTCGGGGTGTCGGGCCTTGAACTGCCGGAGCGGATAGTGATTCCGGGTCGGCCGGCCGGCGACAGCGTAGGAGGCCAGGGTGAAGGGGCCGCCGGCAAAGCCGATGATCCCGGTTTCCTCGCCAACCTGGGTGTCGAGTCGATCGAGCAATTCGCCGACGTAATCGAGGGACTCCTGGATCGGGGCGTACGCCTGGGGGACGTCTCCCGGGTCAGCGATCGGGGATTCGACGACGGGGCCGGTTCCGGATTCGATGTGATAGTCGAATCCGAGTGGTTCGAGGATCGTGAGGATGTCCGAGAACATCACGACGCCGTCCGGGCGGTACCGGTCCCAGGGCTGGAGTGTGATCTCGGCGGCGATCTCCGGCGTGGTGACGGCCTCGAGGAAGTCGTACTCCTCGCGAAGCTCGCGATACTCCGGGAGGTGCCGACCTGCCTGGCGCATCAACCACACCGGCGGTCGCTCGGTGCGCTCGCCGCGGGCGGCCCGCACGAGTAACTCGCTCATCGACTTCCCTTTGATCGTGTGTGTGGTTAAGCGATTCCTTCGTCTGTCGTGGCTCCCCTCCGTTACCTACAGACCCAGAAGTAATTTCGATTTGTGCAATAGAACCCCACAAAACCGGCAGCGCGTCCGAAAGAGCCCGGGGTATTATTTACCTGCATCGCGTACTATCGGGTCAAGACTGGATGAGTTGTCTCCTTACAGATCCAACGACGGTGCTTGCCGTCGGCGGATCCCCTGCGAATCTCGAGGCTGTTCGATCAGCGCTTGCTGATTCTGCTGCCGAGGACGTCATCGAGGTCGACGATATCAACGTCGGGTCGACCCTCGAAGCTCGTGACGATATCGGGTGTGTACTGGTTTTTGATTCCGATGCAAGGTTCGTCGACGTCTACGAGCGTGTCAGATCCGTCGACGAGAACGTACCGGTCGTGGTTCACATGGCGCTCGACGAAACCCTAGCCGCGGCGGTCAGCCAACGTTCGGCTTGTCGGTTGGTGCCGAGCGATGCCGGTGACGCTGTACTTCGGAAGACTGTCGAGGACGCACTGTCGACCTACGAGCGGCGGCGAAACGAAGCGGCAGATAGCAGTATTCTCGAAACGTTGCTCGCGGACGGCAAGATGTCGATGTTTGCCAAGGACGACCGCGGTCGATACGTCCGCTTTGCGGACGTGCCCTACACGGCCAACCCCGCGGAAGTCAGGGGCAAGACTGATCCGGAGATATTCAACCAGCAGGAGATCTCCGAGGAGGCACTCGCTAACGATCTCCGTGTCGTCGAGACGGGCGAACCGATCCGGGATAGTATCGAGCGCTTCAGCGGCGCGGGCGGAGACCACTGGTCGGAGGCGACGAAGATTCCCTGGCGTCGGAATGGGGAGGTCATCGGTGTGGTCGGGTATGCCAAAGATGTCTCCAAACGGATGCAGTACAAAAAGCGATTCGAGGAGGAGCGCCGTCGCTTCGACAAGTTCGCGAGTTACGTTTCACACGACCTTCGGACGCCGTTGCAGGTGATCGTCGGTGCCCTCGAGCGCGCTCGTGAAGGGGACACTGACGCCCTCGATCGGATCGAGCGCGCGACTGACCGCGTCGGCGAGATCATCGAGGATCTGAGTTCCCTCTCGAAGGGAGATCAGGACGCCACTTCATTTTCCGAGGAGGTTCTCGACGCGCTCGATATCGGCGTCTCGACGACTGAACTCCCGTCGCTGGTCGAGAACGTCTGGCAACTCGACAGCACAGAGTCGGCGACGCTCGAAATCGATATGCCCGAGGAGACCGAGATCGTCGCCGAAACGGAGACGGTTCGCCCACTGATCGAGAACCTGCTGAAAAACGCCGTCGATCACGCCGGCCCTGACGTGACTGTCCGTGTCGGGACGATGGACCGTGGCTTTTTCGTGGCCGACGACGGTCCCGGAATCCCGCCGGCGGAGCGCGATCAGATCTTCGATGAAGGGTATACAACTGCTGAAGAGGGTAGTGGAACCGGCCTCACGATCGTCAGTGAAACCGTCTCACAGCAAGGGTGGGAAATGGACGTGACTGAGAGTGAAGCCGGCGGTGCGCGCTTCGAGATCACCGAGTGTCCCGTCGTCGAACCGTCGACCACTACGCCGGGCGATCCGATCTCCCTCTCGACAAACGAGGACATCGGTACCGTCTCCGTTCCTGGGGAAGCCAGCTACGACCCGGATACCGACGTCTGGACGGTTGTCGGCGACGGCCGGGACATCTGGCAGGATATCGATGAGTTCCACTTCGTCTACGCGACGACGTCAGAGCCCGTTCGTATCCAGGGACGTCTGAGCGAACTTGACGGCGTCCACGAGTACAGTAAGGCCGGGTTGATGGTCCGGGACGGACTTGGCGACGACGACGCCCTTGCACTGATCGGTGCGACCCGGGACTATGGCAGTGAAGTGCTCTGGCGAACCCGGACTGGTAGCAATGCGGAGAGTACGCAGTACGAAGAGCCCTACGACGCGTTCCAGTGGTACCAACTCGTCGTCGACGAGCGTGGCGTGACGCTGTCGTTTTCGACGGACGGCGAGGAGTGGCAACCGCTCGAACAGTTACCGATCGAACTTCAGCCGCCATACCACGTTGGGCTTGCCGTCTGTAGCCACACAGACGATTTGACTGCCGAAGCCCGGTTCGAGAACGTGACCGTCAACGAACTCGAGAGCGAATAATTGGCGAGTGAGGAACCGTCGACTCGACGCCGAGAACGTCACTTAGTTAACCACCCGTTGCCAACCCGGCCACATGCGCAATCCGAAGATTTTGCTTCTGGGTCCACCAGGCGCAGGCAAGGGCACGCAGAGTTCGAATCTTGTCTCCGAGTTCGGCATCGAACACGTCACGACGGGCGACGCACTCCGGTCGAACAAGGGGATGGATATCTCCGATCTCGGCCTGGAGTACGACACGCCCGGCGAGTACATGGACCGGGGCGAACTCGTCCCCGACGAGGTCGTCACCGCTATCGTCGAGGAAGCGTTGACCAGCGCCGACGGGTTCGTGCTGGACGGGTATCCCCGCAACCTCGAGCAGGCCGAGGAACTCGAAACGATGACCGATCTGGACGTGATCGCCTCGCTGTCGGTTAGCGAGGCGGAACTCGTCGACCGACTCACCGGTCGGCGGGTCTGTTCGGACTGTGGCGAGAACTATCACGTCGAGTTCGACCAGCCCGAGGAAGCGGGCGTCTGTGACGAGTGTGGCGGCGAGTTGATCCAGCGCGAGGACGACCAGGAGGAGGCCGTCCGAAATCGGCTGGAGGTCTTCGCGGACAACACCGAACCCGTCATCGAGTACTACAGCGACCGCGAGGCGTTCGTCGAGGTCGATGGCGAACAGTCCCTCGATGCTGTCTGGGCCGATCTCAAAGACGCCGTCGAAGACGAACTACAAAGTTGATTTATCCCCAGTCACAAGAGGCTCTATAATGCCACGGACAGGCGAGAAGATAGATCGGCTCGTGGCCGAGGACGCCAGCATGGAGACGGCGATCCAGACGGTGCTCCAAACGGCCGAAGAGCAGGGAACCGTCGCGTGGGGTGACGTCAGCGACGAGTTGAGTAGTGGCCAGTGGGGTCGCCTCATCGAGACCGGACTGCTCGTCGACGCCGACGGCGACGGGTTCGTCATCGACGATCCCGACGGCGTTCACGACGCGCTCGAGGAGGCTGATCCCGACGCCGAAGATGACGACGACGGCTGGTCGACCTGGGACAAACTCGCCGGTGTCGGTGTCATCGCGCTGTTTCTGGGCTACTCGATGACGTCAGTTCGGAACGTCGTCGGCGAGACGCTTGATCTCATCCTCGGCCCGCTGGAAGCATTGTTGCCGTTTTATGTCGTCATCCTTGTGCTGGCGACGCTCACCGGACTGTGGTCGACGCTCTTGCAGGACAATCTCATGGACATGAGCGGGATGAGCCAGCACCAGGAGAAGATGGAAGAACTCAAAGAGCGGCGGAAGGCTGCCAAAGAGCGTGACGATCAAGAGGAACTCGATCGCATCCAGCAAGAACAGATGGAGATGATGGGCGACCAGCTTGGGGCGTTCACCAAGCAGTTCCGCCCGATGGTCTGGATCATGCTGCTGACGATCCCGGTCTTCCTGTGGATGTACTGGCGGGTCCCGAACCTGGCGAGCGGCGAGTTCGTCATCATCATGCCGTTCTTCGGCGAGATCTCGCGGTGGGGTGCCGGAACGCTCGGCCCGTGGCCGGCCTGGCTGTTCTGGTATTTCATCTGCTCGCTCAGCTTCACCCAGATCATCCGCAAGGCGCTGAACGTCCAGACGACGCCGACGTGACCGCCGGGCCGTTTTTCGGTGCCGTCCGCGGACCGCGCCGCCCACGAGACGCAACCTCTTTTAGCGTCAGCACCTCACGTCAGGTATGTTGATCACCGTCTCCGGGCCGGCCGGGAGCGGCAAGAGCACGCTTGCGGCGAGTCTCGCTGACGCACTGGATTACGATCACGTCAGCGGCGGCGACATCTTTCGCTCGCTCGCCGACGAACGCGGGATGACGCCCCTGGAGCTCAACAAGCAGGCCGAGGAGGACGACGAGATCGATCGCGATCTGGATCGACGACTCCGTGACGTCGCCCGCGACCGGGACGACCTTGTCCTCGAATCCCGACTGGCGGGCTGGATGGCCGGCGATCACGCCGATCTCAAGCTCTGGCTCGACGCCCCCCTCGAGGTCCGTGCCGAGCGGATCTCCCAGCGGGAGAACAAGCCCGTCGAACAGGCCCGCACCGAGACCAGGGAACGTGCCGAGAGCGAAGCCCATCGCTATCGGGAGTATTACGACATCGACATCGAGGACCTCTCGATCTACGACCTGGCGATCAACACCGCCCGCTGGAGCCCCCAGGGCATGTTGAGCGTCGTCCTCCACGCTGTCGAGTCCTACGACCAGAACGGCGACGAGGGCAAAGCCCCCATCCAGGGCGTCGAGTACGACTTCTAACATGGCACTCCGTGGGCCCCCCGAGGACCGATCGCCGGCCGAACTCCTCTCCTTCGGCGTGTTGAATCTCGACAAACCGCCGGGCCCCTCGGCTCACCAGGTTGCCGCCTGGGTCCGGGACCTCGCGGTCGTCGAGCGGGCGGCCCACGCCGGGACGCTCGACCCGAAGGTCACCGGCTGTCTCCCGATGTTGCTCGGCGACGCCACCCGGATGGCCCAGGTCTTCGACGACAGCGACAAGGAGTACGTCGCCGTCCTCGAGCTCCACGAACGCCTGGCTGACTCCTCCAGCCTGGAGGCTGTCGCCGACGAGTTCGAAGGCGAGATCTACCAGAAACCGCCGAAGAAAAGCGCCGTCGTCCGCCGGCTGCGCTCCCGCGAGATATTCGACCTGGAGGTTCTGGAACTCGAAGAGCGCCGCGCCCTCGTCAGGATCCGCTGTGAGAGCGGCACCTACATCAGGAAGCTCTGTCACGATGTCGGGCTGGCGCTGGGCACCGGCGCCCACATGGGCCACTTGCGCCGGGCCGGCACCGACCCCTTCGACGACACCGACCTGTCGACACTGGAAGACCTCTCGGACGCCCTCGCGTGGGCCGACGAGGGTGATACGGAGCCACTACACGAGGTCGTCCGACCCGCGGAGGACGCACTGGTCGAGTTGCCGAGCGCGACCATCGCCGACAGCGCCGCCCGCGAGGTGGCCGAGGGCGCACCGGTCTACGCGCCCGGTCTGATCGACGTCGACGACGTTTCCCAGGGAACGCTGGTGGCCTGCTACACGCCTGCGGGGGCTGCAGTGTGTCTAGGCCGGTTGGTCGGTGACCCCGATTCCGACGCCGGTACTGTCATCGAGCTAGAGCGAGTGCTGGTGTAGCGTCGGTCGAAAACGACACCCTTAATCCGGGGTCGCTCGTTTCTCGATACGCGGGACCGTGGGGTAGCGGTATCCTCGGCGCATGGGGTGCGTCGGACCTGAGTTCAAATCTCGGCGGTCCCACTCAGTTACTTCCCAGATGGAAATTACGGTGGTCTTAGACACCTCTCCGCCCATCTTTCGAGTGTAGTCAGCGCGGACAAAAGTGCCGTCTTTAAGAGGAGGTGGTCGGCGTGAGCGCCGACCCCGCTTGCCCCGCGACTCCTCGGGATCCCGACAGCTACGACACCGACTCTCCGACCGTTGAGCGGCGGGACCTCTGCGACCAGTGCTTCCCGGACGGGATTCCCGATCATATCAGTGAGGTCGTCGTCGGAGAGCGATACACGTCGTCGGTCCACCTGCCCGACGAACTGGCGGATCGGGTGGAGCACAACCCTGCGGTGACGGCGCCCGACGAATACCGACACAACGCGAACGGGATTGCCGCAAAGATCGGCGCTGAAGACTTCGGACCGGAGGATATCGGGCTCGACCCATCGGGAGGTGACGCCTGATGTCCTGGCCCGTCGAGATCGACGGTCGTGAGTATCAGCCGGTCCCCCGCTCTTGGGTCGAACACGGCCGCGACGACGGCGTCGGCCGACCTCGGCTGTACGCCGTCTCCGCCGCTGTCTTCGGTCGACAGATCCTCTCGGTCCGCTACGTCCACCCGAGGTCCCACGGCGTCCTCCACGCGGAGATGCGCGGCGTCAAGGGTCCCAAAGGTGGCATCGTCCCCGAGATGCTCGCGACTCACGGGACCTGGCCGCGGTCGCTCACCCCTGGAGATGCCGGCCCGGACGACGCCGCTCGCGAGCCGGAAATCGACCGCCTCTGCGAGCTGTGGAACGACCGCATCACCGACCCTTCGGCCGCAGATGAGCGCGTCGCAGCTGACGGAGGTGAGCGGGCGTGACGCTCGACTGGCCCGCCGGCTGGGACCGAACGCCGGAGCACCGGCGCGAGCCGAATCGGAGCTTCGAGGCGACGCTCGGCGACACGACCGCCGCGCTGGAGACCGAACTCGACCGGATGGACATCGACGACTGGCGGGCGTCCATCGGGAACCGACACACCAAGTCCAACGGGCTGCCGCTTCACAATGCGAACCCGGACGATCCCGGGTTCGTCCTACGGTGGTCGAAAGACGGCGAGGACTTCGCGGTCGCATGCGACGCGTACTCGCGGCTGCGCGACAACGTCCGCACCGTCTACAAGTGGGTCCACGAGACCCGGATGCGCGGTCAACGGCCCGTCAAGACCGGCGACACGGAGTTCGCTGCCGCGCGGCTGCCGTCCGGTGAGGACGACGAGGTGATCGCCGGTCGCCAACCCCCGCATGCAGTCCTGGGTATCGACCCCGACGCCTCCGAGGCCGAGGTTGAAGCCGCCTTCCGGGAGAAGGTCAAGGAGGCCCATCCGGACCACGACGGTAGCACGGAGGCGTACAAGCGGGTCAAACGCGCGCGTGACGCGCTGCTGGACAATGGGGGTGAGCGGGCGTGAACACTCTCGGTTCCTCGAAACAGCGCGGAAGTTCCGTCGAGAGCGCGGTTATCGATACGGAGCCAGCACTGGAGTACGTCGGCGACAGCGAGGCGACCTGGCACGATGCTCGGACCGTCCGCTGTTTCGGCCCGCAACCGGACCGCCCGTTCCTCGGGATCCCCGTTATCGAGGCCGGCACCGCCGTCGAAATCAAAGGCGCGTGTGTCGTTCGAAGCAACGGCGACCGCGAGACGGCCGGACAGTGGTACGTCAAGCGCGACGCCCACGAGCGCTTGCTCTCGGCCGCTGGCGTGTACGTGCTCGTAGTCTATGCTCCCCGACCGGAGACGCCGATCCTCCGGGCAGTCGTGATCCCCGCGTCGCTGCTGGACGAACATCTCGCTGGTCGGTGGTACGATGTCGACGCCGACCGCTCCGAAGACGAGGTCGCCCAGCTGTCCTGGCCGACGATCATCGACCGCGAGCGAGTCCCTGGGTCAATCGAAGCTGCCCGCGCTCAGGAGGGCAAGCGCCATGTCTGAGGGCGGTACTGAGCGTTCGTGGGTCGACGACATCCACCAGGGCGACGTGG
>ENA-ORDC01000486-ORDC01000486.1-marine-metagenome-genome-assembly--contig:-NODE-486-length-38771-cov-7.897142_pt1 | contig 38771 bp, 36 predicted proteins | sample MGYA00237783_ERZ508515 | MGnify/ENA primary metagenome ERZ508515 (study PRJEB26186, sample SAMN06268792) | marine metagenome | isolation source: Eden Landing Ponds, San Francisco, CA, USA | place... | reverse complement strand
GTCGACGCCGCCAGGGACACCGTCACCCAGGTGGTCGAGAACGTCGAGCAGATCATCGTCGGCCACCGCACCGAGATAGAGCACATCCTCACCGCCCTGCTCGGTCGTGGCCACATCCTGCTGGAGGACGTCCCCGGCGTCGGGAAGACCATGCTGGCCCGCGCCGTCGCCCAGTCGTTCGACGGCACGTTCAAGCGCGTCCAGTTCACGCCCGACCTCCTCCCGACGGACGTCACCGGCGTCAACGTCTACAACCAGCAGACCGAGACCTTCGAGTTCCGTCCGGGACCGGTCTTCGCGAACGTCGTCCTCGGGGACGAGATAAACCGGGCGCCGCCCAAGACCCAGTCGGCACTGCTGGAGGCCATGGAAGAACAGCAGGTCAGCGTCGACGGCGAGACACACGAACTCCCGACGCCCTTTACCGTGATAGCGACCCAGAACACGGTCGAGCGCGACCGTACCTACCACCTCCCGATGGCCGAACTCGACCGGTTCATGAAGAAACTCGTACTGGGCTATCCCCAGCTCGACGAGGAAAACGAGATGCTCGACCGCGTCGTCGGGCACCACCCCATCGAGGACCTCACGCCTGTCGTCTCGCTCGCGGACCTCCAGTCGGCCCGTGAGGCCGCGGCCGGTGTCACCGTCGAGGCACCGGTCCGTGACTACGTGACGCGGCTCGCCCAGTACACCCGCCGACACGCCGAACTCGGCGCGAGCCCTCGTGCGGGTATCGCCGCCCTGCGTGCCGCACAGGGGCGGGCGGTGCTGGACGGTCGCGAGTACGTCATCCCGGACGACGTCCAGGCGGAGATTCCCGTCGTTTTCCCACACCGCATCCGGACAGAATCGGCAGAGTCGACCCCCCAGCAGGTCGTCGAAAACGCCCTCGAAAACGTCCCCGTCGAGTAATGCAACTCACCAGACGCGGCTACGCCCTCGTCGCCGTCGTCGTGGTCGCAGAAGTACTCGCTATCGTCCACGGCGCCCGCGCGCTCAACGCCGTCGCCGCACCGGCGGTTATCGCCCTGGTCGCCGGCGCGGTCCAGATCGCGCGAGCGGACTCGCCGACCGTCGACCGCAACGCCGTCTCCCCCGGGTTCCCCGGTGACACCCGCGAAGTCGACCTCGCGGTCGACGGCGAGGGGATCGCGACCGTCGTCGACGGGGCGCCCGAAGGCATCACGGTCGACCCCTCTGTCGCGGACGAGAACGGGTCGGCGACCGTCGACGCGGCGCTCCCGACGACGCTCTCCTACGGGGTCGAACTCGACCGACGGGGCCGACACACCGCCGGCCCGGTCCGGGTCCGGGTCAGTGACGTCCTCGGCCTCGTCGCGACCGAGTTCGAGCTCCCGCAGACGACGACGATACTGGTGTATCCGCCGGTCTACCAGGTGGCCGGTCGCGAGACGCTCCTCCAGGAGATCCTCGACCGCGACGCCGTCGAACGACACGAGTTCGACGCCCTTCGCGAGTACGTTCCGGGCGACCCGCTACGTGACGTCCACTGGAAATCGACCGCCAAAGACCCCGAGGAGATGTACGTCACCGAGTTCGCCGACCGTCGCATCGAGGACACGATCGTGGTGGCGGCCAGTAGCGAGGCGGACGCCGCCGACGCGATGGCCGCCGCCGCCGCCAGCCTCGCCGTGATGGCCGTCGACGCGGGGGTCAGCGTCGAACTCCGGGCGCCCTCGGTCTCCGTGCCCACCGGCAGCGGCGTCGACCACCGCGACCGACTGCTGCGCGCGCTCGCACTCACCGACGGCGGCCGACCCGACGCCGCCGAACTCGAAGACGCGGACGTTCGCGTCCACGCCGACGCCGACGGCGTCTCGATCACGTTCGGCGCGCGGACCCACGACTTCGACGAGATGACCGTCAGCCGCGAGAACCCGCTCGTCGCACGGGGGGTGTCGGCGTGAGCACCCAGACGCACTCGCGAACCGACTCGCGCACGCTCCCCTCGGTCGGACTGGGCGCCCAGCGCGCGACCCGCGCCATCGCGCTCGGCGGCGTCGGCCTGCTGATGGCGTCGTACTTCTCGGTGCTCTATCACTTCATCGACGTGAGTCCGAGCAGCCCGTTCCTGCTGGTGATCGAGGCGGCGGCGACGCTCGGGCTCGCGACGTACCTCTCGAAGTCGTTGCGCGCCCGCGTCGCGGCGGCGGTGTCGGTCGGACTGCTCGCGGTCGGGTTGACGCTGTACGTCTCGAGTCTCCCGCAGTGGCCGCCGCTGGTCCCGCTGCTCACCGACGCGGTCGCGCTGGCGACCGGTCGCTCGCTGCTCCAGCTCATCAACATCGATCTGTGGGTGCTGGGCGTCGCGCCCGCGCCCCTCTTTTTGACCTGGTATCTGGGACTGCGCCGCCGATACGTCTCGGCGACGGTCGTCGGCGGCGCGACCTTGGGGTATCTGATACTGACGACCAACGCCGGCGACATCATCACGCTACTGGGCGTCGTCGGCGGCGCGGTCGCGGTCGGCGTCGGCGACATCGACCGTCGCGGGGACACCCTGACGGCCGCCGAACCGCTCGCCGTCTTGCTCGCGCTGATGATCGTCCTCTCGGGATTCGCCTCCGTCGTCCCCGGTGGGACCGGCGCCGCGACCGGACTCTCGGGCTTCCAGGCCGGTGGTGGCGCCGATACGGTCGAGGCGAGTCTCGTCGACGCCGGCTCGCAGATCAACGTCCAGGGCAACATCTCGCTGTCGCCCGAGGTCCGGTTCACGGTCGAGAGCGACCGGCCCCGCTACTGGCGGGTCGACGCCTACAACCGCTACACTGGGACCGGCTGGATCCGGACCGGGAGTGACAACGGGTACGGCGGCAGACAGCTCTCGACGCCGCCCGGCGAGACGCGGACGCTCACCCAGCGATTCACCGTCGTCGACGAACTCGGCGTCGCACCCGCGGCCTGGAAACCCCGGTCGATGAGCGGCGGGGCAGTATCGGCCGCCGGCGTCTCCGAGGAGGGCGGGTTCGCCATCGACGGGTCGCTCGCGCCGTCGACCAACTACACCGTCGAGAGCCAGGTCCCGCTGGCCAATCCGTCGACGCTCCGGTCGGCCGGCACCAGCTACCCCGACCGGATCACGACGCGGTACACGAACGTCCCGTCGAGTACGCCCGAGCGCCTGTACGACCGCACCGAGCGGATCACCGCCAACGCCGACAACCCCTACGACACCGCCCGCGTCGTCGAGCAGTGGCTGGAGAACAACCGCGAGTACTCGCTGGACGTCGAACGGCCCGAAGGGAACATCGCCGACGCGTTCCTCTTCGAGATGGACGCCGGCTACTGTACGTACTACGCGACGACGATGGTGACGATGCTCCGGTCCCAGGACATCCCCGCGCGGTTCGTCGTCGGCTACACGACCGGCCAGCGTGTCGACCGCGACGAATACGTCGTCCGGGGCTACAACGCCCACGCGTGGGTCGAGGTGTACTTCCCCGAGGTCGGCTGGGTGCAGTTCGACCCGACGCCGGCCGGACCGCGCGAGTCGGTCGAGGGGGAGTCCCTCGTCGAGGCGCGTGAAGCAAACCGCACCGACGTCGACACCAACGACAGCACCAACGGCGAGTGGACGCCGACCGCGACGGCCACGCCCGCACCGCTGACCCCGCCACAGGAACAGGCCGGTGGCGGTCCACAGGCACCGATAACGCAACCGGAGAACCCCGTCCCGGAGGGACTCACCGCGTCGCAGGGTGATTTCTCGGGCGCCAACGTGACCACGATCGGTAACGTGTCGGCACCCGACGGGTCGGGCAGTGAGGGCAGCGGCGGCATCGACTGGCCGTCCCGCGAGGAAGCGACGCTGGTCGGTATCGCGCTGTTCGGGATCGTCATCGGTATCCGCCGGCTCGGGCTCGCGAGGCGTGCCTACCGGGCGATCTGGCTGCGCTACCAGCCACGGGCCGACGACCCGACGACCGACGCCGAGCGGGCCTTCGAGCGCCTGGAGTATCTGCTCGAACGTCGTTATCGGCCACGGAAACCGGGCGAGACGCCGCGCCAGTACCTCGCCGACATCGGTGCCGACGAGCGCGCCCGGACGATCGCGGCCATCCACGAACGCGCCCGCTACGCCGGGTCGGTCACGCGCGAGGACGCCGACGAGGCGATGTCGCTGGTCGACGACCTCGTCTCGAACTCGGGGAGACGGTCCGGGCCGACCTGACGGAAGCCCCTGTCCCGGCGTGTCATAGAAAGCATCCCACGGAATTCGTGAGTCGGTCGATATAGACCGACAATCGGAGGGGTTTCTCTTCGCGTTCCAGTCCCGCTCAATCGATAGGTTGTTGGCTCTCTGAGTTGCGGAAAGCCCGAACGACAAGTACAGAACCGCAAGCAACCGCCCCGATGAGGAGAAATCCTCCAAGTACTGCAAACAGTGAAAACGTCCAGATGTTGCATCCGTCGTACCAGACGAGGGTCACGTCGCTGAGTCTGATCCCTCGACATGCAGGCGACGAGGGGGTCTCGCAGGCTATCACCGTGTGCCCACCCAACCCCGGCGTCGTAAGGAACCCCAAAACGACGAGAAGAAGCCCACCACCAGCGGACAGCACAGTGGCACGCCCAACTTCCATACACTGAACACGATAATGAAAACACAAATAACTGTCTACACCCGCGGAATGGCTACGAGACAGGTAACTACGCAGGTTCAGTGAGTGGTCGATACAGTGGGTTTACTGAACGGTCGATACATAACGCAAATACTTCACTTACTCCGATATTCGAGTGTACACTGCGCCAATTATTACGGCCCCAATCATCATCCCGCCAATCCATCGAACTACACTACCATACGAAAGCAGTGGCAGCGCCACGAGTGAAATGAACACCAGTGATAGTCGGACGAGCTCGGTTCCTTCGACAACGATATACACCGTTCCAGCGACTACAAGGCCGATTCCTAATGCAGCGAGAAGCGACGTGAACCCAAATGAATCTCTGAAAGTGAGGCCGACAATAGCAAACAAGAGACCAACAAGGACAATACTCGATTCCGGGAGTGTTGGTGTATTGCTGTTCTTCTGGAGGGCATCCATGGTGGATATCTCTAGCTCGATGCTACTTAATTGTCTACCGTTTAGTTCGCAAGTTTACTGAGCAGCTGTTTCAATCGGGAGCTTGGCGAAATCAATTCCCTATGACTGTTTCTATGACACGCTTCCTGTCCAGAAACGAACGTCCGTCCACGCGAACCGACACTGGCGGACGGGTTTGCCGGTTCGTCGACGACGCCCCTCCGAGTCCGAGTCGACGGTGACGGCCGTTTCGGGCCGCGAAGGCGCCTCGCATACCGGTTCCCGACGGTTTTTAATATGGTCAATTCGTAGGGCGACGCGTAATGTCGGAAGTCTGCTCGACGTGTGGATTGCCCGAGGAACTCTGCGTCTGCGAGGACGTCGCCAAGGAGTCCCAGGAGATCACGATCCGCATCGACGAGCGCCGATACGGGAAAGAGGTAACGATAATCGAGGGATTCGACCCGAAGGACGTCGACATGGACAGTCTGTCTTCGGACCTGAAATCGAAGTTCGCGTGTGGTGGGACCGTCGAGGACGGCCAGATCGAACTTCAGGGCAACCACACCGGCCGCGTCGAGGACTTCCTCCGGGACAAAGGGTTCAACGTCGCCTGACCGTTCGCCGCGACGAGGTGTCGATAGTTCCCGAGCGGCGGCACTGTGGTTTTCCGTCCCGTCACGACACAGTCGACGGTTGCTGTCCGGGGATCCGTGGCCGATAGTGCCTCCCCACCTATAAGTATCTCGTGTCGATAGATTGTTCACCGACGTCGTTGAACTCCCGTTCGAATGCGAGAGCGCCTCCGCGTCGCCCTGGTCGGCGAGGACTGGCGGACGCTCGTCCGGAGCCCCGCCGTCGGTATCGCGCTCGCCGTCCCGACGGCCGTCTTCACGCTCGCGAACCCCGCTGGTCCGTTTCTCGCCGTCGTCGCGCTGGCCGTGTCCGGGCTCGTCGCCCTCTACGTCGTCCGGTTCGACCCCGGATTTCTCGGGGCGCTGGTCGCTTCCGTCTTGCCGTCGTACGTCCTGGTTCCCGCCGCATTCACGTGTGGCCCGACGCCCGAGGGGGCTGTTGCAGTCTGTATGGGACCGCCGTCACAGCGCGTGGTCCTGTCATTGGTCGCCGCGTTCGCTCTCGTCGTCAGTATCGTGGCGTCTCTGACACGGGTCGCGATACGGAGACTCCCTAGAAGAACTTGAACAGGTCGCCGCGGTTGATACCGTCAACGTACGTGACGAGCATCTGGCGGTCCGCGGGCGGCGTCAGCACGATCCCAGCGGTGGTGACGAGCAAGAGGCCCGCCACGGCGCATCCGACCGCCGCCGTTCGGAGGTCCATAGCGGAACATGACTGACAAGATACAAGTGCTTTGTGTCGCCGGGCGTTCGACGCTGTTCGTTCTTGGCTCACTCTTACGGTCAGAACTAGCGTACCGCGGCCGGCGGCCGCGGTTTCACGAGCGTGAGCGGAGCGAACGCTCGCTTTTTGTCCGAGCTTTTTTGCGCGAGCGGTGCCCGTAGCGAACGAAGTGAGCGAGGACACCCGAGCGGAAAAAAGGTCGTCTCAGAAAAACTTGAACAGGTCGTCGCGGTTCTGTTCGTGGAGATGGTGACGAATGGCTTCGTTCAGCGGTTCGATGGACCCGCGCTTGGCCGAGATAGGAGCGATCGTCTCCTGCCACTGCTGCCAGGGCGGGACGAGGCCGAGTCGGTCACAGATCTCGTCGAGGCGCTGGTCGCGGTCGTCGACTTTGTCCATCTTGTTGACCGCGACGACGGTCGGCACGCCGACCTCCCGGAGGAAGTGGAACATCTCGACGTCGTAGGGGATCTCGTCGGGACCGGAGTGGCGGTCGATGATGTCCACGGCGGCCTTGCCGTCGATGACGAGGACGCCCACGAGGATGTTGTCGGCGTAGTCCTCGATGTAGTGGACGATGTCGGTCTTGGTCTGCTCGCGGACCTCCTCGGGGACGCTCTCCATGAAGCCGAATCCCGGGAGGTCGGTGATGACGAAGTCGTCGCCGGCCCAGTCGAAGTGGTTCGGGTCCCGCGTGACGCCCGGGCGCCGGCCAGTGTCGAAGGTGTGACCGGTCACCTCGCGCATCAGCGTCGACTTGCCGACGTTGGAGCGACCGACCAGCACCACCTCACCCTCCCGATCCGGGCGCGTGTCGAACATACCTGGGGGTAGCGTGCGGGTGCCGAAAAGCCTCGCGGGTCGACGCTCCGGGCCGGCCCCAGTCGAGCGGGCTCCCGGCTGACCCCAGTCGAGCGGGCTCCCGGCCGGGCCCAGTCGAGCGGTCTCCCGGCCGGCACAGCCAACAACTACAAGCCGTGCTGGCTCTCAGGTCCGGGCACATGCGCCGCCGCGAGTACCTCCGCTCCGCGGTCGGTGCCGCAGGGCTGGCGGGCCTGGTGACGACGGCCGCGCCGGCACTCGGTGCCGACGACGCGTCCTCCACGAACGACGAGACGTTCGCACCCCTCGGAGCTCTCGCCCTCGACAGCCGTCGCGTCGCCGAGGGCGTGACGACGCCGGACGGTCGCTACGCCTTCGTCGCGACCTTTACCGGCTTTCGGGTGGTCGACCTCGCCGACCCAGCGAACCCGACGGTCGTGGCGGGTCGCGACGACATCACCCCCGAGGAAGACCCGATGGAGAACATCAAGGACGTCAAATACGACGGCGGCCGCCTGCTGATCGCCGCCGACGTCGGCTCCCCCTTTACCGGTGTCGCGCTGTTCGACGTCTCGGACCCGACCGAACCCGCCCTCGTCGGCGGCTACGAGACGGGGTACGCCATCCACAACTGCGACCTGCAGGGTGACTACGCCTACCTGACGACCGGCAGGGAACTCGAAGTCGTCGACGTCGGCGGCGACCCCGAGGCGGTCGCCCGCTGGTCGGTCGTCGACTACGACGAGGGGTACGCCGACGTCTCGACCGGGTATCGCAACCTCCACGACATGTACGTTCAGGGCGACTACGCCTATCTGGCCTACTGGGACGCCGGTGCGTGGATACTCGACGTCTCGGACCCCACGGACCCGACCTACGTCGGTCACGGCGCCGACCACTCATTGAAGGAACTCCTCGCGGCCACCGACGCGCGGGACGGTGCCTTCCGGCTCGAACCGCCCGGCAACGCCCACTACGTCCAGCCAAACGACGACGGTTCGCTGCTGGCGGTCGGCACCGAATCCTGGAACGTCCAGCGAAACGACGACGAGGCCGACGATCCTGGGGGTCCCGGCGGGATCACGCTCTGGGACACGGCGGACCCGAGCGCGCCCGAACGACTCACCACCATCGACCCGCCGCCGGTCCCCGACGGTGAACCCGCCACCTACAGCGGCTACTGGACGACCGCCCACAACTTCGATATCGCCGGCGACTACCTCTACTCGTCGTGGTACCAGGGCGGCGTGAAAGTCCACGATATTTCCGACCCCGACAGCCCCGAGGAACTCGCCCACTGGCGCGACGGCGAGGTGACGCAGTTCTGGACCGCACAGGTCGGCGTCGCCGGCGAGTACTTCGTCGCGACGAACTACAGGAACCCCTCGGGCGGGTCCGACGGGTTCGGTCTCTACGTCTTCCCCGACCCGACGGGCGACCAGGCGACGGGGACGCCGTCCGCTCGCTCCCCGACCGAGACGGCTGCGCCGACTGCGACGCCGTCGGGATCGACGCCGACAGCGAGACCGTCCCCCACCGACCCGCCGACCGACTCGCCGACGCCCACGGCTACCGACACGCCGCCCGCGACGGCCACGCCGACGACGACTGCCGACGAAGGGGGACCGACCGATACGACCACCGCCGGCGGTCCCGGATTCGGCCCGCTCGCCACGGTCACGGCGTTCGGAGCGGGGACCTGGCGGCTCCTCCACCGGGACGACGACGGGGAGTGAGCCGTGAACCGCCGCCAGTTCCTCCGGGCGGCCGCTCTCGGTGCCCCGTCGACAGCCCTCGCCCGCGTCGCAGCGGGACGGGAGGCTCGAACGTCGGATCTCGAGACGATGCCGGCCGGTTGGGCGCAGACTCCCACTCAGTCGGCGACCACCACTTCCTCGCCGACCGCGAACCCGACACCGACCCCGACACCGACGGCGGCCGCGGCGACGCCGCCGTCGGGCTGGGAGCCTCGTGGACGACTGGCGGTCCCGGGTGCGGCCGAGACGGTCCTGACGCCCGACGGCGAGACGGCGTTTCTGGCCACCGGCGACGGGTTCGCCGCCGTCGACCTCTCGGACCCGACGCAGCCGACGTTGCTCACTCGCGAGACGGAGATTTCGCCGCCGCGCACCGACGGGGTCATGGGCGGCATCTACGACGTGAAATACGACAGCGGACGATTGCTGGTCGCCGGGCCAGCGGGCTACGACCCGGACGTGTTTCGGGGGATCGCGCTGTTCGACGTCACTGACCCCGCGAATCCCGTCGCTGTCGGGGGCTACCGGACGACGTTCCCGGTGCACAACTGCTATCTCGACGGCCGGTACGCCTACCTGACCGGCAACGACGGCGACGCGAACCCGCTGGTCGTCGTCGACGTCGTGAACGGGCGCGAGGTTTCCCGCTGGTCGGTCGTAGACCACGACGAGCGCTGGCGCGAGGTCAACGTCGGGTTGCGCACGCTCCACGACGTCTGGGTCCATGGCGACTACGCCTACTTGGCCCACTGGGACGCCGGGACGTGGATACTCGACGTCTCGGACCCGAGCGACCCGGCCTACGTGGCGGATATCGGCGAGCAGTCACTCGACCGACTGGCTCGCTTCGAGGGTCCCAGAGCCTGGCGGACCCAGCGGGAACCGCCGGGGAACGACCACTACGTCGCCACCGACGCCGCCGGGGACCTCCTCGGGATCGGCACGGAATCGTGGAACTCCAACTTCGGCAAGGAGGAGACGACACCCGGCCCGGACGACCCCGGTGGCCCCGGCGGGATCGCCCTCTACGACGTCTCTACCCCCGCGAACCCGACCCATCTCGCCACCATCGACCCGCCGCCGACGGCCGACCCTAACTACAACGGTGTCTGGACGACCGCCCACAACTTCGAGATCGCCGAGGGTCGCCTCTACTCGTCGTGGTACCAGGGCGGTGTGAAAGTCCACGATATCACCGACCCCGCCAACCCCGAGGAGTTGCGTCACTTCCGGCGCTCGACGACGACGAGTTTCTGGACGGCCCAGTTCGCCGCACCGAGCGAGACCGTCGTCGCCACGAGCCACGAGAACCCGGCCGACCTCGACAGTTCTGGGGTTCTCTACACGTTCCCCGACGCACCCCGTGAGACACCCACGCCCTCGCCGACTGCGTCACCGACCGCCTCGCCGACTCCGCCCCCGACGAGGTCTGCAACCGACGCGACGACCGAACGGTCGACCACGGCACCCCAGACGCCGTCACAGTCGAGACCACCGGACGACGCGAACACGACCGGTGCCGAGACGTCCGCCGACGGCCCCGGATTCGGACCGTTCGCGGCGCTCGCTGCGCTCGGAGTCGGAACGTGGCGACTGGTCGGCGGCGAGGGCCCCGGCGAGACGGCCGACGGTGACCGCAGTCAGGACTAGAACGCGTTCGAGACGACCGCGGCGACGAACAGAGTCCGTTCGTGACGAGCGGACGAGAGTCAGAGCGCGTTCGCGACGGCCCCAGCTACGTCGCGGGCTCGGTCAGCGAGTTCGGGCCGCAGGTGGCCGGCCGCCTCGGCGTCGTCGAGTTCGTCGTCGTCGACGCGTTCGACGGTACCGTCGGCGTGCTTGACGACGTCGACGTGGAGGTCGACGTAGCGCACCGCGTCGGGGAACACCTCGACGGGCGTGCAGACGTTGACGTAGGTGCCGCGTTTCTCGCCGTCCGCGCCGCGGTAGACCGTGGGGTACCACCACTTCCCCTCGGTGAACTTCGTGACCGCGACGTCACCGGCCTGCTGGTCGACGCCGAGCGCGTCGTAGGTCCCCCGCCCGGACATCTCGCGTTCGACAACCACGGTGCCGTCGGGGTCGCGTCGCGTCACCTCGCCCCGCCCCAGCGAGAACGAGCGCCCGTCGGGTTTGCCGTGTTCGATACCCAGCGAGTCGCCCTCCATCGGGCCGAACTGCCGGGTCGTGGCGTCGAACGGGAAGTCCGTCTCCTCGTCGGTCACGCCCGGACAGACCGCCTCGACGAAGTCCACGGCGGCGCTCGCGCGCTCGGTGCCGGCTTTCACGCGGTGGTGGCCGGCCATCGTCGCCGTCACCGCCCGGCGCTGTTCGTCGAGGCCGAACCGCGTCTCGCGGCCAAAGCGGACCCAGGCCGTGGCCTCGCCCGGCCAGTAACAGGCCGGCGCGGCGTCCTCCGGCGCTGTCGCGTCCGCGAAGGCGTCGTCGAGCGCCGCAGCCCGGTCGGCCCCTGCTTCGAGTGCAGCGCCGAGTGCGTCGAGGGTGGCGTCGTCGGCCGCCCGGCCCCAGTCGCTCGCCCACCCCTCCGGGGGGTCCGTCGGGAGCAGGTCCGCCAGTTCCGGGCCGCCGCTACCCACGTCGCTCCCACCGCCCCTGACGAGCGTCAGCAGGGGGCGCTCCACCCGGAGCGTGGTGTCGAGCACCGGCCGGCCGCCGGTCCAGGGCGCGCTCGCCTCTGTCACCTGCACGCGCAACCGGTCGCCCTCGGTGACGTGACTCGCGGTCGCCGAGTACGGCAGGAATCCCTCGGGATCGCGGTTGGCGACCGGCAGGGCGTCGGTCGTTTCCCGGTCGGTGTCCGCATCTTCGTCGTGTTCGGCGTCGGTGTCGGTCGCGTCAGTCGCGTCGGTCAGTTCGACCACGGCGCCGCTGCCCAGCGTCTCGGTCACCTCGCCGGCGTAGACAGCGCCCCGCGGCGTCGGGTCCCGCCAGGCGAGTGGGTCCCGGCCCACGGAGCACGCCCGCTCGACGACCGTCCGGACGCCCGCCGGGGAACCGACGACGCCCACGCCCTGGCGGTCGTCCGTCGTCCAGGCGGACGCGTCGGCCTGCTCGGCCGGGAGCGCCGAGTCGAAGCGCTCGCGGATCGGCGGCGACGCCTGGACGACCGCTGTCCCCTCGCCCGCTTCGAGCAGGTGGGTCAGCGCCGTCGTGTAGATCCCCCGGACGCGGACACTGAACGGTCCGGAAGCGCCACTCTCACCGTCGGTCCGCTCCCCGTCACCCTCGCCGCTCATAGTGCGTCCCTGTCGGCAGCGAAGCGGACTCTGCTGTCGACGGTCGGACCCAGCGACAGTTCGACGACGTCGTCGCTCAGGACGCGCCCGCCCTCGACGGGGACGCCCCACGAGTCGAAGCGGAGATAGCCCCGGATGTCGTCGGCGTGGGTAAAGAGGTCGAGATACGAGACGGTGTGTTCGGGGTACTCGTCGGCGCTGTGGGCCAGATCCATGTCGGAGTAGTACGTCTCGCGCCCCGCGAAGAAGGATTCGATGCGCTCGGCGTCGGCCTCGGTCGCCGCGACGACCGCCTCGGAGGCCGCCCGCAGGTCGTCGGTCGAGAGGCCGACCTCCCGGAGCGCGGTCTGCTCGCGCTGGGTGAAGTGCATGGACGGGATTCGCGGTCGCCGCTTGAAAACGTCGCGGTCGGGACTGGACGCCGTCCCGTCTCTGCGGTCCGTAATTGGTGTGCGAGCGAGTCGTCGAGGACCGGATCAGATCCCGACGGCGCGCAACACGAGGATGAGGAACCCGAAGAAGGCGCCGAAGGCGATGACCGTCCGCGGGTCGATACGGATCGCGTTGCTGTCTTCGGCGTCGAAGTACCGGACGAGACCGGCACTGGACATCAGTCCGCTGCCGTCGTTGCTGCTCATGGACACAGGTGCGCGCGCCGCCCGCCTAAGCCTTTCGCCATCGGCCCGCCGACGCCGCGTCGACGGTTCTGCCCATCTCGGACACGAGAGGGCTGTTCGTCCGGGGAGACACCGCGGCGACGTCGCGCGAGCGCCGGTAGTGAAAACGCTTATCGGGGCCAACCCACTACGATGGATACGCATGACTGTCACCCTCAAGGACTTCTACGCGGACTGGTGTGGGCCGTGCAAGACCCAGGACCCGATCCTCGAGGACCTCTCGGAGGAGTGGGCCGACGTCGAGTTCGAGAAGGTCAACGTCGACGAAGAGCAGGACGTCGCCAACGAGTACCAGGTGCGCTCGCTCCCGACCCTGGTCGTCGAGAACGACGACGGCATCGTCGAGCGGTTCGTGGGCGTCACACAGGCCGAAGACATCGAAGCCGCCTTCGAGAAGGCTGGCGCGTAGCGACCCGTCGACCGTTCTCGGTTCCGACGTTCCCACAGCGGCGCAACTGTTTACGCCGCCTCGTGTCCGTCGAGATGTGGGACCGTTCGGTCTCCCGGCGGTGTCACGATAGGGTACCGCGCCCGGACAGCTCGCCGATACCGTGGGTGCGTTTCTCCGTGAGTGATCACGGACGGGGACCGGATCGGCAGTCGAGTCAGCCGAATCGGACCCAGACGTCGTGTAGATCCGCGTCGTGTTTCCCGAGATTGATCAGAAGTGCGGTGAGCGCTTCGACCTCGGCGGCGTTGGCGAGACCGCCAGCCCGTCGGGCGCCCAGCCCTTCGATCCCTTCCGCGAGGTCGACGACCGTTTCGACCGCCGACTCGTCGTCCCCGACGACGGGCGTGTCTGCGTCCACGTCGAACCCGAGGTCTGCCAGGGGAGCCGCCGGGAGGTTGTGGAACGCGCCGACGACCGGCACGCCCGCCGGCGCGGCCCGGTCGGCGAGTGCGGTGACGCTGCCCGCACCCGGCTGGTTGTAGTGGGCGCCGTCCTCGTCGTGTTTCATGCCGACTGCCGGCGTGACCAGGACGTCGCCCGGATCGAGCGCGTCCGCCACCGTGTCGATCGTGTCGGTGAGGTGGTAGGCGGGGACGGCACAGACGACGACGTCGCCCCGGGCCGCGGCTTCCTCGTTCCCACAGCCCACGAGGTCACCGTCCGCCCCGTGGTCGGCCAGCACTCGCTCGTAGGCGGCGACGCAGTCGCGGGCTCGCTGGGCGTCGCGCGAGCCGACGACGACGGTGTGGTCGGTGTCGCGAGCCCAGCGCAACGCCAGACCCTCTCCGATGTCACCCGTGCCGCCGAGCAGTGTGACGTTCATGCCAGTCCCACGACCGACCCCGAAATAACGCTGACGGCCCTGGTTTCGCCCCCGCCCAACTGCGCTGGGAAATCCTCGAAGACTCCTCTCGATCGTCTGTGAATGGTAACGGAAAGGAGTGATTATGAAGCTCGTTTCGTGTCGTGGAGTTGTGGAAGAAACTGGTAGTGCTGACAGCACCGCACTCGACATCGTGCGATGAGTGCGGTCACGACGAGCACGACTGCGGTCGCGAAAACTGAGACAACTCCAATCGCGGTAAACCCACAACCGGGAGTGAGCACGGCTACGACACCTTTGGAGGTAGCCGGGAAACCCGCCGATCTACGCGCTTCCAACCGCCTCAGTCCGCACCGTCGCGTGGTTCCGGGGGGTCGCTCGCGCCGTCGAGCAACGCGGGCAGGTCGTTCACCGAATCGACGACGGCACTCGCCCCGGCACGTTCGAACTTCCGGCGACCGTCTTCGCCGCCCAGTCCGCCGGTGAAGACGCCGACACCGTGATACTCGCGAGTAGGATCGGCCTCGCTGGCGTTGACCGCGGTGTGGACGTCGTCGAGCGTGTCGCCGACGAAGACGACCGACTCGGCGTCGAAGCGGTCGGCCAGTGTCACCAGGGCCTCGGGGTCGGGCTTGCCCGCCCCCCAGTCGTCCATCGTGAACCGGTGGTCGGCGGGCACCGCGAGCCCGACGCGGTCGAGCGCGATGTCGGCCTCGGCGACCGGTCGTCCCGTCAACACGCCGACGTCGTAGGCTGCACCGAGCGTCTCCAGGGTCTCGGGTTCGACGACGATGGGTTCGTCGTGGATGTACCCGCCGTCGATGTCGTCCTCGGGCTCGCCGCCCTCGAGTTCGCGGTAGAGCTCCGGGCCGAGATAGAGCTGCTGGAAGACCTCGCGGAGCCGGTCGGGGTCCCACTCGCTCATGACGCGCTCGCGCTCGGCGGGGCCGAGGCTGTCGAGAACGACCGTCTCGGCACCCGAGCGCCCGCCGCCGGTCGCTGCGACCCTGTCGGTGAAGGTGTCGACCGAGAGAGCGAGTCCCTCGCGCGTCGCGAGGACGTACAGCGCAGCGGCGTCGGTCAGTTCCCAGTCGTTGTTGAATCCGCCGGCGTCCTTGAACGCCTGGACGTCGGCCCGGTCGATAGTCTCGCCGTAGACGTGCGCGACTGCGTCGACGATAGCTCGGCGGTAGGAGTCGGCGACGTCGACGAGTACGCCGTCGACATCGAGTACGACCGCGTCCGCGTTCATTACTGGCGTGGAGACACTCGGCGGGAAAACGCCTTCCGATCCACCGCGAAGGGCGTCCGGGCCACATGAAGCTCCCCGGTCGACGTCTGAATCGAGTCGTCGTCCGCGATAGCGGCGTCCAGTCACACCCGGGGGTCGAGCGCCTCCCGGAGCGCGTCGCCGAGGAGGCTGACCGCGGCGACGGTGACCGCGAGCGCGAGAACCGGGAACAGGGAGATCCACCACGTGTCGAGGACCGAGGCGGTAAAGGTCGCGGACCCGCCCTGGCGGATCACCGTTCCCCACGACGTGACCGAGGGTGCGCCGAATTCGAGAAACGAGAGCGCGGCCTCCGCGAGCAGGAGCGTCGAAACCTGCTGGGCCGTCGCCGCGGCGACCGTGCCGGAGACGTTGGGCAGGAGGTGGCGCCAGGCCACCCAGCCCCACCCGGCGCCGGCACACCGCGCGGCGCGGACGAACGGGGCCTCGCGGCGTGAGAGCACCTCGTTGCGGACGGTCCGGGCGATACCGGCCCACCCCGTCAGCGCGAACGCGAGCACGAGCAACAGCAGGTCACCCGGCCCGACGACGAACCGCGCGACCACGTACGCCACGAACGGCGGGACGACGCCCACCGCGTCGGCGACCCCCACGAGCAGGCTGTCGACCCGCCCGCCGAGAACGCCCGCCGTCACGCCGACCGTCACCGCCAGCGGGACGATGACCGTCGCCGTCACCGCGGCGATCCGCAGCGCCGTCCAGGTCCCCACCAGTGTGAGCGAGAGGACGTCTGCCCCGCTGAAGGTCGTCCCGAACGGGTGGGCCCACGTCCCGCGACACTGACCGTCGACGACGTTCCCGACACACCCCGTTGTCGTGCTCGCGTCCACGCCGAACCCGACCGGCGGCTGGTAGCTCACGCCGGGGTCGATCGCCGGTTCACCGACGAGCACGGGTGTCAACAGCCCCGCCAGGACGAACACGACGACCGTGAGGAGTGCGCCAGTTCCCACGGTGTCGGTCCTGAGCCGCCGCCAGTAGGTGGCCGTTCGGGCCGGTCGCGCGGCCAGCGGTACGATCACCCAGAAGGTCGACAGAACCAGCGCCAGAAAGTACAGCCAGTCGAGCCGACCGACGTCGACCCGCCCGACCACGGGCGTCCAGTAGGGCAACAGCGGCCCGCTCGTGGTGAGGTCGTGGACGAAGAGGCCGCCCAGCCCACAGACCGCGAGCAGGAACCCAGTGGTGTGTGCCGAGGGCCGAACCGGGTACCGGGCACTCTCCTCGAACGCGTCCGGCCCGACCGTCGGAACCGGGTTCCCGCTCGTAGGGTCTCCGGGCTCGGGCCCTCCTCGCTCGGAGTCCGCGCCGCGCTCTCCCATCGATGCTCTGCGGTCGTCCGGCGGAGAAAAATAGGTGGCGGAAAGTCGAGCACCCGTTCCGGGGAACACTCATGGGGCTCGCGCCGGAACTCCTCCGACGTAGCGATGCCCGACGGGAGGTCCGGACGGCCGTGACGCTGCGATACGCCCTCTCCCGGGTCGGCTGGACCGTGGTCGTAGCCTGGGCCGTCCTCACGGCGGTGTTCGCCGTCGTCGCATTCACGCGCGACCCCAACGAGGCCGGCGTGGCCTTCGCGGCGGCACAGACGGGTGAGAACGTCTCGGAAGCCGTCGACACGTTCCGGGCCGCGCGCAACCGGGACGCCCCGGCGCTCGCGCGCTACGCCGACTTCCTGTGGGACGTCGTCCGCCTCCGTCTCGGTCGCTCGTTCGAGAGCGGGCGGCCGGTCGCGGCCGTCCTGGTCGAATCCAGTGGGGTGACGGCAGCCTACGCCGTCCCGGCGGTGGTCGTCTCGACGCTCTGTTCCGGGGTCGTGGGGAGCTACGCGGCGCTGAGTGACTCGCGACTGTTCGACCGACTGGTCGGCCTCGTGGCCTACGCCGGGCTGGGCCTGCCGGCGTTCTGGGTCGCCGTGACGCTCTCGGCGCTGGTCGCCACCGAGTACGACGCCCTCGTCAGATACGCCACGGCGGCCGGGCCGCTGTCGCCGGGCAATCGGCGGTATCTCGCTTTCACCGCGCTGGTCCTCGGGACGACGTTGTTCCCGACACAGCTCCGCCACGTCCGGACCCAGGTCGACGAACACGCCCGCGCCGAGTTCGCGCGAACTGTCCGGGCGAAAGGGGCCGGCCGGGCCCGGGTCGCACGACACGTCGTCCGGAACGCACTCTTGCCGCTCGCGTCGCTGTTCGTCGCCGAACTGCTCGGACTGCTCTTTCTCGGCGCGTTCGTCCTCGAAGTCGTCCTGTCGGTCCCCGGCCTCGGGTCGGCGCTGTTCGACGCCGTCCAGCGCCGCGACCTCCCCGTCGTGATGGGTGCGACCCTGGTGTTCGTCGCGCTCGGCCTCGCGGGCACGCTCCTGCAGGACCTCCTCAGGACCACCCTGGACCCCCGGATAGCCGAGTGAGCGCCGTGTGTCTCCGGTGGTAGTGCCAGTACGACCGGGGAGCGCCACCCCACGGCGCGTTGCGTAACATTCACGACTCCGGGTATGCTAAAGGCTCTGTATGCACGTCGACATCGTGCCGGTGGGTGACGTCCCCGCGCGAGTCAAGCGCGAGGCGTCTGCGAGCCTCCGTGCCGTCTACGACAGTGACGTCACGATGCACGACACGCAGTCGATCCCCTCCGGCGCGTACGACCGCGGTCGCGACCAGTACAGTGCCGAATCGTTCATCAAACTCGCCACGCGCGTCGGGTCCGGCGACAAGAACATCGCCATCACGAGCGAGGACCTGTTCTACCACCGCCGCAACTACGTGTTCGGTCTCGCCTACCTCGACGGCAAGGGGTCGGTCATCTCGACCCATCGGCTGAACACCTCCTCGGACGGCGGAGTCACCCGCCGCCCCGACGAGGACGTCTTCGCCGACCGCGTCCGCAAGGAGGTCATCCACGAGATCGGCCACACGATGGGCCTCGAACACTGTGACAACAAGCGCTGCGTGATGAGTTTCTCCCCCACCGTCCGCGAAGTCGACATCAAAGACGAGGCGCTCTGTGGCTCCTGCCAGCGCGAAGTGCTCTGAGCCACGCGACCGCTGCCAGCGCCGAGTTTCGTCTCGTTCATCGCTCTCCCTGCCGATCGACTCGGGTGCGGGCAGGGTACCGACACGATACCAACTTGGTTAGGTATCACTGCTATTCGTAGGGGGCCTCTATCGGTAACTACGATGAGCCAGCACGAACAGCCGGACCGAACGAGCGAACTGGGGGAACTGTTCGTCACCGTCACCGGTGACGACACCGTCACGGAAGACCAGGTCGAGGGCGCCTCGAAAGAGCCCGGCGAGGAAGACGACGACGAAGACCTCGAATCGGCAGTCGACGACGGCCTCGACGGCGCGGTCGGTGCCGACCTCGACGCGAACGCGTAACCGGTCTCCGGCAGACAGTCCCCGCAAACCGAACAGTCCTGTGAGCTGAACAGCCCTCGCTAATAGAACAGTCCTGTGAGCTGAACACCTCCGCGGACGGCTCCCGGCGTGCACGCCGATGCTCGGCGGCTGTGACGCCAGAACGTAGTCGGTCGGGGGTCTCCCACGAGGGTCCATGCCCGAGTCGCTACACTCCGATATCGACGATTTCGACGGGTGCATCGGCGGCGTGCTCGCGGAGTCGCGGGACGCGCTCGCGAAGTGCCTCGGGTGAGTGAGCGTCCGACCCGAGCGTCACCGGGACGTCGTACTCCGCGAGTATCGAGAGAAAGGTGGGCCTGGGGTGGAACTGGCCGTACTCGCGGTCGATCCGGCCGGCGTTTATCTCCGGGACTGCGTCGGCCTCGGCGAGTGCGGCGGCGACCGCGCGGTAGTGTTCCTCGTCGGCGTAGCCCCTGAGTGCGGGGTTGCGCTCGATTATGTCGGGATGGGCGACGATGTCGAACAGGTCGGATTCGACGAGTGCGACGAGTCGCTCGAAGTACTCGTCGACGGCGCCGCGTTGCTCGGCCTCGCTCAGGTCGGCGAAGTAGTCCCAGTGGACGTTTGCCTCCTGTATCTCGTGGACGCTCCCGACCGCGTACTCGAAGTCGGCCGTGGCGAGAAACGACCGGATCGCGTCCTCGTCGGCGGGGTGGTAGTCGACCTCGACGGCGTCGAATATCCGGAGGTCGTGTTCGGCCGCGTACTCCGCGATGGCCTCGCGACGGCGCTCGTAGGTCAGGTCGAGGTTGAACCCGAAGCGGCGCTTGTACCGCCGGAGGTGCTCGCGCTCGGAGACGGTACAGTGGTCGGCAACGCCCACGCCGTCCAGTCCCGCGTCGGCGGCCGCCCGGACCATCCGCCCCAGGAACACACCGTCCGAGTAGTTCGAGTGGACGTGGTAGTCGTACACGCTCACATCTGGGCGGGCCGGCGGGATGTGTGTTTCGTGCCCCTGTGACCCGATGGCACCCGTTCCAGATGGTGTCCGGTTCGGACAGCTCTGTCGACGCCCGTCGACCGGGACCGTCCACAGGAACCGGCAATCAGCGAGGGGAAGCCAACACCGATTGTCGCTCCAGTCCAATCCGTTCTCGTGACTGCGTCACCACCCCCTTCGGAGTTACACTTCGCGGACGCGCCGGCCGTCGACGAGGTGCCCGGGCCGAAGTCGCGTCGCCTGCGCGAGCGCCAGCGGGCCGCCGAGAGTTCCGCGGTGCTCTACCCCACCGAGGTGCCACTCGCCTTCCGGGAAGGGCGGGGTGCCACCATCGAGGACGTCGACGGCAACCGCTATCTCGACTTCTTCGCCGGCATCAGCGTCCTCAACGTCGGCCACGCCAACCCCTACGTCACCGAGGCCGTCACCGAACAGGCCGAGCGACTCCCACACTCCCTGGATTTCCCCACCGAGGCCCGACTGGACCTCGTCGAGAAACTCGAGGAGATCGCCCCCGGTGAGCTCGCCGGCGACAGCAGGGTCGTCTTCGGCGGCCCGACCGGCAGCGACGCCGTCGAGGGGTCGATCAAACTCGCCAAGCAGTACACCGGCAATCGCGGGATGGTCGCCTTCTACGGCGGCTTCCACGGCGAGACCTCGGGCGCCTTCTCGCTGTCGGCCGACGGCAAGTACAAGCGCGATTACACTCCGCTCCTGGCAGAAGTCGAACACGCGCCCTATCCCTACCCGTTCCGCCAGGACTGTGGGCCCCAGGAGGCTGTCGAGCGCTCGCTGGAGACGGTCAAGACGCTACTGGGCGACCGCTACGGCGCGATGCCCAACCCGGCCGGCGTGTGGGTCGAACCGATCCAGGGTGAGGGCGGCATCGTCGTCCCGCCCGCCGGCTTTCTCTCCGGACTGCGTGACCTCTGTGACGAGTACGACGTCCCGCTGATCGTCGACGAGATCCAGGCCGGGATGGGCAGGACGGGGGAGTGGTGGGCCAGCGACCACTTCGACGTGACGCCCGACGCGATCACCGTCGCGAAGGGTATCGGCAACGGCCACCCGCTCTCGGCGACGATCTACAGCGAGGAACTGGACACCTGGGGGCCTGGTGGCCACACCGGCACGTTCCGCGGGTACAACGTCGCGATGCGCGCCGCGCTCCGGTCGATCGAGTACATCGAGGCCCACGACCTCCTCGACCACGCGACGGACCTCGGCGTCTACCTCCGCAAGCGCCTCGCTCGCGTCGAGAGTCCGCTGGTCGCGCAAGTTCGCGGGATGGGGCTGTTCGTCGGCGCGGAGATGGTCGATGCCGAGGGCACACCGTCGGCGGACGTCGCCTCGGCCGTCCGCCAGCGCTGCATGGAGCGGGGCGTCCTCGTCTGGGGCGGCGGCCGCGAGGACAACGTCGTCCGCCTGCTCCCGCCGCTCGTGATGACTCACGAACAGGCCGAAACCGGGCTCGATATCGTCTGTGACGCTATCGAGAACGTGACCGCCGAGCGAGTCGAAGGGTACTGACGCGACGTGGCCTGTGGTGTTACTCGTCGAACCGACTCCCGGCGGCGATCAGGAACCCGACGATAGCGGTGATGAAAGCGACGGTGCCGATGGCGACGACGCCGACCTGGAGGAGCGGGCCGCTGAGTCGGTTCGCCGTCAGCAACACGAACACTGCGGTGACGAAGCCGACGAGCGCGAGCGTCCGCCCCAGTCGGCCGTAATCGATCTCTCCCCCGGGACTCGCCTCTTGCCCCGTCTCGGATTCGGTACTGGCTGCGGTCCCGCCGTCGGTGCTGGTCCCGGTGTCGGGCCCGGCTTGCGTGTCATCCGGCACGTCTGAGCACCTCCGCCAGGACGCCCCGGTAGTCGCTGTCCATCCCTGCGTTGCCCAGCGAGTGGATCGACTGGCAGATCCACATCCCGGCGGTGAAGTTGATGAACGCGACCATCGATACCAGGCCGACCTGTCCCTCGACGAACAGTCCCGAGACGAGCGCGCCGACGAACCCGAAGGCCATGATAGCGTGTGTGATCAGCGACCGGGTCCCGAAGTCGGCGAGCGATCCCGTCACGTTTGCGGCGATGGACATGCAGAAGATAGGGGCAGAAGCCGTAAATATGCACCGCGCGCCCGGATGGGTACAGTTCGATTCTCATCGAGATCAATCCGGCCGACAGACGCTTTAGGAGGGGTCGGCTACCCGCCGACGTGAACCGAGCGACGAAGCGCCGGACGGTCCTCGGAGGTATCGCCGTCGCCGCCGTCGGCGGGACGGGGTATCTACTCGGGGGTTCGCCCGAACCGGTCCGCGGGTTGCGGGCCGTCGACTCGCTGGCCGACGACGAGCGCTTCGCCTACGTCGGTGGCGCCAGCGACGGCGAGACTCTCCACGTCGAGGTGGCGATGCGCGAGCGTGCGGACACCGAACAGGAGATCGTTCTCTTTCCCGACAGCGACCGGCCCGTTCGGGCCGCGATACCGCCACTTCGGAGTTTCTGGCGGTTCTCCGCGCCCGTCGGGAGTCGTTCACCCGGCGAGGGGACACTGCGAGTCGACGACACGTCCCTGTCGGTCGAACGCACCGCCGACCCACCGACGGGCGCGGACGCGGCGGTCCGACTGACACCGCGGATCACCTGGCAGTCGGATTACCTCGCCCACGCCAGGGGCTACGGCGACGAGCGCGGCGGTCGTCTCCACGTCTCCTTCCGGGTCCGGACGACCGACGGGCTCACGCCCGACACGCTCGTTCTCCGGGGGCCCGACCGGTCGGTGCTGGGTCGTCACGCCGTTCCAGAAGGGGTCTTCGAGACGGCATTCGACGTCGACTCGGTGGTCGACAGCGAGGCCGACGTCGAACTCGTCGGCCGCCGCGACGGCGCGGAAGTCGATGCGTTCCCGCTGTTTTCGCACTGATATTGACCGTCAGGCACGTCGCTACCACCGGTAGCTGGCGGTGCCGGAGCGTTCGTGAGAGAGGCGACAGCAACGGAGACCGCCGGTTCGCGTGTCCCGGGCGGCCGTATGCGGTCGACCGGGGTGACTCCTCGACTACTGGTCGGCGATCCACTCGCGGGCTTCGTCCATGTTCCCGGCCATCACGTACGTGAACGGCATGTCTTCGGTCTGGTCGACGAACTTCTCGATCTCCATCTCGGAGATGACGCTGTCACCGGTGACCGAGACACTGTACTCGATGCCCGCCTCGATCTCTCGGGGCATCCACTCCTCTTCGAGCCACTGCAGGTCCTCCTTGTCGTGGGCCTTGATCCCGCTGGAGTCGACCACGAGTTTCGTGGCTCCCTCACGTTCGATCACGTCGAGCAGTTTCTCACACCCTGCGCGGAACTCTTCGCCCGCCGCGAACTGGTCCCACGTGAACACGAGTGCGCCGATTTCGCTATCTCTTTCGATAGTGTAGTTCTCTGTATCTGCCAGTACCTGTTTCGGCATAGTCGAGAGAAGACGGAAATCCCGATTTGAATGTTTCTCCCCGAACTTCAGTCGTGATACTGGGCGAGTGACTATCACGTCTCTTCTCCACCGACCGCCCCCGCTCTCGACCCCGCCCCATCCGGCGACTCTCCTGTCGATCGAGGTGTTTACCGCCCGGTAAAGTTTTAACCTTCTGGTCAGACTGTGTGATCGGGTATGACACGAACTATCATACAGAACGGGACGGTCGTGTCCCTGGATCCGGACGTCGGAGAGTTCGACGAGGCGGACGTCTTGGTCGAAGACGGTGAGATCGTCGAGGTCGGGCGGGGATTGAGTACCGAGAACGCGGCGGTGATCGACGCCAGCGACCACATCGTGTTGCCGGGTTTCGTCGACTCCCACATCCACCTCGCACAGACCCAGGTCAGGGGTATCGCCGGGGACTGGTCGCTCATGGGCGAGTATTTCGAGCATATGCTCGGCAACATCACCGGGCTCTACCAGCCCGAAGACATGTACCTCGGCGGCCTCTTCGGCGCGTTCGAGAAACTCCACACGGGGACGACCACGGCACTCGACTGGTCGTATCCCAACACGCTCGAACACGGCGAACGGGCCCTTGACGCGCTGCAGGACGCCGGCCTGCGCGCGGTGTACACCTACGGCCCGCCGGGTGACGACGCGGCGAAGTGGTGGTACGAGAGCGACGTCGGCCTCCCCGAGGACCACATCCGCGACCTCTACGACGAGAAGATCCGCGACGACGACCTGCTCAGCCTGGGGATCGGGCTCCGGGGGCCGGACTTCTGTATCGACGAGATCGCCCGGAGCGACCTGGAACTGGCGCGAGAGATGGGGGCGCTCGCGACCATCCACATGGGTGCCGCGCTGTGGCCGTCGTCGGTCTACGGTGAGGACTACCAGGGCTTCGGCGTCATGCACGACATGCTCGGGCCGGACGTCAACATCGCCCACGGGAACCACTTCTCCCAGGAGGACGTCCAGCACGCGGTCGACGCCGGCGCGTCCTTTTCGTCGACGCCGGAGGTCGAGATGCAGATGGGCCACGGCATCCCCGTCTCCGGCAAGGTCCTGGAGGCGGGCGGGCGCCCGACCTGGGGCGTCGACGTCTGCTCGAACGTCAGCGGCGACATGGGGAGCCAGATGCGGATCGGGATGCAGGTCCAGCGGATGTTCGACAACCAGGAGGTCCTCGAGGGCGGCGAGGAGGTCACCCATGTTTCGATCACCTGCCGCGACACCCTGGAGATGGCGACCATCGAGGGCGCCCGGGCGCTCGGCTTGGAGGACGAGATCGGGACGCTCACCCCCGGCAAGCGGGCGGACATCGTCATGCTGCGCACCGACGACTTCATGACCGCTCCCTCGCACTCGCCCATCGAGACCGTGGTGTTCCAGTCCGACCCCTCCCACATCGACACCGTCCTGGTCGACGGCGAGGTCGTCAAGCGCGACGGGGAACTGCGCAACCCCGCCGTCCACGACGAGTTCGACCGGTTCCTGCAGTCCGGTCGCCGTCTGATCGACGAGGCCGGCCTCGAACTGTAAGTTCCGTCGCTTCCGTTCCGTTCCCGGATGACGAAACGCCTTCGAACGGCCCGGAGAGCCGACTTCTCCCCACCTTTGGCCTCCAAGTCGCTGCCCGAACGACGGTACCGCTTCGGCCGCGGTCCGCTAGCCCCCAGAAATCCGGCTCTTCAGTCCGAACGAGCGAGTATTTCCGGTATGCGGGATATACTCTCCCTTCAAGAGACCTCTCCAATCGACCTCGCTCGGCGATTTCTCGGGGAGGTACTCCCGACGCCCCGGACGACCGGCCGACGGACGGCGGCCGTGGGTCGTGGAGTCCATGCTCGCCGCAGCGTTTTACGGCACTATCCATGTAAAGCCAGCGCCGCCTTCGTCCGGACTCCGCCGTGGCATCGCCGCGGACACCGCCGGCTCGGTCGTCCGTCGGCCGGTGGCCGCGATCGTCCCGTCATGCGGGAAGACAACTCACGGCCCGACGGAGCCCTCCCCGCGGCGACAGGGCCCGTTCCCCGTCCGCGAGGCGACTCGTTGCCGGTGTGCTCGAATCCCGGTTACCGGGTAGCTTAATAGGGCTCGCCCATCACACGAGGTATGACGCGCGCTCACAAGTCCCGGGTGAAGACCACCGAATCCTCGCTGATGATCGTCGACGAACTGTTCGAACAGGGCGGTGCGTCGCGAGAACACCTGGAAGAATGCCTGGGCCTGGCGACCAGCACGGTTCACCGCCACCTGACCACGCTGCGCGATCACGGCTACGTGATCAAGGACGGGCGGATCTACCGACTGAGCTTCAAGTTCCTGACGATCGGCGGCCACCTCCGCCGGGGGATCGAGGGGTATCCCATGATCAAACAGAAGGTCGACGAACTGGCCTACGAGACCGACGAACGGTCCCAGTTCATGGTCCGCGAGGGGAGCGAACGGGTGTACCTGTACACCGAGATCGGGGACAACCCCGTGCAGACGGGCGCCCACACCGGCCGGCGGGGACCGATCTACGCGAGCGCCGCCGGCAAGGCCATCCTCGCGGAGACGCCGACGGCGGTTCGTGACGACCTCCTCGACTCGATCCCCCTGGAGGAGACCGGCCCCAACACCATCACCGACGTCGACGAACTCCGCGCCGAACTGGAGTCGATCCACGAGCAGGGCTACGCGCTCAACCTGGAGGAGTCCACGGCCGGCGTCCACGCCATCGGGGCGGCCGTCCTCGGGAAGGAGAAGGCCGAGCCGATCGGCGCCATCAGCGTCTCGGGCCCCGCGACCCGGCTGAAGCGCGAGCGGATCGAGGACGAACTCGTCGACCTCGTCCTCGCGGCCACGAACGAACTCGAACTGCACATCGAGCACAGCTGATCCCGGCTCCGGTCGGAACGACCTCGACCTGCGACGCACGACCGGCGGTACAGGCCGGCCGCTCGACCCACGCGCTGGCGTCGACCAGAGTACCCGGGCGCTCAAGGTCATATCCGTAGCGAAGGTTGGTATCCGGACGCGAAGCGTGCCGCCGTTCCTCCCGGAACTTTTATGACCTACTGGTTGGACGCAGTTGGTATGTCACGACAAGACAGCAGTGTTAGCAATAGACAGTCGCGTCGATCGCTCCTGAAACTGCTCGGCGGGACGGGCGCCGCGGGCATGGCCGGACTGGCCGGGTGTGCCGGCTCGGGTGACGGTGGCTCCGACGGCGGTGGCTCGGGTGACGGCGACTCGGACGGCTCGTCGGGGGACGGTGGCTCGGGCGACGGCGGGAGCACGTCGACGACCACCTCGACCTCGTCGAGCGGCGGCGAGAGCGTGAAAGTCGGCTTCCTCCACCCCCTCACCGGCCCGCTCTCGGCGGGTGGCGAGGCCCAGGAGCGCGGGGCGAAAATCGCCGTCTCGCACGTCAACGAGGACCTCGGCGGCATCGGCGGGCGTCCGGTCGAGGCCGTCTACGAGGACACGGAGACCGACCCGGCGACGGGCCGCGAGAAGGCGCGAAAGCTCGTCGAGAACGACGATGTCGACGTGCTGATCGGGGCCGTCTCGGGCGCGGTCAGCCTCTCGGTGGCCGACTACGCCTACGACGCACAGACGATCTACTTCCCCTACGGCGGGTCCGAGTCGATCACGGGCAGCGAGTGCAAGCCCACGACGTTCCGCTACCAGTACTCCGCCAGTCAGTCCGCTCGCGCGGGCGCGAAGTGGGCGCTGGAGAACCTGGGGACGAACGTGTGGATCCACTTCGCCGACTACAGCTTCGGGCAGTCGATCCGCGACACCTGGCGGGCGGCGATGGAGGAGTCGGGCATCGACCACAACGTCGTCAACGTCACCAAGACGCCCCTGGGGACCTCCGATTACTCCTCGTACATCAGTCAGATCCAGTCTTCGGAGGCCGACTGGGTGCTGCAGGCCTTCTCGGGCTCCGACGCGATCAACTTCCTGAAGCAAGCCGAGCAGTTCGGGATGAAGGAGTCGGTCGACATCATGAGTTCGCTCAACGCCTACCAGCCCCTCCGGCAGGGGGCCGGGACCGCCGCCGTCGGCACGTACGGGCTCATCCGGTACAACCGGCGGTACGACTCCCCCGAGAACCAGGCGCTGATCGACCGTCACGTCGCCGCCTACGACACTCCGCCGACGGACCACGCGCTCAACATGTGGACGTGCCTCCGTCTCTACGCGAAGGGGGTCGACCAGGCGGGGTCGCTCGAACTCGGCGACGTCATCCCCGCGCTCGAAGGCATGGAGTCCGAGGAACCGATGGGGCCGGTGACGCTCCGGGCCTGCGACCACCAGGCCGTCCGGGACTACCCGATCGGGGAGATCGTCGAGCCGACCGACTACGAGTGGCCGGACCTGAAGATCAACGCGACGCTCCCGGGCGACCAGATCACCGAATCGTGCGAGGAGAGCCAGTGCGACATGCCGTCGCTCTGAGATGGACCCCGCACACTGGTCGCCGCTCGTGGTCGGGCTCGACGCGAATCTGCTGCTGTTGCAGCTGCTGAACGGGCTGGCACTGGGCGTCCTGTACGTCCTGATCACCTCGGGGATGTCGGTGATCTTCGGGATCACGGACATCCTGAACTTCGCCCACGGGGCGCTGTACATGGTTGGGGCGTACTTCGCCCTGACGGTCATCGACGCGACCGGGAGCTTCTTCGCGGCGCTGCTGCTCGCCCCGCTCGCCGTCGGCGTCCTCGGCGCGGCCGTCGAGCGGTCGACGCTCAGCCGGATCTACGACCGCGAGCCGCTCTACCACGTGTTGTTGACCTTCGGCCTCGTGTTGATCCTCACGGACGCCGTGGAACTCGTCTGGGGAAAGGGCCAGCAGCTCATCAACGCGCCCGCGTTCCTCAGCGGCGCCGTCCAGCTCGGCCCCGTCTTCTACCCGAAGTACCGGCTGTTCACCATCGTAGCCGGCCTCGCGATCGCCGGCGCCGTGTGGCTGGCCTTCCGGTACACGCAGTTCGGCCTCATCGTCCGGGCCGGCGCCCAGGACCAGCAGACCGTCCGCGTCATGGGCGTCGACATGGCGCGGTACTTCACCCTCGTGTTCGCGCTGGGCTCGGTCCTCGCCGGGGTGGCCGGCGTCCTCGCCGCGCCCTTCCTCAACGTCAACCCCTCGATGGGCAACGAGATCCTCGTGGTGGCGTTCATCGTGGTCACGGTGGGCGGACTGGGGAGCTACGCCGGGTCGGTGATCGCCGCGCTCGTCATCGGGATGTTCCAGACGCTCGGCTCGATGTTCCTCCCCCAGTTCAGCGGCTTCCTGATCTACATGATCATGTTCGCCATCCTGCTCGTTCGCCCGCAGGGGATCCTCGGCTCCTACGAGATCCGCAGCGAGATGTCGAAGCTCTCCTTCGAGGAGACGATCGAACCGGTGGCCCTGACCGACCGGCGCGTGCTCGCGCTGCTCGGCGTCCTCCTGCTCCTGCCGCTCGGTCTCGGCTGGGGGTTCTCGCCGTGGATCCTCGGCATCGTCTCGCTGATGTTCATCTGGGGCCTGCTCGCGCTCAGCATCGACATCGTCATGGGGTACATCGGGCTGATCTCCTTCGGCCACGCCGCCTTCTTCGGCGTCGGCGGGTACGCCGTGGGTCTCGCCACGATCCACCTGACCAACTCGTTCCTGCTGGGACTGCTCGTCGCCGTGGTGGTGTCGATGGTCCTCGCGTGGGTGATCGGCGCGCTGTCGATGCGGCTGGCGGGGGTGTACTTCGCCATGATCACGTTCGCGTCCGCGCAGATGATCTACCAGCTCTCGCTGACGTGGCCGGGGTTCACGGGCGGCAGCGACGGGCTGACCGGCATCCCCCAGGTCTCGCTGCTCGGCGTGCTCAACCTCTCGGAGCCGGTCACCTTCTACTACCTCGCGCTCGTCGTCCTCGTCGCCTGCTACTACGCGGCCGTCCGCATCATGGACTCGCCGTTCGGCCGGGTGCTGACGGCGATCCGCGAGAGCGAGCGCCGGGCCTCCTTCCTCGGCTACGACCCGGACACGTACAAGCGCCGGGCCTTCGCCATCTCGGGGGCCGTCGGCGGCGTCTCGGGCGCGCTGTTCGTCACCTACCAGACGTTCATCAGCCCGAACGCGCTCCACTGGTTCGTCTCCGGGGACGCGCTGTTCGCCATGGTGCTCGGCGGCGCCGGCACCCTCTACGGCCCGATCGTGGGCGGCGCCGTCCTGGTCGGCCTCGAACAGATCCTCTCCTCGTACGTCGACCAGTGGCGGGCGGTCCTCGGAATCGTCCTCGTGCTGGTCGTCGTGTTCGCGCCGCGGGGCCTGGTGAGCGTCTACCGCGGGGTGACGGCGAGGCTCGGCGGCCGGGGCCGCGCGGCGGAGGCCGCCGGCCCAGCCGACGCCGGCGAGACGCCGCCGGGATCGTCGAACGCGCCGCCGACGGGGGAGTCGGAATGACGCTCCTCGAAACCAGCGGGCTGACCAGGCAGTTCGGCAAGCTCGTCGCCGTCGACGACGTCGACCTGCTGATCGGCGAGCGCGACATCCACGCCGTGATCGGCCCGAACGGTGCGGGCAAGTCGACGCTGTTCAACCTCGTCACCGGGCTGCTCGCGCCCACCCGGGGGACGATCCGGTTCAAGGGCGAGGACATCACCGGGCTGAAGCCCCACCAGATCGTCCACCGGGGCATCAGTCGCTCGTTCCAGATCGCGGACCTCTTCGAGGGGCTGACCGTCGAGGAGAACGTCCGCGTGGCCGCCCAGTCGCTCGACGAGCACCGCGACTCGCTCGTCCGCCGGGCGGACTCGCTGGAGGAACCGCGCAGGCGCGCACGCGAGATCCTCGAAGACATCGGCCTGGCGGACCTCGCGGGCACGCGCGCCGACGCACTCAGCCACGGCGACCGCCGGAAGCTCGAGATCGGCCTCACCGTCGCCACGGACCCGGAGCTGTTCCTGCTGGACGAGCCGACCGCGGGGATGGGCAAGGAGGAGTCGATCCAGACGGTGCGGATGATCCGGCGCGTGGCCGACGAGCGCGGGATCACGCCCGTCCTCATCGAGCACGACCTGGAGATCGTGATGGGTATCTCCGACACGATCACGGTGCTCAACGAGGGGAGCGTGCTGGCGACGGGCACCCCCGACGAGATCCGGGGCGACGAGGCGGTCCAGCGGGCGTACCTCGGGACCGGGGGGCCGGCGTGATGGCGGCCGACCCGCTGCTCTCCGTCGAGGGGATCGACACCGCCTACGGCCGAAGTCACGTCCTCAGGGACGTCTCGCTCACGGTCGGGCGCGGCGAAGTCGTCGGCCTGCTCGGGCGCAACGGGGCCGGCAAGACCACCACCCTGCGCTCGATCAGCGGCGTCGTCAAACCCCACGCTGGCCGGATCGTGTTCGACGGAGAGGACGTCACCGAACTGCCGGACTACGAGATCAGCCGCCGGGGGATCAGCTACGTCGCCGAGGAGCGGGCGATCTTCCCCGACCTGACGGTCCACGAGAACCTGAAGATGGGCCGCGTGCGGGGCGGCGACGGGATCTACACCCTGGACGAGGTCTTCGAGATCCTGCCACGCCTGGAGGAGCGCCGGTCGTTCCGTGCCTCCCACCTGAGCGGGGGCGAACAGCAGATGCTCGTCATCGCGCGGGCGCTCGTCAGCCCGACGGACCTCCTCCTGCTCGACGAGCCGACCGAGGGGCTGGCGCCCCAGATCGTCGAGGACATCATGCGGGTCGTCGACCGCATCCGAGACGAGGACGTCTCGATCCTGCTCGTCGAGCAGAACGTCAACGCGGTGTTGCGCCTGGCCGACCGCAACTACATCATCAACAAGGGGGAGATCGCCTACGAGGGCACGGCCGAGGAACTGCGCGACGACGCGGAGACCCAGGAGCGACTCCTGGGGGTCGGCGCCTCGATCGACGAGCGCATCTAGACCGTCTCCCCTCCCTCGGGCGACGCCGCCGCGGGTGCGCTCTGTCGACGCCGGCGGTACGGTCGAAGGCTCCGAGGACCGACGCCGACCGACTGCCACCGGCGGCCCGCTACCGACGGGTCCGGCGCTCTCCTGCGGTCTCAGTGCATACCTTTATCAGGGACGCTTCGATAGATGTGTCCATGGCAGCCGATGAGAGGGCGTCCTCCGGGTCTATCCTGGACGAAATCACCGTCGTCGATCTCACGACGTTCGTCACGGGTGGTTTCTCGACGCTGATGCTGGCGAACCAGGGGGCCGAGGTCATCAAGGTAGAGCGGCCGGGGATGGGCGACACGCTCAGGCACTCCGGCCCGCCCTTCGTGGCCCCGGACGGCGAGAGCGACCGCGGCGTCACCGCCGCCGACGAGGGCGAGTCTCCCTACTTCTGGACCGTCAACAGCGACAAGCTGAGCGTCGAGATCAACCTGCAGGCCGAGTCCGGCCGGGAAGTGCTCTACGACCTCGTGGGCGAGGCGGACGTCGTGATCGAGAACTACCGCCCGGGGACGGCCGAGAAACTCGGCGTGAGCTACGAGGACCTGGCTCCCCACAACGAGGAACTCGTCTACTGTTCGATCTCCGCGTTCGGGGAGACAGGTCCCTGGAGCGACCGACCGGGCTACGACCTGCTCGTCCAGGGGATGAGCGGGATCATGGAGGTCACCGGCGAGGAGGGCCGCTCGCCCGTGAAGGTCGGCATCCCCCTCACCGACCTCATCACGGGGATGTGGGCCAGTTTCGGCGTCGTCAGCGCCCTCTACCGACGCGAGCGAACCGGCGAGGGCGACCGGATCGAACTCGGCATGCTCGACGCGGCGCTCCCGTGGCTGACCAAGCAGGCCGGGAAGGCGTTCGTCGGCGAACACCCCACGCGGATGGGGACACGGGATCCCGTCCTCGCCCCCTACCAGACCTACCCGACGGCCGACGGCTACCTCAACGTCGCCTGCGGCAACCAGAAGATCTACGAGGAACTGTGCGAGGCGCTCGACCGGCCGGACCTGCTGGCCGACCCGCGGTTCGAGTCGAACAGCGCCCGGGTCAAGCACATGGACGCCCTGGAGGCCGAACTGACCGAGGTGTTCGAGCGGCGGACGACCGAGGAGTGGGTCGAGGACCTCGCCGTCGAGAAGGACCTCCCGGTCGGCCCGATCCACTCCGTCTCCGACGCCCTCGACAACCCCCAGACGCGGGCGCGGGGGACCGTCACGCGGATCGACCATCCGACCGCCGGGGAGATCCCGGTCATCGAGCACCCGCTCAACTTCGCGAACGCCGAGTCGGGCTTCGAGCGCCCTCCGCCCCTGCTCGGGGAGCACACCGAGGCGATCCTGCGCGAACTGGGCTACGACGACGCCGACGTCGACCGCCTGAAGGGCGAGGGCGCCATCCCGAACCGCGACTGACGTTCGACCTCGATTCGAGGCGACGGATCGGTCGAAGCGGGCGAACTATATACGGTCGGGGGAAACACGGTTACCGATGCGAATCGGACAGTTTCGCGACGACGACGGATCGGAGTCCTGGACCGGCATCGCGCGGAGCGACGGCACGGTCGTCAACCTCCCGGCCGCGGGCGAGGCGGCCGGGGTCGACCTCCCGGCCCGGACCCGGGACCTGCTCGACCAGTGGGCGTGGCGCCGGAAGGCCGAACTGGCCGAGGAACACGCGGTTGAGACGGGGACGGGCCTCGTCGACGACGAACGGGTGACGCGGATCGCGCCGGTCACCGACCCCCGGAAGGTCGTCTGCGTCGGGCTGAACTACCGCGACCACGCCGAGGAGGGCGACAACCCGATCCCGGACGAACCGGTACTGTTCTCGAAGTTCCCGACGTCGGTCAACGGTCCCGGCGGGGAGATCGCCTGGGACCCCGACCTGACCGAGACGGTCGACTACGAGGCCGAACTCGTCGTCGTCGTCGGACGGGAGGCACGGGAGGTCGACGCCGACGAGGCCGGCGAGTACGTCGCGGGCTACACGATCGGCAACGACGTCTCGGCGCGCGACCTCCAGCACGGCGACGGCCAGTGGGTCCGTGGCAAGAGCCTCGACACCTTCGCGCCCATCGGCCCCGACGTGGTCACGGGGGACGAGATCGAGGACGTTCACGACCTCGGGATCTGGACCGAGGTCAACGGCGAGCGTCTCCAGGACTCCTCGACGTCGAACCTGATCTTCGGCGTCGACGAACTCGTCGCCTTCTGCAGCCGGGCGTTCACGCTCGAACCCGGCGACCTCATCTTCACCGGGACCCCGCCCGGCGTGGGCGTCTACCGGGAGCCGCCCGTCCTGCTCGAAGACGGGGACACGGTGACCGTCGGCGTCGACGGCCTGGGCGAACTGACGAACGACTGTCGCTACCGCTAACTGCGGACGCGGCGGTGTGCCGGGCGAGCCGGGAAGAGCGGTCCGGCGGCCCCGCCCCCGGCCGCGAGGCGACGTGAGGACGGGGTGTTCTCGGCGCGCCGGGGGTGTTCACAACAGTTAAGGCGGACTTCCGAGTTAGCCACTCCATGGACAACGCTAGTCCTGACCGAGGACCATCGAGTGTCGCGGCGACCATGCGGGCGGCGAACAGGCGGGAGGATTACGGCGGGCGTCGGGGGTTCGAGTACACCCACTGGATCAAAGAGCAGATGTCCTGGAAGGAGTCCTGCTACCTGGGCGACTGGTCGTTCCTGGCGAACCTCAAACTGGAGGGACCGGAGGCGATCGACCTGCTCGCCGACCTCAGCATCAACTCCATGCAGAACTACGAGCTGGGCCAGGGCAAGCACGTGGTCCAGTGCAACGAGAACGGCTACGTGCTGGCCGAGGGCGTGCTCGTGCGGGCGGGCGAGGAGGAGTTCATCGTCCACGGCGTGCCGGCCTACTGGACCGCCTACAACCTGAAGAACGGCGACTACGACGCGACCGCCGAGTACCGGGACACGTTCAACATCGGGCTCCAGGGGCCGAAGACGCTGGAGGTGCTCGACGACCTGGACCCCGACCACGACCTCCGGAGCGCCGACTTCATGCGGTCGGCCTGGATCGACATCGACGGCGTCGAGACGCGGGCGGTCCGCTTCGGCATGTCCGGCGAACTCGGCTTCGAACTGCACGGGCCCGGCGAGCACAAGGGGACCGTGTGGGAGGCGATCCGCGAGGCCGGCGAGCCGTACGGGCTCCAGCGTCTCAGCGTCAAGACCTCCTCGATCAACCAGCTGGAGTCGGGGATCGCCTCGCGGGTCCGGGACTACGTCTCGGCCATCTTCGACGACGACCTGGCCGACTACCGCGAGTACCTGCGGGAGACGGCGACCCGCGACCTGATCACCCACCCCGTCGAGGGGAGCTTCGACGCCGACGACATCAGCGGCTGGTACCGCAACCCGGTCGAACTTGGCTGGGGCCGGTACGTCAGGGACGACCACGACTTCGTCGGCCGCGAGGCCGTCGAGGCCCAGCTGGAGGACCCCGACCGGACGCTCGTCACCCTCCGGTGGCGCCCCGAGGACGTCGGCGAGGTGTACATGTCGCTGTTCGGCCAGGGTGACACGAACAAGTACATGGACATGCCCCACCAGCAGAAGCGCGCGATGGTGGCCGACCGCGTGCTCAGCGACGGCGAGGACGTCGGCGTCGCCACGATGCGCGGGTACAGCTACTACTTCCGCGAGATGCTGTCGCTGGCGGTCGTCGAACCCGAGTACAGCGAGCCCGGGACGGAACTGACGGTCCTCTGGGGGGAGGGCAAGAACCCGGTGAGCCCCACCGTCGAGGACCACGTCCAGAAGGAGATCCGGGCGGAGGTCGCCCCCACGCCGTACAAGGAAGACCGCCGGATGGAAGACCTCTCGTCGTCCTGAGCGATCGTCGCTGACTCCCGCCCACTTCCTGGCTTTCCCCTCCTCGCCGCCGCCTCAGCCGTCGAGGCCGAACACGTCGCGCGGGTTCCGGTAGACGACCCTTTCGATGGCGTCCGCGTCGACGCCGCGCCGGTACAGTTCGAGGATCGCCCGCTTGAGCGCCAGCGGATCCGAGCGGAGGACGTTCGCGCAGTCCGTGTCGACCATGATTCGGTCGGGGCCGTACTCGTCGATGGCCTCGGCGACGGTGCCGGCGCCGACGCCGGTGAGCCGGGGCGCGCCGACCGTGAAGCTGGCGTAGCAGTCGGTCTCCTCCATGAGGTACGGGAGGTTGTTCGGATCGGCGTGGGAGGCGACGACCCGCGACTCGGGGAGGCCGGCGCGTTCGGCGGCCTGGACGTCGTACCGAACCGCCGCGAGTTCGGGGTTGTCGGCGTCGTAGACGGGCTCCGCCGCGAGCGACGTGACGCGCTCGTAGCCCGGGACGCCGAGTTCGGGTCGGTAGTCCTCGTCGACGGCGAGCCGGGTCGGCGTGTGGAGGATCACCGGGAGGTCGTGCCGGGCGGCGACGGCCATCTGGGACTCGATGGCGCTCAACTGCTCGTCCAGCGACCAGGCGCTGACGTGCTGGGATCGTCGAACCCCGATCTCCCCGACGGCGACCACCTCGTCGAGTTCACAGTAGCCGTCCATGGCGTCGCACAGGCCGTCGGGATCCTCGACGCGGATGCCCGTCTGCGCCCCGATGGCCAGTTTCGTCTCGAAGAAGTGGTCCCGCTCGATCGCCCGTCGGCGGTTGATCGCGTCGTCCCAGAGAAATCGGAGGTCGTCGGCCCGGACGGGCCGGTACGGCGTCCAGTGGTTGCCCGAGGCGATCAGCACCATCGCCGCACAGCCCGACAGCGCGTACCGCTCCCGGTCGTCCCAGGAGAGGGTGTGCGCGTGGTTGTGGGGGTCGATCCAGGGGAGATTGAGGAGCTCCGTCGGCGGGTCGAACGACTCGTCGTCGAGGAACGCGGCGTCGGTGGGGCGTCGGGTCGGATGCGAGCGGGCCACACCCGTCGGGAGGCCGTCGAGCGTCTTCAGTGTTTGGAGCGGGCGTCGAGCGGCGCCTGGGTCCCCCTCGAGCGGCCACTGACACGCGTTACCAAGCATTTATGACGGATTGCATAGAGTGTGTAGCTATGGCGCTGTTGATCGGTACAGACGCGGGGTTGTATCGGGTTGCAGACGTTCCGTTCGACCGTGACGAGGCCGAGCAGGTCCTCGACTGCGAGATGGTCACGGCGGTGAAGACCTTCGACCACGCGGATGGGGTGTTCGTCGCCTCGTCGACCGGGGCCTACCGGTCGCTCGACGGGGGCGACACCTGGGAGGACCTCGGCGTGCCGATCGGGGACCGCTTCTGGCACGCCGGGACGAGCGAGGTGTGGTCGATCCTGGCGACGCCGGAGGCGCTGTACGCGGGCACGAACGACCCGTACGTCTTCCGGTCGGTCGACGGCGGCGAGACGTGGGCCGAGTGCAAGGGCTTCCGCGACCTCCCCTCCCGGGGCCACTGGGAGTCGCCCATCGACCCGCACTACGCCCGCCTCCGGGTGCTCGAATCGGTGCCGGGTCGCCCCGAACAGTTGATCGCCGGCGTCGAGGCCGGCGGCATCCACGTCAGCTACGACGGCGGGCAGACCTGGGAGGACCGCCGGGACACCATCGTCGACGACGTCCACCACGTCCTCCCGATCACGGAGGACGTCTGGCTGGCCGCGACGGGCTACCTCGACCACAACCTGGAGAACCTGGGGCTGGGTCACGCGGTCGCGGAGGGCGGCCTCCACCGAACCGTCGACGGCGGCGAGTCGTGGACCCGCATCGACGCGGGCAACGACTTCTCGTACATCCGCGAGGTGTTCGTCCACGACGGCACCGTCTTCTTCGGCGGCGGCGAGGAGGCGCCCCCCGCGTGGGTGAACGACGAACACGACGCCGCGCTGTTCGAGTCGACGAACTTCGGCCGCGACTGGGAGCGGGTCTCCTACCCCGGCGAGCACCACGAGGTCGTCGAGACGTGGGTCGTCCACGACGGCGACGTGCTCTGCGGGTCGGGGCTGTTCGACGTCCCGGACGCCCGCGACGACGTCGAGGGCCGGATCATGCGCCGCGACGACGACGGCACCTACCAGACGGTCGGTCGCGTCGAGGCCAACGTGAGTCGCATGGAGTCCATCTGAGGCGGCCGCCCGGACTTCACCGACGCTGCGACCCGCCTTCCGGCGGGTCCGCGGGGATCGACGAGGACTGGACGACGAACCGCCGACCTACCACCGACGCGTCGGGCGATCCGGATCGGCCCGCCGGTCCGGGGACGACGCACGCTATCTGAACCCCGGCCGGTTCCCGCCGTCGTCCCAGCGGCGCGGGAGCCGCCGACCTGCCCACCGCACATGACACGACACACGACCGCCGAGGAGAGTCGCACGCACGAACCATCCCCCGAGCCAGGCGAGGGCGCCGGGACCGACCGAGCGAGCGACCCGCCGGACGCGGACTCGGGCGACGCGTCCTTTCACCGTTGCGACCGCTGTTCCCGGGCCTGGTACTACGATCGGGCGGTCTGCCCGGACTGCGGCGCCCGCTCGTTCACCCGGATCCGTCCCGGGGAGGGAACCGTGGCGGCCCTGACGACCGTCCACGTCACCCCCGAGGGGGTCCCGCAGCCCCTCGAACTCGGACTGGCCTCGTTCCCGACGGGTGGCCACGTCGTCGCCCAGCTGGCCGACGACCGGCTCGAGCGCGGCGACGGCGTCGTCCTCCGGGGCCCGGACGAACTCCGTCGGGCGGCGGACGGAACGACGATCACCGGATCGAAGCTCTACCCGGCCGCGGCGGGGGACGCGACGGACGCTTCCGACGGGCGACGATGAGTGCGGACGACGACGCGGCGACGGGGGCTCGCGGCGGGTCGGCCGCGGGCGACCCGTGGATCACGGGGGTCGGCATGACCCGGTTCGTCGGCGAGAGCGACGCGTCGCTCCGGGAGTTGCTGGAGGCGGCCGCGCTCGCGGCCCTCGACGACGCGGGCGTCGACCCCGGCGGCCTCGACGCACTGTTCGTCGGCAACATGGCGGCCGAGGCGTTCTCCCGGCGATCCGGGCTCGCCAACGTCCTGGCCGGGTCGCTGGGGGCCGACGGGGCGAGCGCCCGGCGCGTCGAGAACACCAGCGCCAGCGGCGCGAGCGCCGTCGAGAGTGCCGTGCGGGCGCTTCGCGCGGGCGAGGCCGAGCGCGCTCTCGTCGTCGGCGGCGAGCGAATGTCCACCGCCTCGACGGCCCGGACCACCGAGATCGTCAGTCGCATCACCCACCGCCGGGAGTACGAGCAGGGGGTCACCCTCCCCGGGTTCGCGGGCCTCGCCGCGGACGCCTACCTCGACCGGTACGACGCGGGGCGGCGCGACCTCGCGCGGATCGCCGTGAAGAACCACCGGAACGGCAGCGCGAACCCCTTCGCCCACTTTCAGAACCGCGTCTCGGTCGACGACGTGGTGTCCTCGCCGTCGATCGCCGACCCGCTCACGCTCTACGACTGCTGCCCGACGACCGACGGGGCGGCGGCGCTCGTC
>ENA-ORDC01000475-ORDC01000475.1-marine-metagenome-genome-assembly--contig:-NODE-475-length-39328-cov-3.414435_pt1 | contig 39328 bp, 37 predicted proteins | sample MGYA00237783_ERZ508515 | MGnify/ENA primary metagenome ERZ508515 (study PRJEB26186, sample SAMN06268792) | marine metagenome | isolation source: Eden Landing Ponds, San Francisco, CA, USA | place... | reverse complement strand
GAGCGTGGTCCTGCTGGCCGGCGGCGCCGCCAGCCTGCTGGACTGCCGGCTGGAGACCGGGCGCACCCACCAGATCCGGGTGCACCTGACCGAAGCCGGCCACCCGCTGCTGGGCGACCCGCTGTACGGCCGCACCCGGGCGCGCGCGCTCAAGGCCCTGCCGGACGACGCGCGCGCCGTCGTCGAGGAGTTGCGGCGGCAGGCGCTGCATGCGGCGACGCTCGGCTTCACGCACCCGACCACGGGGGCGCCGCTGCACTTCGAGAGCGCGCTGCCCGAGGATCTGCGGGCCGTGATCGCGGCGCTCGGCGCCGCATCTTGACAATCCGGACTAAAACGGTCATATATCGAATCGTGTTGCAGGGACTCCCTTACATTAGCGTAATCTAATCGACGACCGACGGCCCCGCGCGATGGAACTTGGCCGGGCTCTTTAGCGTTTGTTTATAGACGCCTCGGTTACAAGGTCGCATCGCGTGGCCGGCCGCGCGACGCCGGTGGCGCGCGGCGGGTCCCGCACCGGCGTCCCGACGGCAGGCATCCCGACACGACCGACATGGTCACGACGCGGCAAGGACGGAGAGGAGCATGGCACAGCCCCAGGTCCCAACGGTTTCGAGCGAAGGCAACCTCACCCGCTACCTGCAGGAAATCCGCAAGTTTCCGATGCTGGAGCAGAACGAGGAGTACATGCTCGCCAAGCGCTGGCGCGAGGACGGCGACAGCGAGGCCGCCCACAAGCTGGTGACCAGCCACCTGCGTCTGGTGGCGAAGATCGCCATGGGCTATCGCGGCTACGGCCTGCCGCTGTCCGAGCTGATCAGCGAGGGCAACGTGGGGATGATGCAGGCGGTCAAGCGGTTCGACCCGGAGCGCGGCTTCCGCCTGGCGACCTATGCCATGTGGTGGATCCGCGCCGCGATCCAGGAGTACATCCTGCACTCCTGGTCGCTGGTGAAGATGGGCACCACGGCGGCGCAGAAGAAGCTGTTCTTCAACCTGCGCAAGCTCAAGGGCCAGATGCAGGCGATCGACGAGGGCGACCTGAACCCGGACCAGGTGGAGACGATCTCCGAGCGCCTGAACGTGCCCGAGAGCGACGTCATCAACATGAACCGCCGCCTGGGCAGCCCTGACCATTCGCTGAACGCGCCGCTGCGCGTCGACGGCGACGGCGAGTGGCAGGACTGGCTGGTCGATGAGGGCGAGAACCAGGAGACCCGGATCGGCGACAGCGAGGAGCTGAGCAAGCGCCGCAAGCTGCTGGCCGACGCCATGGAGACCCTGAACGAGCGCGAGCGCCACATCCTGAACGAGCGCCGGCTGAAGGAAGACCCGACGACCCTGGAGGATCTGAGCCAGGAGTACGGCATCAGCCGCGAGCGCGTGCGGCAGATCGAGGTGCGCGCGTTCGAGAAGCTGCAGAAGGCGATGCGCAACGCCGCCAAGGAAGAGCGCCTGCAGCAGCCGTCCCAGTAGCCGGCGCCGCAGCCCGACCTCGACACGCGATCAGGCCGGTCGGTGGGGGGCGACCTGCGGTCCGCGCGCTTCGACACGGCGCTGTGGCTCGCGACGTCGTGTCGGATCGCGGTCCCGGTCTTGTCCAAGGCCGACGTTCTTGTCCAAAGACGGGGTAACGACGCATCCCGACGATCCCCCGGCGGCCGTCCGATATCCGACGTGCCCATCGGCAGCTTGAACCGGCGAGCGGGAGTTTTTCCTGCCAGACGGGCACCTGGGTGCGCTATCCTGACCGATCGTCATTCTCGGTCAGGAGGAGCGTCCGGCCATGCCTCCAGCAAGCACTCCGACGCGCACTTGCGTCCTCTACTTGCACGGCCTCAACGACTACGACCGGGATCGCAACCTCGAACAGCTGTCCGAGGGCTTCCGGCACTATGTCAGCACGCACAACCTCGGCTTCGTCGCCCAGTCCTCCGCGCTGGAGAACGGCGAGCTGTGCACCCGGTTCCGGGCGCGGGACGGCAGCCGGGAGATCGATCTCCAGTTGGTCTATATCGGCGACCTCCGGCGAAGCTTCGCCACCCTGTCGGTGCTGGCGAAGCTGAAGCAGGGCGGGGCCATGCTGATCTATTGGCTGGCCAGCCCGTTGTGGGGCCAGTTGCTGCGCACGCAGCAGTCGCGCCTGCTGGCCGGGGTCGTGGGCACGCTGACGATATTCGGCCTGTGGTACGCGGCAACCCTGATCACCATCGCCTCGGCGCCGAACGACCTGCCCGATGCGATCCAGGGCCCACTCAGGCAGTTCGCCGAGACCGTGAAATCGGTTTGGATCTGGGTCGTGCTGCTGGCGCTGCTGCAGGCGCTGCCGGTGAACCTGATGATGGACGTGGTGCGCACTGCGACGAGCTACCTGGACGATCCCGACCTGGCCCAGCGCATGCGGATGCGGCTGTCCGGTCCCCTGTCCCGCGCCGACCGGAACGGCAGCTACGACGAGATCGTGCTGGTGGCGCACAGTTTCGGCGGCGTGATCGCCGTCGACGTGCTGGACAGCTTCCGGTTCACCGCCCCGGCACGGGTGCTGACCCTGGGCAGTCCGGTGGAGTTGATCGCCGTGCACCGCCGTCCGTTCCGCGAGGCGCTGGACCGGGCCCTGACCAACCCCACGATCAACCGCTGGGACGACGTCGACGCGTCCGGCGACTGGCTGTGCACACCGATCCCGGCACCGGAGGACCGGACCCGGTTCCACAGCCACCGGCTGCGGCCCGCCGCCAGTCTGCGCGACCGGCTCAACGGCAACGCGCACGAAGTCTATTTTTACGAGGACGCCGTCTACCAGTTGCTGCTCGATCCGGGCGCCCCGACGGGCGCGACCTCCGTCCCCTGACCGCCGTGTTGCAGACGGGTCGCACTAGCAGTACGCTGCAACTGAGGTGCAGTAACTCCAACTAGGTGGGTGCTGCCTGATCCGGGACGGAGGGTGACGATGAGCCGTAGAGCCAAGACGACGGTGCACGTGGCGTCGCTGTCCGGCGCGGTGTCGCGGCTCCTGATAAGTGTGTCGGTTGCGGCCCTGACCCTCGCCGGCGTGGTCGCCTACACGCTGCCAATCTGAGCCGGCCTCAACGGCCGCCGGAGGTCGGGTGCCCGGCCGTCCCGGAGCCGACGGTCAGTCCATGCCGATCGCCGCCTTGTAGACGTTCAGCAGCTCTTCCTGCTCGCTGCGGTCCTGCTGGTCCATCTTCCGCAGGCGCACGATCTGTCGCATCACCTTGGTGTCGAAGCCGTTGGCCTTGGCCTCGGAATAGACCTCGCGGATGTCGGCGGTCAGGTTCGCCTTCTCCTCCTCGAGCTTCTCGATGCGCTCGATGTAGGACTTGAGCTGGTCGCCGGTGATGCCTTGCACGTCGGCCATGGTCTGCGTGCGCCTCGTTCGAAAGCCATTGCGTGAAACGACAAAGCCCGGCCGCCGGCCGGGAGGGCCGGAACCTAGCGGCGCCGCGCCGGCTTGTCCACGCGGGCGCGCCGGGCCCGCCGGAAAGGCCGCGCGACTCGCCGGCGCGGCCCCTGCGCGGCGGCCGGCGGCGCGCGCCGATCCGTCGACTCGACCGCCCGCGGCGGCCGGCTCGGGATGAGCGGCGCGGCCCCGGCACGAGCCGGTTCGAGGCCTCGGCAGCGGGTCGCTGCCGGCCCAGCTAGTGACCACCCTGCCCGCTCTCGGCGAAGGCGGCCTTCTGCGCGTCGCTGGCCTCGGTCTGGTACTTCGCCTTCCACTCGTCGTAGGGCATGCCGTAGACGATCTCGCGGGCGTCGTCATAGCTGAGCTCGACGCCGCGCTCGTCGGCGGCGGCGCGGTACCACTTGGACAGGCAGTTGCGGCAGAAGCCGGCCAGGTTCATCAGGTCGATGTTCTGCACGTCGGTACGGTTGCGCAGATGCTCGACCAGATCGCGGAAAACCTGCGCCTCGATCTCGGTGCGGGTCTTGTCGTCCATGGGGATTGTCCTCGCTCGGTATGGATGCGCTACCCGTAAAGATCGGGCGCACCGGGGGGAGGGTTCAAGGTGCGGCGGCACAACGGTGGTCACCGCCGACGATTGGCTTCTTCGCGGTCGAACTTGAAGTCGGCGGGCAGACTGCCGCGAAACTTGTCCAATCGATCGACGACACGCCGATCCTCGGCGCTCCGCCTCACCTCCAGTTTGCCGTCGTCGGCGATCCGGACGTCAACGTCATCGCCCTCCTTCAGACCCAGAGCCTGAACGACATCCTCAGGAAGCGCGACGGCCAACCCGTCGCCAGACTCGAACACACGCATAACGACCTCACCATGCACGCCCTGGTAGCTTATAGCGCTGCGGCATTGTGGCAAGTCGCCGGCGGATTTGAACCTTTGCAACTGAAAGAGGTGACTGAGGCCCGGCTCTGAGCTAAGGCCACGGCGACTAAGCTTGCCCTCACAGATCCAGCAGCGTCTCCTCGGCCAGCATGTCGACGACGCGCTGCAGCGCCTCGTGGGTGTTGCAGCCGTCGTGCAGGGCGTTGTGGTAGACCGCGAGCTGGCGATGGGCGCTGGTGCCGCGGCGGACGATCTCGCGGGCGTGCTCGATCTCGGCCAGCACCTTGAGCTCCTCGGCCTCCTGGCGGATGTAGTCGAACAGCTCCTCCAGCAGCTCGCGGTACGGCAGCACCTCGCCGCGGCCGAAGTCGACCAGCCCCTCGTCGAAGCCGTAGCGCTGCGCGCGCCACCGGTTCTCCTGCACCAGCATGTTGGAATAGCGCCGCCAGCGCTGGTTGTTGCGCTTCAAGCGGTAGAGCATGCGCAGGATGCACACGAACATCGCGGCGATGCAGATGCCGTCCTCCAGCCGCGTGCACACGTCGGTGATCCGCAGCTCCAGCGTGGGGAAGCGGGCCGAAGGGCGGATGTCCCACCAGATCTTGGTGCCGTCCTCGATCAGGCCGGCCTGCATCATCACGTTGAGATGCCGCTGGACCTCCGCCCAGCTCTCGAACTGCTCGGGCAGGCCGGTGCGCGGCAGCTCGTCGAACACCGCCAGCCGGTAGGACTTGAGGCCCGTGCTCTCGCCGCGCCAGAACGGCGAGGAGGTCGACAGCGCCAGCAGGTGCGGCAGGAAGTACGCCGCCTGCCCCATCAGGTCCATGCGCATCTCGTCGTCCTCGATGCCGACGTGGACGTGCATGGCACAGATGATCATGCGCCGGGCCACCGCCTGCATGTCGCGGGCCAGGACGTTGTAGCGCTCCTTGTCGGTATGCTTCTGGCTGGTCCAGGCGCCGAAGGGGTGGGTCGAGGCGGCGATCGGCGCGAGGTCGTAGCCGTCCGCCACCTCGGCCACCGTGCGGCGCAGCTCGGCCAGCTCCTGCCGGCAGCCGTCGACGCCGGCGTTGACGCCGGTGCCGACTTCGACCTGGCAGCGCAGGAACTCGGGGCTGACGCGCTCGCCGATGCGCTTCTCGCAGGCCTTCATGAAGGCGTCGGGCACGTCGCTGGCGAGGTCGCGGCTCTCGCGCTCGACCAGCAGGTACTCCTCCTCCATGCCCACGCTGAAGGACGGCGGCTTCGTGCTCATGGCGCGCTCCCCCGCCACAGGTTTGCAATCGAAGTCCAGTGTGGCGCTGGTCGGTGCGCTTGCAAAGGCGCGCGTGCCGGGCGCGCCCACCTCACCGGCCGCGCGGGCGGTACAGCGACGGCTCCTGCAGCAACTCCCGGAACACCGCGATCATCTCCTCGGCCCATGCTTCGCGGCCGCGCTGCGTGTCGATCAGGTCCTGCCGCAGCTCGATCAGCGCGTTCGCCAGACCGCGCCGGTCGCCGTGCACGTGCTGGGTATAGCCGTGGCCGTCCCGCCCCGAGTAGGGCTCGTTGTCGCCCACGGTCCAGCCGCGCGCCTGCAGCGCCCGCATCAGCGGCACCGGCAGGCGCGCGTCGTCGTCCCACAGCACGCCGACCTCCCAGGGCCGCTCGCGGCCGCGCATCACCGGCGTGAAGGAGTGCATCGACACCAGCACGGGACACTTGCCGGCCGCCTGCATCCGGTCGAACTGGCCGCGCACCGCCTTGTGGTAGGGCCAGAAGAAGCTCTGCAGCCGCGCCTCCAGTGCCTCCGACGTGAGCTGCCGGTTGGCCGGCACCGGCGTGTCGTCGGAGATTTCCGGCACCAGCGTGGGATCGTCGAGCTGCCGGTTGGGATCCACGATCAGCCGCGAGAAGTGGCTGAACACCGCCGGCGCGTCGAAGGCGTCGGCCATCATCCGGGTGATCGGCGCGATGCCGATGTCGTAGGCGATGTGGCGCTGCAGCGCCGCCTCCGGCAGGCCGAGCTGGTCCAGCGCCCGCGGGATGAAGTTGGCGGCGTGGTCGCAGACCAGCAGCAACTGCGCGCCGCCGTCCGGATTGTGGATCCAAAAGGGCGCCGGCTCGTCGGGCGCCAGCAGGCCCGGCGGCCGCTCCGCCGTCGCTGTGTCGGGGGACGCGTCGGTCATGGTGCGGCGATGATAGCCGCCGCACGCAGTGGCGCAACCGGGCGGCCCGGCGTCGTGCGCGCCGCCGCACGTGTCAGCGCAGGCTGTTCAGGTAGGGCACCGCGGCGGGCTGTCGCGCCGGCGGCTTTCGCACGGCGCACCGATGGCCTATGGGTGAAGGCGGAGCTGGTTCCGGCGGGAGGCCTTGGCAATGCGGCCCAACACCTTCTTCTGTATCGACGGCCACACCTGCGGCAATCCGGTGCGGCTGGTCGCCGGCGGCGGGCCGGCCCTGCAGGGCACCACCATGAGCGCGCGCCGGCAGGACTTCATGGCGCGCTACGACTGGATCCGCACCGGCCTGATGTTCGAGCCGCGCGGCCACGACATGATGTCCGGCTCGATCCTCTATCCGCCGACGACGGACGACGGCGACACCGGCGTTCTCTACATCGAGACCAGCGGCTGCCTGCCGATGTGCGGCCACGGCACCATCGGCACCGTGACGTTCGCGCTGGAGCGCGGCCTGGCGGTGCCGCGGCAGGCGGGCGAGCTGCGCCTGGACACGCCGGCCGGCCGGGTCACCGCCCGCTACCGCGAGAGCGCCGGCCGCGTGGAGGCCGTGCGGATCACCAACGTCGGTGCCTTCGTCGCCGCGCAGGACGTGGAGATCGAGGTCGCGGGCCTGGGCCGGCTGGTCTGCGACGTCGCCTACGGCGGCAACTTCTACGCCATCCTGGAGCCGCAGGAGGCCTTCGGCGGGCTGGAGACGATCTCGGCCGCCGACGTGCTGGCTTGGTCGCCGAAGGTGCGCGACGCGGTCAACGCCGCGGTCGATCTGGTGCACCCGGAGGACCCGACGATCCGCGGCTGCAGCCACGTCATGTGGACCGGTGAGCCGACCCTCGCCGGCGCCCACGCGCGCAACGCCGTGTTCTACGGCAAGCGCGCCGTCGACCGCTCGCCCTGCGGCACCGGCACCAGCGCGCGCATGGCCCAGCTCGCCGCCCGCGGCGATCTTCGGGTCGGCGACGCCTTCGTGCACGAGAGCATCATCGGCTCGCTGTTCCACGGCCGCGTCGAGGCCGCAACCGAGGTCGGCGGCGTGCCGGGCATCGTGCCGTCGATCGAGGGCTGGGCCGTGGTCACCGGGTTCAACACGATCTTCCTCGACGACCGCGACCCTTACGTCGAGGGGTTCAGCGTCGAGTAGGGTGGATTCGCGAAGCAATCCACCGGACGGCGGCGCCGCGCGGCACGATGGACGGTGGATTGCCGCTGCGCGGCGAATCCACCCTACGTCCTTCAGCTCATGCCGAGCCGCCGCGCAGCGGCGGGTCGAAGCATCAACGCTCGGCGTCCGCGTCGCCGCCAGCCGCCCGATGCCGCCGCACCGCCTCGCGCCAGTACGTCGTGTCGGCGTACTCGGTCGGGTCGTCGACCCCCGCCTCGGCGAGCGCTTCCAGGCGCTCGACGCAGGTGCCGCAGCGCCCGCAGTGCACCGCCTCGCCCTTGTAGCAGGACCAGGTCTCGGCGACCGGCACCCCCAGCCGGCCGGCCTCGGCGGCGATCTCCGCCTTGCTCCAGTGCAGGAACGGCACGTGCAGCTCGACCCGGGCCACGTCGTCCAGCGCCCGGTCCTGCATCGTCTGGAAGGCCTCCATGAAGGCGGGCCGGCAATCCGGGTAGACGAAGTGGTCGCCGCCGTGCATCGCCGCGGCCACCCGCTGCAGCCCGCGCCCGGCGGCCAGCGCGAAGGCGGCCATCAGCATCAGCGGATTGCGGTTGGGCACCACCGTGATCTTCATCGTCTCGGCGGCGTAGTGGCCCTCCGGCACCTCGGCGTCGCCGGTGAGCGCGCTGCCGGCGATGCGACGGCCGACGTCGGACAGGTCGATGACCTCGTGCGCCACGCCGAGCCGCCGGGCGTAGCGGGCGGCGTGGTCGATCTCCTTGCGGTGGCGCTGGCCGTAGTCGAACGTCAGCAGGCTTGCAAGCTCCTCCGCCGCCGCCAGCCGGTACGCCAGCGTCACCGAATCCAGGCCGCCGGAGCAGATCGCCAGGGCGTTCATGGGTGTGGGCCGTGTAGTTCGCGGCCATGCGTCCGCGGCGGTGGGCCACCCCCTTCCTGGCCTTCCGCCATCGAGGTGCAAGGAACGCCACGGCTGCAACCACGATGCTCGGCATACACCGAGTGGGGTCCTCTCCCCCTTCGATGGGGGAGAGACAGAGAGGGGGTGGCACACGGCCTTTCCGGGCCCGCGCCGACGGCCGGGACGTCCGCCATCACGCCGGCGCCAGGCCGAGCTTCTCGTCGCGCCGGCGCAGCAGGTGGATCAGCGGCAGCGCCAGCAGCGTCATCCACAGCTTGCCCAGCACCTGGCCCGCCAGATAGTCCAGGCTGCCGAAGGCGAGCCAGAGAAACACCAAGCTGTCGATGGTGAGACCGACGAGGCCGCTGGCCAGCACCGCCAGCACCAGGCGCCGGCGCTGCAACGGCGTGTAAACGGCGAAATCGGCAAGCTCGGAGAACAGGAAAGCGCAGGTCGAGGCCACCACCAGCGCGCCCGGCGAGACCCAGGCGGACAGCGCCGCGCCGACGGCGATCGCCGCCACCGTCCAGAGCTTGCCGAGCCGGCGCTGCACCATGTCGCGCATCACCAACGCGATGCCGATCATCAGCACGCCGCTGGGCGCCATGATCTGCGGCCCGAGCACCCCCGGCGCGACCGGCAGCAGGCAGGGCCCCTGATCGACGCAGACCGTGCCCACGTTGCCCACCATCCAGTTGGCGAGCGGCACGCAGGCGCAGAACGCGAGCAGAAAGCCCGCGCCCTCGATCCGGCGCTGTCGATTGCTGGCAGCCATGGTATCGGTCATGTCGGCAATCTGAGCTACAGCATCAATACCGACGGGGCAATGCTGCAGCGCGGCAGCGCTATTGATCCCGCGCCACCGAGAACCGCGGATGGCGCGGCAGGTCGTCGGCGATCTCGAGCCAGGGCAGCGCCTCGGCGGTGAAGGCGTGGCAGGTCGGGCGGATGCGCTCAGGGGCGTCCAGCGTACCAGCCAACAGATAAATCTCGGCCGGCAGTCGCCCGTCGCGGTAGAACACCGGCGTGCCGCAGTCCGGGCAGAAGCCGCGCACGGCCTCGCCGCCGCCGCGGCGCTCGACTGGCGCCGACGCGAAGCTTACGGCCTCGACCTTCCAGCCCGCGAACACGCTGACCGGCGCGCCGGTGGCGCGGCGGCAGTCGCTGCAGTGGCAATAGGACTGCCAGACCGGCGGGCCGGCACAGCGATAGCGCACGCGCCCGCAGGCGCAGCCGCCGGTCCAGCTGTCGTCCGCGCGTGCTTTGTGCGCGGCCTCGTTCGCAGCGGTCATACCAGCACCCCTGTCGCTTGTATTTCGACATCAAGAAAAGCCGATGGGACGCATCCGTACCGCTACATATATACCAATGGCCAGGGCGAGGGGGATGACGACCGTCCGCGCTGGTGCTACCACTAGCCCGGACATCGGGGGCAGGTTCGGCAGCGCACAACGGTTGCGCGCCGTCCTCCCCGGTGTGCGGACAACCAGGAAGGACACGCTGCGACCCATGATAACCGACCCCAGATTCCGCGAGATCGAGCGCGAACGCGTCTCCGAGCGCGTCGCCCAGGAGATCATGAAACTGATCGCCGCCGGCACCCTGGCGCCCGGCGAGCGCCTGCCGGGCGAACGCCAGCTGGCGGAGATGATGAACGTCAGCCGCGTGTCGGTGCGGGCCGCGCTGCAGCAGCTCAAGGCGCAGGGCTGCGTCGCGGCGGTCCAGGGCGGCGGAACCCGGATCACCGCGATGCCGGCAGAGCACGATTCCGGCCTGATGCGGCTGGTGCGGGCGGATGCCAAGAACCTGCACGAGCTGGTCGAGATCCGCGCCCACATCGAGGTCTGGGCAGCCGAGCGCGCGGCGCGCTACGCCGACCCGGCCCAGGTCACCGAGATCGGCCGGGCGCTGGCGGCGATGTCGGACCCGGACCGCGGCAACGGCCACAAGGCGGAGGACGACTACGCATTCCACCTGGCGATCGCCAAGGCGACCGGCAGTGCCGTCTACATGCACATGATGAGCACGCTGCAGGAGATCCTGGAGCGCATGTTCGAGTACCACCGCTACACGCTGATCCCGCGCGCCGAGGACGACCGCATGCTGCTGGACCAGCACCAGCAGATCTTCGAAGCGATCAAGGCCGGCGACGCCGTGGCCGCCGGCCGGGCGATGCAGGCGCACCTCGACGCGGTCGCCGCGCGCTATACCGCCGTCGACGAGGCCAGCGGCGGAGAGCGCGAGACGATGCGACAGAGCGCCTGAGCCGCGCCCGCCGCTGCGTCCGCCGACGTTGCATGGGGGCCGCGTTCCGACCGGAGCGCGGCCCGTTCGCGTCGCCGGGCTTGTGCCGGCGCCGCGGGTCCGCAAGACTCGCTGCCGTCTCGACGCAGCCCCCGCCCCGCCCACGGCTGACACGACGGGCCCCGCAATGACCGACCTGGACGACCCGAGCCGTCTGCTGCGCCGGCTGTTCGACGCCGGCCTCGCCGCCGCCGATCCGGCGCAGGCGGTGCCGCCGCACCTGCCGGCGATCCCGCGCGACGGGCGCACGCTGGTGATCGGCGCCGGCAAGGCGGCCGCGGCGATGGCGAAGGCGGTGGAAGACGCTTGGCCCGCCGACGCGCCGCCGCCGGAAGGCCTCGTGGTGACGCGCTACGACCACGCCGTGCCGCTGGCCCACATCGAATGCGTCGAGGCCGCCCATCCGGTGCCCGACGCCGCCGGCCGCGAGGCCGCGCAGCGCATGCTCGACCTGGCGCGCGGGCTGGGCGAGGGCGACCTGTTGATCTGCCTGATCTCCGGCGGCGGCTCGGCGCTGCTGGCGCTGCCGGCGGAGGGGCTGACGCTGGAGGACAAGCAGGCGGTGTCCAAGGCGCTGCTGCGCTCGGGCGCCGACATCGCCGAGATGAACTGCGTGCGCAAGCACCTGTCGGCGGTCAAGGGCGGCCGGCTCGCCGCCGCCGCGCACCCGGCAAGCGTGGTGGGCCTGCTGATCTCCGACGTGCCGGGCGACGATCCCGCCACCATCGCCTCCGGCCCCACGGTGCCCGACCCGACGACTTTCGCTGACGCCCGGGCGATCCTGGAGAAATACGGCATCGAGCCGCCGGCGGCCGTGCGCCGCCATCTGAACGCGGCCGAGGAGGAGACGCCGAAGTCCGGCGACCCGCGCCTGGCGAACGTCGAGACGATCCTGGTGGCGCGCCCGCAGGCCTCGCTGGAGGCGATGGCCGAGGCCGCGCGCGCGGCCGGGGTGACGCCGCTGATCCTGGGCGATGCGATCGAGGGCGAGGCGCGCGAGGTCGCCAAGGTGATGGCCGGCATCGCCCAGCAGACGGCGCGGCACGGCCAGCCGGCGCCGGCGCCCTGCGTGCTGCTATCGGGCGGCGAGACCACCGTGACCGTGCGCGGCCAGGGCCGCGGCGGCCGCAACCTGGAGTTCCTGCTGGCGCTGGCGGTGGCGCTGCACGGCGCGCCCGGCATCCACGCGCTGGCCGGCGACAGCGACGGCATCGACGGCAGCGAGGACAACGCCGGCGCGCTGCTTGCGCCCGACACGCTGGCCCGCGCCGAGGCGGCCGGCGTCGACGCCAAGGCGCGGCTGGCCGACAACGACGGCTACGCCGTGTTCTCCGCGCTGGGCGACCTGGTGGTCACCGGGCCCACCCTGACCAACGTCAACGACCTGCGCGCCATCCTGGTGCTGCCGGAGGGCTGAGCCCCGCCGCAGCCGTCACATCAATTTGCCTGGACCCGCCCGCGCACGCTCGGACACACTGCGCGGCAACTAAGAACGGGGGATCGAGCTTTCATGCGACGCACGCGCAACGCCAAAATCCTGGCCACGCTGGGACCGGCGAGCCGGGACGAGCACGTGCTGAAGGCGCTGTTCGAGGAGGGGGCCGACGTCTTCCGCCTGAACTTTTCGCACGGCAGCCACGACGACCACCGGCTCACCTACGACCGGATCCGGGGAATGGAGACGCACTACAACCGGCCGATCGGCATCCTGCAGGACCTGCAGGGCCCGAAGCTGCGGGTTGGCCGTTTCAAGGACGGCGAGATCCGCCTGAACCGCGGCGACCGCTTCCGGCTGGAGCTCAACGCCGAGGAAGGCGACGAGAAGCGCGCGCCGCTGCCGCACCCGGAAGTGTTCGAGGTGCTGGAGCCGGAGACGCCGATCCTGCTCGATGACGGCAAGCTGCGGCTCCACGTCAAGACGGCCGGCAAGGACTACGCCGACTGTGAGGTGATCACCGGCGGCGTGCTGTCCGACCGCAAGGGCGTCAACGTGCCCGGCGTGGTGATGCCGATCTCGCCGCTGACCAAGAAGGACCGCGAGGACCTGCGGTTCGGCTTGGACCTGGGGGTCGACTGGGTGGCGCTGTCGTTCGTGCAGCGGCCCGAGGACGTGGCCGAGGCGCGCAAGCTGATCGGCGGGCGCGCCGGCGTGATGGTCAAGGTGGAGAAGCCGGCGGCGCTGAACTGCCTGGACGAGCTCGTGGAGCTGGCCGACGCCATCATGATCGCCCGCGGCGACCTTGGCGTCGAGGTCGCGCCGGAAGAGGTGCCAGGGCACCAGAAGGACATCATCCGGGCCTGCCGCCTGGCCGGCAAGCCGGTCGTGGTAGCCACGCAGATGCTGGATTCGATGGTGCAGTCGCCGGCGCCCACCCGCGCCGAGGCGTCCGACGTCGCCACCGCGGTCTACGACGGCGCCGACGCGGTGATGCTCTCGGCGGAGACCGCCGCCGGGCACTACCCGCTGGAAGCCGTGACCTTCATGAACCGGATCATCCAGCGCACCGAGCGCGACACCTTCTACCGCCCGATCGTCGAGGCGCTGCACCCGCAGCCCGAGGCGACGGCGCCGGACGCGATCTCGGCGGCGGCCGCGCAGGTCGCCGCGACCATCGCCGCGGCGGCGATCGTGAACTACACGACCTCCGGCTCGACGGCGATGCGCTCGGCGCGCGAGCGCCCGCGGGTGCCGATCCTGGTGCTGACCTCTAAGCTCGACACGGCCCGGCGCCTGACCCTGCTGTGGGGCGCGCACGCGGTGAACACGGCCGACGTCGACAACTTCCAGGACATGGTCGCTAAGGCCTGCAAGATCGCCGTCGACGAGGAGTTCGCCGGCAAGGGCGAGAAGCTGGTGATCACCGCCGGCGTCCCCTTCGGCACGCCCGGCGCCACCAACGTCCTGCGCATCGCCTGGATCGAGCGCTAAAGGGGCTCGGCGTTGGATGCGTCGGCTCGGCCCTAACCGCCGGGCCGACGGACCAATGACGGGTCGCGGCCGCCACAACCCGAAGGACACCTCGCCAGCCATCCCGGGGTTTGCTAGGCTCGCCGCAATTGAGAACGGCTCGCGTTAAACGCGAGTTCATTTCAGGGGGAGGCGAAACTGGGCGGCGACGTCACCCAGCCCGTGCCCGACAGCGCGCGCAAGCGCCGCGACCTCACGGCCCGCCTACAGCAGGAGCCGCTGGTCAGCGCGCCGGGCGTGTTCGACCTGATCTCGGCGAAGCTGGCCGACGCGCACGCGCCGGCGGCACTGTACATGACCGGCTACGGCACCGTCGCCTCACACCTCGGCGTGCCGGACGCCGGGCTCGCCAGCTACACCGACATGGTGGGCCGGGTGCACCAGATCGCCCGGTACACGCAGGCGCCGCTGATCGCCGACGGCGACACCGGCTACGGCGGCCCGCTGAACGTGCAGCACACGGTGCGCGGCTACGAACAGGCCGGCGCCGCGGCGATCCAGCTGGAAGACCAGGAGTTTCCCAAGAAGTGCGGCCACACGCCGGGCCGCCGGGTGATTCCGGCCGACGAGATGGTCAAGAAGGTGCGCGTCGCCGTCGAGAGCCGCGACAGCAGCGACTTCCTGATCGTCGCCCGCACCGACGCCCGCACCGCGCACGGGCTGGACGAGGCGTTGCGCCGGATCGACGCGTACGCCCAGGCCGGAGCCGACGTGCTGTTCCTGGAATCGCCGGAGAGCGAGGCGGAGATGGAGCGCATCGGCCGCTGCGCCGGTCGCCCACTGGTTGCCAACATGGTGGAGGGCGGCCGCACGCCGATCCTGCCGGCCGAACGGCTGGCCGAGCTGGGCTACCGGCTGGCGATATTCCCGGCGACCGGATTCCTGGCCATGGCGAAGCTGCTGGACCGCGTCTACGCCCACCTGGTGAAAACCGGGTCGAGCACCGACGTGCCGGCCGAACTGGAGTCCTTCGAGGCGTTCAGCCGGCTGATGGGCTTCGAGGCGGTCTGGGACTTCGACCGCCGCCACGCGGACGACCGGCAAGACGACACCGCGTCCGCACCGGCATCCGATCGCACGCGTGCGGCCCGCTGACCGTCCGTACGCGCACGTACAACAAAGAGAGGGAGACGTTCACATCATGCTTTGTACAAACACACGCGCACGTACAGGACCGCTGGCGCTGCTGGCCGGCGCCGCCGTGGTCGCCGCCGGCACGCTGGCATCCGGGCCGGCCGCCGCGCAGGACACCATCAAGCTCACCTTCTCGACCTACTGGCCGACCTCCTACGAGTATCTCTACAAGCCGATCGAGACCTTCGCCCAGACCGTCGAGGAGCGCACCGACGGCCGGGTGGAGATCGAGATCTTCCACTCCGCCCAGCTGTTCGGCGGCAAGGAGGAATTCGGCGCGGTCGAGCGCGGCGACGTCGACATGTCGGCGCCGCTGGACATCTACCACACCGGCAAGGTTCCGGCGCTGGGCGTCTCCAGCCTGCCGTTCATGTGGCCGTCGCCGGCCAGCCTGCAAAGGTCGCTGGACGCCGGCCTGTGGGACAAGGGGATCACCCAGGCGGTGGCCGACCACAACATGAAGGTGCTGAACGTCGCCGTCGGCGGCCCGTACCAGATCTACGCCAAGGACTTCGAGGTGCGCACGCCGGCGGACCTGGAGGGCAAGAAGATCGCCGTCTCCGGCACCACCGCCAGCAAGGCGATGCAGCTGCTGGGCGGGTCACCGACCACGATGAGCTCCGGCGAGCTTTACCTGGCGCTGCAGCGCGGCACCATCGACGGCACCACCCGGCCGCTGCTGACCGGCCTGGGCCGCAAGCTGTACGAGGTGCTGGATCACCTGACGATCACCAACATGGCCTATTTCACCAGCTTTCTGGTGATCAACCAGGACCGCTGGAACGACCTGCCGGCCGACGTGCAGCAGGTAATCCAGCAGGCCGCCGACGAGCGCAGCGCTAACCAGCTCGACCGGCTGCAGACCTTCCTCGACGAGGCGATCACCGAGTTTGAGACCAAGGGCGTCTCGGTGCACCAGGCCAGCGACAGCGAGCTGCAGGCCTTCAAGGACAAGATGGCGCCAGTCTACGACTGGTGGAAAGGCGAGGTTGAGGGCGCCGACGAGCTGATCGATTTCGCCCGCAACAACCAGTAGTCCGCAAGGCACCCGATCCTTCGAGACGCGCCTGACGGCGCTCCTCAGGATGAAGCGTTGCTGAGACCTTCATCCTGAGGACGCCGCCGCAGGCGGCGGTCTCGAAGGATGCCGGCGACGTCCCTCCACCCGTCACCATGCGGCCACCCCGCCATGTCCCTCCGCCGCCTTGCCGACCGGGTCGCGTTCGGCTTCGAGCTGCTGGCCGAAGCCGCGCTCGTCGTGCTGCTGCTGCTGGTGGCGCATGAGGTGTTCGTGCGCTACCTGCTGAACGCGCCGACGCAGTTCTCGGTCGAGTTCAGCGAGTACCTGCTGGTGCTGATCAGCTTCTTCGCCGCGGCGTACGTGCTGCGCCACGACCGGCACGTCCGCGTCACCTTCGTGGCCGAGGCGATGCCCGCACGGCTGCGCGCCGCCGCGGAGCTGCTGGCGATGCTGCTGCTGCTCGTCTACTGCGCGATCCTGCTGTGGTACGGCGGCAGCATGAGCTGGACCGCCCTCGCCAGCGGCGACCGCTCGTCGTCCCTCGTCGGCTTCCCGCTCTGGATCCCCTACGCCTTCATCCCGCTGGGCGCGCTGGCGCTGGCGCTGCAGTGCCTGGTGCGCGCCGCCGACGCCTGGCAGCAGCTGCGCACCGGCGTGCCGGCGCAGGGCGAGGAGGGCTGAACGGAATGGATCCGGGAACCATCACCCTGCTGGTCGTCGGCGTGCTGTTCGTGCTGTTCCTGGCCGGGATGCCGATCTTCGGCGCGCTCGGCATGGCCAGCGTCACCGGCATCCTGCTGCTGCAGGGGGTCGACGGCCTGGGCGCGATCCCCGGCGTGATCTACGACCGGATGAGCGGCTTTACGCTGGTCGCGGTGCCGTTGTTCATCCTGATGGGCGAGATCATCTTCGTCTCCGGCCTGGGCGCCGACATCTACACCGCCACCAGCCGCTGGCTGTCCGGGCTGCGCGGCTCGCTCGGCATGGCCAGCGTGGCCGCCTGCGCCATTTTCGGCGCGCTGTGCGGCGTGTCCGTCGCCGGCGCGGCGACGATCGGCAAGTTCGCCATCCCCGAGATGCTGAAGCGCGGCTACGACCGCCGCCTGGCGACCGGCTGCGTCGCCTCCGCCGGCGGCTTGGCGCTGCTGATTCCGCCGTCGGTCGGGCTGATCCTGTACGGCCTGGTCGCCAACGAGTCGGTGGGCCTGCTGTTCATCGCCGGCATCGTGCCGGGCGTGATCCTGGCGCTGATGATGATGGGCTGGATCTTCCTGGTCGGCCGCTTCCGGCCCGACGCGGTGGGGGCGGGCGAGACCGCGGTCACCTGGGCGCAGCGCTGGGAGTCGCTGTGGCGGATCTGGCCGGTGATCGTGCTGATCGCGATGGTGCTGGGCACGATCTACCTCGGCGTCGCCACGCCGACCGAGGCGGCGGCGATCGGCTCGCTGGGCGCCTTCCTGGTGGCGCTGGCGCGGCGCAAAATGACGCTGCCGACGATCGCCCGGATCCTGCGCGAGACCATGGTCAACACCGGGATGATCCTGGCGATCCTGGCGAGCGCGCTGGTGTTTGGCTATCTGTTGACGCGCCTGCGGGTGCCGCAGGACCTGGTGATCTTCGTGACCCAGAGCGGGCTGTCCGAGATCACGCTGCTGATCGGCATCTTCGCGCTGCTGATCCTGATGGGCATGTTCATGGACGTGGTCTCGGTGATCCTGATCGCAACGCCGATCCTGCTGCCCGTGATCAAAGCGATGGGGCACGACCCGCTGTGGTTCGGCATCGTCATGGCGATCGCCTGCGAGATGGCGGTGATCACCCCGCCGGTCGGGCTCAACCTGTTCGTGATCAAGGGCATCTCGCCGGACGAGGTCACGCTGGGCGACGTCACCCGCGGCGCCGCGCCGTTCGTCCTGGTGCTGATCGCCGGCCTCGCCCTGTTCGTGGCCTTCCCTGGCCTGGTGCTCTGGCTGCCGCTGCTGAGCCTCTGAACCGGCAACCGGATCGACCCCCTACTGCGCCGCTGCGGCGGCCCGGCGGGCGCGGCGGGCGCGCGTGGCCTGGCGCCAGCGGTCCACCGAGAACACGGCGAGCGCGGTCCAGATGAACGCGAAGGTCACTGCGTGGTCGATCGAGAAGGGCTCGCCGAAGGCGAACACCGCGAGCAGGAAGTGCCCGGTCGGCGCCAGGTACTGGAAGAAGCCGACGGCGATGTAGGACAGACGCCGCGCGCCGCTGGCGAACCAGATCAGCGGCAGCGACGTGATCACACCCGCCGCCACCAGCAGCAGCGCCTGCCCCGGCCCGGCCGCCGTGAACTGGCCGCTGCCCTGGACGCCGAGCACCAGCAGGAAGCCCAGCGCCAGCGGTCCGACGAGCGAGGTCTCCAGGAACAGGCCCTCGATCGACTCCAGCCGTGTGGTCTTGCGGATCAGGCCGTAGACGCCGAACGACAGCGCCACCACCAGCGACGGCCACGGCAGCCCCGTGGTGGTCAGCGCCAGGTTGGCCACCCCGATCGCGGCCAGCGCAACCGCCACGCCCTGCGCCAGGCTGAGACGCTCGCGCAGCACCAGCATGCCGAGCACCACGTTGACCAGCGGGTTGATGTAGTAGCCCAGCGAGATCTCCATCACCCGCTCGGCCGAGACCGCCCAGATGAAGGTCAGCCAGTTGATGCAGATGAAGGTGGTCGAGCCGACGAGCATCAGCCGCGTGCGCGGATCGGCGACTGCCGCGCGGATCGCCGGCCACTTGCCGAGCAGCGTCACCAGCCCCGCCAGCAGCACCACCGACCAGACCACCCGGTGGCTCAGCAGCTCCAGCGGCGGCACGTGCTTCATCACGTAGAAGTACACCGGCAACACGCCCCAGGCGCCGAACGCCGCCGTCGCGTAGGCCCCGCCGATCAGCTTCTCGTCGCGCATTGCCACAATCCCGCTCACCCTGCCTGCGCCGCCGCCGGCCGGCGCATCGGTGCGTCGGCGATCGGGGCGTGCAGCCCGGCCGCCATCAGCCCCAGTGCGATCGCCAGGCCCCAGACGATCGTGTAGGAGCCGGTCATGTCGTAGAACAGGCCGCCCAGCCAGGCGCCGAAGAAGGCGCCGACCTGGTGGCTCAGCATGACGATGCCGAACAGCGTTGCCAGGTAGCGCGGCCCGAAGATCTGCCCCACCAGGCCGCTGGTCAGCGGCACCGTGCCCAGCCACATCAGCCCGAACGCGCCGGCGAACAGGTAGACCGTCAGCTCGGTCTTCGGCGCCAGCAGCATCAGGAAGATCGCGACGGCCCGACCCAGGTAGAGCAGCGACAGCACGTGCTTCTTGCGGTAGCGCCCGCCCAGCCAGCCGCAGGCGAACGCGCCGACCACGTTGAAGAAGCCGACCAGCGAAAGCGCGGTGGCGCCGACGAAAGCCGGCAGCCCGGTCTCAGAGATGTAGGCCGGCAAGTGCGTGGCCACGAAAGCGACGTGGAAGCCGCAGACGAAGAAGCCGGCGTTCAGCAGCAGGAAGCCGCGGTGCCGCACCGCCTCGTCAAACGCCTCGCGCAGGCTCTGTTCGCCCAGCCGGGCCGCCGCCGGCTTGCCGCGCAGCACCCAGGCGAGCGGCACCACCAGCGCTGCGGCGGCAGCCAGGACCACCAGGCCGGTGACCCAGTCGTACGCGCCGATCACCGCCTGCGTGCCCGGCAGCAGCAGGAACTGGCCCAGCGAGCCGCCGGCGGTGGCGAGGCCCAGCCAGGCGCTGCGCCGCTCCTCCGGCGCCGCGCGGGCCACCGCAGAGAGCACCAGCGGGAAGCCGCAGGCAGCGACCGCGATGCCGACCAGCACGCCGCCGCCCAGGTGCAGGCCCAGCGGCGTCGGCACCCCCGCCATGACCAGGATGCCGGCGGCGTAGAGCGCCCCGCCCAGCGCCAACAGCCGGCCAGTGCCGTAGCGGTCGGCGAGCCCGCCGAACAGCGGCTGCAGCGCGCCCCAAAGCAGGTTCTGGAAGGCGATCGCCAGTGCAAAGGTGCCGCGCGGGATCTCCAGCGCCGCGACCATCGGCTCCAGGAACAGACCGAAGGTCTGGCGCACCCCCATGTTGAGGCCCAGCACGATCGCCGCCGCGACCAGCACCAGCCAGCCCGCCCGATTGAGCCGTATCGCCGCCGTCACGGATGCCCCTTTGCCAGCGCCGTCAGGAAAGCGACGACCATAACCGCGCCGAGCCAGCGCCGGCTAACGGCCGCGCGCATGGGAGGCATGCAGCCGGTCAGAGCGGGGCGCCCAGGGCGCCGGTGTCCGACCGAATCCTCAGCCGGGACATGGCACGCCGCCCGGCACGGGATGACGTCCGTTGGGCCGTTGCCTGCGACCTCCCAGCCGGGCCGTCAGGCGATGTCCTCCACCACGTCGAAGCCCTCGAAGTGCGGCCGGTCCAGGTACATGTGCTTGTGATCGCCGGCGCCCTTGTGAGCTTCGCGGAAAGCCTCCGAGTGGGTCCAGGCCTCGAAGGCCTCGCGGCTGGCCCACTTGGTGAAGGACGAATACAGCGTGTGGTCCTCCGCCTCGACGCCGCGCAGCATGCGGAATTCGAGAAACCCGGGGGTGCCTTCGAGCTTGGAGTCGCGCTCGCGCCAGACGCGCTCGAATTCTTCCTCGTGGCCGCGGCGCACCTGGAAGCGGTTCATGGCGATGAACATCGGGGCAACCTTTCTGGCAGATTTTCGGACGATCGCGCGCTGCGGGTTGTACCTGCGCGGCCCAAGCCCCTACAACCGGAACCGTCGCGCAACCGAGAGGCGGTTATGATCCCCACAACGATGAAGGCGGTGCAGCTCACCGGTCACGGCGGGCTCGACCGGCTGGTCTACAGCGAAGATGTGCCGGTGCCGAAACCGGCCGCCGGCGAGGTGCTGATCGAGGTCAGCGCCTGCGGCATGAACAACACCGACGTCTGGGTCCGCGAGGGCGCCTACGGCACCGAGGAGGATCCGGGCGCGACCTCGACCTGGCGGCGCGGCCGCTCGACGCTGGAGTTCCCGCGTATCCAGGGCACCGACACGGTCGGCCAGATCGCCGCCGTCGGCGACGGCGTGCCGGACAGCCGGGTCGGCGAGCGCGTGATGGTCGACTTCTCGATCTACAACCGCGACGACGACAGCCTCGCCGACATCGACTACATCGGCCACGGCCGCGACGGCGGCTACGCCGAGTACATCACGGTGCCGGCGGAGAACGCCCACCGCGTCGAGACCCAAATGTCCGACGCCGAACTCGCCACCTTCTGCTGCGCCTACCTGACCGGCGAGCACATGCTGGCGCGGGCCGACTGCAAGGCGGGCGAGCGCGTGCTGGTCACCGGCGCGTCCGGCGGCGTCGGTTCCGGCATCGTGCAGCTGGCGCGGGCGCGCGGTGCGATCCCCTACGCCGTCACCAGCCGGGCCAAGGCAGACCGGCTGAAGGCGATCGGCGCCGAGGCCACGATCGCGCGCGAGGACGGCGACCTGGTCGAGGCGGTCGAGCGCGCCACCGACGGCCAGCCGATCGACGTCGTCGCCGACCTGGTCGCCGGGCCGATGTTCAACGACCTGCTGCGCATCCTGCGGCCCGAAGGACGCTACACCACCGCGGGCGCGATCGCCGGGCCGGTGGTGCAGCTCGACCTGCGCACCATGTACCTGAAGCACCTGCAGCTGCACGGTTCCTCGCAGGGGCGGCGCAGCGACTTCCGCCAGCTCGTGAGCTACATCGAGGCCGGGGAGATCCGGCCGCTGCTGTCCGGCACCTACAAGCTCAGCGACTTTCACCGGGCGCAGCGCGACTTCATGAACAAGGACTTCGTCGGCAAGCTCGTGGTGGTCCCGGACGCCAAATGGGACGCGGTGGGCGCTCCCCATGCCGCCTGAGTCCGAGACCGTGACCGACAGCCGCCAGCGCAAGCTGGAGGTGATCGACGTCGCCGTCGGCGGCGACGTGCACCGGATCGTGCTGAACGGCGTGCGCGCCTTCCCGGGCGACAGCGTGCGCGCGCAGATGAACCATCTGCAAAATCACGCCGACGGCCTGCGCCGCCTGCTGATCTCCGACCCCTACGGCGCCGACCACATGTGCGTCGATCTGCTGGTGGAGGCGAAGCGGCCGGAGGCCGAGCTGGGTTTCGTGATCATGGAGGTGATGGGCTACCCGACCTTCTCCGGCTCGAACTCGATGGCCGCCGCGTCGGTGGCGATCGAGGAGGGCCTGGTCGGCTGCGATCCCAGCCGCGACCGTTGCACGGCGACGCTGGAATCGCCGGGCGGGCTGGTCGAGGTGGACGCGCAGCTGCAACGCGGCCGCGTCACCTCGATCACCGTGGCCGGCGAGCCGGCCTTCGTGCTGGCGGCGGACCAGAGCGTCGAGGTGCCCGGCCTGGGCCGGGTCGCCTACGACCTGCTGTGGTCGGGCGGCTACTACGTGATGGTCGACGCGGTGAAGCTGGGCTGCGAGGTGCTGTGGAGCCAGGCCGGCAAGCTGACCGACGTCGCCGGCCGGATCATCGAGGCGATCCGGGCCTTCGCCACCCCGCCGCACCCGGTCTACGGCAACGTCGGGCCGCCGGCGTTCCTACACTTCATGGGCCCGCTGGACCGGCAGACGGACGGCGGCCTGCGCGCTCCGGCGGCCACCTACGGCCACCCCGGCGTGCTCTGGCGCTCGCCCACCGGCACCGGCGCGTCCGCCCGGCTGGCGCTGATGACCGCGCGCGGCGAGGCCGGCACCGGCAGCCGTTTGGCCGCGGTCTCGCCCAAGGGGCACGTCTTCGACGACACCATCACCGGCCTCACCGAGGTCGCCGGCATCCCGGCGGTCGCGACCTCGGTCACCGCCCGGCCCTACCGCATCGCCCGCCTCGACATCACCGTCGACCTGGACGACCCGGCCGTCGCCGGGCTGGAGCTCGAGGGGATCCTGGACGCGCAGCGCTAGGGAAGTCCGGCAACCGCCGGGATCCCGGCGACCTCCTCACCCCAGCCCTCTCCTCCCGCTTGGAGGAGAGGGTGCTATACGCGGCATTCGGCTGAGTCCCCTCTCCGCCACTGAGGGGGGAAGGACAGGGTGAAGTGGTGGCCTCGGCCCATCCGAGCCGATCCTACAGGGAACCGACGCGCTAGCCGGTCTGCGCCCGCCGGTCGGCCTGCAGGTCAGCCGACCAGGACACGACGTCGTCGAGACTGAGGAAGTCCTCCTGCATGTACTCGGGCGGCGGCGGCTGCGGGCTGACCAGATAGCTGGAGCCGTAGTCGGTGGTCCCCAGCAGGTGCGTCGGCATCACGCCGTCGTCGGCCAGCGGCAGGATCAGGCGTTCGCCCTCGCGGTGGCCGCCGGCGCGGCTGTAGACGCGGCCGCTGGCATGCACCGCGCCGGGCCCCTTGACCACGTGCAGGAAGCGCTGGCGCACGGTATCCAGGATATGCGGCTCGGCGATCTCCGACAGCAGCTTGCCGCGCAGCGAGAAGCCAAAGGTGGCGTTCACGTGCTCGCCGGCGAGCCGGTAGCGGAAGGTGTCGGTGTCCGCCTCCCAGTCGACCAGCCAGATGTACGGCAGTGCGTAGCGCACGGCCATGTGGTCGATCTCGTGGCGCGACGGCAGACGCTCGCCGCCGTACGCGTCGATCCACCAGCGGGCGACGTCGCGCAGCACCGGAGAGCGCAGGGGACACGTTTCGCTCATCGCTCCGTCGGTCCGGCCAGTTGCTCGATCCGGCCGCACCGTATCTGCGCCCGGGTGCGGTTGCTATAGCCGACACCTTTCGGGCCCGCAATTGGCACGAATTGAGCGCCCGGTTGGCGACGTCCGGCCTGCATCTACAGGTCCAGGTTGTCGAGGCGCTTGCGTACCATGCGCAGATTGCCCTCGACACCGGGCTGATGCGGATGGATCGCCAGCGACGCCTCGAACGCCTCGGCCGCACGCTCCAGGTTGTCGAGCTTGATGTGGCACAGGCCGCGGCCGGCCAGCGCGCCGAAGTGCCGGGGCTCGAGCGTCAGGGTGCGGCGGACGTCGGCCAGCGCGCGCTCGTAGTTGCCCATCATGTAGCGCGCGGTGGCGCGGGCGTTCCAGGCCTCGGCGAAGTTCGGCGCCTTGCGCACCGCATCGTCGAAGGCGATCAGCGCGCCCTTCAGGTCGTCGTCCTGCAGCGCCGCGCGGCCGGCCCGCATCAGCGCCTCGATCGAGCCGCTGGGGTGGCTGTACCAGATGGCCCAGATGCGCGAGGCGTAGAAGCGCGCCTCGCGCGGCCCGTCGGCGCTCTCCAGCCGCTGGAACAGGCGGTCCAGCCTGGGATCGTTCTGATCCGCGACGGCCCCCGAGGCCAGCGGCGGGGCCGCCAGCAGCGCCAAGACCAAAACAACTGTTGAGACGATCCGCATCACCCATAACTATGGCGCCACTGCGCCCGCGGGCCCAGCCCCAAGGCACCAAAAGTTTCGTCCCTCGACGTCCAGGACCCGCGTAAGGACACCATGCCGACCCGTACCCCCATCCGCGATCTGTTCCCGCCCGACTACCGCGAAGCCCGGCGCCAGTTCCTGCAGGCCAGCCGGTCGGTCGGCGCGGCGCTGGAGGAACTGCGCAACATGGCGCAGGCGCCGGACGGCAACCCGACCTTCTGCGACGTCGCCTGGATCGGCCCCACCGACGCCGAACGGGTGCTGGTGACGATCTCCGGCACCCACGGCGTCGAGGGCTTTCCCGGCACCGCGGTGCAGTGCGCCGCGGTGGAGGCGCTGAGCCTGCCGGACTCGGTGGCGCTGTTGCAGGTGCACGCGCTGAACCCGCACGGCTATGCCTGGATCCGCCGGGTGACCGAGGGCAACGTCGACCTGAACCGCAACTTTGTCGACCACACGCAGCCCTACCCGGACAATCCGGGCTACGAGGAACTGTTCCCCAACCTCTGCCCGCGCAACTGGGACCCGGGGACGGTGGCCGCCTGCGACGAAGCGATCGACGCCTTCGCCGAGGCGCACGGCACCCATGCGCTGCAGCGGGCGATCAGCGGCGGCCAGTACCGCCGTCCCGACGGCATCTTCTTCGGCGGCCATGCGCCCACCTGGTCGCGGCGCACGCTGGAGAGCATCCTGGACGGGGCCCTGGCGAAGGCGCGGCGGGTGGCCGTGGTCGACCTGCACACCGGCCTGGGGCCGTACGGCCACGGCGAGCGCATCGTCATGCACGATCCCAACGGCGCCAACTACGCCCGCGCCGGGGAGGCCTGGGGCGAGGACTTCGCTTCGCCCACGCTCGGCAATTCGGTCGCCACCGAGCTCAACGGCGTGTCGTTGGCGGCGATCGAGCGGCACCTGTCCGACCGCGCGCTGATCGCCTGCGCGCTGGAGTTCGGGACGGTGCCGACGCCGGAGGTGCGGCGCGCGCTGCGGGCCGACAACTGGCTGCACATGCACGCGCCGGAGAACACGCTTGCCAGCGACACCGGCCGCGAGATCAAACAGGAGCTGCAGCGCGTGTTCAGCCCGCCCGACAGCGACTGGCGCGAAGCGGTGATCGAGCGCTCGCTGCAGACGCTGGAGGACTCCGCCCGCTGGCTGGCGGCCGCGTGACGCCGCTCAGTTGATCGCCGCCATGGTGCCGCGGCGCGGCCGGAAGTAGGCGGTCTTGCGGATCTGCCCGCCGGACGCAAAGCCCAGCAGCCAAGGCTCGTACTGGTAGATCACCTCGGCCACGATCACGGCGTCGCCGCCAAAGAACACCAGCCCGTCCGGGATGTCGGCCTCGTCACCCACACCGCCGACCTGGGTCGTGGCCGACAGCGTGCCGCCGCCGTCGGCTTGCCAGGCGACCTCGGCCGGGTCGTCCTCGTCCGGCACGATCACGCCGGAGATATAGATCCGCAGGTGCTCGCCGGCGTCGAACGGACGCATCATCACCGGGGCCGCGGTGAACAGGCTGGAGATGTCGCTGGACGCCACCTGCTCCGGCCGGCTGATGATGTCGGCGACGTTGCCGGCCGTGTTCTGCAGCTTCATGTTGAGGTAGACGTAGCGCCCGACCTCCAGCGTGCCGAACAGCATCACGATCAGGACCGGCAGCATCAGGCCGAACTCCGCGGCGGCGAAGCCGCGGGTCGAGCGTCTCAGGCGGCGGAACAGGTGGATCATGGCGGCTCAGAAGGGCTCGTTGCGGACGGGGATGGAGCTGCTCAGCACGATCTCGTCGGTGAACGGGATCATCAGGCCCGTATAGGGCTGCCAGGGATAGTCCATGCGATAGACGACGATGTCGTCGGCGCCGCCAAGGCCGGCCTGCCCCTGGTCCTGGTCCCAGGTGCCGTTGCCGTTGACGTCCTGGAAGGGCTCGCCGTCGTCCCACTGGCCGTTGCCGTTCTGATCGGTGAAGCCCTCCGGCTCGCCGATCACGTCGAACTGGTTGTAGATCAGCGTCTCGATCTCCAGCGCGTCCATGTCGATCAGGCCGAAGGTGCGATCTTCGACGATCTCGAACATGCGCTCCTCCCGGCTCATGTTCTCCGGGACTTCACCGGTGGCGCCGAAGCGGGCGGCCTCCAGCGCCGCGCTCTCCAGCACCGCGGCGGTCACCGTCAGCAGCGCGAACTCGAAGAAGCCGATCACGATGGTGAACAGCGGCAGCGCCACCAGCGCGAACTCGAGCGCGTTGGCGCCGCCCCGGTGCCGGTGCAGGCGGCGCAGCAACCGGAGCAGACGGCGCGTCATTCCACGATCCTCAGGTTCGACAGTTCCTGGCCGATGGCGCGGAAGGCCTCGGCGAGCTGCGCGTTGTCGGGCGCGTGGAAGTAGTTGCCGGGATCGCTGGCGCAGGTGCGGAAGAGGTTCTGGATCTCCCAGCCCTCGGCGCTGGAGCCGAAGGTGATGGTGTAGATGGTGATCCCTTCTTCCTTCATGTCGGAGCACACGCTGGCGAACTTGTTGTCCAGCGTCTCCAAGCCGTCGCCTTCGTCGTCAGCGTCCGGGATGAAGCCGCCGGGCAAACCAAGGCGGCCGTAGGCCGTATAGTCGGAAACGAACTGATCATCCTCACGCGGATCACAGCCGCCGCCGTGCTCTACGCAATCGTAGAACTGGTTGACGCCGTCGGTCAGGACGATCGCGACCTTGTTCATCTCCTCGTTGTCGTAGTCTTCCGGCCGCGAACTGCCGTCCCAGAGCCCACGCCAGCGCGGCGAAAGCGTCCGCCAGCCCCAGACCAAACCGAAATTGCTTGCCGTACCGCCGCGGCTCCAAGACGCCATTTCGTCGATTGCGTCGAGGACTTCCTGTTTCTGATTTGTGAGCGGCGTGATCGCCGGGCCACAGCCGAGGTTTGGCCCATAGCCACTGTTCCCAGCACTCTGGGACTCATTGACGCCTTCGGACCATGACCATTCGTTGCCTTCGGCGGGATGAGGGTACGGGACGGTGCTCGGATAGAAGTAGGACTCGAACCTTTCGATGCTCGGCGGATCGTCCGTTTCGTCCCGGTCGGTCTGCCAGCGCGCCTCGACGCAGCCCTTCCAGTTGGTCGGCCAGTACCAGTCCTCGTCGTCGTCGCGGGCTTCGGTCGTGGGCTTGAGCCAGTCGATGTGCTGGTCGCCGACGTTCACGGTCGCGGTGTAGGGCACCAGGCTCCACCAGAGGTGGTCGTAGCTGTCCTCCTCGCCGAACACGATCTCCACCAGGTCGGCGGCCGCGCCCTTCATCGACGACATTTCGTAGGCGCTCATCGAGCCGGTGTTGTCCATCACCAGCGCGATCTCCGCGCCCTGGGTCAGGCGCTGGATCACCGAGGTGGCGGCGACCTCGACGTGGTCCTGCCCGAACACCCGCATGAAGCGGGTCGGCATCTGCGTGGTGGCGCGGACGGTGATGAACTCGTCGTTGCTGTCGACCTGGATGTCGACGTCGTCGGCGCTCAGGTCGCTGCCCAGCAGCCCGTCGGGATAGTTCGCCGCGAAGAAGGCGCGGGCGTCGGCCTCCATGCGGTCTTCCATGACCACACGGCCGGCGGCGAGCCCGGCGGCGTCGAGCGCCTTGCCCAGCCGGTTCTCCACGACGAAGGCGCGGGCGGAATCGATTGCCAGCCCTGCCCCGGCGAACATCGGCAAGGTCAGCAGGCCGACCAGCATGACGACGTTGGCCGAGTCCGCACGGCCGAACCGGCGCGCGAACTGCGCGCCGCGGCCGGTCCAACGCTTCCACACCGTTCGCATGACACGCTCCTATACTGCCGACGTGGCAAGATTAGGAGCGATGATTTAAGAAGTTCTAAAGGATTGGCTGCAATGCGCCGGAACTATTTTCTAGATTTCGTCCGACGCTTTATTGGTATTTGCCCGGCATTTTAGGGACGGGGCGGGCGCACCTACTCCGCGGCAGCCGCCGGCGCCGGTTCAGTCGGGCGCTCGTCGATCTGCATGTGCCGCATGCGCCGCGGCATCGGCCCGCCGGTGGCCCAGTCCAGCAGCTCGGCGGTGTGCACGATCGGCACGTCGGTGCCGCTGGCGATCTGGGTGATGCAGCCGACGTTGCCGGCGGCGACCACGTCCGGCCGGGTCTTACCGATGTTGGCCACCTTGCGGTCGCGCAACTGCGTGGCGATCGCCGGCTGCAGCAGGTTGTAGACGCCGGCCGAGCCGCAGCAGATGTGCCCTTCCGGCACGTCCTTCACCGCGAAGCCGGCGTCCGCGAGCAGCCGCTTCGGCGGCTTGGTGATGCCCTGGCCGTGCTGCATCGAGCAGGCGGCGTGGTAGGTCACGTTCAGATCGGTCTTGCGCACCGGCGCCTGCAAGCCGTGCTCGGCCATGAACTCGGAGACGTCCTGGGCGATCCGGCCGACCCGCTCGGCCTGGTCGCGCCACTGCTCGTCGTGCCGGAACAGGAAGGCGTAGTCCTTCACCGTGGTGCCGCAGCCGCTGGTGTTCACGATGACGGCGTCCAGCCCCTCGCCGTCCATCTCGCGGGTCCAGGCGGTAACGTTGGCCTTGGCCTGTTCCTTGGCCTGCTCCTCCTGGCCCATGTGCTGCACCAGCGCGCCGCAGCAGCCGGCGCCCCGGGCGACCACAACCTCGACGCCGTGGCGGGTCAGCAGACGCACGGTCGCCTCGTTGATCTCCGGCCCCACGACCTGCTGGGCGCAGCCGTTCAGCAGCGCCACCCGGGCGCGGCGGGGGCCTTCGGCGGGAATCACCTGGGGCTTGTCGACCCAGCTCGGCGCTTCGATCCGCTTCGGCGCCATGCCGACCATCGCTTTCAGCCGCCCCGGCATCAGGTTGGCCAGGCGGCGCACCAGGCTGGCGCCGGTCAGCGCGACGCGGAACCGACGGGGGTACGGGACCGTCTGGGTCAGCAACCAGCGCAAGGCCCGGTCCGGCAGCGGCCGGGTGTAGTTCTCCTCGATGTACTGCCGGCCGTGCTCGACCAGGTGGGCGTAGTTCACCGTCGCCGGGCAGGTGGTCATGCAGGACAGGCAGGTCAGGCAGCGGTCGACGTGCAGCACCGTGCGCTCGTCCGGCGTCTCGTCCGCCTCCAGCATCTTCTTGATCTGGTAGATCCGCCCGCGCGGGCTGTCGAGCTCGTCGCCCAGCAGCACGTAGGTCGGGCAGGTCGCGGTGCAGAAGCCGCAGTGCGTGCACATCCGCAGGATGTCGTTGGCATCCTTGACGTCCGGATCGGCCAGCTGCGCAAGGGTGAACTCGGTCTGCATGGCGTTCGGTCGATTCTCCTAAGTCGTAGGGCGGGTTCGCGCAGCAACCCGCCGACCGGCGGCGGCGCGCGGCACCGATGTCGGTGGATTGCCGCTTGCGCGGCGAATCCACCCTACACGCCGGCGTACATCCGGCCCGGGTTGAGCAGACGCTTCGGGTCGAAGCCGTCCTTGATGTTCTTGCTCAGCGCCTCCAGGCCAGCCTCCTGCGGCTGGAACACCGGGACCTTGGCGCGCACGCCGTCGTTCGCCTTGATCAAGGTGGCGTGGCCGCCGGTGTCGCCAAGGGCCGCGCGCACCTCCGCGTGGCGGGCGTCCTCGCCCTCCGGCAGCGCCAGCCACAGCAGCCCGCCGCCCCAGTCCAGGAACAGCGAGGCGCGCTCGTCCAACCCACGCAGGCGCTCCGCCACCCTGGGCCCCGACGCCGGCGGCACCGAGACACGCCAGACGGCGGTGGCGTCCAGTCCGACGAAGGGCTTCACGTCGCGGATCTCGGCCCAGAGCGCCAGGCTGTCGTCGTGCCCCAGCTCCTCGGCGCGGCCGAACTCGGTCACCACCTGGGCGATCTTGTTGGCGCGGTGCTCCACCGACTTCGGCGGCCCTTCCAGACGCAGCGCCGTCACCGGCCCGCCGGCCTGGGCGACCTCGCCGACCGCGCTGGTCTGCGCGACCTCGGCCGGCAGGTGGGCGGCGCCGGAGACCTCGTAGGACGAGCACAGGCCGGCCGTCAGCGCGCGCACCGCGACGGGCACGTCGAGCCCGGTCAGCAGCACGGTGCGCGTCGCCTCCGAGGCCGGCAGCACCTTCATGGTGATGTCGGTCATCAGCGTCAGGGTGCCGTACGACCCGGCCATCAGCTTGCACAGGTCGTAGCCGGTGACGTTCTTCACCACGCGGCCGCCGGACTTGTAATTCTCGCCGCGGCCGTTGACGCCGTTGTAGCCCAGGAAATGGTCGCGCGCCGCGCCGGCCTTGACGCGCCGCGGGCCCGCCAGGTTGCAGGCGACCGCGCCGCCCAGCGTGCCCTGGCCGGCCGATCCGCCGAGGAGCGGCGCCAAGTCCGGCGGCTCGAAGGCGAAGGCCTGGTGGTTGCGTTCCAGCTCGGCGACCAGCTCCTGGATCGGCGTGCCGGCGCCGGCCTTGAGGATCAGCTCCTCCGGCTCGTACAGCTCGATGCCGCGGAAGCCGGTGAGGTCGACCGTCGCGCGGGTCTGCATCGGCCGGCCCAGGCCGCGCTTGCTGCCGGCGCCGGCGACCTCCAGCGGCGCCTCTTCCGAAGCCGCCCAGGTCACCAGCTCGGCCAACTGCTCGCGGGTGTCCGGCCGGAAGGTGTCGTGCTGCAGCTTGCCGCCCTGCAGCTTGTCCCCCTGCGGCTTGTCGGGGCGGGTCTCGGCCATCGCGCTAGAACCGCGGGATGTCGGGGAAGGGCAGCTTGCCGCGGTGGATGTGCATCTTGCCCATCTCCGCGCAGTTGCTCAGCGTCGGGAACATCTTGCCCGGGTTCAGCAGGCCGTCCCGGTCGAACGCGCATTTGACCCGCTGCTGGGTGTCCAGGTCGATCTCGGTGAACATCTCGCCCATCAGATCGCGCTTCTCGACGCCGACGCCGTGCTCGCCGGTCAGCACGCCGCCGACCTGGACGCATAGCTTGAGGATGTCGGCGCCGAACTCCTCGGCGCGCTCGAGCTGGTTGCCCTCGTTGGCGTCGTACATGATCAGCGGATGCAGGTTGCCGTCGCCGGCGTGGAAGACGTTGGCGACGCCTAGGCCGTAGTGCTCGCTCATCTCGCGCATGCGCGAGAGCACGTGCGCCAGCTGGTGGCGCGGGATCGTGCCGTCCATGCAGTAGTAGTCGGGCGTGATCCGGCCGACCGCCGGGAACGCCGCCTTGCGGCCGGCCCAGAACTTGGCGCGCTCCTCATCGTCCTTGCTGACGCGCTCGTAGGTCGCGCCGTTGTCCTCGGCGATCCGGGAGACACGGCCCAGCAGCTCCTCGACCTCGCTCTCCGGCCCGTCGAGCTCGCAGATCAGCAGCGCCTCGACGTCCAGCGGGTAGCCCGCCTTCACGAAGTCCTCGGCGGCCCGGATCGCCGGCTTGTCCATCATCTCGACGCCGGCCGGCACGATGCCGGAGGAGATGATGCCGGCCACCGTGTCGCCGGCCTGCTCGTTCGACGGGAAGCCCAGCAGCACGGCGCGCGCGCTCTCCGGCTGCTTGAGGATGCGCACCGTGACTTCGGTGACCACGCCCAGCAGGCCCTCCGAGCCGGTGATCAGGCCCAGCAGGTCGTAGCCCTCGCTGTCCAGGTGCTTGCCGCCCAAGCGTACCACGGTGCCGTCGATCAGCACCATCTGCACGCCCAGCACGTTGTTGGTGGTCAGGCCGTACTTCAGGCAGTGCACGCCGCCGGAGTTCTCCGCCACGTTGCCGCCGATCGAGCAGGCGATCTGCGAGGACGGGTCGGGGGCGTAGTAGAAGCCTTCGTGCTCGACCGCGCGGGTGATGCCCAGATTGGTCACGCCCGGCTGCGCCACGACGCAGCGGTTGTCGTAGTCGATATCCAGGATCTGGTTGAACTTGCCCAGCCCCAGCAGGATGCCGTCGGTGAGCGGCAGCGCGCCGCCGGACAGCGAGGTGCCGGCGCCGCGCGGCACCACGCGGATGCCCAACTCGTGGCAGTAGGCCATCACGTTGCTGACCTGCTCCACGGTGGACGGCAGTACCACCACCATCGGCGTCGCCCGATAGGCGGTCAGACCGTCGCTCTCGTAGGCCTGCAGCTCGGCCTCCTTGACGATGACGCCCTCGCCGGGAACCAGCGAACGCAGGTGCGCGACGATCTCGTCCTTGCGGTCGAGAATCTCGCGCTTGGGCTCCGGCATCGAAACCAAGGCTTACCTCCGGACGGCGTGGCGCGGCTTGCCGCCGCTGTGGTTGCTGCTGCCGTGCCGGCCGCGTCAACACGGCGATGGCGCACGCAACTGGTATTACCGGAACTATGTGGCCGGGCGAAAGCGATGGTCAACCGGAACCGCCGGCCGGGGCAAGGGGCCGTGCGCCGCCCGACCGGGTTTCCCGTGCCCGCGGGCTTGCGTAGGATCGCTCCCGGTCCATTTCCTGAGAGCCCGGCGCGCCCGTCGAACGGCGCGCCGGCGCCGCACCTCTTATCCACCGTCCGCCCGAGGAGCACGCGCAACGCCATGGGTCAGTTCGGAGTCGGCCAAGCCGTACGCCGCATCGAGGACGCCCGCCTGCTGACGGGCGCCGGCCGCTATACCGACGACATCAACCTGGACGGCCAGGTCTACCTGGCGCTGGTGCGCAGCCCGCACGCGCACGCCGAGATCAAGGGCATCGACGCCGGCGAGGCGAAGCAGGCCGACGGCGTGCTGGCGGTCTACACGATCGCCGAGCTGGACGCCGCCGGGATCCAGGATATCCCCTGCATCGCGCCGATCCCGGGCAAGGACGGCAAGCCGCCCAAGATGCCGGGCCACCCGGTGCTGGCGCGCGGCCGGGTGCGCCACGTCGGCGATCCCGTGGCCGCGGTGATCACCGAGACGCCGGAGCAGGCGAAGGACGCCGCCGAGCTGGTCGACGTCGACTACGAGATGCTGGACCACGTGGTCGAGACCGACCGCGCCATGGACCCGGACGTGCCGCAGCTGCACGAGATCGCGCCGAACAACCTGGCGCTCGACTGGGGCATCGGCGACGACGAACCTGTACAGCAGGCGTTCCGGGAGGCCGCGCACGTCACCCGGCTGAAGATGATCAACAATCGCGTCGTGGCGAACTCGATGGAGCCGCGCGGCGCGCTGGGCGCGATCGACGACCGCGGGCGCTACACGCTGCACACCTCCAGCCAGGGCTCGCACGGGCTGCGCGACCAGATCGCCGAGAAGGTGCTGCAGGTCGGCAAGGACCAGGTGCACGTGGTCACGCCGGACGTCGGCGGCGGGTTCGGCATGAAGATCTTTCTCTACTCCGAGCAGATCCTGGTGCTCTACGCCGCCAAGCAGCTGGGCCGGCCGGTGAAGTGGATCGGCGAGCGCACCGAGGCGTTCCAGTCCGACGACCAGGGCCGCGACCAGGTGGCCACGGTGGAGCTGGCGCTGGACGCCGAGCACCGGATGACGGCGATCCGCGTGTCCTCGACCGCCAACATGGGCGCCTACCTGTCGAACGCCGGGCCGTACATCCCGACGGACTCGATGGGCAAGATGCTCTGCGGCCTGTACCGGATCCCGGCGATGTACTGCGAGGTGAAGTGCGTCTTCACCAACACGGTGCCGGTGGACGCCTACCGCGGCGCCGGGCGGCCGGAGGCGGCCTACTTCGTCGAGCGCATCGTCGACGCGACCGCGCGCGAGGTCGGCATCGACCCGGCCGAGCTGCGCCGCCGCAACTTCATCGCCCCCGAAGAGATGCCCTGGACCACGCCCGCCGGCGCCACTTACGACAGCGGCGAGTTCGAACGGATCATGAACCGCGCGCTGGAGACGGCGGACTACGCCGGCCTGGCCGAGCGCAAGCGGGCGGCGGAGCGCCGCGGCAAGCTGCTGGGCCTGGGCTTCTCCTGCTACGTCGAGGCCTGCGGCTCGATCGGCAGCGACGACGCTCGGCTGACCCTGGACGGCGACGGCGGTGCCACGCTGGTGGTCGGCACCCAGACCAACGGCCAGGGCCATGCCACCGCCTACGCCCAGCTGCTGTCCGACCGCCTCGCCATCGATCCCGACAAGGTGCGGGTGCGCCAGGGCGACAGCGACGATCTGCCCAACGGCGGCGGCACCATGGGCTCGCGCTCGCTGCTGGTCGGCGGCGGCGCCACCGGCGCGGCTGCCGACCAGGTGCTGGAGCGCGCCAAGAAGGTCGCCGGGCACATGATGGAGGTCGCGCCCGCGGACCTGGAGTTCGAGGAGGGCGTGTTCACCGTCGCCGGCACCGACAAGACGGTCACCCTGACCGAGGTCGCGAAGGCCGCGGCGGAGCGCGACGACCTGCCGGACGACCTCGCCGGGCCGCTGGAGGAGACCGGGCACTACGATTCGCCGGACGAGATGACCTACCCGAACGGCTGCCACGTCTGCGAGCTGGAGGTCGATGCGGAGACCGCAACGCTGGAGCTGATCCGCTACGTCGTCGTGGACGACTTCGGCAAGGTGGTGAACCCGATGCTGGTATCGGGCCAGATCCACGGCGGCATCGCCCAGGGCGTCGGCCAGGCGCTGCTCGAGCACACCGTCTACGAGGCCGACTCCGGCCAGCTCGTGACGGCGACCTACCAGGACTATACGATGCCCCGGGCCGACGACCTGCCGGAGATCGAGATCGAGTTCGTCGAGGTCCCCTGCATCACCAACCCGTTCGGCATCAAGGGCGCCGGCGAGGCCGGAGCGATCGGCGCGCCGCCGGCGGTGATCAACGCGCTGGTCGACGCGCTGCAGCCGTTCGGCGTCGCCCACATCGACATGCCGGCCACCGCCGAGAAGATCTGGCAGGCGATGGCCGCGACCGCGCCGAAGGAGGCCGCGGAGTGACGCACGCCACGGGCACCGAGCACGACGCCGGCGGCGGAAACGTCGCCCAGGACCTGGACGACCTGTTAGGCGTCCTGCGCACGATCGCCGAGCGCGCCGGCAAGGCGATCCTGACCTACTACGTCGAGGGCCAGGAGATCGAAGTCGCGACCAAGGACGACGACAGCCCGATCACCAAGGCCGACCTCGCCGCCGACGAGGTGGTGCGGCAGGCGCTGGAGACGCTGACGCCGCACATCCCGGTGGTGACCGAGGAGCGCTTCGACCAGGGCCAGGCGCCGGAAGTGGGCGAGCGCTTCTGGCTGGTCGACCCGCTGGACGGGACCAAGGAGTTCATCTCCCGCAACGGCGAGTTCACCGTGAACATCGGTCTGATCGAGCACGGCGCGCCGGTGGCGGGCGTGGTGCACGCGCCGGCGCTGGCGATGACCTGGGCCGGCGCGGTCGGGCCGGACGGCACCGGCAAGGCGATCTTCGCCGAGACCGACCGCGAGCAGACGATGCCGATCCACGCCCGGCAGATCCCCGATGCGGGCGCCACCGTGGTCGCCAGCCGGCGCCACGGCGACCCCGACGAGATGAAGGCGTTCCTGGGCGCGCGCCCGATCGCCGACACTCGCAACGCCGGCAGCTCGGTGAAGTTCTGCCTGATCGCCAGCGGCAAGGCCGACATCTACCCGCGCTTCGGCCGCACCATGGAGTGGGATACCGCGGCCGGCCACGCCGTGCTGGCGGCGGCCGGCGGCCGGGTCGAGACCACCGAGGGCGCGCCGCTGACCTACGGCAAGCCAGGCTTCGAGAACCCGCAGTTCGTCGCCTACGGGCTGGACTGACGGAACGGACGCGTGGGCGGATCGCGGATGAAGGATCACGGCGAGGTCTGGGACCACTACGTCGACCGCGAGTTCCCGCTGAAGCGCAGCGCCCATCCGGGCGCCGAGGTGCCCGGCGACGAGTGGTCGCCGCCCGAGCTCTGGCAGGACGTCCTTGAGCGCACGTTGTTCCAGCGCGTCACCTCAAGCGCCCCGAAGCTGATCGAGCTGGCGCCCGGCGCCGGCAAGCAGACGCGGCTGGTGCTGGCGCACTACGCCGACCCAACGATCCTCGCCTTCGACGTCTCCGCCGCCTTCCTGCGCACCTATCGTGAGGCGCTCGACGGCGAAATCGGCACCCGCGTGTTTCCCGCCCAGCTCGGCGACGACCACCGCGAGATCCTGCACGCCGTGGAGCGGCACAAGCTGTCGCGCCGGATCGACGCGCTGTACTCGTTCGACTCCATGGTGCACGTCGACTTCCAGCAGCTCATGGTGTTCGTGATCACCGCGCTGTTCGTGCTGCGCAAGCGCGGCGTGGTCGTCATGGACCTGGCGGACATCGAGTCCGAGGCCGGCTTCGAGCGGCTGATCCGCGGCGCACCGGCCCACTACCATCACCACGGCGCCGCCTGCGGCAAGTTCGCCTTCGCCCACCGCGCGATGGTGGAGACCGCCCTGCCCCGCCTCGGCTTCGACGTCGAGGTGATGGCGCACCCGCTCGGCAACCTGCTGGTCGTCGCCACCCTGAGCGACCGCTCGAAGGGCCTGGACGCGCTGGGCTCGGCAACCACCGACTGGCGTTAGGTCTGCAGGGGGCGATCCGCCTTCATGCTGAGCTGAGGCCGCCCGGCCGCGAGTCGAAGCACGCACGGCTTCGCCGTCTGGTGGATTGCTTCGCGAATCCACCCTACGTCCGCGCATACGCGGCCGGCCGGCGCCGCCCTACTCTGGATGACCTTCGGAGGCCTCCATCGCCCCGACATCCAGCTCGGCCGGGTCGAGGGTGAACAGCTCCTGAGGCTGGCGCACCCCGCGCAGGGCGTAACGGCCCACCGAGACCAGGCGGCGCTGACAGGGCGTCGGGGTCACCTTCTGGAAGGCGCTGGACACAATCGTGTCTTTGTCGACGCTCTTCGACATGCCGGCGATCCGGCTGACCTCGTTCACCGCCGGACCGACCACGGTGAAGTCGAGCCGCTCGGCGCTGCCGATATTGCCGTAGAACACGCTGCCCACGTGCAGTCCCAGGTACATCGTCGTCGTCGCCAGCCCCTCGGCGGCGCGCCGCCGGGTCAGCTCGGCGATGTTGCGCTGCGCGGCGAAGGCGGCGTCGAGCGCCGGCGCGCAGGCCTCGCGGCCAGTCTGCACCGGGAAGATCGCCAGCACGCCGTCGCCGATAAACTTCAGCACGTCGCCGCCGTGCGCCTCCACCGCGCGGGCCTGGCAGTCGGCGTAGTCATTCAGCATCGGCACGATCTGCCGCGGATCGATGCTGTCGGCGATGCGGGTGAAGTTGTGCAGGTCGCTGAGCCACAGCACCGCCTGGATCTCCTCGGCGCGCCCGCGGTCGATGGCGCCGCGCAGCACCCGTCGGCCGGCGTCGCGGCCCAGGTAGGTCTGCATCATGGCGTAGGCCGTGCGCGGACCGGTGATGCTGCGCAGGGCGGTCGCCATGCTCTGCACCAGACCGCGCAGCGCGACCACGTCCTGCTGCGAGAAGCCGTCCGGCGCCCGGCTGGCGAACGTTATGAAGGTCTCGTCGCGCTCGCCCAGCACGTGCTCGCCGCCGCGCCGGCACATGAACACCAGGTAGTCGGTGAAGCCGTCGGCGATCAGATCGTCGACCACCGGGAACTCGCCTTCGCGGTAGTTGTCACCCAGGCGCCGGCGCAGCTCACTGGCCCCGGTGTCGTGCAGCACGAACAGCGGGCTCGCCTCCCACTGCTCGACGTCGTCGTCGAAGCGGTCGAGGTCGAAGCGGCGCACGCTGTCGTCGCGGCTGTCCCAGCGGAACAGCTGGCCGTCCAGCAGCGGGTGGATCAGCTCGACGCCGACGAAGCCGCGGTCGACCGGCACGCCGGCAGAACGCAGGCGCCGGCAGGTGCCGGCCAGCAGGTCCGCCTCGCCGACGCCGTCCAGTGCACTGCCGGACAGCCAACGCAGCAGACTCAGTTCCGCCTGGAAGTCCATCGTCTGGTCCCGATCGTCAGCAACGAAGCAGGGGCCCACCGGCGGCTGTTCGCCGGGGGCGCAAACGCAAAGCGGGCGGCGCTCCGGGAACGCCGCCCGCCCGCATGGTGCAGAAATGGGCCTCCGGCTACTGCTCTTCCAGAGCCTTAGCGATGCCCTCGCACATCTCCTTCGCGTCGCCGAACAGCATCATCGTGTTGTCCTTGTAGAACAGCGGATTGTCGATGCCCGCGTAGCCCGGCGACAGGGACCGCTTGACGAACAGCACGGTCTTGGCCTGGTCAACCTTGAGGATCGGCATGCCGTAGATCGGCGAGGAGGGATCGTCCTCCGCCGCCGGGTTGGTGATGTCGTTGGCGCCGATCACGAAGGCGACGTCGGTCTGTTGGAAGTCGCGGTTGATCTCTTCCATCTCGTAGACGTCGTCGTACGGGACGTTCGCCTCCGCCAGCAGCACGTTCATGTGCCCCGGCATGCGGCCGGCGACCGGGTGGATGGCGTAGCGCACGTTGACGCCGTTCGCCTTCAGCATGTCGGCCATCTCGCGCAGGGCATGCTGCGCCTGGCCGACCGCCATGCCATAGCCCGGCACGATCACCACCGAACCGGCGTTGCCGAGGATGAAGCTGGCGTCGTCGGCGGAGCCCGAGTTCACCGACTTATCGCCGGTGTCGGCCGCCGCCGCAGCGCTGTCGCCGCCGAACCCGCCCAGGATCACGTTGATGAAGGAGCGGTTCATCCCCTTGCACATGATGTAGGACAGGATCGCGCCGGACGAGCCGACCAGCGCGCCGGTGATGATTAGCAGGTTGTTGCCCAGCGTGAAGCCCACACCGGCCGCCGCCCAGCCGGAGTAGCTGTTCAGCATCGACACCACGACCGGCATGTCGGCGCCGCCGATCGGCAGGATCAGCAGGAAGCCGATCGCCAGCGACAGCGCCACGATCACCCAGAATGCCAGCGGCGACTGCGTGATCGCGAACGCCACGATCAACAGCACGATGGCCACGCCGATCGCCAGGTTCAGCATGTGCTGGCCGGTGAAGATCAGCGGCTTGCCGGTGACCATCCCCTGCAGCTTGCCGAACGCGATGATCGAGCCGGTG
>ENA-ORDC01000472-ORDC01000472.1-marine-metagenome-genome-assembly--contig:-NODE-472-length-39418-cov-5.049440_pt1 | contig 39418 bp, 32 predicted proteins | sample MGYA00237783_ERZ508515 | MGnify/ENA primary metagenome ERZ508515 (study PRJEB26186, sample SAMN06268792) | marine metagenome | isolation source: Eden Landing Ponds, San Francisco, CA, USA | place... | reverse complement strand
GGAAAACCGAAAACCCCTTTAGAATCAGGTGGTAGGACCGGGCGGATTCGAACCGCCGACCTCTGCCATGTCAAGGCGGTGACCAAAGCTGCATAGGTCATTGCCCATAAAGCTTTTTTGGGGCCGTGACAGACCGCAGCGAGCGCACCTCACGCGGCACGCGCAATCAAGGACTTATATACTGTATTTTACCACTCATTTTCGAGCGCAGCCCCGGATATCAGCGCACCGTTAATCGCCGATGATATTTCATTCTCTTCAAGCTCCGACATGCGCAAGAGCTGGCTGCAGCGCCTACAGTCAGGCTCTCGATTTGCTCTACACACTGTAAATGATCCTAAGTTCCGAATATCACCTCCCTGATGCGAAATGCTTCCAACCCAGGGACCCTATGAAGCTTTAGCCTGGTCAGTGAGGGGGCGAGAGCAGTTTCCTAGCCAGCTCCCAGATATAGAAAGAGCGCAGTGTACATCACCGACAGAACAAGTACCGTAAAGGCACCATTCCAGATAATCCCAAACCGCAAAGGTTCGGTGCCTGCGTACCCTGAAATGAAGCGAAGAGAGGCGGTGAACGGCGAAACGCCCGCAAAAAGAGCCCAGGTGATGGCAATCACGGAGGCCTGGACCATGGGTGGGATAGCCATCTCAGGCATGTTCTGGATAACCCCCAGCAGAACGGTCACCGTCACGATCGCGCTGATGCCAAAGAAGGACAAAACCAGGATTAGCAGAGAGACCAGGACCATCAGTCCGGCCCCACCAACATGCAGCATGTTCAACCACTGGCTTACATGCTCCGGGTCAATTAATGGGATCAGAACCACGCCAATAAAGCCCGAGGATGCAAACAGAGTCACCTCGTTGCGCTGCCCCGTGAACGTTCGCGGAAAGGACCTCAAAAGCCGTCGCCCTACCAAGCGACAGGCGGTCCAGAAGCCAGCCCGGCGATACTGGAGACCGATCCATGTTGTTCCGATCAAAGGCGCGCAGATCAGGAGGGATGCAAACAGGTCAAATCCTGTCCCACGAGAGACGACGAAAGCAATGATCGGAAACAGGGCGACAAGGCCAACCAGTGGAATCAGACGCCTGAGCGACCCACCCTGGCCGTAGCCCAGGTTGCGACGCGGATATGAAAACCTGTCCAGTACCGCACCCAGCAGGATAAAGAGCGCTGACCACAGCAGTCCCAAAGGCGCGTATTCCTCCCAGGTCAGCTCCGGAATCCCGGAGAGCACCAGCAGCATGGTGACGGATGTCGGGGTCCAGATAAGGGCACTGCTGAACCCCCGAAGGGTCGCCGTCAACATCCGTTTGAGCCGGATGCCGGCTATTCGCTGCGCCTCCTCTGTTACCCCGGGCTTAATACCACGCCGCACCATGTTCCCCAGCACATTCAGTGAACCAACGTTCAACATTACGCCAAACAGCTGGGCTCCAACGGACATGAGCAGGTACCGCCGGCCCGGCGGCTGGTTCACTAACACTTCCCCGCACTCGCGCACCAGACGAGAAGTGCTGGCGGACTCACGCAGGACTGCCAACGATGTAAGGAAGAGAGCGAAAAATGCCGCTCGATCAATGGCCTCGATCAGCTCCGGAACCGCCAGGCGCTCACTGCTCCAGAGACCGACCCCCAGCCCACACGCGAGAAAAAAGAACCCACGATAGACTCGAGTGATGCCACTCCACTGCAGCCCCACGAAACCGACCAGGCTGACGCCGGACAGGATGCTCCAGGCTAAGCCGGCTCCCGCTTCCCGTGAAAGCGCACAGACACATGCGGTCAGGAGGAGAGCTGTGGCAAGAGGAAGTCGGAGGGAATACAAGAAGTGCTCGTACTACTGGAGGACGGCTGACGCATTAAAGTGTCACGGGCATTCGTTCGTTAGGATGCGATATTTTTAAGCGTTCAGCAACTGGGATAACAGGAGGGTCGGCGGTCAAGATCCATAGACCGGAATGGAGCGGGTGGAGGTCGGTCGACCTCCACCGCATCAGGCTTCTCAGAAACTGTATTTAGCTGAGAACTGCAGTCGGGACTGACTGCCATCGGTGTCATCAACCAGTGTACGTTCACCATGCTTAACTTCAGCACCAAACGTCACTGCAGGAGCTGGTGAGTACATGATATTGGCGGTACCACTCCAGGATGTCTCAGACATTTTTGGCCCCTCAACGTCAGCGTCCTCCATGCCGAACCCAACATTAGTGCGCCAATGCCTGTTGATTCGATGTGCAAGACCGAGGTTGAAGCCGACATGATCAACTGCTTCCATTCCGGAACCATCACTGGCAATGACCACATCAGGCGCAAAGGCCAGACCACTGTAACGACCGACGCCACTGCCCCCCAAGGCCATGAACTTGAAATCCGTTGCCTCGCTCAACGCAACATTGCCTGAAACGCCCAGACCATATCCACTCTCGGTTTCATCCACCGTCGGAGTGCTCTGTGTAAACGGTTCGTTATTGACCGTTCCGTCCACTTTCAATTGACGAACGATACCGACCAGCGCGAGCTGTGAGTGCTGCCCCATCATGGAATAGCGAACAACCATATCCGGCAGGATACTGTCGGTCACTTCAGTGTTAGAGCTTATAGCCGAAGTATTCGCCCCCTCGATCTGAGCCGTTGTCGTGGGATTCTCCAGACTAACCGCCCAGGGACCATTAGAGTAACGAATCTGCGGTTGCCTTGGTGTTGGAACACCTTCCGAGACTGAGAAGAAATTCAGCGTCTCAAGCATAGCTGGGCCAAATAACGCATTACTCCATGTCTGGCCAAAGCCCCAGTTTCCATATTCAAAAAAAGCGTGGCGAAGATTGACTGCCGAGCGATTCGTCGTCGACGTCCCATTCAGGAGTCCTCTGGCAGGACCGAAATCCATCTCCACAAAGCCAGTAAGATCGGTCCCAGTTCCCAGGTCAGTCACTGTATTGATAGAGAATCGGGATTGTCTGGCATGCATTGTCAGGCTTTCGTTACTGTCGCCCGCCCCCACTGGGGTTGTGGACGGCACATAGAAATCACGCAGGGAATCAGCAGCAAGCTCACCATCACTGGTTCGGGTAGCGATTGTATCGAGTTTTATGTAGCCGCCGATGGAAAAGTTGGTATTACCAACCTGAAAGCCCTCATCCTGTCCTACTGCTTGCAGTGGCAACAATGCGCCAAAGCCAAATGTCATGGCGAAAATGCTCGTGGAAATTTTTGTTTTCTTATACATGATTCTTTCCTTCTACGATTATCTGGAAACTGCCACGCGAAAACAGCATAGGGATATGCTCGACGACGTGGCTTTTGCTACTGGACCAAACAGCACTGAATCGTTTTTATTGATCTCTCTGACAGCAGTCGGATGCGGCCGACCTTTGAAAGCCTCCCTCTACCAGTTGAGCATTTTGTTGTTCATTGTCTTTTGCCCTTCATGAAAACGCTTGAGCTCACTTTGGCTCGCGCAACAGTTGGCCGGTTGCGCCCCGTTTCCTAGCGACGGTCGAACACGTGCTTGGCCTTACCTTCAGAGCGGGCCAGGGAGCCGGAATCCTGCACCTGGACACGGGTGCTGATGCCGATGTAGGACTTGATGTGATGGGCCAGCTCACGAGCGGCGTTATCCCGCAGATCTTCCCCCGAAGCGTCGGACCGGAGTTCTGCGCGGATATCAACGCAATCGAGATTTCCCTCCTTGTAGACCTCAATTTCGTAGTGAGGGGCAAGCGGTTCGCACTTGAGGACCTGCTCCTCAATCTGGCTTGGGAAGACGTTGACACCACGGATGATCAACATGTCGTCACTACGCCCTGTGATCTTGTCGATTCGACGCATGGGTCGTGCCGTACCCGGCAGCAGGCGGGTCAGATCACGAGTCCTGTACCGAAGAACAGGTAGCGCGACCTTGGTCAACGAGGTGAACACCAGTTCGCCATATTCCCCATCGGGCAATACTTCACCGGTTTCCGGATTGATGATTTCCGGATAAAAATGATCTTCCCAGATGGTCGGGCCGTCTTTCGTTTCAATACATTCCATGCCGACACCCGGGCCCATAACCTCAGAAAGACCGTAGATATCGAGAACCTGGATGCCGAGGCGCTCTTCAATCTCGGTACGCATGGAATTCGTCCAGGGCTCGGCCCCGAAGATGCCCAGGCGCAGCGGGAGCTTGTGCGGGTCAACGCCCTGACGGTCAAGCTCATCGGCAATATTCAGCATATAGGAAGGCGTAACCATGATGATGTCAGGTTCGAAATCCTGAATCAGCTGGACCTGCCTTTCCGTCTGGCCACCGGACATGGGAATGACGGTGCACCCGAGGCGTTCAGCACCGTAGTGAGCACCAAGACCGCCTGTGAACAGCCCATAGCCATAGGATATGTGAGCTTTGTCGCCTGCGTGGCCGCCACCGGCACGAATGGAACGTGCAACAACGTCCGCCCACATGTTGATGTCGCCCTGGGTATAGCCAACAACTGTCGGCTTGCCGGTCGTGCCACTTGAGGCGTGGATCCGCACCACGTCAGACATGGACGTTGCAAACATGCCGTAGGGGTAGTTGTCCCTCAGGTCCGACTTCGTCGTAAACGGCACTTTGGCCAGATCATCGAGGCAGTTGATATCCATCGGCTTAAGCCCGATTTCGTCAAAGGCCTTCCGGTAAAATGGTACGTTGGTGTAGGCATGCATCAGACTCCAACGGAGGCGTTGAATCTGCTCATGCCGGAGCTCATCAATGGAAGCGGTCTCCATCCGGTCAAGTTTGCCGATCTTGCTGAGTGGTAAGCTCATGAGTCTGTCCTGCGCTTTCTTGTCTTGTGTGGTTCTGTCTACAGACTTGGCGGCAACCTCAGGTTACCGGGTCTGTCCGTTCAATGATCATCGCGATACCCTGACCAACGCCGATGCACATGGTGCATAGAGCATAACGAGCGCTATGCCCACTTCTGTGGCGACGTTCGAGTTCGTACAGAGCCGTCGTGACCAGGCGAGCACCGCTCATCCCCAAGGGGTGGCCGAACGCAATCGCACCACCGTTGGGGTTTACGTGCTCCGCATCATCTGCCAGCCCAAGGTCACGGGTTACCGCCAGAGCCTGGGCAGCGAACGCCTCATTCAGTTCAACGACGTCCATATCGGCTAACGAAAGTCCGGCAGTTGCGAGCACTTTGCGCGTAGCCGGAGCAGGTCCAAAGCCCATTATCCTCGGCTCAACGCCGGCGGTAGCCATGGCCACAACCCGGGCGCGGGGGGTCAGGTTCTGTTGCCTTAGAGCGTCACCCCCCGCCATCAGGAGTGCGCATGCACCATCGTTCACGCCAGAGGCATTGCCTGCGGTCACAGTGCCGTTTTCCCGGAAAGGGGTTGGCAGCGCCGCCAGCTTTTCAAGGCTGGTCTCCCGGGGATGCTCGTCAGAATCGACGATCAGTGGATCCTGTTTACGACGGGGGACGCTCACCGGTGTGATTTCGGCGGCCAGCCGACCGTCTTTCTGGGCGGCGGCAGCACGCTGCTGGCTGCGCAGCGCAAAAGCATCCTGATCCTCGCGGGAGATGCCAAAATCAGCGGCTACATTCTCCGCCGTCTCAGGCATCGAATCGATTCCGTACTGCTCTTTCAGGACCGGATTCACAAAACGCCAGCCGATGGTTGTGTCATACAGCTCCGCGCTGCGACTGAACGCCGACTCAGCCTTGCCCATAACGAACGGAGCCCGTGACATGGATTCGACACCGCCGGCGATCATCAGCTGAGCCTCGCCAGTGCGAATGGCCCGCGCGGCGCTACCAATCGCATCCATACCGGAACCGCAAAGGCGGTTGATGGTGCTCCCGGGAACGTCCGCTGGCAGTCCTGCCAACAGCAACGACATTCGGGCAACATTCCGGTTGTCTTCACCTGCCTGGTTGGCACAGCCATAGAGCGCATCATCGACCGAAGACCAATCCAGTTCCGGGTGGCGCTCGGTCAACACCCTGATCGGGGTAGCCGCCAGATCGTCGGCACGCACGCCGGAGAGCGCACCTCCATAACGACCAACAGGTGTGCGGATGGCGTCAACGATATAGGCATCCTTGAGAAGAGTCGCACTCATGACTGTTCCTCCGAATCAATAACTGAGCCGCGCACCTGGTAGGATTTGCCGCGGAAAAGGGCCACCGTTGCACCATCCTGGTTAGTCAGAGTGATGTCATAGACACCGGTTCTTCCGCCGCGCGATTGCTCCTCAGCTGTTGCGATCAACCTGTCGCCGAGGCTGGCCCCATACACATAGTCAATGCTGCAACCAGAGGCGACGGTTCTCTTGTCATAGGTGTTGCAACTGAAAGCGAACGCTGAGTCGGCTAAAGTGAACAAATAGCCTCCATGACAGGAGCCGTGCCCCTGAATCATATCTTCGGTAACCGTCATACTTAGCTCCGCCCGACCCGGCGCTACAGATTCGATCTTCATGCCCAGTTTCTGGCTAGCTTGATCTTGCTCAAACATCGCTTTCGCGCAGCGCTCAGCGAGTTGTTGTGGGTCGATTTCACTCATGTGTAAAAGCCCTTTTCCGCGTAATGGTTTTGTCGCAGGAACAGTGCTGGTCGGTAGCGATCTTCCCCGTAACTGTTCTGGACGTTGGTGAGCACCTCGAAGACCAAGCTGTTGCCAAGACGGTCACTCCAGCTCAGCGGTCCGTCCGGGTAATTCAGTCCCGCCTTCATTGCCAGATCGATGTCTTCCTTGGTCGCAACGCCATGAAGTGACGCATCCGCGGCCTGGCTTGCCAGCATCGCGACTGTGCGCATAACCACAAGCCCAGGACGATCCTCAATTACACTCACCGCCATACCCGCCTTCTGAAGCAATGCACAGGCATCGGTTCGCGCTTTATCGTGGGCCTGATCGGCGATACCCACGGCAAGTCTGGTTGTGTTGGTAAAATCGAAGGCGAGATCGAACAGCACCAGATTCGGAGTGCCTTCAGAATTGGCGCGCTCTGTTGCCATACGCCCGTCAGTAAGTGCCAGAACCGCGTCCCCAAAGCGAAGCTGACCCGGCCCATCGCGCTCGATGACGTCAACGCCGGCATCACGAAGGCGCTCAACCAACGCGGCTGCCGGCCCCAGCAGACCTTCTACAATCAGCTGGGTTTCATCGCTTTCGTGAGCAGGCTCGGTGCAGGGTTCCGAAGGCTTGCTGTTGTCGTCATAACGGTAGAATCCCAGACCACTTTTGCGCCCGAAACGACCTGCCTCAACGAGTTCTTTCTGAATCAGCGAAGGCAGAAAGCGGGTATCCTGGTAGTAAGCGTCAAAAACCGAGGTTGTCACCGCGTAGTTGACGTCGTGCCCTATCAGGTCCGTCAGTTCAAACGGGCCCATACGGAAGCCGCCCGCTTCCCGGATAATGGCATCAAGGGTTGCCGGGTCAGCGGCCTGCTCCTGAAGCAAACGGAAGCTTTCGGCATAGAACGGCCGCGCCACCCGATTGACAATGAAACCGGGTGTGGATGTCGCGAATACAGGCTTCTTCCCCCACTTGGCCGCCGTGGCATGCACTGTGTCCGCCACGCCATCATCCGTCGCTAGGCCTTTAACCACCTCAACCAATGCCATCAAAGGCGCAGGGTTGAAGAAGTGCATCCCAACAAGCCGCTCAGGGTGGTCGAGTTTCGAACCAAGCGCGGTCACTGAGATAGAGGAGGTGTTGGTAGCAAGAATGGTGTCGTCGCCGCACAGCTGCTCCAGTTCACACAGCAACGTGTGCTTGATCTCAAGGTCCTCAATGATGGCCTCAATGACCATGCCGCTGTCTGACAGTTGCGAAAGCGCGCTGACCGGCTGAATCCGATCGATAATGGCATCGACCGCTGGCTGCTCCATCTTGCCCTTATCCACCCGCCGCTGGAGCTGTTTGGCAACCCCGTCGCGCCCGGAAGCAGCGGCCCCTTCGCGCTGATCATGAAGGAGGACCCTATGGCCCGCCTGGGCAGCTACCTGCGCGATGCCGGCCCCCATGGCACCGGCACCAATGACACCGATCGTGATTTGGGTATCGAGTGCCTGCATCGGTTATTTCCCCTTGAACGAAGGCGTACGTTTTTCCATGAAGGCGGCAACACCTTCCTGGTAGTCCTCGGAACGGCCCGCTATGCGCTGGAGGTCACGTTCGAGGTTCAGGTGCTGCTCAAGCGTATTGTCAGCACTGGCGTGAAGGGCGCGCTTGATCAGGGCGAGGCCTTTGGTAGGTTGGCTGGCAAAATGGCGTGCCATTTCATGGGTTTCATCCATGAGCGCTTCGTCGTCAACGCAGCGCCAGATCAGGCCCCAGTCCTCAGCCTGCTGCGCGCTGATCTTGTCGCCCAGCATGGCCATGCCTTTAGCGCGTGCCATCCCAGCGACCCGGGGTAAGGTCCAGGTACCACCGGAATCAGGAACAAGGCCCAACTTGCAGAATGCCTGCACAAAGCTCGCTGAACGCGCTGCCAGAGTGATGTCACAGGCCAGTGCGATATTGGCTCCCGCCCCGGCGGCTACTCCATTCACCGCACACACAACTGGCATCGGAAGATCGCGCAGGCTGCGTATCAGCGGGTTGTAGTTTTTCTCCAGGGATTCACCCAGATCAGGCGTTTCCTGCCCGGGTGCCACAGCGCGGTCACCCAGGTCCTGACCGGCGCAGAAACCACGCCCGGCGCCGGTGATTACCAATACACGCGCTGTACTGTCTTTACGCACCTGGCTGATGGCCTCGCGCATCTGCTGGTGCATCTCTGCATTGAAACTGTTCAGACTGTCCGGGCGGTTAAGAGTAAGCAGAGCCACCCCCTGATCAATCTCTAGAAGAATACTCGGCTGAGTCATGGCGTTGTCCTATCAATGAAGTAAAGGAAGAGTTCCGGACGGATGGCCTGGGCCTATTGGCCCGTGAATCGCGGTTTGCGTTTCTCCCGGAATGCCGCAAGTCCCTCCTGGCGATCCGCCGTGCCGGCAAGGATCGTGAAGGCGTGCCGCTCAAATCGCTGACCATCGGCAAGACTCATATCATTCGCCTTGCGCACCGACTCTTTGGTCAGACGCACAGCGATAGGCGCCTTACTGGCTATGGAGTGTCCAATCTGGATGGCTCTCTCGAGAGTCAGCTCCGGCTGACAGATTTCGCTGATCAGCCCGGCCTGAAGGGCGCGTTTTGCATCAATGGGCTCGCCGGTGAGAGCCATATGCATGGCGAGGGACTCACCAACTTTGCGTACCAGCCTCTGGGTACCGCCGGCTCCAGGCATGATGCCGAGGTTGATCTCTGGTTGGCCGAATCGGGCATTTTCGCCTGCAATCATGATGTCAGCGTGCATGGCCAATTCGCAGCCACCACCAAGCGCGAACCCATTGATGGCAGCGATCATGGGTTTCGTAAAACGAGCAATTCGTTCCCAGTGCGCAACGCGCGGATCTTCGAGAATACCGACGAGATCTCTGGAAGCCATTTCATCCACATCGGCACCAGCCGCAAACGCCTTCTGGCTCCCGGTGAGCACCACCGCCCGAATTTCTGGATCCACCTCGGCATTGTCCAGCGCCTCGGACAACTCCCCTAGAAGCTCTGTGTTCAAGGCGTTCAGTGCCTCAGGACGGTTCAGCGTCAGAACCTGAACCCCGCTGTCGCGCCCCTCGATGAGCAGGTTATTTGGCATAAGCAGTTTGTTTTGTCTTGTGTTGTTTGCAATGAAAACGAGCCGACCGGGATTCAGGTGACCAAGCGGCCGCACTGACTTAACCGATCTCAACTCAGTATATCCAACTATTGATACTCGTCAATGGATCACAAATCCTGTTTTTGTGTCACGTTCAAAGAGCCATTCACGATGGTGCTCATTCGTTATTTTTGGCGCATTTTGCGTAATTGATGGCAACAATTCGCCCAAAAATGCAATTTTAAGGACGTATTCTGGATTGACTTAGGCGTGATGGTGTATCGTAATTCTTATCGTAAATCCCAATCATGAATCATGATTGGTAAACGGATTTCGAACTGACCCAACCTGGAGAACCGGATGCCTAGTTACAGCATCGAAGGGGTCAAACCAGTGGTAGACCCAAGTGCATACGTCCACCCCACCGCCACCCTGATCGGCGATGTCTGGGTTGGCCCAGGCTGTTATGTGGGGCCATCAGCATCTTTGCGTGGAGACTTTGGGCGTATCGTTTTGAAAGCTGGTTCCAACGTCCAGGACAGCTGTGTCGCTCACGCATTCCCCGGCAAAGATGTAATCGTGGAAGAGAACGGCCATGTCGGTCACGGTGCCATTATCCATGGATGTACCGTCGGCAAGGATGCAATGGTGGGTATGAATGCGGTCGTCATGGATGACGCAGTCATTGCTCCGCGATCGATCCTGGGTGCCTGCGCCTTTGTGAAAGCGGGATTCTCGTGTGAACCGGGATCACTGATTGTTGGCGCGCCCGCTAAAATCGTGAGAGCCCTGGATGAGGAAGAAATCGCGTGGAAGCGCAAGGGGACTGAAGAATACCAGAACCTCACCGTTCGCTGTCTCAATAGCATGCAAGAGTGCCAGCCTCTGGCCGAGGCCGATCCAAAACGACCACGATTGCTCAGTAGTGACTATCAGCCAAAGCGGGACTCGTGATCACCCGTACTGGTGCCCCTCTGCACGCGACTACAGAGCCTGGAAACTTGTGCCGCACCAGGCACGGAGCATGATCGAAACCCATCCGGGCCACGCATGCGGGGCGGATCCCCTACTCCTGCCTGTCTACAACCATCGAGAAGTGCGTCGATGCCTGATTTCTGTCACAGACAAATACAATACTTAATGGCGAATTTGATCACATTTTCTGTATCATAACGGCAGAATCAGATACAGACCGCGAGCCATTCGCATTGGCGATATAGAAGAATACGCTAGCGCGCCCGTCAGATCCTTAAGAAGACGAGGTGTAAGCTGACACTGTCACGCCAACGGTTTGGCCTATTCGTTTCAATGACTTTCAATCTACCCTCAGGGTTATGACTGCAAAAAGCCAACTCGATCAACTCGTCAGTAACTTCCAGAACAAGCGACCACTGCGCGCGGGGTCGCTGATCATAACGACCTATGGGGATGCCATCGTCCCGCGCGGCGGCCAGGTCTGGCTGGGTAGCCTTATGAAACTGTTGATGCCAATAGGCATCAACCAACGGCTCGTGCGCACCTCCGTCTATCGACTGGTACAGGAGTCCTGGCTACAGGCAGAAAAAGTCGGCCGTTGCAGCTATTACAGTCTTACGGGGCCCGGACTACGACGGTTTAAGCATGCCTTCCAGCACGTGTATAACCTGGAGACGGCAGAGTGGAGCGGCAGTTGGTGCCTCGTCTACCTGAACCAACTACCTGCAGAGACCCGTCAACGCGTCAGAGAAGAGCTGAAGTGGTTGAGCTTCGGGAGTATGGCCCCAGGATTGATGGAGCATCCTCGCTTTACCCGTGAAGAGCTCAAGCCGCTACTTCAGGAGTGGGGTGTACTGGAGGACACCATCGTCATGCAGACCATGCCCATGGAGCAGAAAAGCTCCAGGGCACTGCGCCTACAGGTTCATGAGAGCTGGAATCTCGATGAACTGGGCGGCAGGTACCGTCGTTTCCTGGACCAGTTCAGACCTATCTGGCAGGAGCTTCAGTCCGAGGATACCCTCAGCCCCGAGGACTGCTTAACACTGCGGATCCTGATGATCCACGAATACCGTAAGATTCTCCTTCGTGACCCGCTACTCCCAGACGAATTGCTGCCGGGAGACTGGGAAGGCAGGAGTGCAAAACAGCTTTGCCGGAACCTGTACCGTAAGATCTATGCACGCGCTGAGCGATGGCTCGATGAAACCCTGGAGAACGCATCCGGCCCACTGCCGGGACCCGAGGAAAAGTTCTACAAACGGTTTGGGGGGCTGAGGGATTGAACCACGGTCAAAGACACCATCGAGAAAATCACCGATCCCAGGTACACAATGGCTCAGTTCCAGGGACGTGTGTAATTAACCGGCGTCTTTGAAATCCCTGCTCCAGGACGGCGTGCTTCATACACACGTCCAGCGGACCGTACTCTTCAGCTTCTGATTGGAGGAAAAGGAATGCAAAAGTACCGTAACTGTGTAAATGGCACACTCACAGAAGCTGTTGAAAATTATGAAATTTTCGACCCCGCCAATGGCACTTCACTTGGATTTTCTCCGGTGAGCTCCGAGCCAGAGGTTGAAAACGCGGTCCAGGCTGCCATTGTCGCTCAGCCCGATTGGGCAAAGTGCAGTGATAAGGAACGTGGCGAACTAACAGCCACGGTGGCCAAAGTTCTCGAAAAAAACTCAGAATATCTGGCGGATCTGATCACAAAAGAGCAAGGCAAGCCCCTGTCTGGCCAAGGCTCAAGACTCGAGATGGAAGCCTGTGTCCTCTGGACTCAGGTACCTGCCGGCTTCTCGGTTGGGCCGCAGATAGTGTATGAAGACGATTCTCGCAAGGACATACTCAACCGTGTGCCCTTCGGTGTAGTTGCAGCCATAGCGCCTTCGAACTGGCCGCTGATGATCGCCATCTGGCAGATCATTCCTGCAATTCGTATGGGTAACACCGTCGTTCTCAAACCCTCCGAGCACACACCGATCGCGACATTGGAGATGGTCAGGCTGATTAACCAAGTGTTGCCACCTGGCGTGCTCAATACCGTGACGGGAGACGAGCGCATTGAGCGCGTTCTGAGCAGCCACCCCGGCATCGACAAAATCGTGTTCAGTGGTAGCGAGGCGAGCGGCCGGCGGATTATCGAAAATTCTTCCCACAACCTGGCACCGATCACTCTGAAACTGGGCGGTAATGATGCCGCCATAGTGCTGCCAGGAACCGATGTCGACGCGTTCGCCAAAGACCTGTTCTGGGGTACTTTTATTAATATGGGCCAGAGTTTTGCAAGCATAAAGCGCCTTTATGTCCCAGAGGAAGACTATGAAAGCGTAATGTCCGCTCTCGGTGCCGTAGCCAGCCGGATGCCGATAGGCGACGGGAGCGACGAAAATATGCTCATCGGACCCCTGCAAAACAGAACCCAATACGACAAAGCGCAGGAACTGATTACCGAAGCCCGCGAGAGTGGCTGTGATGTCAGGTTTTTCGGAGAACCGCCCGAGAAAGGTTATTTCCTCCCTCTGACGCTGGTTGGCGATATTGAGCACGGGCAGAGATTGGTCGACGAAGAGCAGTGTGGACCGATACTGCCGATCATACGCTATCGAGATGTGAACGAAGCCGTCGCATCGGCCAACCGATTTCCTTCGGCCCTGGGCGCTTCAGTTTGGGGCCAGAACCTGGACTATGCCAGAGAAACGGCCAATGGTCTGGAAGCCGGAAGCATCTGGATCAACCAGCACGGCGCTATCCACCCCATGGTTCCTTTCGGTGGCAACAACGCCTCCGGTTATGGCTGTGAGTTCGGCCTCGAGGGACTCAAGGGTGTGACCCAAGTCCGAGTGATGAGTATAAAAAAATAGAAACGGGAGAGAACAGTGGCTGGGGAGGAGCCCGCCGCGCCGCCACTGAGAAACGGAGTAGCGGTTTTGACTCCGTCGCCAAAACCACTACTCACGTTCTTTGATAAGAAGTTTCGGGGCGTCCCTGCCCCTACCCGGGATCACATGCCCAGGTAAGCTTCGCGCACCTTCTCATTGCTGAGCAATTCGTCACCAGTCCCCTCTACCACCACATTACCGGTTTCAAGCACGTACCCACGGTCCGCCAACGCCAGCGCGTCGGACGCATTCTGTTCGACCAGAAGGATGGTTATGCCCTCATCCTTGAGGCCTTTTATGATGCTGAAGATTTCTTCGATGACCAACGGAGCAAGCCCCATACTGGGCTCATCCAGAAGCAGCAGTCGCGGTTTGGCCATCAGCGCCCGACCAATAGCCAGCATCTGTTGCTGGCCCCCAGAGAGCTCGCCCGCCAGGTTGTGGCGTTTCTGACTCAGAATCGGGAACTTTGTGAACATACGCTCCAGATCATCCATCACTTCGGGGGTTCGGCCACGAGTATAGGCCCCTAGTAACAGATTGTCGTAAACGCTCAGATCACTGAAGACCTGACGCCCTTCTGGCACTTGCACAATTCCGTCGACGACACGCTGGTCAGCAGACACCTTGAGCAAATCCTTACCCTGGTAGGTCATCTCCCCCCTATCAGCCGGCTGTAATCCGGAGATCGTCATAAGCAGGGTTGATTTGCCCGCACCGTTGGCTCCCACAAGCGAGACAATCTCACCGCTGTTGACGCGAATCTCCAGGTCATGGAGAACCTCAATCTGACCATAGGACGATACCAGCCCCTTGATGGACAGAATCTCGTGTGAGGCCTCAGGTGCCGTCATCCGGCTTGAGTGCTTGAGACCCAGTCCCCCCAGGTTTTCCGGCGTTAGACTGATGATCTGATGGCGCAGCTCACGGAACTCATCCCGGACCCGCTCGCCAAACAGCGGGTCATCGTCCACGTCCCGTGATTCAATGATCTGTCGCCAGTCTTCTTCATCAAGGAATTTCCTGGCTTTCGGAATCACCACGCCTTCTTCTTTGCGGATGTGTTTCCGCAAGGCCTCCGTAAAACGCGCCAGCGCATGACTGAACTGCTCACGCCCTTCAGGCCATCGCTCAATGCAGCTGGCCAGACAGCTGCGCAATTCCTGCAATTTCTCATGCCCAATGACATACCCCTCAGCCAACTTATCAAGCAGCGGTACCGTCTCGGGTGATTTCTCACCCAGCCGCCGGTAGAGCTCGATGTCCGTAGGTGTCGTATGCACCCGAGCGGAGAAGTACTGGATGTAATCGAAGATGGTGCTCAACAACCGCTCATCCGGGCGTTGTTCGTTCACATTCATATCGCTGAGAAGCTGATCCAGAAGATCCAGGATCCGCCACAGGGACTGATGCTCCTGAACGATGGCTCGTATTGCCTGCTCACTGGGTGGATGGCTGGCGCCCGGCTCAGTTTTATGTTCGCTCATATCGAATACCTTTTTGTTCAACCACCGAGGTAGGCTGCGATGACGTCCGGGTTTTGACTGATCTGCTCTGGCGTACCCTCAGCCAGAACCCGACCGTAGTTAAGCACCAACAGCTGGTCGGATATGCCCATCACAAGCTTCATATCGTGCTCAACCAGAATCACCGTCACACCCTGCTCGGCAATTTTCCGGATCAGCTCCTCCAGTGCGGCAGTCTCGGTAGCGTTCAGCCCTGCAGCTGGCTCATCAAGGAGAATCACCTTTGGATCGACTGCAAGCGCACGCGCGAGTTCCAGACGCTTCAGGGCACCATATGACATAGCGGATGCTTCGGAGGCCAAGTAATCACCGCACCCGACGTACTCCATCAACTGCGCAGCACGTTCGCGGGCCAGTGCCTCATTACGGCGCATCGAAGGCAACCGAAACAGGGTGGCCAATAGACCGCTGTTGAAGCGCAGATGCAGACCCAACATCACATTCTCTATGGCCGTCATATTCATACAGACCTGCATATGCTGAAAGGTCCGACACATGCCACGCTCGGCAAGCTGATTCGACGTCAATCGGGCGGTGCTCTCCCCAGCAAGCCGAATCTCACCCTTAGTCGGCGTATAGAGGCCTGTGATCAGGTTAAGCAAGGTGGTTTTACCGGCTCCATTGGGGCCGATCACCGAATACACCTTACCGGCTTCTACCGAAAAGTTGACAGCCTCCACTGCGTGGACACCGCCGAAGACTTTATCCAGTCCCTTTACCTCAACCAGTGCTGTCATGCCTCACCTCTGCCGCTTTCTTGCGCGTTATCTTGGAAACCACAGTATTCAGGGTCGGGAGTAGACCCTTGGGCATGAAGATCATGGTGAGCATGAGAATCAGACCAAACATGGCCATTTCCAGCTCCTGAAAATCCGCCAGGACCTGAGGCAGCAGCTCAATAACCACCGCCCCCAGGATGACACCGAAGGTGGACCCCATACCGCCAATAACAACCATGGTGATCAGGACAATGGAGAAGTCGAAGCTCGCCAGATCCGGAGTAATAAAGCCCTGAAAGTGAGCGTAAATGCCCCCCATGATGCTGGCATAGACGGCGGAAACCACGAACACAAGACTTTTGTATTTTGTCGTATTGACGCCCACGACCCCGGCAGCAACTTCGGAACCTTTCAGAGAACGCAAAGCCCGCCCAATCGGCGACTCTATGATGTTAAGGGCGAACCAGGTCGCGATCACAAGCAGAACACCAGCCACCATATACCAGGCCTGAACGCCGGATATCTCCAGACCGAACAGCGAGTAACGGCCAAACGTACTCAGCTGCCAGCCAAATACCTCCAGTGGCGGAACCGACATGCCATCGGGACCTCCGGTTAGGGCACGTTCATTTTCGAGGATGATGGCAATGATAAAGCCGACCGCGAGCGTCGCCATCGAAAGATAGTGCCCTTTCAGGCGCAGGATAGGGCGGCCCACAATCCAGGCTACAAGCCCCACTGCGATGGCTCCGGCGATCAATGCCGGTATTGATGGCCACCCATAGGTGCCTGTGGCAATCCCTGAAAAATAGGCTCCAAGACCAAAAAAGCCCGCGTGACCGAGACTGATCTGGCCGGCGAAACCAACCAGAAGATTCAGGCCAACCACAGTGGCCGCAACGATGGCCACCTGAATCGCCAGTTCATAGTGAAATGGGTTGGCAAAAAGAGCAGGGACAAAGATCAAAATAAGAGCGAGGAGCATGACTCCTCTGAGGCGAGATTGCATTATCTGGTTCAGCATCAGACACGCTCCACGACTTTTGCGCCAAACAACCCGCGCGGCATGAAGAACAGCACAAGCAGGATCATGGAAAACGCCACAGCGTCTTTGTAATCAGAGGAGATGTACCCTGCTGCCATGGCCTCAACGATTCCAAGGGCCAGCCCTCCGACAATCGCGCCCACACCACTGCCAAGACCGCCGATCGCCGCAGCCACAAACCCTTTCAAGCCAAGGATGATGCCGATGTCATAGGAGGTGAAGGTAATCGGTGCCACAACGATGCCAGCCACCGACCCCAGAAACGCGGATACCATGAACGCAAGCATCAGCACCACCTGAGTGCGGATGCCGACCAGTCTTGCCGCCTCTTTGTTCATTGAAGTCGCAAGAATGGCTTTGCCACTCAGTGTCCTGGTGAAGAACAGCACCAACGCCACCACCAGAACAGCACCGATTCCAAATACCCAAAGACTCTGGCTATTGAGTACTGCACCGAACACCTCCAGCGACTGCGTAGCGCTGAAGTTGGGCATCGAGTGGTACTCCTTGCCCCAGACCACCTGGGCAATGCCTCGAATGAAAATCGACGCACCGATGGTTATGATAATCAGAGTTACGACATCCGCCTGCTTGGCAGGAGCAATGGCGAGGCGTTGCAGTGCAAGCCCGAGAACACTGGCCAGAATCACGGCCAATACGACCGCGACGATCATAGGCATCCCCATGCCCGTCAGAGCCACTGTCGTCATGCCGCCAATCATCACGAATTCACCCTGGGCAAAGTTGATGACATGACTGGCGTTGTAAATCAGGGTAAAGCCGAGGGCTATCAGCGCATACGTTGCGCCAATCGTTGCCCCCGTGAACAGATACTGTAGGAATTCAGAAAACATAGTGGTGTTTCCGGTCGGCCATCGTCTGACGACACGCCCTCGCGAGCGGTCGTCAGACCGGTGAAAGGAGTATCAGTTAATCAGCTTCCATTCGCTGTCCTGAACCTCGAGGATTCGAAAGGAGTCCACATTAAGGCCGTTGTGGTCATCCGGCGACATATTGAATTCACCCGTCACTCCCACGTAGCCCTCGATATTTTCCAGGGCTTTTCGAACCGCTTCGGGGTCAGTGGATCCCGCTTCTTCGATGGCGCGAACCGCCAGATTCAAACCGTCATAGGCATAGGCACCGAAGGTGGAAACCTTGGAATCGTAGTGCGCCTCATATTCGGCCTTATAGTCCTGAACCACTTCTTTCTGAGGATCGCCCTCCGGCAGGGAGTCCGGCACCAGCAATGGGGAGGCAGGCAGGCGGAGACCTTCGGCAGAAGAGCCGGCCAGGTCGAGGAAGCTGTCGGAGGCTACACCGTGAGACTGATAGAACGGCAGTTCCATTCCCAGATCAGCGTAGTTGCGGGTCACAATGGCAGGGCCCTGACCAAACCCGAAATTAAGAACGGCCTCGACACCTTCTGTATTACGGATATCGGTAAGTTGGGCGGTCATATCTGTATCAGATCCGCCATAGGTGACATCAGCAAGCACCTCAATGCCCATCTGTTCAGCAGCCTCCAGGGTCTGGGCACGACCAGAGCTACCGAAACCACCTGTACCGGAGATGAGACCAATCTTGGTAATGCCACGGTCTTTCATATCCCTGAGGATGCGCTCAGCCGCCATGCGATCAGACTGTGGCGTCTTGAAGACCCATTTTTTAACCGGCGTTGTTATCTTCACTGCGCCGGCCATGGAGATGAAAGGAATCCGGGCCTGCTGAATCAGCGGTACAGCAGCCATGGTTGTCCCTGTGGTGCTGCCGCCGATGATAATATCGACCTGATCGGACCGGATCAGACGGCTGGCAAAGTTCCTGGCCGAAGAGGCACTACCACCGTCGTCGTAATGGACCAGTTCGAGATCACGACCGAGCACACCACCCTCGTCGTTGATTTTCTCGACATACATCTCAAGCGTCTTGAGTTCGGGGTCACCAAGGAATGAGGCGGGTCCAGTTGCTGACACAAATGAGCCGATCTTAATCGGCTCTGATGCCTGAGCACTCAGCATCATCAGCCCTGTAGCCACTGCTGCGGCATATTTTCCTATACGACGTACCATTGTTTTTGTTCTCCCACGTTGTAAGGCGCGCCCTTTTTGTAGCGCCCCTTTCACCATTGATTGAAGGAAGCTTGATATCCGTTTCAGCGCCCGAACAATATGACACTGCTAACGAACATCAATCGACGTTAGTGTGTCATATGATGCATGTCAACCGAACTCAATGACTTCGTTCATGACCGAAACCCGCCCACAATTCGGGCCACCTGCATAACACCGCCTGGATGTGGCCCGGCGGCGAGTAGCCACAGCCGGCGTCCGGGCTGCGCTTAATCACAGCTGCCATCTACCCGCCACAAGCACTTGTCCGCGCAATGACACATCCTCCGGCACCTCCATGCCCAATAACCTTCTGACGACAGCCCCCACCGGGAATATGTCGGGTCAGGCGCCGCATCTTTGGAAGGGGCGCGGCATGCCTGCCTAGCCTCGATTTGGATTCGCTACCCTGAAAGGGCTATCGATAGATTTTTTCGTGAATCAAATCATTAAGTGTTTAAATTCAGACATTTAAAAATCACATAAGCGAGTATTGACGGACGTCATGACACATACAAAGATTTCTTGATTTTTTTTTGGTGTCATTTATTATGGGTGTTAACGCCCATCAGCATAATTGCTGGGGCAACGCTGTCAGGAACAACAGGGCCATGCGCCCGATCCGGAGGTAGCTTATGTACGCCCAACTCGTTGAAACCGGCGCCAAACACGTCCAGTCCAAGGACGAAATGTCGCCAGAAGAGCGTGAGTTTCAGGAAAAAATTGACGCGGAAACCAAGATCGAGCCCAAGAACTGGATGCCCGAGGGTTATCGCAAAACGCTGATTCGCCAGATCTCGCAGCACGCACACTCTGAAGTAGTGGGCATGCTTCCTGAGGGTAATTGGCTTACCCGCGCCCCAACCCTGAAGCGCAAGCTTCAACTGGCGGCCAAGATTCAGGATGAGGCCGGTCACGGGCTGTATCTGTACAGCGCCATGGAAACCCTCGGGGCAGACCGCGATGAGGAAATCGAGAAACTGCACCAGGGTAAGGCCAAATATTCCAGCATCTTCAATTACCCCACGCTGAACTGGGCCGATATGGGAGCAGTCGGCTGGCTGGTGGATGGCGCTGCCATCATCAACCAGGTTGTGCTTCAGCGCACTTCCTACGGCCCGTACTCACGCGCGATGGTTCGAATCTGCAAGGAAGAAAGCTTTCACCAGCGTCAGGGTTACCAGATCCTTCTGGATATGATGCGTGAAGGCACGGATGAGCAGAAGGCAATGGTGCAGGATGCCATCAATCGCCTGTGGTGGCCGACCCTGATGATGTTCGGGCCGACGGATGACGAGTCCCCGAACTCCCAGCAGTCCATGGCATGGAAGATCAAGCGCAAGAGTAACGACGAACTGCGCCAGATGTTCATTGACCAGACCGTGCCTCAACTGGAGCTTCTGGGCTGCACCGCGCCCGATCCGGAACTGAAATGGAATGAGGAAACCGGCCACTACGATTTCGGGGAAATCGATTGGCAGGAGTTCTACGAGGTTCTCAAGGGTAATGGGCCCTGCAACCGCGAACGCATCAAAACTCGCAAAGACGCAATCGACGGTGGTGCCTGGGTTCGTGAAGCCGCCGCTGCCTATGCCCAAAAACAGCGCGCGCAAGCCGCTTGATCGTGGAGGAATAGAACATGGCTGAATGGAGCCTTTTTGAAGTATTTGTGCGTTCAAAGCACGGCCTGAACCACAAACATGTGGGCAGCGTGCATGCCGCTGACGCGGAGATGGCAATGGAAAACGCTCGGGATCTGTACACGCGCCGCAACGAAGGCGTGAGCATCTGGGTTGTGCCCTCCAATTCCATCACAGCCTCCGCATCAGATGAGAAGGAAGTGCTGTTTGACCCGTCTGATGACAAGGTTTACAGGCACGCCTCCTTCTACCAGCTGCCCGATGAAGTCGGACACATGTAAGGAGCAATGCCATGACACAAACACAAGCATTACAGGAATACCTGCTGCGCCTGGCAGACTCCGACATGATCCTTGGCCAACGCCTTTGCGAACTGTGCGGGAAAGCACCAGCGCTTGAGGAAGAGATGGCGCTGATGAACACCGCTCTCGATCTCATTGGCCAGGCCCGTAACTGGTATGAGTATGTGGCGGAGCTGATCGATGATGGACGGGATCCCGACAAGCTCGTGTTTCGCCGTGATGCCCACGATTACCGCAATCTACTACTGACGGAGCAGCCCAATGAGGATTTCGCGGTAACCATGGGGCGCCAGTTTTTCTTTGATGTGTGGCACTACTTCACACTCAACAGCCTGGCTCGATCCAGCGATGAGCGAATTGCCGGAATCGCCAGCAAGGCTTTGAAAGAGGCCACCTATCACCTGCGCCGCTCATCCGAGTGGGTCAAACGCCTGGGTGATGGTACGGAAGAAAGCCACCGCCGCATGCAGGATGCCGTGGATATTCTGTGGCGCTTTACCGGTGAGCTGATCACTCCGGATGACACGGATCATGCCATGGCCGAAGCGGGCATCGGCCCGGATCCTGAGCCTCTGGCCCAGGACTGGCGCGGCATGGTCAACGAGGTTCTCACCCAAGCCACCCTCACTCCGGGCGCCGAAGACGCCTGGATGTATATGGGTGGCAAGCACGGTGAACACACTGAGCACCTCGGTTTCATTCTTGCGGAAATGCAGTTTCTGCAGAGGGCCTATCCCGATGCCACAACATGGTGATTCAGCCAGCATGTCAGCCCTTGATGGTCTGATTGCCAGCGACCGGGCGCCTACCAACGCCCGGCCCGATCTCCTTACTGAGGACGACATCTGGGCACTGCTCCAGGAGGTCAAGGACCCGGAAGTTCCGGCCATCAGTGTGGTGGAACTCGGCATTATCCGAGCCGTACATTGGGACGGCAAAGAGCTGACCGTCGACGTAACCCCCACCTACTCTGGGTGCCCAGCCACCGAGCTGATTGAAGAACTGATTGTTGAGGCGCTGCGTGATGCGGGCGTACGCAATCCGACCATCAACCAGGTGCTGACCCCTGCGTGGACCACCGACTGGATTACAACCGAAGGCAAAGAAAAGCTCAGGGCATTCGGAATCGCACCGCCCGAGACGAGCTCCGGCAAGATGAGCTTACTCGGAGAAAGCGCCGTTATTACCTGCCCGCACTGTGGCAGCAATGACACGGAGCGGGTCAGCGAATTCGGATCCACAGCCTGCAAAGCCCTTTATCGTTGCAAGGAATGCCTAGAGCCCTTCGACTATTTCAAATGCATCTAGAGCTGATACGACAATGAAAAAATTCTACCCTCTGACCGTGAAAGAGGTCAGGCCAGAAACAAAAAATGCCGTAACGCTTGCCTTTGACGTGCCGGAGGAGCTTGCGGACACATTCCGCTACCGACAAGGTCAACACCTCATTGTCAGAACCTGGCTGGACGGTGAGGAAGTCCGTCGCTCCTACTCGATCTGTCGCAGTGTCGACGATCAGGAACTGCGGATCGCGGTCAAACACGTACCCGATGGCATTTTCTCGACTTATGCCAATGAAAGGATTGAGCCCGGTGAAATGCTCGAAGTAATGCCACCGGAGGGTCACTTTTCGATCGACCTCGACCCGCAGCGGGAAGGCGATTATCTGGCGGTCGCCGCCGGTAGTGGTATCACCCCGATTCTGTCCATTGTGAAAACCACGCTGGAAACCGAGCCTCATAGCAAGGTAACGCTGTTCTACGGCAATCAATCCAGCAACAGCACCATGTTCCGGGATGAACTGCAGGATCTGAAAAACGACTACATGGCCCGCTTCAATCTGGTCTATATCTTCACCCGTGAAGAACAGGACATTGATCTGTACAACGGACGGATTGACCAGGACAAATGCGCTGCTTTGTTCGACCACTGGATCAATGTCAAAGACCTCACTGCCGCATTCATCTGTGGCCCTCAGATGATGACTGAGGCCGTGCGTGACTCCCTGCAGGAGCATGGCATGAACAACAGCAGGATCCATTTCGAGCTGTTCATGGCAGCTGGAGGAGCCGCTCAGGCCAAAAAGGAAAAGTCGCCCTCCGATGCCGATCTGGGATCAGCAAGCAGCGTGACTGTCATCGCTGACGGGCGTTCCCTCACCTTCCCGTTGGTGCGCAACAGCCAAAGCATCCTGGATGCCGGCAACGAGGAAGGTGCCGACTTGCCCTTCTCCTGCAAAGCCGGCGTTTGCTCCACCTGCCGAGCCAAGGTCATCGAAGGTGAGGTTGAGATGGATCAGAACTTTGCGCTGGAGGATTACGAGCTCGAAGCCGGCTATGTGCTTTCCTGCCAGTGCCACCCGGTCAGCGACAAGGTGGTACTGGACTACGACGAACTGTAAGTCCCCCTCAAGAAAGATTCCAGTCAAGCGGCAAGCGCCCGCCCAAAGAGTGGGTCTTGCCGCAGTTTCAAGAGTTAACGGAGTTCCCTATGTCAGTCCTGAAAAGTTTTATTGCGGGCAACTGGGTTGGCGAGAGCGCCGCCAAAGCCCTGCCCAGCGCCATCAATGGCGAAACCGTCGCGCATACCCATGACGATGCCCTGGACTTCAAGAAGGCCGTTGATTTCGGCCGCAATGTTGGCGGCAAAAATCTGATGGACATGGATTTCCAGGAACGCGCCTTGGCTCTGAAAGCCATGGCCCTGTATCTCCAGGAGCATAAAAAGGATCTTTACGCCCTATCCATGCACACCGGCTCGACCAAGGCTGATAACGGGATCGATATCGATGGTGGTTTCGGCACCCTGTTCTCATACGCCAGCATGGGCCGTCGCGAACTTCCTTCCGGCAACGTGGTCCACGAAGGCCCGGTGACGCCCCTGGGCAAGAACAATCACTTTGCCGGCACCCATATCCTCGTGCCCCGCGGCGGCGTAGCCGTCCACATCGATGCTTACAATTTCCCGGTCTGGGGCATGCTGGAAAAATTCGCACCCACGTTCCTTGCCGGCATGCCCTCCATTGTCAAGCCGGCCACCTCCACCAGCTACGTGACTGAACTTGCGGTTCGGCTGATGCACGAATCCGGTGCACTGCCCGAAGGCAGCCTGCAGCTGATCATAGGCAGTACCGGCGACCTGTTTGATCACCTTGAAGAGCAGGACGTCGTGACCTTCACCGGCTCTGCTGCGACCGCGCGCAAGCTCAAGAATCACCCGAACATCATCAACCGTTCAATTCCGTTCAATGCTGAAGCGGATTCATTGAACAGCGCCATCCTTGCACCGGACGTCACCCCCGAACATGAAGAGCTCGATATTTTTGCCAAGGAAGTGACCCGTGAGATGACGTCCAAGGCGGGTCAAAAATGTACCGCGATCCGTCGTGTTCTGGTGCCTGAGAATCAGGTCGAGGCAGTCTGTGAGAAACTAAAGGAGCGGCTCTCCAGGGTTACCGTTGGTGACCCCTCCGTTGAAGGGGTTCGAATGGGTGCCCTCGCCTCCCTGGACCAACTCGAGGATGTCAAAACCAACATCCAGGAACTTCTGAAAACCAGCGAACTGGTCACCGGTGGGGATAACAGCTTCCAGCCGACCGGGGAAGGTACTGACAAAGGTGCGTTCATTGAGCCGCACCTGCTGTTGTGCCGCAACCCGAGCAATGGTTGCGGCGCTCACGATATTGAGGCCTTCGGCCCCGTCGCCACCGTGATTCCCTACGAAACGCTGGAAGATGCCGTTGCGCTTTGTGCAAAAGGTCGAGGCTCTCTGGTTACGACGATTACAACCCGGGATCCGGCCATTGCCGGCGAGCTTGCCCCCCGGTTTGCAGCTTTTCACGGTCGGTTGCACCTGCTGGATGCCGAAGCAGCCAAGGAATCCACAACGCACGGTTCACCGCTGCCCATGCTCAAACATGGTGGCCCCGGTCGCGCCGGCGGCGGGGAAGAGCTTGGAGGCATCCGGGCAGTTCATCACTACCTGCAAAGAACGGCGATCCAAGGCTCGCCCAACATGCTGGCCGCAGTGACACGCGAGTATGTTAACGGTGCGGATGTGATCGAAACCGAGGTGCATCCCTTCCGTCGCCATTTCGAAGATCTGCAGATCAACGAATCGCTTCTAACCCATCGTCGGACCGTAACCGAAGCGGACATCGTCAACTTTGGCTGCCTGTCCGGTGATCACTTCTACATGCACTTCGATGAGATCGCAGCCAGGGAATCCCAGTTCGGTAAGCGCATTGCACACGGCTACTTTGTACTCTCAGCAGCCGCCGGTCTTTTCGTTTCTCCAGGCGAAGGCCCAGTGCTGGCGAACTACGGCTTGGATACCCTGCGCTTTATCGAGCCCGTTGCTCCTGGCGATACCATCCGGGCACGGCTGACTTGTAAGCGAAAGATCGACCAAGGCCGGAAATCTCCGGATGGGCACCCTCAAGGCGTGGTGGTCTGGGATGTTCAGGTTACCAATCAGGACGAAGAGTTGGTAGCCAGTTACGACATCCTGACACTCGTTGCCAAAGCACACGAGTAACGTTTGGCTCCCTGATTGTCTCGGCCCTGAATCCTCGGAGAGGCAATCAGGTAAAAAGGTTGCCCAGGTTTAAGAGGGAGTGGCAGTTACTGACATCAGAAACGCTGCCACTATCCCTCACAGGTCCCCTTCCCGTTTTCTTGAGAATAGACTCCCTTCCCAGTCAAACCACTTAGACCAATACCATGCGCATTACTGGATGCGCTCTTCCTTATAAATCAGAGCTTTGTAAAAGGTTTAGTGGCCTGACCCATGACGGCGATCAGCGCTACCGAACGTGTTCGTACAACGATGTTTCTTCGACCAATGGCGGCACTTGTCGACAATTATTTCTCGATGACAACAAACATTCGTTCGTCGATGCCGGGCCCGGAGTTATAGGTGTATTTCAAAAGGTATGACTCACTTTCAATGGTAGTGTCAGAGGTGCCGAAAAAAGTGCTAAGCACCTGATCCACTCTACGAGGTGCGTACAGGGTACCCAATACAGATGCCCATGCCTTCGCCAAGGATTTATCCGCATGTTTGCCATGGCCACCATCGCGAGCCCAGTCGTTCCAGAGGAACTTCACACTTTTTACCTGGCCATTATCTGGGTCTTCATTGATGAAGAACTTAACGGTCTCTGCTTGCCCACCGATGCAACCGTATAATGCTCCCCAGCTTCCACTTCCTGCCGTTATTTTAGGGTTTGGACATTTTATTTTATTCGTGACCTTTTCAGATTCGGCGGTAAAACTATCAAAAGCGAACGAAGAGACAGCATAGAAAGCAAATGCAAGAAATACGACGAGTCTCATCCGGTACTCCTTATTGTTGATTCAGACCAAAGCGGCGCCCCGAAAGAGGCGTCATGTAGAGGGGCATCGGCCTGGAATAGATTTAATAGCCCTTTTAGACATTCGACACCGTGCCAGATGCCACATAGGCCAGCCCAATCATCCCGAAAATGAAACAAACAAAGCCGGTGGCTGCGAGGATCCAGATTAGTGATTCATGCCAGCCTGGCCCATTTGGAGCATCCTGCCTTTTGCCCTCAATTTTTTGCCGCCACCTTTCTCCAAAGGCGTAATCCCTTACAATTATTGCAACGAGCGATGAGGCAAGACTCAGGATTGAGACAAACAGGCTCCCCCAAGATGCTTGGAGAATTGGAATAAGATCCTCAGGTAGCAATTCACGTGAAGAACGGCTGAAGAAGCCTATAGACACTGTCAGCGAGCCGCCGGCAAGTACAAAAATTGCACGCACCAAGGAATCTGCACGGCCCCGAAGGTCGGCTTGATGTGCGTTAAACTGCTCACTCTCATCTGCCATAGTTTTCGCTGCTTAAGAGGTATTAGAGCACAACCAATTCTGCGAGTTTGGAGGCGACATCTGTCATAGGCTCTTCTGCGGTGCTCAGGCCGGTTCGGGAAGCCAAAAGTGGGCTGACTTCGCGGAGAGCTTCATACGTAGTCTTGTGTATTACGGGGACGAGCCGTTCACGCGCAAGCAGTGCCGATAGTTCTTTGTCAGCAATGCCTTCCGCTGGGAGGCGGCGCAAAAGCGCAGGGGTCACCAGCACGATCCCCACTTTGGAGTTCGCCAACCCCTTGTCGATTGCACGAATCAATGGGACGCCGAGGCCAACGTCTTTCTCGCTGAACCATACACGCACGCCACGAGAATCCAAAAGATCATGAAGCTCTTTCGCCGCTCCCTGACGGTCGTCCCATGCGTGGCATAGGAATACATCCCGAAGATCAGGCTGCTTTGCTAAATCCTCAACATTGTCGCGAATTGGTGTGAGAGTTCGCACTTCTTCAGGCGTGTACCACACGGGCGAGCCCGCTCCCGACCAGCGCGGTTTTGTGGCGCGGCTTGATCCGGTACTCCCTCCGTTGCTAATGCTTCGTGACTGGGAGTATGACGAAGATGAGTACGCCCCGAGGCCACTGTATCCTCCAAATCTTCTTGCAGCCCCCCTGCTGCATGCTGGACATCTAGCAGCAGCGGCGGCTGACTTATGGCCTTTTACTGGTGCAGTGCATCTAGCCATGCTGTAGTCCTTTTCCTTTTTGTTGCTTTAACGATTTACTCAGCGGTGCGCTTCAGCGCGGCATGGAAAAGGGTCAAGTCATTCACAATGTCACTGTACAAATTCCTTGCCTGTCGTTGGATCTATTCGGAACAGTCGCCAGATACGTGTTCCGGTCGATCAGGACCTCCTCACTTTCGTTGGCCCTCAACCGCACTCGGCCGCTGATGCTTATCCAGCAACAACCGCAACACCAGATGTGCCAGCTTCACCTCATTCTCTGGCGTCTCCATCGCCCGTTCCGCCATGCTTTGGTGCTCGTTCATGTCATCCAGCACCAGGTCCTGGAGCTTCTGGGGGAAGGAGCCGTGCATGATCTGGTTCGGGTCGTTGTTCATCACCTGATTCATCACCGACTCTTCGCGTTCCAGCCGGCCAGCAAGTCCCTCGGCGTAATGGAGCTGGTCCTTTTCGCTGATGTCGCTGCCGAAGATCTCGTTGAGTGAGTCGATGATCTCGGAGAGACGCTTCGTCTCCGGGTCATGAGCCTGGCCGGAGCCCACGGAACTGACCGGCGTCAGGTTGTACTCGCCCTGTTCATCGCCAAGCTCCAGCCGGTTCTCGGCCTGCTTGGTCAGCCGGTAATGGGTGAGCTCCAGTTCGGACACATCAATGTCCTCTTCCAGCCGCTCGATGCGCAGCATCGGGTGGAGGGCCTTAGCGAAGACGCAGAGCTGCTCCAGGTCCCGGTCGTCGTAGAACACGATCTGAGAGAGGAACTCGTAGGCGCGCACAAAGCTCTGCAGGTCCTTGCGGAAGGTATCGAGGGCGTCGCGTTGCTCTCCGGCCTGTTTGAGGTCGTGCTCGGCACGTTTCTGGGCGCGTTCATCGCCCTTTTGCTCGGCCTCCCGGGCTTGTTTTCGGGCTTCCTGCATCTGCTTCTGGGCGTCGTCGAAGCGGGCCTTGAATCGATCCTTCGCGGGTCGGCAGGCATTATCGAGGCGGGCTGACTTGGCCTTGGGGTCGAAGAACGCTGTAGCGAATGCCTCCACCTCGCTCCAGGTGTAGATGTCGGACTCGTTGAGCTTGTCGAACAGGTCGTAGACCACCTGGGCGTCGGAGACGTTGGCCAGTTCTGTCTGCTGGTAATAGGGCTCGAAGGCGTCCTGGATGTCCGAGGCGTCGTTGACGAAATCCAGGATGAAGGTCTCCTTACCCGGGAAGACGCGGTTCAGGCGGGACAGGGTCTGCACGCACTCCACGCCCTGCAGCTTCTTGTCCACGTACATTGCACAGAGCTTGGGCTGGTCGAAGCCGGTCTGGAACTTGTTGGCCACCAGCATCACGTTGTAATCGTCCGTATCGAACGCCTCGGCGTGGTCGCGGCCGTGCAGGTCCGGGTTGAGGAGCTTGCTGGTCTCGGTCACCGGCTCCGGAATCACATCATCGGCAGCCACCTCACCGGAGAACGCCACCAGCGGGAAGACATCCCGGTAGCCGTGTTCCTGGACGTACTTGCGCATCGCCAGCATGTAGCGCACCGCTTCCTGGCGGCTGGCCGTCACCACCATGGCCTTGGCCTGGCCGTCGAGCAGGTGGCGCACGTTCGTGCGGAAGTGCTCAACGATGACCTCCACTTTCTGGTTGATGTTGTACGGGTGCAGCCGCACCCAACGCGCCAGCGTGGCCGAGGCCTTGCGGGACTCCACTTCCTCTTCATCCCCATGGGGATGCGCCAGCTTCCAGGCGACGTTGTAGGTCACGTAATTCTTGAGCACATCCAGGATGAAGCCTTCCTCGATGGCCTGGCGCATGGAGTACAGGTGGAACGGCTCTGGGAGGTTGTCCTCGCTTGCCGGTTCGTTGCGATTGGGCCGGCGCCCAAATAGCTCCAGCGTCTTGGCCTTAGGTGTGGCGGTGAAGGCGTAATAGCTGAGCTGGGTGGGCGGCTTACGTGAGGACACCGCCGCATCCAGCAGTTCCTCGGCGCTGACCTCGCCTTCGTCGTCTTCATCACCACCGCCCAGCAAGGCCTTCAGCTTGGTGGCTGAAGTGCCGGTCTGGGAGGAATGAGCCTCGTCAGCGATCACCGCATAGCGACCCTGGGCGAGCGTTTTATCCTTCTCCAGCGCATCGTACAGCGCGGGGAAAGTCTGAATGGTGACCACGATGATGCGCGTGCCCTTGCGCAGCGCATCGGCCAGCTGCTCGGATTTGCTCTGGGTGGTTTTCTCATCCCGGGTGATGGCCCGGACCATACCCTCGGTGCGCTCGAACTGGCGGATGGTGTTCTGGAGCTGGCTGTCGAGCACCGTGCGGTCGGTGATGACGATGACCGAGTTGAACAGCTTGGCGTCGTTGTCGTCGTAGAGGCCGGCGAGCTGGTGCGCAGTCCAGGCAATGGAGTTGGACTTGCCGGAGCCGGCGCTGTGCTGGATCAGGTAACGCTCGCCAGCACCTTCCCGGCGTGTCGTCTCGATCAGCCGGTTGACCACTTCCCACTGGTGATAGCGCGGGAAGATCAGCGCTTCCTTTGTCTGGATGTTGCCGTGGAAGTCTTCTTCTTCCTTTTGCTCCAGGTGCAGGAAGCGCTGGAGGATCCGCAGCCAGGCATCCGGGGCGAAGACATCGTTCCAGAGATAGCCGGTGGCGTATTCGTTGGGATCGTTCGGTGTTGGGTTGCCTGCTGCGCCTTCCGGGGTGCCCTTGTCGAACGGCAGAAAGCCCGTGTCCTTGCCGGCCAGGCGGGTCGTCATGGCCACCCGATCCTGGCTGACGGCGAAGTGCACCAGCGCGCCGGTCTTGAACGCCAGCAGTGGTTCCACCTGCTTGTTGGTGGGCGCCTTCAGCGGCCGGTCGTGCTGGTACTGACGCTTGGCCCGCTCCACGGACTGCTTGAACTCGCTCTTGAGCTCCAGTGTGGCCGTGGGGATGCCGTTGACGAACAGCACCAGGTCCAGCCGAGGGTTGTAGTTCTCCCCGGCATGGGGCGAGTAGGACACCTCTGGCACCACCCGCAGCCGGTTGGCATGGTAGCGCTGCTCGGACTCAGGATTCATGCCGTGGTCAGGCTTGAACGCGCAGGCCTCGATGTAATGGCCGGGCAGGCGCACCGGATTGCGCAGAACGAAGAGCGTGCCTTTCTTGCGCCGTTCCCGGTCCACGGCCACACACAGCTGGCGTTCCGGATTCCCGGGGTAGGCCTTGGCGAACTTCTCCCAGCGATCCGGGTAGGCCTCCTTGAAGAAATCCACCAGATCCTGGGTGTAGAGCGCCAGTTCCCGGTCATAGCCGTCCGCCGTGCCGGTCTGCCACCCCTGGGCGGTCATCTCGTTGATGATGTCCTTCTGGAACTGGTGCTCTCGTTCGTCGGCCATGACGTTATACTTCGCCTTGTTCGGATTCGTCGCTTTGCTGGCTGATGATCTCGTCCTGCCAGTCACTGTAGCTTTTCTTTGTCCCTTCCACGTACCAGCTTGTCCGGCCATTCGCATTGCGTCCAGAAACGACAGCGGCTGCGGCGCTTGGGCTGGAGAAACCGTGATCCTTCGTGAACCGCCGCTTTCCATTACCATCCGCCACCAGCACCTCATCCTGGACCAGTTGCTGGAATAGGTCGCTGTAGCCCTTATGCTCCGAAACCCAACTCTCACGAGCCAGTGATCCTTCCAGTACGACAAACTCCCCGTCGATCTCCCGTGCCTGGGCTTTGATGCCGTATTTCGGAATTCGCATCTCAAAGACCGGTGAGTCCGGGGATGCCGGAGCTTGTTTTGCAGCGCCGGATTCGGCTGGCGTCTTGAGGAAGTCAAAACCAAGGACCGGCAACACAATCCGGATCTGCTCAGCGAAGAAGGCCATGTCCGACTGATCCGCCTCTGGCAAAACGCCATACTCATGAGCAGTGTTGTTAACCAGCCCGCAGCGCCCTGCCAGCTTGGCCTGAGCCATGAGCTGACTTTCCAGGTACTTCACGTGGGCCTTGGTCAGGTTCTGGTCCTTGCTGGTTACCAGACAAACCTTCTCCCAGAAATCCTTACCTCCCTTGGCGCCCTCGCGGTTGTGCTGCTTCAGCCGCGCCGCCACATCGTCGCTTTCCCCAATGTAGACCAAAGGCCGCATGCTGTTCTCCGGATCCGGCCCAACCAGAAAATAGATGCCCGTTCGGGCGCATTCCGGGCGCTCAAGGATCTCAGGCAGTTTGCTGCGGGGGCCGGTCAGCACATGACCGGTCCAATTCATGATCTCAGCGGTAAGCAGTCCGTTGGGAGCGCCATCGACCAGGAATAGGCGGATACTCCGGCCTTGGGTCATGCCGTAGCTCCTTCGCTAACGGAGGCCTCAGGAAAAGTCTCCGAGCTTGGTCGCTGCCAGTCGCGAACATCGATCTTCCCCGTAACGGCAGCGGAGATCAGGGCTGACCGACGTTCTTTTAGCAACTCAATTCCGACGTTCGCCTGCTCCTCTAGAGCATCAAAATCATTAGACTTACTATCTATGTAGTCGGCGATTTCAGCCTGTTCTCCCGCCGGCGGAAAGGGAATACTCAAGGCCCTAAATTGTTCGCGCGTGAAGTGATTGATCGTCGCGCTCGTCGATGAACCATCTAATATTCCATTATCAGCGTAATGCCGGAGTACATGCTTTAAGAAATGGACATTCCCTTCTTTGCGCGCACGAACGCGATGCAGAGCTTTCTGATAAAAGCACGTGAAATCATCATTTTGCCAAATAGCAGCCCTACCAATTTCGCCGCCCTCGCACACTAACAGGTCACCTTTTCTTAATCCGTACCTAATCCTGTCTGCTTCATCGAAGTCCATTACTGGTAAGTCTTCAGTGTTGATACCATTCCACTGAACATCAGTGTTTCGGATGTAGGGAGCCAGTGACTCCCCAGTAATACGGCTCTCATCAAGCATCTTCCCCAATTCAACATCAAACCACCATCCAACACGCCCTGTAGACCAGTGCTCGGGCACCTCGCCAAGCCACTCCACCCCGGAATCCTTCATCGTCACATCCGGATCCAGCCCCTTGGTCACGGCATGGGAAATCACCGCCTGGCGCTTTTCCTTGAGCAGCTCGATCAGGCGTTGCTGTTCTGCGATCAGGGCGTCGATGCGGGCGGTTTGGTGGTCGAGGAAGCGGGCGATTTGGGTTTGTTCCACAGGCGGTGGAAATACCCAATTTCGATTAAGCGTGTAGTTTGTCAAAACATACGGTTGCGCCGCGCCACCAATTTCCCACCATTCCTGATTATTAGTCAGATACCATAAAAACTTAATATCAGCTTTTGATGACGGCAGCAAAACTTGAGTGTTGGCGACTACATTCCACCTACCAGAAGCCATAAATGTTTTACCGCAGCGCGCACCGACCGCACTAAGAACCAAAGCATCTGATTGGTACAACCAGTCCGTCATCCAAACATCTTGACCGGATGCACTAAATGCTGGATAGAGGTCCTCCTGCTTTTCTTGAAAAACGTTTGATTTAGTCTGATTACCCCCAGTTCCTAAAATGACCAGGTGTTTTGGTTTAATTACCCACCAGTGAGAAGGAACTTTACCGAGCCAATCAAAACCTGAATCCTCGTATTCCGGATAACTCGGATAGCTCATACCGCCATCTCCTCAATCATCCGCTTGATCGTGTCCGTGCATTCCTTGAGGTCCGCGTCGATCTCTTCCAGCGGCCTGGGCGGTTCGAACACATAGAAGTGGCGGTTGAATGGGATCTCGTAGCCAACAATGCCCACTTCACCGTCCTTCTCGTCCGTCTTGGACTCATCGATCCAGGCGTCCGGCACATGGGGCAGGACTTCGCGCTCGAAGTAGTCGTAGACGGACTCACCGAGCGGGACGTTTTCGTTGTCCCTCAGGTCGGGATCAGCTTCCAGGTTGCCTTTTTTATCCCGGCAGTAGTCGGCTTCCGGGTCGTGCTCGCCCAGCGCCTTCCAGATGTTCTTGAGCTGGGCGGTGCTGGGATAGAAGGTGGCCTTGGTGCATTCACCCTTAAGCGCTTCGAGGAAGGCTTCCCGGTTGCGGTAGAGGGTGTCGCCCAGGCTTTCGCAGGCGCTGATCAGGTTGGTCTGGTCGGCCTCGGAGAGTTTCTCGAAGAACTTCTCGCCCTTCATCCGCTCGATGCGCTCCGGTGAGGCCTGGAAGTTGAGTTGCAGTGGGCGCTCCACTGTGATGCGCCGGTAGCCGAAGGCCTGGGTCGGGAAGATCTTGCTCTCGTCGGTCTCCTCGAACCGGCCGTACTGGCGCACGATCTCGTCCTGCTCGGACTCGGGGATGTAGTTGCGCTTGCTGCCCAGCGATTTGCGCATCTTGGCGTAACGGTCCGCCGCGTTGATGAGCTGGACCTTGTTGCGCCGCTGCTCGGGCTTGTCGTTGGACAGCACCCAGACGTAGGTGTTGATGCCGGTGTTGAAGAACGAGTCCGACGGCAGCGCGACAATGGCCTCCACCAGGTCGTGCTCCAGCATATAGCGTCGGATCTCGGATTCACCGCTGCCGGCACCACCGGTAAATAGCGGCGAGCCGTTCAGGATGATGCCGATGCGCGAGCCGCCCTTCTCCGGCGGGCGCATCTTGGCGACCAGGTGCATGAGAAACAGCAGCGAGCCGTCCGAGACCCGTGGCAGGCCGGGGCCGAAACGCCCCTCATAGCCGCGCTCCTTGTGTTCCTTCTGGACCTTGTCCTGCACCTTCTTCCAGTCCACACCAAAGGGCGGATTACTGAGCATGACGTCGAACGTATTGCCACGCAGCTGATCGTCCGAGAGGGTGTTGCCCAGCTTGATGTTCTCGACCTTCTCGCCCTTGATGAGCATATCGCCCACGCAGATGGCGTAGGACTCAGGATTGAGCTCCTGGCCGCTGACGGAGACATCCACTTGGTTGCTGATGGACTTCACGTAGGATTCCGCCTCGGACAGGAACCCGCCGGTTCCGCAGGTCGGGTCGTAGATGGTCAGGATCTTACCCGGCTGCAGGTGGTCTTCCTCGCCGGTCATCACCAGGGAGGTGGCCAGGTGCACGATGTCGCGCGGGGTGAAGTGTTCCCCGGCCGTTTCGTTGGAACTCTCCGCGAACTTGCGGATCAGCTCCTCGAACACACTGCCCATGCCGAAGTTGGAGATGCGCTTCGGGCTCAGGTCCACGGCCGCGAATTCCTGGACGACCTGATACAGCAGGTTGCTGCTCTCCAGTTGCTGTACGAAGTCCTCGAAGTTGAAGTGCTCGAAGATCGCCCTGGCCTGAGCGCTGAAAGAGTGCACGTAGCTCATCAGGTCCTCGCCGGTCTGCGTGTCCGACAGGGAGGCGAGGCTCAGCGGGGAGCTGTTGTAGAACGGCTGCTCAGCGGCACGGCCCAGCAGACGGTCCTTGGCGGTTTCGGATTTGTCCGCGTGCTGTTTGGCGGCATCCAGAACCGCTTCCTTCGTTGGCTCCAGTACGCACTCCATCCGGCGCAACAGGGTGAACGGCAGGATGACGCGGCCGTACTGAGACTGCTTGAGATCGCCGCGTAGTAGATCGGCGATGGACCAGATAAAGGACGCAATCTCGGAGTGGTTTTCCGTGTTCATTCGGGCTCCGGGCAAAGGGGCGTTGGTTCGGTGCGATTAGCGCGATTCTGGGCGGCGCCTGCGACAGGTGGTGTCGGAGGCATAGAAGCCGTTTGGGGCTAAGGGTGTAGGATGCGGGGGGAGGCGTCAATCACGGGAATCATTGGCTCTGGAATGAACCTATCGCCTTCTGGGCTACAAAATACTCTTGGCGCGCCCGCCCGGTTCCAGTAGCTCGGAGCCGGACGGTTTCCCCTGTCTGGCACTGGGCAAGCCACGCACGCGCCAGTGGCGTCAGGGTCCCCAGCCTGGGATAGCCACCAATCGTCTGGCGGTCGTTCATCAGGCAGATGGGCTGGCCGTCGGGCGGCACCTGGATGGCGCCGGCGGCCAGGCCTTCGGAGACCATGCCCGGATGGTGGCAGACCAGTTCAGGCCCAATGAGCCGTATCCCCATCCGGTCAGCGCGGGTGTCCACCTGCCAGAGTGCGTTGAACGCCTCGTACAGACTGGCACCATCAAAGAACGCGGTCTGCCCTCCGGGGATCACACCCAGCTCCGCGGGCTGGCCATAGTCAGGCTGGTATTCCGGTGGCACACACGAGCATGAAGGCAATGGCTGTGAACGGGCTTCTGGCTGGAGTTGGTCGCCATCGTCCAGCGGGCGCCCACCCCCTTTGTGGCCGCCAAACCCCTCACGCCCAACACAGGCCACACTGCCCAGAGCGGGCACTCCCTGCCAGCCGCCGCAGGCGCCCAGGTAGGCACGAACACCGCAACGGGGCATCCCGAAGGCCAATCGATCTCCTGCCTGGAGGGTGAACCGTTGCCAGGGGCGCAGCTTCTGGCCACTAACACTGGCGCTGAGATCCGCACCACACAGCGACAGGGTCAGTTCTGCTTCCGCGACAAGCGTCAGGCCGCCGATGGCCACTTCAAGGACCGCCGCGCCGGGATCGTTGCCCAACAGGGCATTGGCCCAGCCCGCGGCATGCCAGTCCATGGGCCCGCCCTGAGTAATGCCGAGGTGGCGCACCCCGAACCGCCCCCCATCCTGCAACAGTGCCAGGGGCCCCGCCTTTTCGACGCGAAGCGCTGCGGCCAGGCTCATTGAGGCACCTCTTCCACCGGGCTGGTATCACCACCAAGCTTGATGAAGGTATCGCGACTGATGGGGGTGAACCGGACCCGGTCCCCGGGCTCCAGTGTGGTCATCGGGATCCGTTCGGCATCAAAAAGCACCACGGGGGTTCGGCCAACCAGGTTCCAGCCGCCAGGGGTCTGCTGCGGGTAGGCCGAAGTCTGGCGTTCGGCAATGGCGATGCTTCCCCGTGGGACTTTTTGCCGGGGCGTTGCCAGCCGTGGCATGGCCAGCTGGGGTGAGACCATGCCCATGAACGCGAATCCCGGAACAAACCCCAGCGCGAATACCTGATACTCGCTCTCGGCATGGGCCGCGGCCACCTGCTGGGGCGTCCAGCCGTGGCGGGCAGCGATGCGCTCAAGCTCCGGCCCCACGCTGGGGTCATACCAGACGGGGATCTCCACCAGACGCCCTCCGCCCCTACTGCGATCAGGGGCTAGGCGCTCAAGAACCCGCTCAATCACCCGCCGGGCGCCCGTATCATCCAGTTGGCCGGGGTCGTACTGCACCAGGACCGTGGTGTAGGACGGCACCAGATCCACCAGCAGGCCGCCAAAGGCGGCCCGACAGTCTTGGCAGAAGGCACTGATCCACGGCTGAACCGCCGGATCGATCCTCTCTGAGAATCTGACCAGCCAGGCATCTATGCCCGCGTTCTGCAGCTTTGGGGTCATTGCACTCCCCTGTCCACTCCATCCCCCAGGATCCGGCGTATCCGCTGCACGGCAGCGATGGACTCCGGATTATCGCCATGCACACACAGTGCGTCTGCCTCCAGAGTTATCGAGGAGCCATCCAGGGCGCTCACTGGCTCCCCTCGGGCAATCCGGCTGGCCTGTTCCAGGATACGTTCTTCCCCGGAATGAACCGAACCGGCCTCACTGCGGCTGACCAGGTAACCCCGTGGATCATAGGCACGATCCGCGAATGCTTCGAGCCAGATATCGATACCGTAGGCGCCCGCAAGCTGCTGAACCCGGCGGTTATCCGCCGTTGCCATGACCATAAGCCTGAGCTGGGGATCAAAGCGGTGGACAGCATCCAGCACCGCCTCCAGCACCTCCGGACGATGCATCATGTCATTATAGAGCGCCCCATGGGGCTTCACATACTGCATGGGGACGCCCTCGGCCCGACAGAACGCGGCCAGCGCGCCTACCTGGTACAGCACCAGGTTCTGGACCTCATCGACTGAACACATGAGGGAGCGCCGCCCGAAACCAACAAGATCTGGATACCCTGGGTGCGCTCCAACGGTAACACCATGCTCGCCAGCAAGCCTGACGGTTTTCCGCATGTGATCCTGATCCGAGGCGTGGAAGCCACAGGCCACGTTCGCCAGATCCACCACGGCCATCAGTGCCTCGTCCCAGCCCATACGCCAGGGGCCGAAGCTTTCCCCCATGTCCGCATTGAGAAGCAGTGGCGCCATGGCAGTACCGGCCTCCTTACTGCCCCATCTGCTCACGCTTGCGCTGCTCCCAGTCAATCCCGGGAGGGCGGCGCCCGTGCTGCCCACGGTATTGCGCAGTCTGCGGCGGCTGCCACCCTTTCAGACGCTCCGGCTCAACGGCATAGACATCCACCCCCAGCGGGTTGCACGTCTCCAGAGGATCCCGGGCGTTTTCACCCCACAGATCCACCGACAGATCGCCACCGGGGCAACAGGACAGCGCGCACAGCAGGTCCGTCTCCGCGAAGAACTCCAGATAGTCCCCCTGGCGTGCGGGGCAGGCTTTCATGAAGTATTGGTCGTCATCATTGAGACCTGTGCACTGAAAGATGTTGAGGACATCGTGAACATCGCCTTCGTGCAGGCCCCAGGGCTCGACCGCCCGAACCAGGTTGGAGTGACAGTGGAAATCAAAGTCCTCACCGGTCAGCAGGCGATTCACGTAAGGATCGCAGCGGGTTCCGAGCAGGTCATGGACACGCCCGCCTTCCGAATCCTCCCCATAGTCTGCGAGGGTATCCTCAATGATCGTTGCCATTGGACGCAGATACGGCAGCGTCGACCACAGACGATCGTAGTTGCTGACATGCGCCCTCTGCAGCTGCCTTGTACGGGAAGCCCACATCCGTTCACGCGGGTTGTGCAGGTTCCACATGTTGAAGTCACCGACCTGGGGCCCATCGGTGATCCGCACCCGGAACACATGCCCTGCCGGCACCTCCCAGGCAAGACCGCTTCGGATGGGAACCGTGTGGGAGGCCACCAGGGTGCGCTCTCCGGCCGAGGCCCTGAGGCCATCGTAGAATTCCCGGTCGACCTCCAGCATTGAGCCTTTGGTTGCCTGATAAGCCGCTTTCACGTTCGACATTTCTCTCTCCTGTATTACTGGGTCCACAGCTCAGGGCCGGTCCCAGACGTTCATGAGCTCACCGAACCTGGAACGCTCACGCTGACTGTCTCCCAGGCTGCTTACCAGAACAATGGCCAGCAGTGACAGGAAGAAGCCGGGCACCACCTCGAACATGTCAAAGATGCCCGCGGGCCCGCCATTCAGCGGCCGCCAGACGGCAACAGTCACAGCACCTGTAACCAGCCCCGCAATGGCGCCATTGCGACTCATGTTGGCCCAGAACAACGACAGCAGGATCACCGGTCCGAATGCGGCTCCGAAGCCTCCCCAGGCGTAGGCGACCAGATCCAGAATGGTGCTGTCCTGATCCATGCCCAGAACTGCGGCTATAAGCGCTATGGCGACGACACTGCCCCGGCTCAGCCAAACCAGTTCACTCTGGCTGGCATCGGGCTTGATGAAGCCTCGGTAAATGTCCTCGGAAATGGCACTGGAGCAGACCAGCAGCTGGGAGTCGATGGTGCTCATGATCGCCGCCAGTACTCCTGCCAGTACGAACCCGGCAACCCAGGGATGGAACATCACGTTAACGAGTTCGATGAAAACCCGCTCGCTGTTTTCAAGCTCTCCCCCGAACCAGTAGTAACCCAGCGCACCCACAGCCACTGCGGAGATCATCGTGATCGAGGACCAGACCATGGCAATGCGGCGCGAGACCTTGACCGCTTCACGGTTGCGCACCGCCATGAACCGAACCACAACGTGGGGCTGGCCGCAGTAACCAATCGCCCATCCGGCAACTGAGAGCATGCCGACCACCGTCATTCCCTCCATGAAGCCGCCCAGTGGATCGAGACCACCGCTGCCGGCAACAGCGGGTGCACTTTCACCGGAGAGCAGGAACCAGGTCATCAGCGCCGCACTGGCCAGCGCAGCCGCCATCATCACCCCCTGGAT
>ENA-ORDC01000470-ORDC01000470.1-marine-metagenome-genome-assembly--contig:-NODE-470-length-39583-cov-10.170987_pt1 | contig 39583 bp, 42 predicted proteins | sample MGYA00237783_ERZ508515 | MGnify/ENA primary metagenome ERZ508515 (study PRJEB26186, sample SAMN06268792) | marine metagenome | isolation source: Eden Landing Ponds, San Francisco, CA, USA | place... | reverse complement strand
TGTCATTACCGCAGCGTTCCGATTCCGATCAGTCGCCAGCGCGTGCCGACGCGTCGATTGATCGCGATCTTCGAGCCCTCGCGAGCGCAAACCGGTCGCTTCAGTGCGACCTCGGCCTCGCCGCCGCGGGCGCTCGTCACTGTGCCGACTGTCGTTGCGGTTCCAACGGTCAGCATCAGCGGCTCGTTCGTCGAGATCGGGTCGACATCGTCGGCCTCGCCGACGATCCGTTCGAGCAACTCCACGTCCATCGTGAACTGCTCGTGGACCGACGGAAGCGTGCCAGGCGGACCGGCGATCTGGCCCGCGAGACCGTCACCTTTCGTGAGCGACGGATCGAGGCCCGTGCCGACGCCCAGCAGGCCCCCGGGCGTCGCTTCCTCGACGGACTGACCGCCGGCCTGCAGTGAGCGGATCGTCGTCGTGACGGCTTCCCACTCGGTCTGGCCGCCTTCCTCGACTTCGCGGCCGGGGCGAAGTTCGATCTCGTCGTCAGGTTCGAGTTTGCCCTGTGAGAGGCTCCCACCGAGGACGCCACCCAGAAGGGACTCCCACGTGGTTCCGGGGCGGTTGATGTCGAAACTCCGTGCGACGAGCATCTCGGGGTCGGCGTCTTCGTCGCGGTCGGGCGTCGGGATCGACTCCTCGACAGTCTCGATCAAGAGATCGACGTTCGCGCCGGCCTGGGCGCTGATCGGGACGATCGGCGCGTCCTCGGCGACCGTGCCCTCGACGAAGTCTTTGATCTGCTGGTAGTTCTCGCGGGCGCGCTCGCTGTCGACGAGGTCGACCTTGTTCTGGGCGATGACGATGTTCTCGATCCCGATGATGTCCAGCGCCATCAGGTGCTCTTCAGTCTGGGCCTGTGGGACATCCTCGGTCGCAGAGATCACGAGGACCGCGCCGTCCATGATCGCCGCACCCGAGAGCATCGTCGCCATTAGCGTCTCGTGGCCCGGCGCGTCGACGAACGAAACAGTACGCAAGTGCTCGGTTTCGACGCCGTGTTCGGGACACTCCTCGGCGACCGTATAAGCGGCCTGATCGTCACATTCGGGGCACTTACGGAACGTCGCGTCGGCGTAGCCCAGACGGATAGAGATTCCCCGCTTGAGCTCCTCGGAGTGCTGGTCTGTCCACTCCCCTGAGAGAGCCTCGACCAGGGTCGTCTTTCCGTGGTCGACGTGGCCGACGAGTCCGATGTTCACCTCCGGTTGATTGTTCGATGTCATCTCGAAAGTAATCTTGACTGAAGTTGGCTCCGTGCGAGTGATAAACCTACTGTTTACAGTTCCCGGAGGGGACCGCGACGCCCGTCACTCCCGGGTCGTCGCGGTGTCAGGCTCGATATCACTGAGGTTCGTACGGGTTCGTCGCCGTATCGAGCCGATAGACGTCATCCATTACGTCGAAGTCATCGTCGAAGGCGTACAGGTACCCCAGCCCCTCCGCTTGCATGTACGCGACGATACTGGCGTCGACGAACGAAAGCTGGTCGTACCGTCTGAACAGTGCCTTTCCCGTCGCGAGCATGTCGGTACTGAGAGAGTCGACGTGAAAGTAGGCATTTTCTTCGATTCGATCGAGAAAATCGACAGCCGCCTCGTGTCCCGCGTGGGTCGTCAGTCCGTTGAGTGTTTCGGCCAGGACGTAGTCGAGAACGACAGCCTCTGGGAGCGATCCATCGTCTATTCCTCTGAGGATGGGCAGTGCGTTCTCGTGAGCGCTATCACGCCGGTAGACAGCGCCGAACAGAACAGTGGTATCAACCAGTGCCCGCGGCATTTATTCGAGTCCCCAGCTATCGTGTTCAGTCCGCGCGTCGGTCTCCATTTCCCCTTCGTATCCCTCGAAATCGGCGAACGTTCCCGTCTGTTGTCGGACGACCTCGACACGCACTGTCCCGTCGTCTTCGAGACGCCATCGCAAGTGGTCGCCGTCGTCGATGTCGAGTTCGCGCCGAATTCGTGCCGGGATATTCGCTTGATTCCCCGAAACCTTGCTTTCGGCGTCGGTTCGATCGCTACTCATATTCAAAGCCACGTCCGCTACGGATAAAAAGCATAGTGTGCCAGCACACTACACCGGTCAGTCTCCGAACTGGTTTGCCGTCGCGACGCCCGTCACTCCGGCTGCGTCTCCTTCCAGGTCCACTTCGATTCGACGGTCCTATTGGCCAGCACGACGAGGTCGCCGTCGTCCAGCCGAAGGCGGCTCTTCCGGAGGCCGATTGATTCCACTGTGCCGGTCGTCGAGTCGGTTGTCACGGTATCGCCGGGGTTGAAGTCGGGATCGCGAAGGAGGTAGATCCCCGCGACGGTGTCGGCGATCATGTTCGAGAGCGCGTAGGAGATTCCCAGCGCGATGAAGCCAGCGGCGGTCCCGAGACTGGCGGCGATCTGACCCATCCCGAGGATGCTAAGGAGGGTGAGTCCGGCCCCGAACCACAGGAAGACTGAGACGATCAACACGAACAGATCTGCGATAAGGTGCTGATCGCCGCCGTAGACTCGACCGAGCGCCGCCCGCAGGATAGTCGTGATGATCTTGATACCAATGTAGGCAATCACGAGAAAGATAACTGCGGATATGAGTCTCGGGATTGCCCCCTCGACATCGGCCAGAAACGAGTCGACGATCGAGTCCACGGAGACTGTAGCGAGCGCGGGATCGAGCATACTTGCGGATGGGACAGCAATGGTAAAGGTGTAGGGCAATCCTATCAGGCATGCTATAAAAATGGATTTCAGTGAAGGTTTTTGATCGTGGGGAATCATGAACGGGTATGAGCGGGATCAGCGACCAGACCGGCGAGGGCGGCACGGTCGAGCCGGCGGAAGCCTTCGCCGTCATCGCCAACGAGACGCGGCTGGACATCCTCGAAGCCCTCTGGGAGTTCGAGGACAGGCCAGTGCGATTCTCGGAACTGTTCGAGCAGATCGAGATGGACGACAGCGCCCAGTTCAATTACCACCTCCAGCAACTCACCGATCAGTTCGTCGTCAAGACCGACGACGGCTACGACCTCAGCCACACCGGGGGACAGGTCATCCGCGCGTTGCGGGCGGGAACGTACACGCGATCCCCCGAAATCGATCCCTTCCGTGTTGACGGAGCCTGTACACGGTGTGGGGGTCCCCTGGCTGCGGAGTACGCCGACGAACAACTCTCGATCGCCTGCCAGGATTGCGGGAAAGCCCACGGCAAGTACGGTTTTCCGCCGGGTGGAGTCGAAGACCGGACCGAAGACGAGATCGCACAGGCGTTCGACGAGCGTGTCCGTCACCTCTACTGTCTGGCCGTCGACGGCGTCTGTCCGGAGTGTTCGGGGCGGATCCACACCGAGATCACTCAGGAAGGCGAGTGCTGTCTCGACGTCGAAGTCCGAGCCGAACACGTCTGTGAACGCTGCCGGCACGACCTCTGTTCGTCAGTTGGGCTGGCACTGCTCGACAAAGCGCCCGTCACGGCCTTCTACGACGACCACGGGATCGACCTCACTGATCGGCCCTACTGGACGCTGCCGTGGTGTGTCGACGACCAGTACGTCGAGGTCGAGTCGACCGAGCCCTGGCGAATCCAGATCTCGATTCCGCTGGCCGAAGAACGCCTCACCGTCACGCTCGACGGAGATCTACAGATCGTCGACACCCACCGCATCGAGTGTACCGGTCCGACCGGCTGTTGACTTTTCCAGTGTTCCACTGCACCCACAGTTGCTCAAGTGCGTTTCAGTGATCGTCGGTGGCCTCCGCGTGGCTTAATTATCATTCAGATTATAGTTAATGTGGTGGGGGCCGTCTATCCAGATAGGTGAGACAGTATGCGAGAACCTGACTCCGCGATTGGCGTACCGGCCCCCGAACCCCAGGCGAGTGTCGATAGTGTGGCCGCGGTCGCAGCGACGGTGACGCTCGCGCTGTTTGTCCCCTTCGTGGTCGCGACCTACCCGGTGTTGCTGGGCGTGGTCGCGCCGCTGCTGGGTGTCGCGCTCGTCCGATAAGGCAAGACGCGTCTGAAGACCGCAGTCGGTGGGCGAGGTGCTTTTGTCCGCTCCTGCCGTTGTTCGGCCCGTGCGCGAATACGGATTCGAGCTGGCGTTGTGTGACTTCCTGGAGACGCCAGACCGTATCGTGAGCCGCCAGCTCGGGGCACACGTCCACGGCCGGCGGATAGTCGACACCGTTTGCCTCGAACCTGGGCCCGATTTCGAGGACCGCGCGGCGATCACGAGCGAGACGATTCCGGACCGCGCGATCACGGCCGACGTGGGCGTCGGTCGGGCACGCGATGTCCGCGAGGTGTTCGACGGCATGCGACCCGAACGCGCCCAGTCGCTGGTCGAACACTGCGTCGAGATCGGATTCTTCGAGCGCGAGCGGCGTGGTGGGCGGACCTACGTCCGCCAGACCGCGCGCTATCCCCAATCGTGGTTCGATCGACTCATCGGGATCGAGAACAAGCCCGACCTCGACCGGCCAGGTGATCTCTACTCACAGCTCCGTCACGACGTGGCCCTGGGACTGTTCGACGAGGTCGTGCTGGCGACGAACACCTACGTCACAGGTGCACACCTGAACCGGATCCCCGAGGCCGTCGGTGTCTGGCGGTTCCACCCCAGATCCGGCGAGCGAGAGGTCGTCCGCGAGCCGAAACCGCTCGTCACAGACACAGGGAGTGCCGAAATCGTCGCCGAGCATCCCGGACGGACGGAGGTCGCGCTCGTGTCGGCCAGCGAGAAGCAGCGAGCGCGGCGAACACTCGCAGAGCGTGCCTACGGGAAGGGGTGGCGACCCGTCGACCTGCCGGGCTGTGCCAGGTGCATGCCCGACGCCGACGACCGGACGGCGACGCTCCCGTACTGTGGATGGCACGAGCGGCTCGTCGAACCGGCCGTCGAGTGCGGACCCGACTGTCAGGGGTACGAAGCAGCCGCCGCACCCGAGAACGATCCAGCGGCCGAGCGAGCCAGCCGAAGCGCGTGGACGAACGATCCGGGTGGATTCAAGCGCCGGCAAGCAGGACTGGACCGATTTGGTTAGGCCGCCGCCCGGGCCGAGAAGACGAATAGACCGATCACTGCCGCGACGCCGACGTTGAACAGCCACGCGATTTCGACCCCGCGGACGAGGTCGAACGCCGCCATCACGACGACGGCGATGACGACTGTCCCGGCGGCTGCGAGTAGGTCTGTCTGTTCAGCGTCCATAGCGCCTGCCTGAACCATACGCCGAGATTTTGCCGGGAGACACCTGTATCTGCTGATCTCCGGCGCTCGACGGTCGGTCGCTACAGCTGGAAGGTCTCCCCATCCACAGCCATGTCCTCGGCGAAGGCCTGCTCGGCCGGGATGTAGTGTGAGAGGTGGACCAGCCGCGTCTCGGTAGCGTCGAGTCGATCGCCCAGCTGTCGGGCTCCCTCGATAGTCATGTGCTTGTCGCCAAACGTCCGTGGGACGCCGGCGTCGTCGTGGTGGCGGCCACCCAGCGGATGATACTCACAGTTCTCGGCCGGGACAATCCCGTCTGCCAGCAGCAGATCAGCGTCGGCGAGGACCTCCTGGGAGCGCTCAGGAATCGCGAAGCTCGTGTCGCCACTGAGCGCGAGTCGGCCGCCAGTCTCGGGATCTTCGACGAGCAGACCGTAACACACGAGTGGTGGGTGATCGACCGGGATCAGCGTCACGTCCAGTCCTGCGGCCGCGAATGTCTCGAAGGGCGCGCGTGGGCAAACGTCGATGGCGTCGAGGTAGTCGTACCGACGCCGCACAGTCTGGGCGACGCTCTCGCCAGTCTCGGGGTCAGTCTCGTCAGCGGCGAAGAGGGGCATGTCACGTGCGAGTCGATAGACGTTGCCGAGGCCGTCGAGATGGTCGAAGTGGACGTGGCTGATGAGCGCCGCGTCCGGCGGGTCGAAGTCCTCACGGAGGAACTGGGAGCGAAAGTCAGGACTGGCGTCGATCAACAGCGTCTCACCCGTCGAGGAGCGGACGTGGACCGAAAATCTGGTGCGTTCGACCCCCAGCTCTCGGGCGCGCTCGCAGGTGTCACAGTCACAGCCGACTGTGGGTGTTCCCGTGGTGTCCCCGGTTCCGAGCAGCGTGACCTCCATCGACTGGACACAGGGGACGACGGGTCTTGATACGGTCGGTTGTACGTCTGTTCCGGATCGATCGCACCGATCATGCGATCGTACCAGTAAATCGGTACAACCGACCGTATGAATGATGTGTGGTTGCTCTCGGTCTTGGTGATGTCTCTGACGGGAACGACATTTCGAGACAGCCCTCGACTCGCTGGCTAGGAAGTTGAGGTGCTACCGGAAACAACTCTGGAAAGCCCTCACCTCGCTGACGGCCGCTGAGCGACATATCCTCGCTCCCTGCGGTCGCTTCGGATAGGGGTCACTCAGCGACTCCCTTACAGCGTCAGCGAGGCTCGCCCTTTCATCCACCAGGTACGCGACCGCACAGCACCGCACCGGCCACACACCTCCCCAGCCGATTCGCTCACTCTGTTCGCTCATCCCTCGCACGTCGCCACCTCGCGATGAAACGCGAGCCGGCGCGCGCCACCGCGAGAAGCCACGGTTTGTAATCGCCTCAGTCGTCGTGCTCGTGATCGTGCCCGTCGTGGTCGTGCCCGTCGCTGCCGGGTGTACCGCCCGCCACGAGGGCGTCATGATCGCCCTCGATCATGTCCAGATTCTTGAGGTTGTCCCGCTCCTCGAAGTTGGCGATGGCGTCTTCGAGGTCTTGCTGGGTCAGGGTCGTGCGCTCCTCGGTGAGTGCGTCCAGAACAGCCTCACGGAGGACGAGCCGGAGGTCACTCCCAGTGAGGCCCTCGGTCATCGACGCGAGTTGATCCGGATCGAAGTCGACAATCTCCATCTCACGGGTGACGACCCGGAGGATGTCCGAGCGCATCCCGGTGTCGGGCTTGGGGAAGTTGACGATCTCGTCGAACCGCCGCCAGGCTGCGGCGTCCAGTTGATCGGGGTGGTTGGTCGCACCGATCAACAGCACCTCGTCCTCGATCAGGCTCACTTCGTCGATCGATTTCAGGAGGGTGTTCACGGCACGCTTGATCGCGGCGTGTTCGTCACTGGCCCGCGTTTTGGCCACGAAGTCGAACTCGTCCATGAACAGGATACACGGCGAGAGTCGCTTGGCAACCTCGAAGACCTTCTCGACGTTCTTGGCCGTCTCACCCAGATACTGGCTAGTGATCATCGAGAGCTTGACCTCGACGAACGGCAGGTCGAGGTCGTGTGCGAGTGCGCGAGCGACGCTCGTCTTCCCCGTGCCCGGCGGCCCGACAAAGAGGAGTTTCCCGATCTCACGGAGTCCGATCTGGGCGAGATAGTCGCGGTGTTCGATGGCTTTGACGAGCTTGTTGATCTCGTCTTCCTGATCGGTGGTGAGGACCAGATCGTCCAGACGCATCTCGACTTCCTCGGGGGCGCGAACGTCGACGAGGTCGAGCATCTCCTCTTCTTCCTCGTCAGCGAAGTACTCCTGAAGCATCGAGTCGATCCAGACGCGGTCTGCCCTGAGCGGGCGGTTATTCTCGTGGGCATGCTCGTAACTCAGACCATCGAACTCGGCCTCGTACTCGGACGCGAGGACGGGATTGGCCGCCAGTTCGTCGGCGTCGACCCGGTCGAGGAACCACTCTTCGGCCATGTCGTCGTCGGTGAACGTGAGCGCACCGTCGAACTCGTCGTGGTCGGTAAACATCAGCCCCGAAATGGCGTCCCAGGGCCGCTCGACCCCTGTCGCCCCGCGAGCGGTCTCGACAGTCGGTTTGAGCGGCCGTTCGATCGTGCCGTCGTCCCAGAATACAGCCCGATAGGCCGGCGGGAGGTCGTCCGGGTCGAGATCGCGATTGTCCGTGTAGGTCGACGCAGTCAACATAAACTCGATGACGTCGCGTGCCGCGTTGCTCATTCCCCAAATCGTTGTTTCGCGCCGATAATAAGTTGCCCGAAGTCAATCGGAAATCATCGCTGAACAACCCACTACCGGTTGGACAACCGTTAACAGGATCGCAACCGAGTGATAGATCATGACAGACCAGACACCGGTCGTCGTAGAGGCGGTACGAACCCCACAGGGCAAAGAAGACGGCGTCTACGCGGACGTTCGGAGCGAGGACCTCTCGGTCCCGCTGATCAACGAAATGCTCGCGAACACCGGCCTCGACAGCGAAGATGTCGACGACCTGCTGTGGGGCTGTGCCCAGCAGCGCGACGAGCAGGGTAACAACGTCGCGCGAGTCATCGCACTGCTGTCCGACCTCGACGAGTCCGTTCCGGCGACGACGCTCAACCGCTGGTGTGCCTCCTCCGCGGAGGCGATCATGCGCGGCGCGGACGCCATCGCCGCGGGCCAGCGCGACTGCGTCATCGCCGGCGGGATGGAATCGATGAGTCGAGTGAAGATGGACGCTAACACCCACAACGTTCACCCCCGGCTCGCCCAGCTGTACAACATCGGCGAACTCTCGATGGGAATGACCGCCGAGAAGGTCGCCGAAGAGCACGACGTGAGCCGGGAGGCGCAGGACGAGTACGCCGCTCGCAGCCACGAACGGGCGGCCGAAGCCACCGAGTCGGGGCGCTTCGACGACGAGATCGTCCCGATCGACACCGGTGAGGAGACCGTCGAAGCCGACGAGGGGATCCGCTACGACACCAGCGTCGAGAAGCTCGCTGGCCTCCCCACCGTCTTCAAATCCGAGGGGACGGTCACCCCCGGCAACGCCTCGCAGGTCAGCGACGGCGCGGCCGGAACCATGCTCACCTCAAGGTCCTTCGCCGAGGAGCACGATCTGGACATCCTCGCAGAAGTGGGCGATCACATGGTCGCGGGCGTCGACCCGACGATCATGGGCGTTGGCCCGGTCCCAGCGGTCCGGAAGCTCTGCGAGCGGACGGGTCGGGACACCGACGACTACGACCTCGTCGAACTGAACGAGGCGTTCGCCTCGCAGTGTCTCTATTGCCAGGAGGAACTGGGCTTCGACGACGACATCTACAACGTCAACGGCGGTGCCATCGCCATCGGCCACCCGCTCGGAGCTTCGGGTGCGCGCCTGCCCGTGACGCTCATCCACGAGATGCAAAAGCGCGACGCCGAACTCGGACTGGCGACAGAGTGTGTCGGGTTCGGTCAGGGTGCGGCGATCGAGTTCAAGCTACCCTGATGACCGAGCCAGTAGCGGTCGAGTCCCTGCGATTCGAAGTTGATGAGCCCGCATTCGTGACGGCGGGTGAGGACTACCGAAAGCACACGCGCATGTACGACGCTGGCGTCCTCGGTACGGTACATCTCTACGTCAACGGCGACGAACTGGTAATCGAGAGCCGGCTCCCGGCAGCCTTCGAGTTGGCCGATACGGTCGTGGCGATGGACGAATTGCTGAAGCGACTCAGGGACGATGGTACTGTCGAGGGCAGGCCGTTCTGCTGCTCCTGTGGCGACCGCGGGTGTGCGTACGTCCGATGGACGCTCGAACGAGTGGATGGAGGGATCTTGCTTACGATGGAGAACCTGCTGGACGAGCCCCTTGGGGACCACCGGTACAAACTCAACCCTAGTCTGCTACCAGAAGCCGTCTCAGCGCTGGCTGAGACCGTCGTCACGACCCTCAGGTCAGCCGGTGTCGAGGAGACGACTGCCGGGACCGTCGAAGAATTCGAACGACGGCGGGACCGACTTCGAGAGTGGGCAGTCGAATGAGGACAACCAGACGGCGTTTCACTTACCGCAGCCGTTTCGCGTGTTTGACCTGCTTGGGCTCGTAGCCCAGCGACTCGTAGAGATCATTCGCGGGGTCGTTGGCCCACTCTGCCGAGACCGTGACGTAGTCACAGCCCTCGCGCTCGGCGACGGCCTCGACTTTCTCGACCAACCGCGTCCCGTAGCCCTGGTCTCTGTACCCCTCCCTGACGTGAAGGTTGATGATATCCATGTAGGCCCCGAGATTTCGCGTCGGCCGCGTGTCCATCTCGGCGTCGATGTAGCCGACCGGCTCGCCCTCAATCTCCAGCAGGAATTCGTACCGATCCTCCCTCCCCAGCAGGTCCGCAAAGCCCTCTCTGGCGTGCGCCAGGGCGTCGTCCGTCAGTTCGTTCAGTTCCGAGTACGGTTCCATCGCCTCGGCGAGGGGGTACCAGAAGTCCTCGGCGACGAGCGCGGCGTCCTCGGGGGTTGCCTCGCGAATCATATCGGGAGCGGGGCCCGACTCGACGTAAATTCCGGGGACTATTTGTGAGTTGGTCACACATCGCGTGCTGGTTCACGACGGCTCTGAGGGAGTCCCCCTCGTTCAGGCACCTCGGAGATGGGCCCCCGGCGAACGAGTGCACACTGATAGAGGAGTTCCAGCCCGAGCGTTATCCGGTCGCGTAGGTCAGAAAGACCAGCCCATCCGTCTTCAGTTCGTACTCGATTGCGGCCGTAAACTCGGTGTAGTTGAACGACTCCGTGACGACGTGATAGCCGTTGGGCGTCTCCCGGACCATCCGCACCGTCGTGTACTCACCGAGTCGGTTACGGAACGTCTCGGCCTCGGCTGCGGTGACGTCGTCGAGATCGAAGATGAAGTTCGGCTCGGCTTTGCAAGTATCCGACTGAAGGACGGATTTGAACTCGCTGTCGACGCGCTTGAACTTCGGGAGAACCTCCTCGTTGCCGCCCAGACGCATCCGGAGCCAGTCGTCCATCCGCTCGCGAAGTTCGAAAAAGGCCGTCGTCGTGTCCCGGGCGTTCGCCGAGAGATACAGACGATATCGACTATCGAACCGGGAGACGACCTGATCGAGGTGTTCTATCTTCCGGCCCAGGTCCTGGGCATCCTCGACGACCTCCCGGATCGCTGGCTCGGTCGTGCCGGTCACGTCTTCGTGTTCCTTGCTGCGAGCGATTGCCAGCAGGAGGTACACCCGTTCGTCGCCGAACGCGCAGTACGATTCCAGTTCGTCGAGGCCGACGCGCGCTTCGAGGTCGGACATAGACACAGATTTGGCAGGAAGGAACCTAAGCGTGGCCACAGTGGGGTGGGTGGACGCCCTCTCCGCCAGCCGATCGGGAACGGCAACGCCTGGCCTGTTGTTTCGGGTTCGCGGGTGCTTATACTCGACGCCACCTTTGCAGCGTCTATGACAGTCGCAGACATCTTCAACGAGATCCCGTTCGCGAAACATCTCGGGATCGAGGTCACCGAAGCGGCCGACGGTCACGCCGAAGCCCACCTCGAACTCGAAGCCGAACACTCCTCGAACCCGGCAACGATGATCGGTCACGGCGGTGTGACCTACTCGCTGGCCGACACCGTGGGCGGTGCGGCTGTCGTCTCACTCACCGAGGATGTCGCGCCGACGATCGATATGCGGATGGACTATCTCGCACCAGTTACCGAGGACATCCACGCCGTCGCAGACGTGGTTCGGGACGGCGGAAGCATGGCCGTCGTCGAGGTCGAAGTCTACGACACCGGGGAGACACACGTCGCGACCGCTCACGCCGTCTACAAGACGAGCGGCCAGGGTGCAGAAAACGCCTGGCGAAGCGAGAACGATCCGCGAGACGGTGCCGATTAACGGATGTCGGCCTGCTGACAGAAAGCCATCCCATCTCTGACCGAGTCGGTCTGGCCGATCAGCGTGAGCTTGTCACCGTCTTCGATCGTATAGTCGGCGCTCGGGACGAACGTGTCGCCGTTGTTGCTGACCAGGGCGATCAGACAGGCGTCGGGTAACTCCGGCCCAATCTCGCGGACGGTCTTGCCGATAATCTCGGGATTCACGACCTCGATCTCCTGGACGTCGCCGCTTCGACCGACATCCGTCATCCAGTTTGCCAGTGCGGGCCGTTCGATCTGGTTGTCGATCGCCCAGGCAGTCGCCATCGCCGAGGAGATCGTCCGGACACCGAGATCCTCGAAGGCCTCAACGTTGTCGGGATTGTTCGCTCGCGCGATGACGTTCTCGACATCGAACTTCGAGGACGCGAGCTGGGCGACCAGGAGATTCGCGTCGTCGTCACCGGTCGCAGCAACGACGATCTTGGCGTTGTCCGCACCAGCCGATCGTAACACGTCGGTGTCGGTCCCGTCGCCATTCTCCACGGTGTAGCCCGCGTTGCGGGTCTGTTCAACTGATTCCTCGTCTTCTTCGATGATGACGATGTTCTCTCCTCGGTCTTCGAGACGGTCGGCGAGCGCACGGCCCACTCTCCCGCCTCCGACGATGATGACTCGCATTGGTATCACATCCAGGTATTCCGCGATGTATCGCGCCAGACCGCCCTCGAAGACGGCCGTCACGAGAATGACGAGGAAGACAGTGCCAAGGAGGATGTTGGCCTGATCTCCCAGGACCGCTGCTTGCGAACAGGCGTGCTGGGCTGCAGCGGCCGTCGATCCGGTACAGACTTCCGCGGCCGGTTGGCCCGCCGCCTCGGCCGCCTCCTGTCGGAATTCGTCGGCTCTGGCCTGCAGTTCGACGGCGAACAGCGTCGCCACCGAGGCTGGAATAATGCCGCGAGGACCGACGAAGCTGACAAAGACTTTCTCCCCAGTCGTAAATCGATCGCCGACCATCGAGATAAACACCAGCAGCGGCCGGATGACCAGCGCGACCGCCAGCACGACAAGCAGTCCCGCTGGCCCGACTTCGGCGAGGGCATCGAACTCCAGCAGTGCCGCCAGGGCGATGAACACGAACGACAGCACCAGTAGCGTGATGTCGCCTTTGAAGTCGATGATGTCCTCCTCGTACGGGATGTCAGCGTTTCCGAGCAGGAATCCCGACGTTGCCGCCGCAGCCACACCAGCCTCACCGGCCAGGAAGTTCGCCCCGGCATAGGAGACGAGTGCACCCGCGAGTACGAGTAACCGCGCGTTTCGCGGGGCATCACCCGGCGAGAGATCGATGTAGCGGAGGATGTAGTAGACGACGCCGGCGACGATCATACCGACAAGCAGCCCCTGCCCGAGCCGCGACGCGAACGCGCTGAGCAACTCCACCGGCGGCTCGCCCTTGAGGACGATAACTTCGAAGACGACGACCGCGATGATGGCGGCAGTTACGTCGTTGACGATCCCTTCGGTTTCCAGCGCAGCGGCGACCCGATCGCGGACGGGGACGACCCGCAGGATCGGGGCGATGACCGTCGGCCCGGTCGCGACCAGCAATGCGCCGATCAGGAAAGACAGTCCCCAGCCGGCTGCCGGAAACGCGAGGTTGACGACGGCGGCAGTCGCGACCAGCGCGATCGCCGCACCGAGCGTGATCAGCCGGAACGTCGCCGCCGGAGCTTCACGGATCCGGTCGTACTGGAGGTGGAACGCACCCTCGAAGACGATGATCGCGACCGACAGCCCGACGATCGCCGAGAGCGTCGTCGCACCACCGAACGTCGACAGGGAGATGATCCGCTCTTCGAGGACGATCCCCGAGACCGGTCCGAGTGCCAGTCCAGCGACGATATAAAAGATGATACTCGGCAGTTGAACTCGGGCCGCGAGCAACTGTGCGAGCACGCCGAGTGCGAAGATTGCTGCGACGAGCGCGATCAGCGTCGCCGTCCCAGCACTCATCGAGTATCCTCCATGTGCCCGGGCATTCGACTGGCCAGTATATAAGAGGGAGGATCGCAAGTCAACGTTCGAATCCAGCAGTACGCGATCCACGAGAGACGCTCGACATCTATCGAGAGACACGCGGACGTATCGAGTAGAACTCGAAATCTATTTTCCCCGGGCGCGTCCCTGTGTACACGGAATGTTCGTTCTCGTCAACCTCAAGACCTACCCGTGCGATCCGATCGATGTCGCGATCGACGCCGCCGACGTCGCCGACGACAGTGGCGTCCGCGTCGGTGTCGCACCCCAGGCCGCCCACCTCGAAGCCGTCTCCGAAACTGGCGTCGAGACGTGGGCCCAGCACGTCGATCCCATCGACTACGGATCGAACACTGGCCACACTCTCGCCGAAACCGTCGCCGACGCCGGTGCCGAGGGGACGCTCGTCAACCACTCCGAGCACCGCCTCAAACTCGCGGACATCGACGCCTCCGTCCGCGCCGCCGAGCGCGCCGGCCTCGAAACCTGTGTCTGTGCGAACAACCCTGCTCAGATCGGTGCCGTGACCGCACTGGGGCCGGATTCGGTCGCCGTCGAACCGCCGGAGCTCATCGGCGGCGATGTCTCGGTCGCGAGTGCCGACCCCGACATCGTCACCGACGCCGTCGACGCCGCCGCCAACGTCGACGAGTCCGTCGACGTCTTCTGTGGCGCGGGCATCTCGACCGGTGACGACGTCGACGCTGCCGAAGATCTGGGTGCGACGGGTGTCCTGCTGGCCAGCGGCGTCGCCAAGGCCGACGATCCGCGCGCGGTTCTGGAAGATCTCGTCGACCCGATCGCCTGATCGGCGTCCACGTTTTCTCAGCGTGAAAACACTGCTCCGGAGTTAAGGGTGTGTCTCACTAACATACAGGTGGAACCTCGGTCCGTGAGGTTCCCGACGGGAACGACCGTCGAGAACGTCCGGGATTGGCATCGCCATCGAACCGCGCGGTACCGCTGGCGTGGCTGGCCACCACGCTGGCGCTTCTCGGCGACGAACTCTCTGGGGCACGTTGGGCGGCACCCTGCTCTCGCGTTTTCACCTCGGCGAGTCATACGACCGGCTGTACCACGACGCTGTCGACAGAAACTGTAACGGGCCTGCTCGCCTAACCACCGACTATGCCGAGTCGTGGGCGACTGCCGGGAACCGACCGCCGCCCCGAGCAGATCGTCTGTCATGTCGACATGGACTGCTTTTACGCCGCCTGTGAACGACTGCGCGAGCCCGAGCTACGCGGCGAACCACTCGTCGTCGGCATGGGATACGAGGACGGCGAGACGATCGGCGCAGTCGCGACTGCGAGCTACGAAGCCCGCGAGTACGGCGTCGAGAGCGCGATGGCCATCTCCGAAGCGCTGGCGTTGTTACCGCGACGGTCGACGGCCGACAGCCCCGTAGATACTGGCCACTACCGCCCGGTCGACATGGGCTATTACGAGTCGATCAGCGACGAGGTTCAGGCGATCCTGCAGGAGAGTGCCGACGTGGTCCGCGAGGTCAGTATCGACGAAGCCTACCTCGACGTCACCGAGCAGGTCGACTGGGACAGCGTCGAACGATTCGCACGCGATCTGAAACGACGAATCGAGAGCGACATCGGTGTCGTCGCCAGCGTCGGTGTCGCACCCACGATGTCGGCCGCCAAGATCGCCAGCGACGCCGACAAGCCCGACGGCCTGGTCGTGATCGAACCCGGCGAAGTACAGGATTTTCTCGGGCCGATGGATGTCGAGGCCGTCCACAACGTCGGGCCGGTTACCGCTCGCGAACTCCGGGAGATGGACATCGAGACGGCGGGCGATCTGGCAAGTGCCGACCCGGACCATCTCGCGGATCGCTTCGGCGAGCGTGGCCTAGAGATCTACCGGTTCGCTCGCGGCGAGGACGCCCGCGAAGTCACGCCGAAAGACGACCCAAAGAGTTTCTCGCGGGAGTCGGCCTTCTCGGAAGCAATCGAGGACAACGAGCGAATCCGCGACCGCGTCCGGGCGCTCGCGGAGGCGGTCGCCGAGCGCGCGACCCGCGAGAACGCACTGTATCAGACAGTGGGAATCAAGGTCGTGACGCCGCCCTACGACGTGAGCACCCGTGCCCGATCGCTGTCCGGGCCCGTCGACGATCCCGACCTCGTGGAGGCAATCGCGATAGATCTGCTAGGGGAATTCGAGGACTCTCGCGTCCGGAAAGTCGGCGTCCGCGTCTCGAAGCTCTCCTTTACCGACCGCCAGCAGATCAGCCTCGACGGGTTTGATGAAGATACTGGCGGCCACGACGATGGCGGCAACTTCCGTTCGAATACCGACTCCAGGAGCGGGCAGACCTCGTTGACGGATTTCGAGTGACTATCGCTGCCCGACAGGCATCCACGTCCGGCCAGTCTCGCCCACGTACTGTGATTCGGGGCGAATGAGGCGGTTGTCCTCAAGTTGTTCCAGACAGTGGGCCATCCAGCCACCGGCCCGAGCAATGCCGAACGTCGCCGTGAAGAGGTCCCGCGGGACGCCGACGCCGTGCAGCAGGGCGGCAGTGTAGAACTCGACGTTGGTCTCCAGTCTCCGTCCGGGCTTGTGCTCGTCCAGCAGTTCGACGGCGATGTCCTCGAATTCGACGACGGTCTCGAAGAAGTCCCTATCCCCACCGTCGGCGTAGAACTCCTCGGCTGCGGCCGACAGGACCGCTGCCCGCGGATCGCGAACACGGTAGACGCGGTGGCCAAAGCCCATGAGGCGCTCGCCGGCGTCGAGCTTCTCGCGGACGAATCCCTCGGGATCCCCCGACTCGTGGACGGCCTGGAGCATGTCGAGGACGGGGCCGGGCGCGCCGCCGTGGAGCGGCCCCTTCAGGGTCCCGACGGCCGCAGTCGCCGCCGAGACGACGTCCGATTCAGTCGAGACGACGACTCTCGCGGTGAACGTCGAAGCGTTGAGGCCGTGGTCGACGACGGTGTTGAGGTAGGTTTCCAGCCCGCGGACGGCAGCGTCGCTGGGGCGGTCGCCAGTCAGCATGTAGAGATAGTTTGCGGCGTGACCGAGGTCTGGATCGGGGGAGACTGGCTCGTGGCCCTGTCGATAGCGCCAGTAGGTCGCGACGATCGTCGGGAACGCCGCGATCACGCGCCGGGCGTCGGCCTCTGGCGCGCCGTCTTCGTGGCCGAGGTTCGCTGCGGCCGCGCCCATCCGAAGGGCGTCCATCGCCGGTTTCTCCTCCGTGGCGGCCCGCCGGAGGACTGCTTGGACTTCCTCACCGATCGATCGTTGCTCTGCGAGGTCGGTCCGGAAGGAATCCAGCTCCTCACTATCAGGAAGCCGATCGTGAAAGAGCAGGTAGAGCGTCTCCTCGTAGGTGGCGTTGGTCGCCAGTTCCGGCAGTTCGAACCCGCCGATGATCAGCGTGCCCGTCTCGCCGTCGATCGAACTCAGGCGTGTCGCCGCGACGGGGACCCCTTCGAGGCCCCGGTTGATGTCGTCGCCGTCCATGTCGAGTGATTACAGGGCCGATGGTTTATGACTCTCGGGATTGCGTCACAATTTCGCACGGCGGACTCGACGCGGGGGATCTCAATCCAGCCCGTTCTCCAGATTCTCCAGCAGTTTTCCGACGAACAATCCTGTTCGCGGGGCGATGGCATCGGGATCGTCCGTCCGAATCTCGACCGGATGCGCCGCGAGCGTCTGGACGAAACGCTCGGAGTGGGTCATCGTCTGGAGCATGTCGACGACATCGACAGTCAGCCCCTCGTCGGAGGTGTCCATCTCGGGGTGGCGCTGCTTTTCGACCTCGGTGTAGCGGATCGTCCAGGCTGGCCCGCCGACCGTCTCGACGATCTCCTCGACCGAGCCGATTTTCAGACGGTCCTCCTCGCGACCGACATACACCCGCCCGCCCTCGACGATGGTTGGATAGCGCGTCATGTGCTCGCCACTACGATAGGTTCCTGTTCACGCGCTGCAAGTAAATCGGTTGGCCTGTTTCACGATGTCTTTACCCGCGGTCGGGAGTAAGTAATCACTATGAAACGCTTATCACAGCGAGCCTCTTACGGGAACACATGACCTACGATACCGTCGTCTTCGACAACGACGGTGTCCTCGTCGGTCGAACGCGCTTCGGCGTCCTCCGGGAAGCCACCGAGAAGACGTTCGCGCAGTTTGGTGTCTCCGATCCGGACCCCGACCACGTCGAGGATATGACCATCGCTGCGACCCCAACACAGGTCTCAGCCGTTAGCAACGTGTACGACTTCGAGCCCGAGCGGTTCTGGCGCACTCGCGACAGCACCGTCTCAGAGGCCCAGCAGCAGGAAGCCCGCGCCGGCCGGAAGACTCCCTACGACGACGTCGAGACGCTGGCTGATCTCGACATCGCGAAAGGGATCGTCAGTTCGAATCAACAGGAGACCGTCGACTTCCTGCTCGATCACTTCGACCTCGCGGATCTGTTCGACACGGCCTACGGTCGTTCAGCAAGTATCGAGAGCCTCGCGCTCAGAAAGCCCGACCCGCACTATCTCGAACGGGCGCTGGCCGATCTCGACGCCGACTCCGCGCTGTACGTCGGCGACAACGAATCGGACATCAAGGCAGCGGAGAACGCCGGCATCGATTCGGCGTTCATCCGGCGTCCCCACCGTCGTGACTGGGATCTCAACGTCTGGCCGACGTGGGATATCAAATCGCTCGACTCGCTCCACGACATCTGTCAGGCCTGATACGGACCGCTCCCGACGCGGGTCCGTCTTCCCTCTCTGAGCGGTGGGGCTGTCGAATCCTCGAAAGGTGTCTGACTGAGAGTTATGAGCGATGGGGACAGTCACGCTAGTAACATGAGTGACGAGCGGACAATCTCGGTCGCAGAAGTAAGCGACGGCCCCGGTGGACACGGCGATCCCGGGACCGAGGTCTCGTTGCCAGTCGTCGAACTGCTGACCGGTCGTGGATTCGTCACCGGCAAGTCAGGATCGGGCAAGTCGAATACCGCGTCGGTCATCGCCGAGAACCTCCTCGACAGTGGCTACGGCCTGTTGATCGTCGACATCGACGGCGAGTACTACGGTCTCAAAGAGGAGTACGAGATCCTCCACGTCGGGGCCGACGAGGAGTGTGACATTCAGGTCACGACCGAGCACGCCGAAAAGATTGCGAATCTCGCCCTGGAACAGAACGTCCCGATCATTCTCGACATCTCCTCGTTTCTGGACGACGAGGAGGCCGAAGCACTCCTGACGGAGGTCTCGAAACAGCTCTTTGCAAAGGCCAAGAAGCTCAAACAGCCGTTCCTCATGCTGGTTGAGGAGGTCCACGAGTGGATCCCCGAGAACGGATCGGTGGGGGAAGTGGGGAAGATGCTGATCAAGATCGGCAAGCGCGGCCGCAAGCATGGCCTGGGAATCGTCGGCATCTCCCAGCGCCCGGCCGACGTCAAGAAAGACTACATCACCCAGTGTGACTGGCTCGTCTGGCATCGGCTGACCTGGAACAACGACACCAAAGTCGTCAGGCGAGTGCTGGACGGCGAGTACGCCAGCGCCGTCGAAGACCTGAACGACGGCGAGGCGTTCATGATGACTGACTGGTCCGAGTCGGTTCGACGGGTCCAGTTCCACCGCAAGCAGACCTTCGACGCCGGCGCAACACCGGGGTTAGACGACTTCGAGCGACCCGAACTCAAGTCCGTGAGCGACGACCTCGTCTCGGAGCTGGAGTCGATCAGCGAGGAGAAAGCCCAGCGCGAGGGGACGATCGAGGAACTCCGGGAGGAACTGGACAGGAAGAATTCCCGGATCGCCGAACTGGAGACGGAACTGCAGGATGCGCGGGATCTGAGTCGGATGGCCGATCAGTTCGTCGACGCGATGCTCGATCAGGTTGCGGGAGCCAGCCCCGGCCGAACCGAGACCGAACGCATGCGTGCTCGCCGACAGCGTCGCGAAGGGCAGGTCCCTGCCGGGCCGGAGCCGGATCCGGAGACGCTGCCACAGGCCAGCGAGAACGCTGCACAGGATTCCTCGGCGGACGACGATTCTTCAGACACAAACGGATTTCCGACGGACGACGATTCTTCGGGCACGAACGAATTTCCGATGGGTGACGATGGGATGGCCGATGCGTTCGCGGCCGCGATGGACGAAGACGACGAACAGACCGACGGTGAGAGCACGCCGGCAACTGACGCGAGCGACGATGCCGACGGATTCCCGTCCTTCGACGAGCCCGACGACATGCCCCGGCCCGAACAAGCGCCCGAGGCCGAGCTAGACTTTTCTGAAGCCGACCTTCCGGAGTTCGGGTTCAAGACGCCCGAGGACGGCTCCGGGGAATCGTCGGATCGTCGCGCAACGAACGGCCATGCGTCCGAGGGGGAAAGGGGCCGAGCATCCGTGAGCGCGGTCGCAGCTACACCCGACGGCAGCGACGACGATACCATCGCCGCAGCGGTCAGCGCCATCGACGGAGAGGTGCCAGCGAAGGATACCGAGACACCGACGGTCGAGCGGCCGACACCAGCCGCTGTCGACTCGATCCGGGCCGAGATCAGGGGGCTCGACGAGAAGACGCGACGGATGCTTGCCTACTACGACGAACAGGGGCCAGCGACGCCGCTGGACGCCCACTTCGTCGCTGGCGGGACTGGGGATCGGACTAACGCCTACGCACACAATCGCAAACTCCGGACAGCCGGATTGATCGAACACGTCGGCCGCGGCAAATACGACGTCTCTATCCGCGGGCGGCTGGACGACGCGACCGACGGACGGCTCTCGGAGACGGAACTCGACGCATTCAGCGCCCAGCTGGCCGCGGAGTTCGGCCGCGGTGAGTGACGGTCCCGGGAGTTAGCTCCCCGGAAGGATGTCGCCCAGTGCGGCCCCGATGGACATCGGGACGAACGCGACGACGATGTTGGCTAGCGCGAGCAGCGGCTCGTTCCAGTCGACCCGACCCCACACAGTCAGCATGACGGTCGCCATCACGAACGACACGGTGAGCACGCCCGCTAGCCGGTACGGGATCACCCCGAAAAGCCGTTGCTTGACACGAACGTCCTGAAATTCGGCGACGTAGAGAACGCCCGACGTGAGCAAGACGGCGAACAGACCGGTGCCGAGCAGATAGTGCGGATGGTCGACGAGGAACACCCCGATCTCCTGGGTCCCGCCCTCGACTGCCATCGGGATGCCAAAGAGTAACGCCCCGAGCAACGCTTCGGCGGCGTCGGCCCGGTCGAACCCCCAGATGACGCGTCCGAACCCGGTGTCCGAACCCTGTGCTTCGGTCGCGATTCGCATCGCCTCCTCGACCTGCTCGCGTTCTTCCTCGGAATCGACCGTCTCGGCCAGTTCCTCGAGTTGATCGAAGATATCACCGATATCGGGTTCTTCCTCGACAACTGGTTCCTCGGGGCCTTCGTCGTGACTCATCTGTTCTCGTCCCAGTCGTAGAATCCCTCACCGCGGGCGCGGCCGAGTTCTCCGGCCTCGACTTTCTCGACGAGCAACGCCGGCGGCTCGTAGCGTGACCCGAGATCGTCCGCCAGCCGGTCCAGAGCTTCGAGCACCGCATCAAGTCCCTGCCGATCGGCCAGTTCGAGGGGGCCGACGTCGTGGCCATCGGCGGCCGTCAGTGTCCGGTCGATCGTCGCCGCGTCAGCGACGCCGTGCTCGTAGGCCCGGATCGCTTCGGCCTGCTGGGCGAGGCGAAGTCGGTCGCTCACGAGCCCCGGTGTGTCCTGTACGCGAAGCGGCTGCCAGCCGAGTGACTCGACGAAGGATTCGGCGGCCTCGACCTGTTGTTCGCTCGCGCCCTCGGGAACGACGACTTCGATCGGACCACTCCACGCTGTGGGTGCGGCCGAGTGCAGGCCGACCAGTCGCTCGGGTTCGCGCAACGCGACGGCCAGGCTCGTCACAGCCGTCGACTCGACGGTCACGAGTAGCTGTGCGTCGGCCGGTGCAGCGTCTTCGACGTCAGCGAGTTGTTCGCGCGCAGTCTCGACCGCTGCCGATCGCGTCTCGACGACGACATCTGCGCCATCGACAGCTGCCCCAACGTCAGTCGTCCCGTCGGTGTCAGGGCTGGAGAGCGAGTCGACAGCGTCGAGCACGTCGTTGGCGTCGGCACTACAGAGCGTGACAGTGACGCCACCGCCAGTACAGGCCTGGGCGAACGCCCGACCGGTCGATCCCACGCCCAGAATCACCACGTCCATGGACGGCAGCGACGGCGCGCGCTCGGATAAGCGTTCCCTCCCGGTCGGTCGCCGACGGGAATTTTCAGCGATACTTGCGAGGCAAACTTTATTACTGCCGTAAATCTCTAGGGAAAGACAATGGTACGTTCCAGTCGGCAGCGAGAGCGAGAGCGAGCGGCCACCGACGAGAACACGGACGAGACCGAACAGGACGAGAAGGAGGCCTGTCCGGAATGCGAGTCGACGTCCCTGATCGCGAGCGCGGACGGTGGCGAACTGGTCTGTGACGACTGTGGGCTCGTCATCGAGGAAGGAACCATCGACCGTGGCCCCGAGTGGCGCGCGTTCGACCACAGCGAGCGCCAGCAGAAGTCCCGCGTGGGTGCCCCCACCACGCAGACGATGCACGACAAGGGTCTCACGACGACGATCGACTGGAAGGACAAGGACGCCTACGGCCGTTCGATCTCCTCGAAGAAACGCTCGCAGATGCACCGTCTGCGCCGCTGGCAGGAACGTATCCGTACCAAAGACGCTGGCGAACGCAACCTCCAGTTCGCACTCAGTGAGATCGACCGGATGGCCTCCGCACTGGGTGTCCCCCGCTCCGTTCGGGAAGTCGCCTCCGTCATCTACCGCCGGGCACTCGACGACGACCTCATCCGCGGGCGCTCGATCGAGGGTGTGGCTACGGCCGCCCTCTACGCCGCCTGCCGACAGGAAGACATCCCCCGCAGTCTCGAAGAAGTCTCTGACGTCTCCCGTGTCGAGCAGAAAGAGATCGGCCGCACCTACCGCTATATCTCCCAGGAACTCGGCCTCAAGATGGAGCCGGTCGACCCCAAGAAGTACGTCCCCCGCTTTTGCTCGTCACTCGAACTCTCCGAGGAGGTTCAGACCAAGGCCAACGAAATCATCGACGTGACCGCCGAACAGGGCCTGCTCTCGGGCAAATCGCCGACTGGCTACGCCGCCGCCGCAATCTACGCCGCGTCGCTGCTCTGTAACGAGAAGAAGACCCAGCGGGAAGTTGCCGACGTGGCGCAGGTGACCGAAGTCACGATTCGGAATCGGTATCAGGAGCAGATCGAAGCGATGGGTATCTGAAAGCAGTCGCTCGGCAGTCTTTTTGCGTTGCTACGTATCGTCAAACAGCATCCGGCACCCGGATGGTGCCGAGAATCGTTACCGCATCAGCTAGGCACCGAGTCGCAGGTCCACCCGGGGTCGTGGCCAGTCTGTTCGATCTGGTCGGCTCGGCAGGCTGGACAGTAGTCGGGGGCCTCGGATTCGCTCCGAGGGACGTAGACCGCGCCGTCGCACTCCACGCACGCATCCGTTACGATGGTTACGCAGTCCGCACAGACGTTGAAGTCGTCGACTGTGAGGTCGCGCAGGGGTTCGAGTTGTTTGTCCAGGGTATACTCGTCGATGACCGCCTGACAGCGTTGGCACGGTTGCATAGCGATGCATCTCGACCCATGTGATGGAGTGGCATATACCTGCCGCTTGATAGTGGGTGCTGTAAGTCTGTTCCGGGTCGATTGCGCGGGGTCGTGCGGTCGTCCCGGTAACTCGTTACAGCACCCACTATGTGACAAGATCGACCACGAGTCGTGGTAATCCTCGTCTCGGAAGGGTTATATTTGTGACCGGCTTCTTTCTGATCGCAATGGCAAACGGTAAGGTTGATTTCTTCAACGACACAGGCGGCTACGGTTTCATTTCCACTGACAGCGACGAAGTCGATGACGACGAAGACGTGTTCTTCCACATGGAAGACGTCGGCGGCCCGGACCTCGAAGAAGGGCAGGAAGTCGAGTTCGACATCGAGTCCTCCCCGAAAGGACCACGCGCGACGAACCTCGTCCGCAAGTAAACAACCCGTCGCGCGTAGCGCGATGGATTCCACTTCGTACATTTTCACACACACACGTAGCTACAGCGCTCCGGCCGAGATGAACACAACTGCTCTCTGTGTGACGACGATCACTCGGACAGCGTTTTGCTCACGTACGGCCCGTCCTGCTCGTACCCCAGTTTCTCCCGGTAGTACTCGCGAGCACCGATGCCGCTGATGACGCTCAGCTTCTCGAATCCGGCTTCTCGGGCGCGGCGCTCGGCTTCGCCCAGCAGCTTCGTGCCGTAGCCTCTGTGCTGCCAGTCGGGCACGTCGCCCGTGGCCCCGTGGTCGCCGACGCCGACAGTGTTGCCGTAGACGTGTAGCTCCCGGACCAGGGCAGCATTGTCCAGTTCCTCGCGCACGGGATCGTTCGAGAACCGGAGCCGACAGAACCCGACGAGGAGGTCCTTCTGGCGATCTTCGTAGCTGATGAAGTGTTCGGTCCCGCCGCTGGCCTCGTAGACCATCGTATCCAGCGAGATATTTTCGGGATCCTCGTCGTTCATCCCGACCTCGCGACAGCGGATACAGTCACAGCTCCAGCCATGTTCGTCCATCCGCTGACGGGCAAGTTGGCGAAGATTGGATTTCTGGACACCGGCCTCGATGAAGTCCGCGGGGATGTCCCGCTGGACGCGCTGGAGGCGCGTGTACGGCGGGATCATGTCCTTGATCTCCGCGACGAGGTCTGCGGCTTCCTCGCTAGAGAGCGGGTCGTAGTCGTCACGATGCCACATGTCGTAGGTCGCTGTCCCGTCGACGATCAGCGTCGGATAGATTTTGAGGTAGTCCGGCCGCCAGTCGCTATGCTCGAAGATGCGCCGGAAGTCTTCGAGACACATCTGCTTGCTCATTCCGGGTTGGCCGGGCATCATGTGATAGCCAACCTTGAAGCCGGCATCCCGGAGGCGTCGCGTGGCGTCGATGGAAGCCTGGATCCCGTGGCCACGGTGCATTTCGCGGTTGATCCGTTCGTACGTGGTCTGGACACCGACCTCGACTTTCGTGCCGCCCAGCCGCAGCATCCGGTCGATCTGCTCGGGATCACACCAGTCGGGCTTCGTCTCGAAGGTCGTCCCGATGTTTCTGATACTGTTGGTCTCGTTTGCCGAGATGACGTCTTCCAGATACGAAAACTCGTACTCCTCTGAGTCCTGTGCGAAGGAGATGCCTTCCGCTGGCTCGGGTTCGGCGTCGGGGTCGAAGTCGTTCATCGCCTCCAGCGCGCGCTTGACGAACCACTCCTGATAGTCGTGGCTCCGGGCGGTCATCGTCCCGCCCATCAGGATGAGTTCGACCTTGTCGACGGTGTGGCCGATTTCACGGAGCTGATTCAACCTGAGCGTGACCTGTCCGTAGGGGTCATAATCGTTCTGCTGGCCGCGCGCGGCAGCGGGTTCGTTCCCGGTGTAACTCTGGGCGCTCGAAAACTCAGAATCCGGGCCCCCGGGACAGTAGAGACACTTGCCATGGGGACAACGCTCGGGGGAGGTCATGATCGCGACGGGCGCGACGCCGGAGGCCGTCCGAACGGGCTTGCGACGCAGCACCGACTCCAGTTCCTCGCGCCGGCCCTCGGGGGCACGGTCGAGGAGTTCCGAGTTTTTCGGGACCTTCGGCGCAGCGTGCTTCGAGCAAACCTCGCGTTTGGCCTGCTCGACACCATCGCGTTCGAGTTCTCCAGCGAGAATTCGCTCGATCAACTCCTCGCAGGCAGCTTCGAAGGCATCGTCGGTCCCAGAGGTGTCGGTACTCATGGTCGCGGTACTGTCGTCTAGTCGTCGTGAGAATCGAATAAGGGTGTCGCTCCGCGATTAGACGTGGTCGGCGACGGTTTCGACGGTCGCGTCGAGGACTTCCGTCCGGCGACCCGCGAGGAAGGTCAGCTGCTGTGAGCGCGTGCTCCCGGCTTCGACACCGGCGTCGGGGTGGACCTCGGCGACATCGTCGGCCACGGCGCGCACGTCGAGTTCGTGCTGGCTCCGAAGGTGGAGTTCATCCTCGGCGACGCCGACGATGGCGTCGACATCCTCGCGCTGGCGTCGGAGCAGTTCGTCGAGCAGCAGCGCCGTCGGCGGGAAGTCGAAGCGATGGGTGAACGCCTCCGTGTCGAGGACGGCGACGTCGACGCCCTCGACGGTCTGCACGTCGAAGTTTGCCTCGGCAGTATCGACGGCGATGTCGAGTTTCGAGCGGAACTGCTCGCTGACGTGGGCAGCGAGGCCACGGGCGTCCTCGTCGTCGACATCGCTGGCTCGACCCTCGAACAGGAGGTCCGCGATCAGCTGGCGTTTGTCCTCATAAGACTGGTAGTACGCCTCCAGGGCGACCGCGTCGCGGATGTCGGCGATCGTCTCGGCGTCGTAGCCGGCGTCGCTTGCGGCCTCGGCGTAGGCTTCGGGTGCTTCCTCCCAGAAGCTCACTGCGGGGAGATGCTGGATGTCATCGCGGACGTCCTCGTCGACGTGAATCGCGACGTTCGCGGCGATCGTCGTCGCCGTCGGCCCGTCGAGCTGCCCGTCGACTGTCGTCAGCGACGCCGGGTCAGTGTTCGGACTGACGACCGTCTCGACCTCCTCGGCGATCTCCGGTTCCGCGACGGTGTCGACGACGATTCGATCGGCGTCGTAGATGTCGAGGAATTCGAGTCCGTCGAGGGATTCGCGCGTCCCGCCAACCGCTGCGAAGACGTACAGGGGAAGCTGCTCGTCGTGGCGCTCGCGGTTTCCGAGCATCGTCGTGACGTCCTTGGTCGCGTCGTCCATCTCGTAGACATCTCCCTCCAGCGGTCGTCGGTCGAAGTAGTGGTACTCCGCGTCAGACCGCGAGTGCTGCTCGCGAATGAGGGGGAGGGTCGCTCGCTCGATGGCCGCGCCGGCGACGTACCCGTCGGCGGTCGCGCTGTGGCGGACGATCACCGGACGGTCCTCGAAGACCGCACGTCGAATCGCACCCGCGGCGTCACGGAACGCGTCGGTGAGATCTGCGAGCGTCTCGTCGTCGGTCAGCGGCTCGACTGCTGCGGGTCGGGCCTTCTCGGTCAGCGACGCTTCCATTCGCTCGACGGCCTCCTCGCGCTCGTCGCCGTCCAGTTCGATCAGGTCTTCGGTCTCGACCTGAAGCTCGCCTCGGCGTCGTCGGACCTCACCTGTCAGTCGGACGACGTCGTCCTCGTCGATCTCGGGGTAGGCCCGGACGCCAGCCTCTTCGAAGGCTGCACAGTCGACGGTCCCGGTCCCATCGGCGAGTTCGAACACTGTCGGACCGCTCGTCTGTCGAGCGCTCTCGATGACACCCTTCAGTTCGACGACTTCACCGACGAGGTCTTCAAGGCTGTCGACTGTCACCAGCTCCGCCTCGATTTCCTCGGCGGGTTTCTGGACGGCCGCTGCGCCCGCACCGCCCGTTTCGCTGATTGTCTCGGGCTCGGAGTCGGCCTGACGGGATCGTACTTCGCCGGCCTCGGGCTGTCCCGTGGACGCAACCGATTCGGATTCTGTCGTCTCCTCGGCCTGGTGGTGTCCGGGGTCCTGTTCGTCTTCGGTGGCCTGTTCGTCTGTCTCTTCTTCCTCGGCGTCGGTGGTCTGTTCGTCTTCTGTACTCTGGTCGTCTGTCTGTCCGTCGACGTTTTCGGGCAGTTTCGGCCCGTCGAACTCGGGGTCGTCGATCAGTTTCCCGCGGAACTCCCGATCGGATTGCCTGATCGACCAGCCGAGGTCGATGTTGCCGTTGTCTCTGACGTTTTTCACCTGGACGTAGACCGTGTCGCCGGGCTCCCAGTCGAGGTTGTCGAGCCGTTGATCGAGCTCGCTCTCGTGGAGCAGGCCGGTGACGCTGTCACCGATGTCGACGAAGACGCCGAACTCGGCGAAGCCGTCGACCGAACCTTTGTAGTATCGACCGGGCGTGAGCTGGCCGGGACGCGTGCCCCGGAACTCGAACGCTACGTCTTCCTGGTGAATGTCGCAGATCTTGCCGTCGACAGAGGTACCGCAAATGATGCACGAACCCATTGGTCTGTCCAAATACATCCGGATTAAAACGGTTGTCGAAACGCACGCGCTCCGAATTCTCACTCGAAGACCGGACTATCGTCGCGGAGTCGGTCGATTTCATCGGTCAGCGTCGCCACCTGATCCGGGAAGAGTGCGATCTCGACCTCGTTCCCCTCGGCGTCGGCCACGGTGAGTTTCACTCGCTTGTCGCCGTACTCCCTGACGCCGACTGACTCGGTGTCGTAGAGTTTCACCGTCGCCGACCGCGTCGATGGGCCGACGTGCTTGATCGCGCCGTCTTGCAGTTCGAACATGAAGTCGTCGAGGTCAATCGTCAGCATGCCAGTTCCGGCGGCCGCGAACGGCTTAAATGTAGAGGAGGCCGACGACGTCGCCGCCGTACTCGACACTCCATGCGAGGAGACGCCGGGCCGCGCCGAAGCCCCGAAAGCCGTAGCCGAACCCGATCGCCGCGGGGACGGCCACGGCCGGAAGGACCCGTCGATACGGCGCGTCGTGGACGACGGCGATGCCGATCGCCAGCAGGATCACCCCGTATATCGCGCAAGCGAGTCGGACCGCGGGGATCGGCACGCCAGCGAAGACACAGGGGGCCGTCGCGTAGGCCATCACCTGCACAGTCTCGCTGATCCCCGCACGATCGGGAACGAACGCCATCAGCAGGACCGTCTGAAGCGCGACCAGCAGGTGCAGCGCCAGCGGCGCGATGAGGATCGCGGTCACCGCCAGCCACAGCACCGCCCCGGCCGGCCCCCCGCCGACCCACTCGATCGACGACGGAACGAGCAGGTAGCGACTTCCCTCCGCCAGCACGACCACGGCGATCAGGAAGAACAGCCCTGGGGCCTGATCCGCCGGCGCGACGGCCGCCCGGAAGAACCGCCGCGGTGCGATCAATACCTCGATCCACGCGCGGGCGACCGCCCGAGGCCCCCTGTCACGTCCACCCTCGGGGTTCTCGATCCACTGTGTCACAGACACGTCTCGGGGCCGCGGTGATTTGTCCGTTTGGAAATCCGACGGGTCAACCGCGAGTGACGCTAGCGGGGCGAAACTGTGGCGTGTTGGCCGAGCACCGAGGGTCTGCGCGTGACTACAACAGAACACGGGTCCGGACTCTACGGACGGTACATTGAGGCTGTCGGCTCGCCAGGCTCGATTATGAATCGACGGACCGTGCTCAGGACCGCCGCAGTCGTGGGTGCCGGCGGACTGGCGGGGTGTGGTGGAGCTGGATTTTCGGGGACAGTCGGGACCAACGAGACGCCGCTCTCGCTCGAACACAGCCACGACTACGATGCCACACCGTCAGGAACCCGCTACGAGGTCACCGTGACAGCGACGAACAAGGGCGAGGATCCGATTCCGGGGGACGGTCGCAGCCCCAACGTCAAGTGTGTCTTCGAAGACGGTGACGGCAATACGCTCCACGAAACTGCCAAAGAGGTCACCGAGACCGTCCGTCCCAGCCAGTCGGTCGACCTGCGGTTCGTTCTCGCGATCGACGTCGAGGAGGCAAAACGATACGTCCTCTCTGTGCGGTGGGTGTCGGACCAGTCGGGAAACGATTAGTCATCAGCACCTTCGACGCCGATGATCGAATCTTCGCGACACAAGGTCGTGCACTCGCGGCTTCGCCGCTCCTGTAGCCGAGGTGCGTGGCACCTCGCTGTCAATCGTCAGCACCGACATTCTCCAGACTCTCCATACACGCCGGATCGGGTTCGATATTTGCGTACTTGACAGCCTCCTCACCAAGCGTTGCAACCCGCTCTTCGAGACTCGAATCGACGAACGTGCCGTCTTCGATGGCGTTTCGGGCACGCGGGAGGGCTGCCTGATGAGGGATCACCCAGCAATCGAGCGCGCGACAGACCGACCTGAGGTGTTCCAGGGCGGTGATCGGAAAGGACCCACCCGCGACGCCGAGCAGGCCGACGGTCTTCTTCTCGAACTCGTCGAAGCCACAGTAGTCCAGCGCGTTCTTCAGTGCCGAGGAGTACGAGCCGTGGTACACTGGCGTCCCCAGGAGGATCGTATCGGCCGCGTCGATTCGCTGCTGGAGTGTTGCGGCGTCGCCGGCCGCCCGCGCGTCTGCGTCGAACACGGGCAGGTCGAGCTCACGGAGGTCGATCAGATCGGTGCTCGCGCCCGCCGCTGCGGCGGCTTCGAGCGCACGCTTGATCGCGACGCGAGTGTAGCTTTCGTCGCGGAGACTTCCGGCGATTCCGACGACGTGTGGAGCTGTCATGGCCCTGGATTCTACCGCGCTGATAAAATAGCCCGTGATGTTCCGGCTACCGCCTGAGTCGCGCGACGATCGTCTCGCCGTCCTCGACGACTTCGACCAGCCCATCGTCTTCGAGGTCTCGAATCAGTCCCAGTAGCCACTCGCGACTGCCCTCCCCATCGCTGTCGGGAACGTAGTCAACGCGGACGCGCGGGCCAATGTCGTCGATTTCGAGTTCGTCGGCGTCCTTGAGAATCGAAATCACGCGCCCGCGCATCTGCCGGCGCGATCCTTCGAATTCGGGCTGGGTGGGTACGTCCGGCGCGGTGAAATCGCCCGTCTCGTAGGCGTGACACCACTCTCGCCAGGGGCAGGCCGCGGCGTCACAGGCCGGCGTCTTCTCGCAGGCGACCCCGCCGAGTTCCATGATCGCGTTGTTCCAGACACGGGACTCACCTTCGGGCATCAGTCGCCGGGCGACGCGCTCGAACTCCTCATCGTCATCGGGAACGTCGAAGGCTCGATAGAGGACACGCTTGACATTCGTGTCGACGACGGCGTCGCCGTTGTTGAACGCGAAACTCGCGACAGCGTTGGCGGTGTAGGGGCCGACGCCCATCAGTTCCTGCAGACCCTCGGGAGCGGTCGGGAAGTCACCGCCGTACTCGTCGCGGACTTGCCGGGCCGCTTCGTGGAGGTACTTCGCGCGGTTGTTGTACCCGAGGCTGTGGTCGGTCCAGAACCCGACGACGTCGGCGCGGTCAGCCGCGGCCAGATCGTCGACGGTCGGCCAGCGCTCCAGAAAGTCGTTCCAGGCCGCCACCACACGGTCGAGCTGGGTCTGCTGGCTCATCACTTCCGAGACGAGAATCTCGTAGGGGTCCTCGGTCCGCCGCCACGGGAAGTCACGATGGTCGTCCTCGTACCACGCGATCAGCGCCTGCTGGACTGCCGTGACGTCCTCGGGGAGGTGGCTGGCGGCCTCGCTCATCATCCCGTGGTTCGGCCGTGTGACCTTGAGTGTGCCGGAAGGATCATACGGACCGCTGTACGTCTGTTTCGCATCGACCGCACGCGTTGGTGCGGTCGTAGCGGTAAATCGGTACAGCGGTCCGTATCAGTCGTCCTGCCGGGCGTGCTCCCAGGTGAACGCCGACTCCTCGAAGATCCGTTCTTCGCTGGCGAAGACATCCGAGAAGACGAAGCGTGCGCCCCTCCCGGAAGTGCCGTCGACCCACAGCGACCAGCCGTGGGCCTCCGCGATGGTCTTGACGATCGACAGCCCCAGCCCCGTGCCACTCTCGCTGGTCGTGTGGCCGTACTCGAAGATGCTGTCCATCTCCTCGTCGGGGATGCCGGGGCCGTCGTCCTCGACGTAGAAGCCGTCCTCTGTCAGGCCAACCGTCACTGTGACCTCCGGGCCGACGTGGTCGATCGCGTTGCGAAAGAGGTTCTCAAACGCGCGCAAGAGGCGGTTACGCTCGCCCTCGATGGCGATGCTATCCTCGACGCGGAGGGTCGCGTCCTTGTTGTCGATGTTGCTCCAGGCCTCCTCGGCGACCGCTGCGAGGTCGAACCGGTCAGTCTCCTCGACGGATTCGCCTTTGCGGGTGAGCGTCAGGACATCACCGATGATCGAGTCGATGCGGTCGTGTGCGCCGTCGATCTTCTCGACGTGTTCGAGTAGCTCTGCCTGACTGTCGTCGAGTTTCGTCCGCAGGAGTTCGACGTGCCCGCGTGCGACTGCCAGCGGATTACGGAGGTCGTGGCTCAGAGTCGATGCGAACTGGTCCAGACGACGATTCTGCCGCTCCATCTCCTGGCGGGAACTTTCTGCTTCGTGTCTGGCCTGCTGGGCCTGGCGGACCTGTGCCGCGAGCGCGTCCCGCATGCTGTCGAACGCCCGGTAGAGGCGTCCGATCTCGTCTTCGCGCGTCGTCGAGAGGTCGACATCCAGCGAGCCGGACTCGATCTCGTTGGTCCGCTGGCGGAGTCGCGCCAGCGGGACGACGGTGCTCCGGCCGAGTACGAGCCCGACGACACACAGCGAGATCAGCGCAGTGACCACGAGGACGATCACGTTCCGGCCGACCGTCCCGCTGACGGCGTACAGCGTGCCCGTGTCGGCCGTCGAGACTGCCACCCAGTCGGTCCCGTCGATCGCGGCGTAGGTCCGAACCTCACTGCCAGATTCAGTCGTAGCCATGCCACCGCTGGAGACGGTCTGTGCAAACGCGTCTGCCGAGGAGAGCGCCGCGGCCCGATCGTCGCTGATGCCGACGACACCGTGTCCGTCCTCGTGGAGCAGATACGTCTGGACGTCACTGTCCATCGAATCAGAGCTGGCGTGTTCGCCGAGCCGGCTCACGACGACGAGTCGTCGGTCGTCTGTGACGTGACTCACGAACGCGATGGCCGGTTCGCCATCGACAGTGTAGGAGTGACTCGAAACCGCCACGCCTTCCGATGTCGTGACGTCTGACTCCATCGGGCCGTCCCACGGCTGACCGATGTCCGCCAGCGCCTCACCAGTGTACGCCGGCTCCGTACTCGCGAGGACGATCTCGCGATCCACATCGACGTAGTGGAGGCTATGGATCGTCTCCGAACCGTTCGCTCGCGCGCCGTCCAGATACGTGGCTACCCCAGTGCTGTCACCACCGACCGGGAGGTGATTCGTGATCAGCCTGGTCTGGGACCGCATCCCGTTGACCCACTCGCCGACCGACTGGGCGCGGAGATCAGCCGTCGTTTCGAGTTTCGTCGTCGCGTCGTCCTGGATGGTCCCCTGTATCTGAACGTAGGTCACCAGCCCGATCACGCCGATCAAAACGACGACGAGCGAGAGTGCGACCAGGAACTTCAGCGCCAGGCGCTGACGGACGAACCGTGGAGTCAATCGGCGATATACCCGGTGGGAGAGCGAGTCGGTCGATTCCCCCCCACCACCGGTGTTTTGACTCCCCGCGGCGGACGAACTGCTCGTATCGGTATCACGGCCGGGTGTCATTGTTGGACGGGAGCGTGTCGCTCCCGGACCCCTTCGATACGTGGATAGACGGCCAACATATGATAAAAGGATTGGGATACGGTCACGTGGGGCAGCGACCTGTCGAAAGGCGTTTTGGTCGTCGATGGCTACAGTCGCTATGAGTCTCGACGACCTCGACGCCGACGTGACTACCCTCGCTGGTGACCTCGGTGACACCCTCGCTGTCGACCTCGATCGAGAGACGCGAACCGAACTCGCGATGCTCGTCGCCGCGATGGAACCCGACGAGCCCGACGAACTGGTCCGCCGGGCCGTTCACGCGTTCTTCCAGCAGCAGGTCGACACTGGCCGGCTGGACTTCCAGCTCCGTGCCGCCTACGATCTCACCTACGACGAGTATCTCTCGGGGATGACCTTCGACGAGATGACCGGCGGGATGGGTGGGATGGGGGGCACACCACAGAGCGACCCCGACGATCGGCGGTATCAGTTCTAGCCGGGCGAGCGAACGTCCTTACGGAGCGACCGATCGTCCCTACGGAGCGACGATATCGACGCCGGTAATCTCGAACCGGGCACCGCCGTCACGACTCCTGGTCACGGTGATGTCCCAGCCGTGAGCCAGTGCGACCTCTTTGACGATGCTCAACCCGAACCCAGTGCCGTTCTCGGCGGTCGAGTATCCGGCGTCGAACACGTCCGACCGTTCGTCCTCGGGGATCCCGGGGCCGTCGTCGGCGACATAAAAGCCACGGCCGTCATCGTCTGAATCGCGGGTGGTCGTCGGCATCGGATCGATCGGTCCGACTGTCACAGCTGCGTCCGGTCCGGCGTGCTCTGAAGTGTTCGCCAGCAGGTTTTCGAATAGCTGTCGAAGCCTGTTCGGATCTGCTTCGATCCGGAACGTTCCCACGGTTTCGACAGTTAATCCGGCACCATCGAGACTTTTGCTGACATCGCTGACGATCTCACTGATTTCGACCGGTTCTGTCTCCCCGATCTGAACGCCCTGTTTGGCCAGCGCGAGCACGTTTTCGATCAGCGTCTCGATCTGCTGGTGAGCCTGTCGGATCCGCTCGAACGTCTCTTCGTCACCCGTTCGTTCGGCCTCGTCCAGTAACCCGCTGGCGAGCTGGAGCGGCGTTCGAATGTCGTGTGAGACGACGTGTGCGAACTCTTCGAGCCGCTCTTTCTGCTGTTCGAGTTCTCGCTCCCTGCGTTTCAGATCTGTGATATCGTGCATCGTTCCGAGGACCCGGACGGTTTCACCGTCTTCGACCTCTGGGACCCCTCTCGTCCGCACCCAGCGCGAATCGCCGTCAGCCGTTCGGAAACGAAGTTCCAGATTGTACGGTTCGCCTGCGTCGATGGCCTGCTGAAAGGCCGCTCTGATGGTTGGTCGATCGTCTGGATGGTACTGTTCGATCGACCGTTCCGGCGTCATCTCCTCGTCCGGTTCGAGGCCGTGGAGACGACGGACACCGTCGGTGACGAACGCGCGATCAGTCTGTACGCCGTACTCCCAGGCCCCGATATCGGCGATTCGCTGGGCATTCTGGAAGATCGTTGCCCGTCGTTCGTCTCGCTGGGTGGCCCGGTGCTCGGAGAGCACGGCGTCGATGCGGGCCGCCAGCAGATCGACGGGTTCGGACTCATCGGTATCGAGTCGGCTGTCAGTGTCTCCGGCAAAGGTCGCCCCGCTGGCAATGTCCCCGCTGTCCTTGACGTCGAAGAGAACGAACGGGATATCTCCGATCCGTCTGGAGACTGCATTGAGCAACTCCACACCGGTGTGGCCGTCTATCTCGTCCGCCGAGACGAGGCAATCGACCGGCGCGCTCTCGAGCTGATCGACTCCTGCAGAGACACTGCGTGCAAGCGCGACAGTAAATCGGCTGTCAGCGTCTTCGAGTTCTGCTGCCACCCGATCCGCACACTCTCGGCTATCGAGATACAGGATGCGGACCGCCTCTGTCTCCCGCTCTATCGACACACGTGAACAGAGGGGTGCCGAGTAAATAATCCCCCTGCACCAGATGTCAGTTCTGTAAATCAGACCTCTTTTGATGACCCATCCAAACGGCTAAGGTCGGCCCGTCCGGAGAACTCACTATGGCACTCGCGTCACTCGATCAGTTCGACCATCCGGCCTGGCGAGCGCTAGCGGGGACGCTCGTGGGCTACGCGATCGTCCTCACGATCGTCTTTGTCGGACTGTTCGTCGTCCCCTACCTCCTCTATGGAGCGATCTAGTCGAGGACTTCGCCGATCCGCTGGGGCTCGCCGGAGAGACTCGGATTTTCCTCGACGATCTTGAGTACCTCGTGGTCGGTCACGTCGGGGTATGACTTCTGAATCGCGTCCTCGATGAGTGACTTCTCCAGTCGGAACTCGTGGCCCTCGTAGATCACGTCCACACCCTGTTCGTCGAACGAGAGAACCGTCATACCCCGACTACTCGGTGTATCCTCAAAACGAACTCGGTCTGTCATGGCAGCCACGCGAAACGCGTCAGACGCACGGCTGACGCTCGGCAGACACGTGCTATGGCTTTAATACGACTCACCGAAGTAACACGGATGTGTTGTTCCGCTCGGATCCACTGGACGAACTGACGATTCCAGACGGGACGACCGTCGAGGAGCACGATCTCGTGACCGACGGGGACGTGCTGGTCGGCGGCCAGTCTACCGTGGAATTCGGGGTCCGCGGACGAAACGTGATCGCCGGCGAACGGGTCCGATTCGGCGGTCACATCGAGGCCGAGGGCGACTGCCGGCTGGATATGTGGTGTGACGTCGCCGACAACGTGCTCGTCGGCGAGGACGCCTATCTGGGCGAGCGTGTCCATATCGGTGGGCAACTCAAAGTCGCGGGCGACATCGACATCGGTGACGACGTTGACATCGAGGACGGCTTCGAGGCCAACGGCTGGATCGTCATCCGCAATCCCATGCCGACGATCGTCTTCCTGTTTGTCTACCTCGGCCAGCTCCTCCGGATCGGCGAAGAGGAAGCCGCCGAGAACGCCCTCTCGACGCTGCTCGACGAAGACAGCGAGGACGAACCAGTCGTGATCCCGCGCGGTGCGACCGTCGGCGACGACGCCTGGCGTGTCTCGACGCCGGCCCGGATGGGCGACGACTGCCGAATCCACGGCAACATCCGCGCCGAGGAAGTTACCGTCGGTCGCGACAACGTCATCTTCGGAAGCCTCCGGGGGAAAGGCGACATCGTCGTCGGTCGCGGGAGCGACGTCAAGGGCAACGTCACGACCCGCAACGGGACGGTCGAGATCGGTCCCGGCGTCAAGATATGGGGCGATGTCCGCGCCGAAAATGTCCGGCTCCACGAGAACGCCACTGTCGACGGGACGATCCGGGCCAGCGGCGAGATCCAGTTACACACCGAAGGAGTGCTAGACGAACCCGACGGAGACGCCGAAGCGATGGCAGAGATGGCCGCCGAGATGGAAGAGGAGGCTCGTGCAGACGGCCCAGAGGCTGGCCGTGATGACACGGACGCCGTCACCTCCGAAAACGCAGAGACGCCAGCCGCAACCCCGGAAGCCGCGGGGGCAGATGGGGACGAGACGCACGATTCGGCCGTGACAGCGGAAACCGAAACGACCGATTCGGCCGAGGCGGACGAAAGTGAACAGCCAGACCCGGCATCCTGAGGACCCTACACCGCGATCGAAAACGGCTTTCATCCCGATACCGGAAGGATGAACATGCTCTCGATCGCGCTCGCTGGCAAGCCCAACGCCGGGAAGTCTACCTTCTATCAGGCGGCGACGATGGCTGAGGTCGACGTGGGTAACTACCCGTTCACGACGATCGACGCCAACAGAGGCGTCACGCACGTGCGAACCGACTGTCCCTGTCTCGACCGCGAGGAGCGCTGTGGCGACGAACATTGCCACAACGGCAAGCGCTACGTCCCCGTCGAACTCCTGGACGTGGCCGGCCTCGTTCCGGGAGCCCACGAAGGCAAAGGTCTGGGCAACCAGTTCCTGGACGAACTGTCGAACGCCGACGTGGTTCTGCACGTCGTCGACGCCGCGGGCGCGACAAACGCCGAAGGTGAGCCAGTCGAGATCGGCGAGCACGACCCCGTTGAAGATCTGGATTTCATCGAGCGAGAGATGGATCTGTGGCTTGCGAGCATCGTCGACCGCAACTGGGAGTCCATCGAACGCGCCTCGCGCTCACCAGATTTCGAGCTCGACGACGCGCTCGTCGACCTCCTCAGCGGTGTCGGCGCGAGCGAACTCGACGTCTCACGGGCGCTGCGGGACCTCGATTATCCCACGGATCCGATCCAGTGGGACGACGAGGACCGGGAGACGCTGGCCCGTGACATCCGCAAGCGCACCAAACCGATTGTCGTCCTCGCCAACAAGGCCGACATCGCCCCCGCGGAAAATCTCGAACGGCTTCGCGACACTGCCGAGACCGTGATTCCGGCCACGGCCGACGGCGAACTCGCGCTCCGAAAAGCAGCCGAGGCTGGCGTGATCGACTACGACCCCGGCGATTCGGACTTCGAGATTGTTGGTGACCTCAGCGACCAGCAAGAGCAGGGGCTCGAAAAGATTCGGGAGGTCATGCAGGAGTGGGGCGGGACCGGCATTCAGGAGGCGCTCGATTTCGCGGTCTACGATCTCCTGGACCACATCACGGCCTACCCGGTCCAGAACGAGACCCACTGGACCGACGGCCAGGGCAACGTCCTCCCCGACGCCTTCCTCTTGCCGGAGGGTTCGACACCGAAGGATCTGGCCTACGCCGTCCACTCTGACATCGGCGACGGCTATCTCCACGCCGTCGACGCCCGCAAGGACATGCGCATCAGCGACGAGACTGAACTCGAAGAAGGCGACGTGATCAAGATCGTCTCGACAGCGAACTGAGAGTGAATCGATTCGTGTCCGTTCCGATCAGGCGTACGCGTCGAACTCCTCGCCGAAGACGAGGAAGTAGCCGGTACCGACGAGGCCGATCACAGCCGCGAGCGTAAAGGCGACTTCGGGGCTGACGAAGTCCCAGAGATACCCACCCAGCGCCGCGCTCGGGATGACGATAGTATTTCGCAGGAGGTAGTACGTCCCGGTGACGCGGCCGCCGGCCCCCTGTTCGGCCGGCCCGACGATCAGCGCCTTGTGCGAGGGCAGACCCGCAAAACGGAGCCCCGAGAAGGCGAATATGAGGACCATCGCCCACTGTAGTGGCATCGCCGACGCGAGGACCTCGGGCCCGGCGATCAGAACGACCGGGAAGGCCCCATAGACCGCAAATCCGACGGCCACGACGGGCTTGAGGCCGACGCGCTCGGCGATTCGGGCGGCCGGGGCCATCGTTACCAGCGCGACCAGCATCTCGACGCCGAGTAGATAGCCGAAAAAGGCCTCGGGAGAGAGTGAGATATCGTATACGAATCCGGCAATGGACCCGGACACGTCGAAGCCGACGCCGTAGAACTGGGTGATGACGAGCACCCAGAACACGTAGACCATCCCGTTAGCGAACCGGACCAGGGTGTCCGCCACGAGCAGCGGCCGCAACTCGCCTGGCATCTCTCGAAGATCACGCTGAATCTGGTCGATTCCCTCGAAGGAGTCCCCGAAGGTGTCCTCGCTGGCGTCGTAGAGGACGTGCTGGACGAGCGTCCCGAGCAGCCCGAAAGCGACCCCGACTGCCAGCACGTACTGGAAGCTCACCGTGAAGTCCGGGTGGAGACCGATGAGCACGGCGGCCAGGACTGGGCCGATCAGAAACGCGGTTCGGCGGAACGTCTCGGTGCTGGCAAACCCCGAGGCGAGCCGCGACGGGTCGGTCGCTTGCTTGACGACCGCGAACGTCGCGCCGAGGCCGAAGGACTTCCAGGCCTGTGCGAACACGAGCCCGACGAAGAGCCAGATCCACGGTTCGACGACGACACCAGCGATCTCGATCGTACCGACGTTCGGGGCGACGAACCAGATGGCAAACCCGAGCGTCGAGACGAGACCGAACAGTGTCAGTGCGTATCGCGACCCGAGTCGATCGGAGATTGCCCCACCTGGATAGGGATACAGCGCAGAGATGACGTTCCCGAAGGTCCCAAAGAGGCCGATCACGAATCCCGACGCTCCGAGCGCGGACATGTACTCCGGCAGGTAGCGACTGGTCATCTGAAACCCGAGACTGAACGCGAACATCGCCAGCGAGAGCACCAGGACGTCGCGTTCGAGCGCGAAGAACTGTCGGAACTGGTCGCGAACCGTCGGCGACTCGCTGTCGGCTCCCATCGGGCGGGGGTTCGGAGAGGCAGTTCAAAGATGTTACCGTGCGAGACGCGTATCGAGACGGCGTGGTCCCCTCTCGCACACCATAGCCGCTTCGAAAGCGCTTTTACGTACGGCAAGTTCATTACAGGATACAGCCTGCACGGGGTTGATGATGCTCCTAGCCTCTAGGATTTCAGCGGCGTCGCACTCGGCGTCGCCGGGGACCGGCCCCGAAACGGCGGGGGAGCGCGAGCCCACGTGCAGGAGGTGACCAATACCATGCCAGTATACGTCGATTTCGACGTCCCTGCCGATCTCGAAGACGACGCCCTCGAGGCGCTCGAGG